>Ga0209677_100384_pt1 | contig 27031 bp, 25 predicted proteins | sample AraplaCvi_mCL_r2_2_FD_184285 | JGI IMG/M metagenome (GOLD analysis project Ga0209677, IMG submission 184285) | Arabidopsis root microbial communities from North Carolina, USA - plate scrape CL_Cvi_mCL_r2 (SPAdes) (version 2) | ecosystem: Host-associated > Plants > Roots > Endosphere | place: USA... | reverse complement strand
CAGATTGTAGAACGGCGTGTTGCCGGTAAGACCTGCGAAGGCCGAACCGTTATTGCCGGTCTGCGACGTGTAGGCATAGAGCACCTCGGTGAAGCCATGCGGCCCGGCATTGGCCATCGAGGCGACCGCCGAGGGCAGCACCACGGCGACAGCGGTCCAGCCGAGATACATCAGCGGCAGCACCAGGATCGCAAGCATCGCCATCTTGACCTCGCGAGCCTCGATCTTCTTGCCGACATATTCCGGCGTGCGGCCGACCATCAGCCCGGCGACGAAGATCGCGAGCACGACGAACAACAGCATGCCGTAGAAGCCTGCGCCGACACCGCCGACGATGATCTCGCCTAACTGCATGTTGATCAGCGGGATCATGCCGCCGAGCGCGGTGAAGCTGTCATGCATGGCATTGACCGCACCGCAGGACGCTGCGGTGGTGATGACCGCGAACAGCGAGGACGCCACGATGCCGAAGCGGACTTCCTTGCCTTCCATGTTGCCGCCGGTCAGCCCCAGCGCGCTCAGCGTCGAGGTGCCGTTGGCCTCGGCCCAATAGGTCACGGTGACGCCGGCGATGAACAGCACGCCCATCACGCCGAGGATCGCCCAGCCCTGGCGCTGGTTACCGACCATACGGCCGAACACATTGGTGAGCGCGGCGCCGAGCGCAAAGATCGAGATCATCTGCACGAAGTTCGACAACGCGGTCGGATTCTCGAACGGATGCGCCGCATTGGCGTTGAAGAAGCCGCCGCCGTTGGTGCCGAGCATCTTGATCGCCACCTGCGAAGCGACCGGGCCGACCGCAATGGTCTGCTTGGCACCCTCGAGCGTGGTGGCATCCACATAGGCTCCGAGCGTCTGCGGTATACCCTGCCAGACCAGGAACAGCGTGTAGACGATGCAGATCGGCAGCAGCACATAGAGCGTGCAGCGCGTCACATCGACCCAGAAATTGCCGACCGTGCGCACGGAGGCGCGGGCAAAGCCGCGGATCAGCGCCACCGCCAGCACGATGCCGGTCGCGGCCGACAGGAAGTTCTGGTGCGTGAGGCCCAGCATCTGGACGAGATAGGAGACAGTGCTCTCGCCGCCGTAGTTCTGCCAGTTGGTGTTGGTGAGGAAGCTGATCGCGGTGTTGAACGACAGGTCCTCAGCCACGGCGGATTGTCCCGCCGGGTTGAACGGCAGCACGGCCTGCAGCCGCATCACGCCATAGATGATCAGGAAGCCGCCGACATGGAACAGCAGCATCGCGACCGTGTAGGTGAGCCAATGCTGCTCGCGCCGTTCGTCGACGCCGCCGACCCAGTAGATCGCGGCCTCGACCGGCCGGAGCACCGGCGACAGGAAGGTGCGCTCGCCGTTGAAGACGCGCGTGAGGTACCAGCCGAGCGGTTTCACGAGCGCGACGACAATCGCGCAATAAAGGATGATCTGGAGCCAGCCGATCGCTGTCATGGGTGTTGCCTTTGAGGACGCGTGAGGGTGGGAGACGGCTCAGAACCGCTCGGGCCGCAGCAGCGCATAGGTGAGATAGAACAACAGGCCGAGCGAAACCGCGGCCGCGAGCGAATAATCGAAGATCATGGCGCGTCTCCTCCTAGAGCCGTTCGCAGGCATAGGTGTAGCCGATCGCCAGTGCGAAGAAGCCGGCGGCCAGCGCCAGCATCAGGATGTCCAGCATGGTTTGCTCCTGTCTGCGCGAATGTCGCGCGCACGTTCCGGCACGAGGATCCAAGATGCATCCGCCGTGGGCTGATCCTGCGCGCTCTGGTTCGTGGTCAGGAGATGCCAGCCGAGCCATAGGTTTTCGAGACAGCCGGCCTGGCAAAGTTATAGGAATTCCATAAAGACGCGGCGTCCGGCGCGCGGATATCGCCAGCCCGGTAGATACGCAGCGGATATGAAGGAAAATTCCAAGTCTGCACGGAGTTTATGCCGACTTTATATCTTCGCCCGAGCCGCCATCTCGTTTTCAAACAGGGGTCGGGACCATCTTGCCCGTTGCGACCCCAGAACGGGATCACATGATGACGGGATGAAAGCATGCGGCTGACGGCCGGATACCACGACTTCGACGAATTCGCCGATCCGGCGGCCGCAACGGTGGCCGTGATTGCGCGCATTCTTGCCGGCAGTACTCATTCGGCGACGCACCGTCAGCACGCCGATGCCGCGGCCCGGATCGAGCGATTGATCGGAGCGGGCGGACGGACCGATGCGGCGCTCGCGCTGATCGCGCTGGAATTGCCCCAATGGCAGCTTCGACGCGTCGCCTATGACGGCGGCGAGTGGTACTGCGCGCTGTCGCGCAGCCGCGAGTTGGCCGATTGGCTCGATCAGTCGGCTGAGGGTCGGCATGCCGATCTGGCATTGGCGCTGCTCAACGCGCTCGTCGAGGCACAGCAGGTCGCGGCATCGTCGCGCCAACCGATCATCCCGTCGCGGCTGGAGAATACGACATACCTGCCGATGTGCTGCGACAATTTCTCTTGAATCATGCGTTGAGGAAATCGACTTGACGCATCTCACAGAGACATCGGCGCAACTGAAGCCACATCAGGCCTTTATGCGCTTTGGCATACGAACCGCGATCCTGATGCTGTTCGCCAGCTTCGGCAGCATCGGCTACGGCCGGAGCCTCGCGGCGCTGTTCTGGATGAGCATCATTCTCTGCGCCGTGATCGGCGCCATGCGACGCGAGCGCGTCTTCACTGCCGGCCTGAACCATTGGGACGAGATGGTCGCCTATACGGCGCTGTATTGCGCGGTGATGGAGATCAATCAGCTATCGGCTTCGTAGGCAGCGACTCGGCCTATGCGGCACTTATGAGATCACCTGCGACGCCGCCTCGCGTTCCTATCCCTCCCCCTCGATATTGACGACGAAGCGGAACGCCTGGGCGACAGGCCTCTTCCGCTCGAACATCGAAAGGACCACGTCCATGAAGCTTGTCGAACCTCCATCGTGCAGCACCTCGGCCGCACTCGTCTTCATCGGCCGCAACCGAAGCGGCCAATGGGTCGCGCAGGAGCAGAACGGATTGTTCGGCGGACTGTTCGTCGACCGCGCACAGGCGATCAAATACGCGCTGTTCGAGAACGGACATCATCTAGAGGCCATCGTGGAACTTTCGCGCACCATCGAGCTCGACACCGAAGGCCGGCTCGCACCGGTCGGGCTGCTGCTCGGAGCCGGAAGGCGGCCGGTCGCATGAGTAGCAACGTCGTACCCTATCGCTGGGGCGGCCATCCCGCCAAATGGCTTGCAGGCTTCATTCCCGACATTCCCACACCCTTCTGCGCCGACGGCAGCGTCGACCTCGCCGCATTCGCGGGGCTCTGCGAACACCAGATCGAAGCAGGGGCCCTCGCGATCCTGATCTGCGACAGCGCAGGCGAAGCCTCGACGCTGACACCGGCCGAACGCGCCGAGCTGATCCGCACCGCGGTCGAGACCTCGCGAAAGCGCGTCCACGTCATCGCCGGCGCCGGATCGAGCGCCACCGCCTGCGCGGTCGAGCTGACTAGGCAGGCGGCTGCGGCTGGCGCGGATGCGATCCTGTCCGTCGTGCCGTACTACAACAGGCCTATGCAGGAGGGCGTGTTTGCGCATTTCCGCGCCGTTGCCGACGCCACGGCACTGCCGATCATCCTGCACGATTGTCCGGCGCGGACGGCGCGCGCATTGTCCGACGACATACTGGTCCGACTGGTGCAATCGAGCCAGTTCGTCGGGCTGTGCGACAGCACCGGCGATGTCGCGCGCGCGGCCATCTTGCGCCCGCGGCTGCCCGCCGGCTTCCGCCTCCTGTGCGGGGATGACGCAACGTCCCTGCCCTTCGTCGCCGCCGGCGGCGACGGCTGCATCTCGCAGGTCACAAACTTGGCCCCGGATCTGTGCGCCGCCATGTTTGCGTATGGCCAGCGGGCGCGCTGGCGCGCGGCACGACGGCTGTACCATCGGCTGCTGCCATCGATCGAATGCTTCGCGCACGAGACGCCTGCGGCGCTCAAATATGCCCTGAGCCTGCAAGGGCTGGCGCGGCCCGACATGCGGCTGCCGCTGGTCGAAGCCGATGAGAGCAGCAAGGCCATGGTCGCAGATGCCATGGCCTTGCTCGCACTCCCTACTCCGCCGCCGCGGTGCGAAGCTCGGCACGCTCTGCCCGCGCCGCGCAGAACTTGAACTCCGGAATCTTGCCGAACGGATCGAGCGCGGGATTGGTCAGCAGGTTGGCAGCGGCCTCGGCGTAGCAGAACGGCATGAACACCATGTTCTCCGGCACGTCGCGGTCGGAGCGCACCTTGACCTCGATTGCGCCGCGGCGCGTCTCCAGACGGATGAAGTCGCCAAGCTCGAGGCCCTTCTTGCGCATATCCTTCGGCGACATGAAGGCCACCGCCTCCGGCTCGATCTGGTCGAGCACGGCGGCGCGGCGCGTCATCGAGCCGGTGTGCCAATGCTCAAGCACCCGTCCCGTCGACAGCACCATCGGATATTCGTCATCGGGCAATTCATCCGGCGGGATGACGTGCGCCGGCACGATCTTGCCGCGGCCGCTTTCGGTCGGGAAGCCGGTGGTGAAGATGATCTCATTGCCAGGCTTGTTCGGATCATCGGCCGGATAAGTCACTGCGCCCTCGCGCAGCAGCCGCTCCCAGGTGATGTTCTTGAGCGAGGGCATGAGCTCGGCCATCTCAGTGAAGACCTCACCGGGTCCGGAATAGTTCCAGGGCAGCCCCATCCGCTTGCCGATCTCCTGAATGATCCAGAGATCCTGACGGGCGTCGCCCGGCGGCTTGATCACCTCGCGTGCGAGCTGCACGCGCCGATCGGTGTTGGTGAAGGAGCCGGACTTCTCCGCGAAGGCCGACGCAGGCAGAATGACGTCGGCGTGGAACGCAGTCTCGGTGACGAACAGATCCTGCACCACGAGATGGTCGAGCATGGCGAGCGCTTCGCGCGCGTGCTGCAGATCCGGATCCGACATCGCCGGATTCTCGCCCTCGATATACATGCCATTGATCTGGCCGGCGTGGATCGCGTTCATGATCTCGACCACCGTGAGCCCGCGCTCGGGATCGAGCTCCTGTCCCCATAGCTTTTCGAACGCGCCGCGCATGTCGTCGCGGCCGACCGGCTGGTAGTCCGGCAGGAACATCGGGATCAGGCCGGCGTCGGACGCGCCCTGCACGTTGTTCTGACCGCGCAGCGGATGCAGGCCGGTGCCGGGGCGGCCGACCTGGCCGGTGATCAGTGCCAGCGCGATCAGGCAGCGCGCATTGTCGGTGCCGTGGACATGCTGACTGATGCCCATGCCCCAGAAGATGATCGACGACTTGGCACTGGCGTAGGTCCGCGCGACCTCGCGCAGCGTGTCCGCTGGAATTCCGCAGACCGGAGCCATGCGCTCGGGAGTGAACTCCTGGATCTTCGCCTTCAGCTCGTCATAGCCTTCGGTGTAACCGGCGATGTACTGCTCGTCGGTCAGGCCCTCCGTGATAATGGTGTTGATCATCGCGTTCAGCATCGCGACGTCGCTGCCCGGCTTGAAGGCGAGATGCGCGGTCGCATGGCGCGACAGCGTCTGCCGCCGCGGGTCCATGACGTAGAGCTTGGCGCCCTGTTTGGCCGCGTTCTTGATATAGGTCGCAGCGACCGGATGGTTCACGGTCGGATTCGCGCCGATCACCCAGATCACCTCGGCATCGGCGGCGGCCGCGAACGGCGCCGACACCGCGCCGGAGCTCAGACCTTCGAACAGCGCCGCAACCGAGGAGGCGTGGCACAGACGGGTGCAGTGGTCGACATTGTTGGAGCCGAAACCAGTACGTACCAGCTTCTGGAACAGATAGGCCTCCTCGTTGGAGCCCTTGGCCGAGCCGAAGCCGGCGAGCGCCTTCGGCCCCTTCTCGTCGCGGATCTTGACGAGGCCTTTCGCGGCGATGTCGAGCGCCTCGTCCCACGAGGCCTCGCGGAAATGCGTGAACGGATTGGCGGGATCGACCTGGTCGTTGGCATCCTTCTTCGCGTTCGGCAACCGCACCAAGGGCTTTGTCAGCCGATGCGGATGATGGATGTAGTCGAAGCCGAAGCGGCCCTTGACGCAGAGCCGGTTGTGGTTGGCCGGGCCGTCGCGCCCTTCCGCATAGATCACCTTCTCGTCCTTGACTTGATAGGTGACCTGGCAGCCGACGCCGCAGAACGGACAGAGCGAGTCGACCTTGCGATCGGCATAGGTGACGCGGGTCTGGTTCTCGTCGAGCATCACCGCCGGCATCAGCGCGCCGGTCGGACAGGCCTGCACGCATTCGCCGCAGGCGACGCAGGTTGATTCGCCCATCGGGTCGTCGAAGTCGAACACGATCTTGGCATCGGCATTGCGATAGGCCATGCCGATGACGTCGTTGACCTGAACCTCGCGGCAGGCGCGCACGCAGAGCCCGCACTGAATGCAGGCGTCGAGATTGACGCGCATGGCCGGATGGCTGGGATCGGCCTGCCAGCGCTCCACCGATGGGAATCTGCTTTCGGTGACGCCAGTCTTCTCGGCCCAATGCCAGAACTTGGAGTCCGGATCGTGCGAGGTCTCGCGCGCCGGCTGATCGGCGACCAGGAGCTCCATCACCATCTTCTGCGCTGCGACCGCGCGCGCGCTCTCCGTCTTCACCTTCATGCCGACGCTGGGCGTGCGCTTGCAAGAGGCCGCGAGCACGCGCTCGCCCTCGATCTCCACCATGCAGGCGCGGCAATTGCCGTCCGGGCGATAGTCAGGCGCCGGCGAGTAGCAGAGATGCGGGATCTCCTTGCCTTGCCGCTGTGCCACCTGCCAGATGGTCTCACCGGCCTTTGCTTCGACGTTGACGCCATCGAGTTCGAACGTGATCGTGGTCATTCGGCGGCGTCCTTGAACTCATCGGGGAAGTATTTGATGACTGATGTCAGCGGGTTCGAGGCCGCCTGGCCGAGCCCGCAAATCGAGGCATCGCGCATCGCCTGGCTCAATTCGTCGAGCAACGGCTTGTTCCAGACCGGCCGCTGCATCAGCAGTGCGGCCTTCTGCGTGCCGACGCGGCACGGCGTGCACTGGCCGCAGCTCTCGTCCTCGAAGAACTTCATCAGGTTCAGCGCCGCCGCCCGCACACTGTCATGCTGCGACAGGATCACCACCGCGGCCGAGCCGATGAAGCAGCCATATTTCTCCAGCGTGCCGAAATCGAGCGGGATGTCGCCCATGGATGCCGGCAGGATGCCGCCGGAGGCGCCGCCGGGCAGATAGGCATAGAAGCTGTGGCCGTCGGCCATGCCGCCGCAGAACTCATCGATCAGCTCACGCACGGTGATGCCGGCAGGCGCCAGTTTCACGCCGGGCTCTTTGACGCGACCCGAGACAGAGTAGCTGCGCAAGCCTGTGCGGCCGTTTCGGCCATGGCTGTTCCACCAATCCGCACCCTTCTCGACGAGGTCGCGCACCCACCACAAGGTCTCGACATTGTTGATCAGGGTCGGCAGGCCGAACAGGCCGACCTGGAACGGATAAGGCGGCTTGTGCCGCGGCAGGCCACGCTTGCCCTCGATGCTTTCCAGCAGCGAGGACTCCTCACCGCAGATATAAGCGCCGGCGCCGCGGCGTAAGTGCAGCACCGGGCCCCCCCGCGGCAGCTTTGCGATCTCGCGCGCAAGAATCTCGCGCGCGGCCGGATATTCGTCTCGGATGTAGATGTAGACCTCGCCGGCTTCGACGACATGAGCGCCGATCAACGTACCCTCGAGGAAGCGATGCGGATCGCTGTTCAGATAATGACGGTCCTTGAAGGTGCCCGGCTCGCCCTCGTCGCCATTGACCGCCATCAGCCGCGGGCCCGGCTCGCCGAGCACGGCGCGCCATTTGCGGCCCGTCGGAAAGCCCGCGCCGCCGAGGCCGCGCAGGCTGGAAGCGTCCAGCGCTTTGAGGATGTCGTCGGCGGTGATGCGGCCGGCGCGCAGATCGTTGAGCAGCTTGTAGCCGCCGCCGGCGACATAGGCATCGTAGTCGATGTAATCTGGAACATGCGGATGAGTGTCGCCGCGGCCGGCCGTCGCGAGCACCTCACTTGTCGTCGCCTGATGCACGAAGTGGTGACCCACCTCTGCGACCGGCGCGCAGTCGCACAGACCGACGCAGGGCGCACGCACGACGCGGATGCCGGACCCGGCCTGGTGCTGCAGCTCCTGCAGCAAGGGCTCGGCGCCCATCATCGCGCAGGTGATGGAATCGCAGACGCGGATGGTGAGCGGCGGGACCGCCCGGTCGCCCTCCTTCACCACGTCGAAATGGGCATAGAAGGTGGCAGTCTCGAACACCTCGGCGAAGGACAGCTTCATCTCGTCGGCGAGCGCCGCGAGATGCGCCGCCGAGATCTGATGGCATTTGTCCTGGATCAGGTGCAGGTGCTCGATCAGGAGATCGCGGCGGCGCGGCAGCTCGCCAAGCAGCTCGGCGATCTCATGAGCGGCGGTCGGATCGACCTGCCGCCCCTTTGGCGTCGCCTTGGCCCGGCGCCGCCCTTCTCCCGGATGTTCGAATGCACGCACCCGATGCACGTCGTCACTCATAAGACGCTTCCGCTCCCGTTATGCTGGCATCCACTTTAGTCACTGGCATGCCAGAGGCAAGGCGGAACCGGAGTCTGCGCTCATCAGTAAATCGCTGAGCAGAACCGTTGGTAACGGAGTCGAGCCCGTATCGGCTCAGCTCTTGGTCATGCAGTCCTGCATGTAGAACCAGCGGTCATCGCCGGCGAGCCCCTTGGCTTTCACCTCCTGGCGACAGGCCTTCATCTTCGGCTTGTTGGCGTTCCACTTTGCCTTCAGCTCTTTCAACTTCGCAATCGTCAGCTTGATCCGCGGCGGCTTGGCGCCGTCTGACGAGGCCGCAGCAGCCGGAGGCGCCGACTGAGCCATCGCAGCGGGAAGCGGGGTCGCCACGAGCGCTGCGGCAATGAGACAAATGCAAATCCGGGACATGCAAAATCCCCCAAAATCTCATCACATCGTTCAATCAAAAAAATAGAAGCTGCGGGAGCCGTGCGCTTCAAGCCCACGGCTCCCGCAGCAATCGCGATCAGAAGATCTTGGCGGCGCTCTGCAGCGTCATCCACACGCCCCACAGCAGCGGGATGCTGACGAAGGCCCAGAACAGCCCGGAGCTGACGTCGAGACCACCCGTGCCGATGCCAAATGAGCCATGCTGCACCGAAGCCTCGTTCTCTGCGCTTTCCGCCTGCAGGCGCGCAGCTTCCTCCTTGGTGAGATGCCACTTGTCGGCAACCGGCCGGACCAGCAGATTGCAGATCAATCCGATCACGAGCAGGCCGACTAGGATGTACATGGTGCGGTCATAGACCAGCGCCCGCTCGACCCCGGCCTGCAACTGCGCATCGCGGATGTAACCCACCAGCAGCGGGCCGATCACGCCGGCGGTCGACCACGCGGTCAAGAGCCGGCCATGGATGGCGCCGACGAACTGCGGACCAAAGAGGTCAGCGAGATAGGCCGGGATGGTGGAGAAACCACCGCCATACATCGTGAGGATGATGCAGAACGCGCCGACGAACAGCGCCCGCGATCCCATATGGGCGAAGCTCGGCGCCAGCGCGTAGAGCACGATGCCCAGGAGGAAGAACGCGTAATAGGTGGCCTTACGCCCGATGTGATCCGACAGCGAGGCCCAGAAGAAGCGGCCGCCGATGTTGAACAGCGACAGCAACCCGACGAAGCCCGCCGCGATCGTGGCGATTGCAACCTTCTGCGACGCATCGAGGGCGGCGAAGCCGATCTCCGGCTTACCGACCAGCGCACCGCCAAAAATCTCCTGCAGCATCGGCGAGGCCATCGCCAGCACGCCGATGCCCGCCGAGACGTTCATGCAGAGCATCAGCCACAACAGCCAGAACTGCGGCGTCTTGTGCGCATCCTCGAGATGGACGTTGCTGCGCGAGATCATCGCGTTGGTCTTGGACGGCGGCGTCCAGCCCTCCGGCTGCCACCCGGCCGGCGTCACGCGATAGGCGAAGGCCCCGATCATCATGAACACGAAGTAGATCGCGCCCATTACCAAGAAGGCCTGCCACACCCCGACCGAGGTCGGCGTCTTGAAGCTGTTGATCAGGTAATTGGCAAGTGGCGAGCCGATCATGGCGCCACCACCGAAACCCATGATGGCCATGCCGGTGGCCATGCCGCGCCGGTCCGGGAACCATTTCACCAGCGTCGACACCGGCGAGATGTAGCCAAGACCAAGACCGACACCGCCGATCAGGCCGAGCCCGATCCACAAGATCCAGAGCTGATGGATGTAGACGCCCAGCGCGGAGATCGCGAAGCCGCCGGACCAGCACACGGCCGCGACCGCGCCCGCCTTGCGCGGACCGGCACGTTCGAGCCAGCCGCCGAACACAGCCGCCGACAATCCCAGCATCACGATGCCGATCGTGAAGATCATCAAAAGATTGGTGACCTGCCAATCGCAGGTCGTGGTGAAAAGATCAGAGATCATCGACTGGCCCGCGCAGGCCACCGGCTTGTCGATGCCGATCGCGCGCGACAGCGGCAACCAGAACACGCTCAGTCCATAGGACATGCCTATGCACAAATGAATGCACAACGCCGCCGGCGGCACCAGCCAGCGATTGAATCCCGGCTTCGCGATCGTGTGCTCGCGATCGAAAATTCCTGCTGTCGTGCCGGTTGCTCTCCCGGCGCTCTCAATGACTGCCATGCCATCCTCCCGTACGGGCATCGATCCCATGCCTCGATATCATCATCGGTCCCCTTTGATCTGAATCAACGCGGAAATTTCCCGCGGTGTCTCTAGTGTTGCTCCGCGACATTTTCGCGATGCACAAGAGGCGCCCGGTGTTTTCAACATGCATAACACCCCCTCGGCCGACTCATGCCACCATCGCCGAAAACGCTCATCCCAGGTCTGAACGGGCATGACAAACCGCCCGCAACCTCCGCGGAACCCGGATTGGGGCAGATGCGGCCGCGGATGTCGATAGATAAAACGCAGTGGAGCGTGGAATCGCAGGGGATACAATGCGCCGCGGCGATCCAGCCGTCAGCCCGCGACTAATTGGCGCATGTGGGCGGTCTTGAAAATGTAGTGCTTACAGATCGCAATAACGTGATCGCGAAGAACGCAGCTGCCGCTCGAGCGAGATCGCAGTTCGAGGATGGCTTGCACGTTATCCGTCATATGCCGGCAAGAATCGATCCGCCTTACTAATCAGTCCATTTGAATTCCAAATGAAATCGCAGGGGGCCTGCCGTGACGGTCGCAATGCGCCTTTTCGATAAGGCGCAATGTGCGCCAGCATTGTCATGCCGCGCCGGCCTGCTTCTCGATCAAGAACACGATCCGCGTCTCGCTCCGTTCGGAGATCTCGACGCTGTCGCCGGTCTCACGGATCAAATTAGGGATGTCGATCACCGACAACGGATCGGTGCAGTGCACCTCCAGCCGGTCGCCGGCCTTGAGCGGCTTCAGCGCCTTGCGCGTCTTGAGCGCCGGCAGCGGGCATTTCAGGCCGGTGAGGTCGAGTGTTGTGGTGGTCATTCGGCGACCATGGCGAGCCCGGGGTACAGCGTCAACCGTCCGCGTACACTCATATCAGCTCGGCGTAGGACAGAAAGCCGACGCTCTGTCCCGGCTCGACCCTGGTGACCTCCTCGCGGAGCTCGGCGAGGCCGTCGGTCTCGATCAGCGACGACAACAGTCCGGCGCCCTCGCGCGGAAACTTGAACGCATCGAGGCTGCCGTCCGCAGAGCTGCGCAGCGAGACCCGGACATATTCGCGACGGCCGGCCTTCTTCTTGTAGGTGAAGGCCGCGCGCACGGGCAGCGGCGTGAGCCGCTCCGGCAGGCTTCCCGCCAGCGCCAGCACAGTCGGGCGCACCACATGCACAGAGGTAACGAAGCTCGCCACGGGATTGCCGGGCAGGCCGATGAAGGGCGTGCCGGCGATGATGCCCATCGCGACCGGACGTCCCGGCTTGATCGCCATCCGCCACAGCACCAGCGATCCGACGCTCTCGACCGCGGCCTTGACGTGATCCTCCTCGCCGGTCGAGACGCCGCCGGTGGTGAGCAAAAGATCGTGCGCACCGGCGGCGTCGCGCAAGGCGCCAGCCAGAGGCGCCTGTCTGTCGTCGAAGACGCCGAGATCGGAGACGTCGCAGCCGAGGCGTTTCAGCATCGCGAGCAACATCACCCGGTTAGAATCGTACAATTGCGCCGGCGCGCGCGGCGCGCCCGGCGAGGCCAGCTCGTCGCCGGTCGAGAACACGGCAACCCGGATGCGCCGCCGCACCTCGAGCTCGGTGAGACCGAACGCGGCCGCGACCGCGACATGCTGCGGCCGCAGGCGCTGGCCTGCTTTCAGCGCCACCGTCCCGAGCGCGATGTCCTCGCCCGCGGGCCGCACGTTGGCGCCGGGCTTGAGCCCCGCAGGCAGCACCACACGATCGTCCTCGGTGAGGCGGACGTCCTCCTGCATGAACACGGTGTCGGCCCCCTCAGGCATTGGTGCGCCGGTGAAGATGCGCGTCGCATGCGCCGCCGCGATCGGCGCAGCCGCAGCGCCGGCCGCGACGCGCCCGGTCACCGGCCAGACCGCTTCAGATCCATGCGGCAGGTCGGCCGATCGCACGGCGTAGCCGTCGACCGCGGAATTGGTGAAGGGCGGCAGTGGCAACGGCGCGGCGACATCACTCGCGAGGGTGCGGCCATCGGCCGCCAGCAGCGCAACCGATTCGGTCTCGACGACTGGCTTGACGCGATCGGTGATGATGCCGACTGCCTCGTCGATCGACATCAGCGGACCGCCGAAGGCGAAGCAGTCGTCGGAGAGTTGCGCCATCGTCGCTCCCTTCAAGTCCCGAGTGAAACCAACAGCTCCGCGACCGGCATCGCCGAGCGCAGCATCATCGCAGCCACTGCCGGGATGTCATCGAGATGAACCATCGGCAGCGACGTTGCAACCTCGACATCGCTGGCGATGCCGACGATGGCGGGATCGTTCGGGAACAACAGCGGCTTGCCATTGGCAGCACGATGCACCTCGATCTTGCGATGGGGATCGGTCTTGTAGCCCTCGACCAGGACCAGATCGACCGGCGACAACTTGGCCAGCAGTTCCGGCAATGCCGGCTCGCGATCGCCGCGCAGCTCGTGCATCAGCGCCCAGCGGGCACCCGAAGACACCAGCACCTCCTCGGCCCCCGCCTCGCGATGCCGCCAGGAATCCTTGCCCGGCATGTCGACGTCGAACTTGTGATGGGCGTGCTTGATCACGGAGACACGCAGGCCCTGCCCCAGGAGATGCGGGATCGCCCGCGTCAACAGGGTGGTCTTGCCGGCGCCGCTCCAGCCGGCGAGGCCAATCACTTTCATCTTGCTCTCCGAGCCCGGATGGCGCGTCCACCGTCATTGCGAGGAGCGGCAGCGACGAAGCAATCCAGTTCTTGATCAAGGCTCCTGGATTGCTTCGCTTGCGCTCGCAATGACGGGAACCCGTTCCGTTTCTTGTCCTCGTCAGCTTTATATCGGCTCTCCCGCGATGTCATGCTAACCTGAGCCAATGACGACGCTGCTGAAGCCCCCCGCCCCGCGCATCCTGCCCGACCCGCACGACCCGCGGCTCACCCGGCGCGTCGGCGGCATCGACCAGACCGGCGCTGCGATCGAGATCAACGTGCCGGTCGAACGGCCGCTGACGCTGTACCTGAACGCCCAGGAGATCGTCACCATGATGACGATCGGCGACTATCCGGAGTATCTCGCACTCGGCTATCTGCTGAACCAGAACATGCTGAAATACGACGACGTCGTCACCGAGGTGGAGTATGACGACGACCTCCAGGTGGTGGTGGTGCGCACCGTGCATCACACCAATTTCGAAGCCAAGCTGAAGAAGCGGACGCAGACCTCGGGCTGCGCGCAGGGCACCGCGTTCGGCGATCTGATGGAGGCGATCGAGAGCATCGCGCTGCCAAAGGCGGAGCTCCGGACATCCTGGCTCTACCAGATGACGCAGACCATCAACACCATGCCCTCTCTCTATCTCGAAGCCGGCGCCATCCATGGCTGCGTGCTGTGCGTCGAGGGCACGCCGATTTGCTATACGGAGGATGTCGGCCGCCACAACGCGGTCGACAAGATCGCCGGCTGGCTCTACCGCCATGGCGTCGACCCGGCCGACAAGATCCTCTACACCACGGGCCGGTTGACCTCGGAGATGGTGATCAAGACGGTGCGGATGGGAATTCCGATTCTGGTGTCGCGCTCGGGCTTCACGGCCTGGGGAGTCGAGCTGGCGCGCCAGGTCGGCCTGACCTTGGTCGGGCGCACCCGCGGCAAGCGCTTCATCGCGCTCTCCGGCGAGGAGCGCATGGTCTACGACCAGGATCTCGCTTACGTCGAGGAGGAATCGGCCAAGCACCGGCGCAAGGGCGAAGGCGGCGATGATTGAGCTGGGACGGGACGGCGCTGTGCGAATTCCCTGCGTGCTGCTGGCCGGCGGCCTGGCGCGGCGCATGGGCGGCGGCGACAAGCCGATGCGGATGATCGGCGGCCGTACCATCCTGGACCGCGTCATCGCGCGTCTTAAGCCACAATGCGGCACGCTGATCCTCAACGCCAATGGCGATCCGGCGCGCTTTGCCGCCTTTGGCCTTCCGGTCGTGGCCGACAGCGTCGCCGATTTCCCCGGCCCGCTCGCCGGCATCCTGGCCGGGCTCGACTGGGCGGCCGTGAACCACCCAGATGCAGAGTGGATGCTGAGCGCGGCCGGCGACTGCCCGTTCCTGCCGCGCGATCTGGTGGCGCGGCTCGCTGCTGCGCGCGCGACTGAGAGCGCCGAGCTTGCGGTCGCTGCCTCCGGTGGCCAGTCGCATCCGGTGATCGGCCTCTGGAAGGTCGCTTTGCGCGAGGAGCTGCGCCACGCGCTGATAGCAGACGACATCCGCAAGATCGATCGCTTTACCGCGCGCTATCGATTGGCCACCGTGGGCTGGCCGACCACCCCGATCGATCCGTTCTTCAACGCCAACACCGCCGAGGACCTGGCCGAGGCGGAGCGGCTTGCAGCGCGCGACGGCGATTGACGTGATGGAGACGGCCGCGCCCGACATGACCGCGGTTCGCCGCACCCTGATATCAGTTGCGGTGCTGAACCTGCTCTATTTCGGCGTCGAGTTCGCGGTCGCGCTGCAGATCGGCTCGGTGTCGCTGTTCGCCGACAGCGTCGACTTCCTCGAGGATGCCTCGGTCAACCTGCTGATCCTGCTTGCCTTGCGCTGGAGCGCCCGGGCGCGCGCCCACCTCGGCATGGTGCTGGGGTTGATCCTGCTGGCGCCGGCGCTCGCCGGCCTGTGGACGGCGGGCGCAAAGCTGCTGACGCCCGTAGCTCCTGCGGCGCTGCCGCTGACCATCACCGGGCTCGGCGCGCTCGCGGTTAACCTCGCCTGTGCGCTGATGCTGGCGCGGGTGCGCGATCATCACGGCAGCCTGACGCGGGCGGCGTTCCTGTCGGCGCGCAATGATGCCGCGGCCAACATCGCCATCGTCATCGCCGGCCTGATCACCGCCGCTCTGTGGCACTCGGCCTGGCCCGACCTGGTCGTCGGCATCGGCATCGCCGCGATGAACGCGGACGCCGCGCGCGAGATCTGGGAAGCGGCCCATCGCGAGCGGCAGGCAGCAAGGGCGTGAGCGGCTGAAGGCCGACTGCAAGCGCGCGGGAGGTGTGCTCCCTCTCCCCGTTCTTTACGGGGACGCGACGAGCTTCGCTCGCGCTGAGAGGGTTGGGGTGAGGGGCAGACGCCCGAGTGGTGTGAGCCGTTGGACCTGTACCCCCTCACTCGGCGCTGCGCGCCGACCTCGCCCCGCAAGCAGGGCGAGGTCGAAACGAGTGCGCCGCGAGACCAAGCAAACAGCCGCTAAGGTTTTGCGTTCGGGAAGAACAATTGCTGGCCGTCGATCTTGTAGTTCGCGATGGTGGCCTGCCCTTCAGGTGAGATCAGCCAGTCGACGAAGGCCTGGCCGTCCTCCTTCTTCACATGCGGGAATTTTGCCGGGTTCACCAGCATCACGCCGTACTGGTTGAACAGATGCGTGTCGCCTTCGACCAGGATCGCAAGCTCGCCGCGATTCCTGAACGAGATCCAGGTGCCGCGATCGGAGAGCACATAGGCGTTCATGGCGCTTGCGGTGTTGAGCGCCGCGCCCATGCCCTGCCCGATCTCGCGATACCACGGTCCCTTGTGCGCGGGGAGATCGATCCCGGCTTCCTTCCATAGCGCGAGCTCGGCCGCATGGGTGCCGGAGCGATCGCCGCGCGACACGAAGGGCGCGGCCTTGGCTTCGACGGAGCGGAACGCGGCCAGGATGTCGTGGCCCTTCACGCCGGCCGGATCGCTCTGCGGACCGACCAGCACAAAGTCGTTGTACATGACATCAAAGCGCTTCACGCCAAAGCCCTCGGCCAGGAACTTCTCCTCCTGCGGCTTGGCGTGGACGAACACGACGTCGGCATCGCCGCGTCGCGCGGTATCGAGCGCCTGGCCGGTGCCCTGCGCCACCACCTTCACGTCGATGCCGGTCTTCTGCTTGAACAACGGAAGGAGATAGCCGAACAGGCCGGAATCCTGGGTCGAGGTGGTCGAGGCGACCACGATCGAGCGATCGTCCGCCCACCCTGGCACCCCCACTAGCATCGAAGCAAGGACGAGCAACGGGGCAAGTCGCAGGCGCATCAGGCGTTCTCCATTCACTGGATTCCTTGGGCTTCAGATCACGAGATCGCCGCGCACGAAGCGCGCGGCATCCTCGCTTGCCGGATGGTCGAGAAAATCGATTGCGCCGTTGCGCTCGCGCAAACTCCCGCGCACCAGGAAGACGACGTCGCCGCCGAGCCGGCGCACCTGGCCGAGATCGTGGCTCGCCATCACCACCTTGATGCCGGAGCGCGCGGCCGCCAGCACGATGTCCTCCACCGCGCGCGTCGCGGCGGGATCGAGGCTGGCGGTCGGCTCGTCCAAGAGCAGGATCTCCGGCTCGCGGGCGAGCGCGCGCGCCAGCGCCAGCCGTTGCTGCTCACCGCCCGACAGCCGCCGCGCCGGCCGCCCGTCGAGCCCGTCGAGCCCGACGCGCGCCAGCAGCTCGGCGATGCGCGGCGGGCGCTGCCGCCGGGCAACGCCGGCATGCGCCAGCGCATAATCGAGATTGGCAGCCACGCTCCGCCGCAACATCACCGGGCGCTGGAACACGAAGGCGCGCCGCACCGGCGGCGCATCAAGGCGGCCGCCCCAGCTCACCACGCCTGACGTCGGCCGCACCAGCCCCATGCAGACACGCAAGAGGCTGGTCTTGCCCGAGCCGTTCGGGCCGACGATCAGCGTCGGCTGTCCCGCCGCGATGGTCATGCTGAGCCGGTCGAGGATCTCGGTCGCGCCGGCGGAGAGTGAGACCCGGTCGAGCATCAGCGGAAGATCGGTCATTGGTGCGCGCATGGTCTAGGCCGCCAGCCGTTCGGCGACAGCGCGCACCGCCCACACCGCGGCGTTGATCGCCACCACAATCGCAAGCAGGACGAGCCCGAGCCCGAGCGCCAGCGGCAAATCGCCCTTGGACGTCTCGAGCGCCACTGCTGTGGTCATGGTGCGGGTGAAGCCGTCGATATTACCGCCGACGATCATCACCGCGCCGACCTCGGCGGCGGCGCGGCCAAAGCCGGCGAGCAGCGCGGTGAGCAGGCTGAAACGCGCATCCCACAACAAGGTCATCATGCGGCCGATCGGTCCGACCGACATCGCTGCCAGCTCGTCGCGATATTCGCAGGCGAGGTCCTCGATGGTCTGGCGGGTCAAGGCGCCGATGATCGGCACGATCAGGACGGTCTGGGCGATCACCATCGCGGCCGGTGTGAACAAGAGGCCGAGACCGCCGAGCGGGCCGGACCGCGACAGCAGGAGATAGATCGCCAGCCCCACCACGACCGGCGGCAGGCCCATCATCGCGTTGAGCGCGACCAGCAGGCCGGCGCGGCCGCGGAACCGCAGCAGCGCAAGGCTGGCGCCGAGCGGCAGCCCGATCACGGCCGCGAGCGCCACCGCAGCCAAGCTGACAGCGAGCGACAGCCGCACGATCGCGAATAATGTCGGATCGCCGGTGGCGATCAATTGCCAGGCGTTGGCCTCGTCCATGGTCGATTCCTTTTGGCCTGTTCGGCAGAAATTCCGGTCCTTGTCAATTAATTGAACCAGATCGCTTACATGCATATAGATGCAGGATGGAATTTTTGACCACAAGCGAGGCTGCCGACTACCTGCGGCTGGGGGAACGCAAGCTTTACGAGCTGGTGACGCTGGGCGCGATTCCCTGCAGCAAGGTGACGGGGAAATGGCTGTTCCCGCGCCACGAGCTGGACCTGTGGGTGCTCGCGGGCATGGCGCGGCCGAACGGCATGGTGCCGGCGGACCCGCCGCCGATCGTCGGCGGCAGCCAGGATGACCTGCTGGAGTGGGCCTTGCGTGAATCCGGCTCGTCGCTGGCCTCGTTGAACGAAGGCACCATGCGCGGCATCGAGCGGCTGCAGCGCGGCGAGGTGATAGCGACCGCGGTCCATTTCCACCGCCTCGACGAGCCCGACGGCGAGACGGCCAAGGGCACCATTGATGCCAATATCTCAGCGGTGCGCGCCCTCTCCGGCCTGCACGACACCGTGCTGGTCGGCATTGCGAGGCGCGAGCAGGGCCTGCTGCTGGCGCCGGGCAATCCGAAGAATTTGCGCAGCCTCGCCGACCTGCTCGCCACAGGCGCGACGGTGGCGACGCGCCAACAGGGCGCGGGCGCGCAGCTCCTGCTCGAGGTACTGCTGCAGCGCGCAGGCGCAACATTGAAGGACCTGAAGCGGCTCGAGCCGCCCTGCCTCACCGGGCCTGACCTCGCCGCCGCGATCCGCAGCGGCAGCGCCGATTGCGGCATTGCAACGCGCGCCGCGGCCAAGGCCGCCGGCCTCGATTTCATCACGCTGACCTGGGAAAGCTTCGACCTGCTGACCCGCCAGCGCAGCTACTTCCGCCCCGCGATGCAGGCGCTGATCCGCTTCTTCACCGACAGGCGCATGGCGCTGCGCGCCGGCGAGCTCGCCGGCTACGACCTCGCCCCCGCCGGCCAGATCCGCTTCGCCGCGTGATTGACGGCAAGCCGGGAATGACTGCAGATGGCTGAGCCGCCTCCCCGCATCAGGGCTGGCGGCCAAGAACGGCGCCACGCCGATATTTCCCGGGGAGGACGAAGTTGATTTCAGCAAGAGGGTCGATTTCAGCCAGACGCATTGGGCTGCTTGCGGCCTGCGCGATGGCGATGCTGCCAGCGTCGACGCTGGCGCAAGTATCCGACGAGGTCGTCAAGATCGGCGTGCTCACCGACATGAACGGGCCGGCCTCGACGCCGACCGGACAGGGTTCGGTGACCGCGGCGCAGATGGCGGTCGACGATTTCGGCGGCAAGGTATTGGGCAAGCCGATCAGCGTCATCATCGGCGACCATCAGGACAAGCCGGACATCGGCAGCGCGATCGCGCGGCGCTGGTACGACGCCGAGCAGGTCGATCTGATCGTCGACGTGCCGGTCTCTGCGGTCGGGCTCGCGGTGCAGACCATCGCCAATGAGAAACACCGGCTGTTCATCACGCAGTCGACCGGCGCGGCCGATTTCCACGGCAAGTTCTGCTCGCCTTACGCGATGCAATGGGTGTTCGACACCCGCGCGCTCGCCACCGGCACGGCGAAGGAGGTCGTGAAGCGCGGCGGCGACAGCTGGTTCTTCATCACCGACGACTACGCCTTCGGTCACTCTCTGGAGCGCGATGCCTCCAGCGTGATCACGGCCAATAGCGGCAAAGTGGTGGGCGCGGTGCGCCCGCCCTTCGCCACGCCCGATCTCTCCTCCTTCATCCTGCAGGCGCAGTCGTCCAAGGCCAAGATCATCGGCATCGCCGCAGGCCCCCCGAACAACATCAACGAGATCAAGACGGCGGCCGAGTTCGGCGTGCTCAAGGGCGGCCAGCAGATGGCGGCGTTGCTGGCGCTGATCACCGACATCCATTCGCTGGGGCTGCCGGCAGCCCAAGGCCTGTTGCTGACGACCTCGTTCTACTGGGACATGGACGACAAGACCCGCGAGTGGTCGAAGCGCTATTTCGCCAAGATGAACCGGATGCCGACGATGTGGCAGGCCGGGGTCTATTCCGCCGTCACGCACTATCTCAACGCCATCAAGGCCGCCGGCAGCGACGAGCCGCTCGCGGTTGCCGCGAAGATGCGCGAGACGCCGGTGGAGGACTTCTTCGCCCGCCACGGCAAGCTCCGCGCCGACAATCTGATGGTGCACGATCTGATGCTGGTGCAGGTCAAGTCGCCCGAGGAGAGCAAATATCCGTGGGACTACTACAAGATCCTGGCGACGATCTCGGGCGATGATGCGTTTGGGCCGCCGGATGGGGCATGCTCGTTGATCAAGAAATGATGCTGGCTCCACAAAAGAGGTGTCGTCCCGGCCTTGAGCCGGGACCCATAATCACTGGCGCCTTTTGTAAAGCAAACACGGAGCAACGAGCACCTCGCTCCACATCTACTATCGCGCGGTATGGGTCCCGGCGTTCTCGGCGCGCAATTGCGCGCCTGACCGGGACGACACTGAACTACTTGGCGACGCCAATCTCCTTAAAATACTTCATCACGCCCGGATGAATCAGGTCGAGACGCGGTGCCGCAGCGACCGTGTCGGCGGCAGTGGTCTCGCAGGCCTGCGCCAGCGTCTTGCACAACGTACCCTCCGCGCCGTGCAGCGTCTTGGCGAGCCGATAGGCGACATCGTCGGGCAAATTCTCACGTACCAGCACGAAGCTCCATGAGCCGATCGACGGGATCGCTTCGCTCTGCCCGGGATAGCTACCGGCCGGCACGGTGAGCGCTTTCAGAAAACTGTGCTTTGCCAACACCTGCGCGATCTCATCCGCCGACGGCGCGATGAAGCGCGCGCCGCTTTTCGCCATCGTCTCGAAGCCGGGCCAGCCGATGCCAGCGCCCCACAGCGCGGCGGCGCGGCCGTCCAACACCATCGCCGGCCCGTCGCCGGCACGGTCGAGATAGACCGCCTTGAAATCCTCATCCTGCTTCAGGCCGAGCCCGTCGAGCATGTAGCGCGACATGATCGGCAGGCCCGAACCTTTGGCGCCGAACACCACCGTCTGCCCGACCAGGTCGCGGATGGTCCGATAAGGACTGTTGGCGCGCACGACGAACAGGCCGGGGCTGGAATAGATCGCAATCAGGATCTTCACGCGTGTCGGCGGGCGGTCGAGGCCCATGAAGGCCTGATAGGCCGGCTCGCCCGCGACGAGACCAAGGTCGAGCTCGCCTTTCTCCAACAGCGGGATGTTCTCGTTGCTGCCCTTGGTGTTGCGGGTGGTGATCACGAGCGAAGGGTCTGCGTCGTTCATCACCTTGGCGAAGGCATCGCCATAGAGCGGGAAGCCGCCGCCGGGTGTCGCCGTGCCGAGACTGATGGTGGTCTTGCCGATGGACGCCTCCCCCTGTTGCGCGGATGCGTTGCCGCCGAGCAACGTCACAGCCAGAAAAACGATCGCAGCGAAACGCATGACATTCTGCTCCGGAAGGCCGCCTGCCAGCTTGTAGGCAAATCTGCCGAAGTTGGGAAGCGTCGCGCGGTGGGACTCGGCCGAGAGCCTGCGTCATTGCGCGGATAGGCAAGCTCGCCGATTTATGAAACCATCGGCCGAACGATGACACTCATCAGGGGGAAAGACCATGGGAAGGCGCTCACGCGCGTTGCTGTTGGCGCTGTTGGCGTTGGTGGGCATGGCGGCGCAGGCACAGCCCGCATCGGCCGCCTATCCGGATCATCCGGTGCGCTGGCTGATCGGCTTCACGGCCGGCGGTCCTGTCGACACCGTCGCCCGCATCATGGCGCAGTGGCTTTCGGAGCGGTTCGGCCAGCAATTCGTGGTCGAGAACCGCGCCGGCTCCGGCGGCAACCTGGCCGCAGCAGCCGCGATCAACTCGGCGCCGGATGGCTATACGCTGCTGTTCGTGGCGCCGAACAACGCGATCAGCACCTCGCTCTACAAGAAGCTGCCCTACGACTTCATCCGCGACACCGTTCCGGTCGCGAGCATCATGCAGCTCACCAACATGTTGGTGGTCAGCAACGCAATGCCGGTCAAGACCGTGCAGGAGTTCATCGACTATTGCCTCGCCCATCCCGGCACGATCTCCTATGCCTCGTCGGGCAATGGCACCTCCGTGCACATGTCGGCCGAGCTGTTCAAGGCGATGACCAAATGCGACATGCTGCACGTGCCCTATCGCGGCTCGGCCCTCGCCTTCCCCGACATCATCTCCAACAAGGTGCAACTCATCTTCGACAATCTGCCCACCGCGCTGGAGCAGGCGCGCGGCGGCACCGTGCGCGCGCTTGGCGTCACCTCGCCGCAGCGCTGGCCGGGCGTTCCGAACGTGCCCGCGATCGCCGAGACGGTGCCCGGCTTCGCGGCCGTCGGCTTCTACGGCATCTCGGCGCCGAAGGGCACACCACCCGAGATCGTCGCACTGCTGAACAAGGCTGTTGGTGAGGCGCTCAGGGATCCCAAGCTGGTGGCGCGGCTGGCCGAGACCGGCGGCATCCCGAAAGCCATGACGCCAGCCGAGTTCGGCCAATTGATCGCTGAGGAGACCGAGAAATGGCGCAAGGTGGTCGAGTTCGCCGGCGTGTCGGTGGATTAGACCCGTCACCCGGCGCGCGATGATCGAGCCGTGGACTTTCACCGGCGCGGCCGCCGCCGGCATTGCGGGATCGCGGCCCACGCTGTAAACGAGGCCGGCACCCGTCACCGGTTCCCCCTGAGCCGTTCGGCTCGACGCCTCGCTGATGCAACCGTCGCCAGAGGGACCGTCAGGTCGCGGGGCCTGTAGCTCAATGGTTAGAGCCGGCCGCTCATAACGGTCTGGTTGCAGGTTCGAGTCCTGCCGGGCCCACCAAAGATATCAACGGGTTGCGGGCTGTGATTTTGCCGCGCCCCGCTCGCCGCACCAGAAACCGCACCAGATACGTCCACTTTTCGTTCGTCGGAGGCTGCGAAGTTCTAGCACGCGGGCTCACGAGCTCGGGACACGCTCGCCCATTTCGGAGGGCGGCGGCCATAGAGACGCTACTTTATCTAATGACGGCAACGTCTCGGGCAGCCGAAGGCTACGACCAAGCCAGCTAGACAACACAGGCCGAAAGACCGATATGGCGCGTGGATGTTGATGCGATCTCGCAGGCGCCAAAGCCGCAAGCTGTTCATTCCGGCTTGTTCCGTTGCAGCGGAATGACAGTACCCGACGACTGCGCCTTGCGCCCAGAGACCAGCTCACGTTTCGCGATCTTCTCGACGGCGTCGGATAGATAATCCGGATGATGGTGACCGTAGGTGTTGAGCAGGACCTCCAGCGACATGCCAAGATAGCCAGCTGCCTGCCATGGGTCAGCGCCCCGCTGCATCAGCCACGTCGCCGCGGTGTGCCGGGGGTATGAGGCGATATTCCAGCACCGAGCCGAGCGAGCTTTACAGCGCTCTTGAATGCCGTTTTGACCGAGGCCACCGGCTTGCCGTTGAACTCGACGAAGTGCTTCGCCTCCGGGGCGATCCGGTGCCAGCGCCGCAGATGCGCAAGGAGGCGCGACGGGATCGGCACCGTCGGTTGCCGCTTGTTGGTCTTCGTAGCCCCCTGTTGCAGGCGATAATATCGGCCGCGTTCCAGGTCGACATAAGACCGCCCAAGCGCCGCCAGTGGCGACGCCGCAGCGATAGCTCCTGCACGCGTGCCGCTGTAGATCCCGAGCAGGATGAAGCGGGACAGATGCCGCAGCGGACGCTTCGCGGTCGGCGCCTTGATCTCGTCCTCGGGCCGGCGTGAGATCTTCTGCCGTTCGCGGTATCGCCAGCATGTCCAAATTAGCCTTGCAGCCTCACTGCGTGTCAGCCATCTATCTCTGGGCTGTCCCTTCTCGGGCAATGAGACCTTGACAATCTCTCGATGAAATCCCTCCGCAGCATGGTGGCCGATGGCGGCGCGCAGATCCTCCAGATCGCGCCGGGCGCCGCCCCGGTTGCGGCGCTGCTTTCTGTACTGGCGACATTCCTCGCCGTTGACCTCGCCAAGGGCCTTCGCGCCCCACCAGTCGTTTAATCTCTCGATCCGTTTCTTGAACTTCCGAATGGCCGCGACGGCGTCCTCGGTCCCGCTATCCACGCCAAAGCGGTCACGAAGCTTCTCGAGCTGAGCGTCAATGTAAATCGAGAGGACGTCTGCAATCGGGATGTCGTCTATATGGCGGACACGCCGCTTCGGCGTATATTTGGAGTCAATGTACTCCTTCAGCTTCTTCTCTGCGGGCGCAATCTCATCCGCAGCGCAGCCTGTGCCGACATCCCGTCCGTTGTCTCTGATGATCCAGGTTGCCTGGTGGGTGATCCTTCCGCGCTTGTCGCGGCGGGCGGCCTTGAGCTGGAGTCGAGCTCCCTTGCTTCGTCGCGGCATAGCTCTCGCATCCGTTCAATGTGAGCCAGCGTCGTGAATTCCTTGCCGGCAATTTTCTCGATAACCAATCGATTACGATCGCGCTCACGTCGCAAACCCGCAATTGTCATTCCTCCCAGAGGAAACGCGATCTTCACGGCGTCGGCAAGGCGCAGGGGAGTATCTGGTGTGATTTCCGGTCGCGCTCGATCTGACATCAGCGCTCTTCGGCACTAGAATGCGGGCTCTCGCGAACCTAGTCAGAGGCGGCTCTGAAAGAAACCTAGAATCTTCAGCCATCGCACGACGGAGTATCTCAGCGCGCGATCGGACAGAGTAGTGGGGGCAGGTCTGAAAGACCGAGCGCCTTTACCAAAAGCGAAGGCCAAAACGTACGGTGTACAAAACGTCCGGCCTGTAAAAGTCCATCGCAGTCAGATGCCGCAACACGCCTATCCGGCCAACTGAATTTATCGCTCCCCTAAATGCCTTACAAAAACAATATCTTAGCGGTGCATATCGTGCTCTCAACGCGCGGCCGGACCATACATTGGGTCAACGCAGACGAAACAGGATCGGTAGTCTAGGTCCGCCTCGGGTCAAAATACGAAAAACTCGACCTGAGCAATTCCGGTCCGCTGACCACCCCAGAGCAGACCTTAAAGCGGCCGGTCGCGACTTCGCGAATGGGCCACTAGCAGCTGTTAGGTGGCGAACAACACGGCAATCGCCCGATCCGCCTCAGTCCCAAAGGCGGACAAATCCTCCTCTTTCAAGCGTTCCTCGAGGGATATCAGTAGCGGACACAGGCTCCGCGACTTGATCAACCCTGCCGCCTCTAACGACCACGATCCGTAAAATTCGCCCGAAAGCTCTCGCGCGAGCGGCTCAAGGACGCGCTGGTTTTGTCGGGCTGCAAGCCCAATCAGGGCCTCCCGCGAACTTCGGCATCCGTATCTTCGGTTCGCTCGAACAGGGCGTTTCGCAGGCATGGCATATCCAGGGTCGTCTGCTGCGCCAATCCGAATGTCGCCCAATCCCAAATCCGCGGGTTCGGTATCCCTGGTCAGTTCGATCAGGCCTCTCACAGCGTCCAGATCCGCAATACACCAAGCCACTGAGGACTACTCCTATTCTGTGCCAGCCGTTCAAGCGCATGCTCTCTCCTGTCGATCCTAATCTATCATCTCTCACCCGGCCACCATGTCGAGGGCGGATCGCTCGCTGAGATCTTTGTCGCCGTCAATGCGACCAGCGCGCTGCGCTTATGGACAGCCGCGCTCCTGCGAGCAGTTTTTGCAACGCATGTAGCGCTCAAGCTCGTGTATCGAGGTCTTCTGCTTGTCCCGCCTGATGATGTCGAGGGCTACGCGATGAACGTGACCATGCTGCCGCCGTCGCGCGACGCGCCAGCCTCGATACCGAACGCCATGTCGTCGCCGACATTGGCGACCACGCGCGCGGCCTGCGCAAATGACGGAGGCCAGATCTCTAGCGTGTTGTAGATGCGCGAGCTCGGCGGGCATGAAGCATAGGCCGCAAGGAGAGCTTCGGAATGCGTCGGCATGACTGTCCCTCTTGCGGTTGCGGCGCTTATGTTCCCGCTCGAGGAGGATGCGACAGGAGCACTGTCCTGGTAGCGCGCAAGCGCGCCCGACGAAAACTTGCACAGCGGGACTGGCGAACGAAATTTCAATTCCTATCTCAACAGATCGCTGACCACTGGAACGGCTTTGGCGACTGAGAGACCCTGCCGAGCTCCCGCCGTGAGAAATGAGGGAGCCGGATGACTTATCCCAACTATCCTCTCCATCTTCAACGACGGTCCGAACAGCGTTGGAGCGCTCGATTGGCCACTGCTCCGGTGCGTCGCTCGCCATCACGAGGCACTGACACTTGCAGCTGCGGACACCTCGTTACCGCACCGCGCAGTTCGACTTATATTCCGCCAAGCGTTGTCAACTCTTGGCAATGCTCCGCTTGTGGCAATGCTTGGAATACGACCGCGAAGGCCGACACTGACCTGGCGACCGTTTGCCGCTGAGCGGTCTCGTTTCGCGTGAGAGCACGGATGAATTAAGCCGTTCACCAAGCTATCACCAACCAAGGACTGCAGCACGACGGCGACTGCAAGAAGGGAATGATGTCGTGGACATAATCAACAGCAAGGGCATTCCAGTCGGCGTCATAGTAGGCCACGAGATATTCGATCGTCATGGTACCAAGCTGTACAATCTCAGAGGAATGAACATCTATCGCGTTTCCGGCGAGTTGGTCGGCCATCTGACCGACCCGGGTCGTTCGCACAAGCGCCTCGATAGAGGGACAGACCGTTTGTTCCACGGTGAACCGGTCGCTATACGACACTGACACGTTCATCGGCGCCCAGAATCGACG
>Ga0209677_100382_pt1 | contig 27101 bp, 28 predicted proteins | sample AraplaCvi_mCL_r2_2_FD_184285 | JGI IMG/M metagenome (GOLD analysis project Ga0209677, IMG submission 184285) | Arabidopsis root microbial communities from North Carolina, USA - plate scrape CL_Cvi_mCL_r2 (SPAdes) (version 2) | ecosystem: Host-associated > Plants > Roots > Endosphere | place: USA... | reverse complement strand
CCGCGCTCCCATGTGCGGGTCCGCACCGTCGTCCGCGAAAGCACCTGCGCCAGCGTGATGTTGGCGCGCTCGGGAAACATCGGATGGTTTTCGAGCAGCGGTCCGAAGCGGGCGAGATCGAAGGACATCGGGTCCTTGTCGACCCAGAAGATCGCATGCGGATTGCCCATCGACATCGCAGCGGGCGAATGCAGGACGGGATTGTCGATTGGCCCGATCTGCAGCTCGATATGGCGCGTGTCGGCGAATTCCTCGGCGAGCGGAATCTTGTCCCAATCGAATACCGGCTTACCCATGTCGACAGATATCGTGCCGTCCTCGTGCTCGACGGCGTTCAGGATACCGGCGACGGTCTGGAAGGTGAACACCTTCTTTCCGGTCTCGGCTGATAGCGCCTGCACGACGCAACGCGTGCCGTTGCCACAAGCCTGTGCCTTGGTGCCGTCGGAGTTGAGGATATCGATCCAGGCGTCGGTTCCCTGCGCCTTCGGATCATGGATCGCCATGATCTGATCGAACTCGGTAGCAGGATCGGCATTGAGCGCAATCGCAGCCTCAGCCGTCACCACGTCCTTGCGGCCGCGCATGTCGACGACCAGGATCTTGTTGCCAAGCCCGTTCATCCGCGCGAATTCGACCATATTGCTCATGGTGGTATGTCCGTCAGTGTTTTCGAGCTGTATATGGCGGAAATGCGGGGGAATTACCAGTGCCGTGATATTCGCTGCTCATGGCCAGGCTTAGGCCGCGCTTGACGAACACAAACGACCGCTTCAACCTCGACAGAGAAGCGACAAAGCTGTCCCGCGATCCTGCTCTATGCGACCGATGTGGTTTGCTCGCGATCCGTCATGTGATTTCTCAGGTGCATCAGCGTCAGCTCGGTTCCCGGGTGGGGCAGTTCGGTCGCCGCCGCACACCGGATTCCAAGGACGGCCGAAGCTCTCTGGTGTCGTAGACGGAGGCCGCGAAGGCGACTTCCAGCCGCCCGTGAAGCCCTGCATACAAACAGTACCCACCTTCTTGCCGGCTTCTCGCACGATGAGATCGCAACCCTCGTGGCGCAATGATAGTTTGAAATCGCGCATATCCGGACATGGCGGAACGCAGAGACTGTTTCTCCCACAACCCGTACATCCAATATCCCGCCTGCTCCCAGCGGACGGCATCGCCATGGCGGATAAGGCGGCTCTCTGCCTGATCTCGGCAAAAGACCTTGCGGCGCTGAGCCCGGCGCGATTTATTTCGACAAAAATTTGCTCCAGTGTCGGATTGCAGAAGGTTTGCTCGTCCTAGGATCGTCCACTCCGTCAATTCAGAAGGATCATGACCATGCCGAATACCATTCGCCTGCACCGCGTCCTGGCAACCAGCCCGGAAAAGGTCTATCGCGCATTCCTCGAAGCGGACGCGCTCGCCAAGTGGCTTCCCCCCAATGGCTTTACCTGCAGCGTGCATCACTTCGAACCGACAGTCGGCGGTACGTTCAAGATGTCGTTCCGCAACTTTACGACGGGCAAAAGCCATGCCTTCGGCGGCGAATATGTCGAGCTCATTCCCGGCGAACGCCTGCGCTACACCGACAGGTTCGACGACCCCAACCTGCCCGGCGAAATGGACGTGACCGTGACCTTGAAAAAGGTCCTGGTCGGGACAGAGGTGAATATAACCCAGGCGGGCGTGCCGGACGTCATCCCGCCTGAAGCCTGCTATCTCGGCTGGCAGGAATCACTGCGAAACCTGGCAAAGCTCGTCGAGCCAGAGATCAATCAGTAAGCTCGGCACCCACAAGGCTTCTGCACGCAACTCCTTCTCCCCGAGGGGAGAAGGAGTTTTCGGTGCGAACAGGCGGCGCCCCTTCAAACAACCGGCACGTCGAACACTTCCCCCGCCCTCAGCGGTCGAAACCGGTCCGGCTCCACGCCTTCGGCCTTCAGCGCCGCATCCAACGCGTGAACGGGCTCATCGATCCCCTCGTCCGTCAGCTGGAAGGTCGCGAAATGATGCCCGGCGACATAAGCGGCGTTGCAGAGCTTCATGCCCTTGACCGCCTCTACAGGGTTCTGGTGCTGGCCCTTCATGAACCAGCGCGGCTCATAGGCGCCGAAAGGCAGAATGGCGAGGCGGAAGCCGCCATGTTTCTGCCTGACAGCCTCATAGTTGATGCCATCGTGAAAGCCTGTGTCGCCGACATGGTAGATCCTGCCAGCCGGCGTCGTCAGCACGAAAGCGGCCCAAAGGGCCATGCGCCGGTCGCCCATGCCCCGCGCCGACCAGTGATGGCAGGGCTCGACATCGATGGTCACCCCGCCATTGACAGCGATGCGATCGCCCCAATCGACCACGACGATTTCGGCGTCGGGCACGGCGCGGCGGATAATCGTATCGTTGCCGAGCGGTGTAACGATCTTCGGCCGCTGGCGGGCCTGCAGGCTCGCCAGCGTGGCGAGATCGAGGTGGTCATAGTGATTGTGCGAGACCAGCACGAGGTCGATGGGCGGCAGATCCTCGAAGCGGATGCCGGGCGGCACCACGCGCTTCGGCCCGATCGAGCGGAACGGACTGACGCGTTCGGACCAGACCGGATCCGTCAGCATGTTCAGGCCGGCGATCTGCACCAGCATCGACGCATGCCCGACCATGGTCACCCGCATTTGATCGCCGAACACATGCCGGTCTGGCTTTGCCGAGGGAAAGGCGCTGATGACCGGATTGGGCCAGCGCACCCGGCCGCCCGCGAACTGCCATTTCAGCAGATCAAGCGGACTTCCCGGCCCGACACCGCCGGGATTGAAGAAGCGCAGACCATCGAAATGGTCGGAAGCCGGGCCTTGATAATAGGGATTCTTTTTCTTGCCGGAGCCGGATGCGCTTGTCATGGCTTGTCCACTCCTTGCTCGCCCATCATTTCCCCTTCGCCAGGCAAGCCAGCCTTCGCCAGCCACTCCTCGACCTCGCGCGCCGTCAGCGTTCGCTCAAGCACGACATTGGCCGGCATAACGAAAAGCTGCGGCGTAAAGAAGCTCGTGTCCCACAGCGCAGCACCTTCGACAGGAGGCGAAAGCAGGATGACCTGCGTGCCATCGATGCGGGTGATGGTATCGACGGATGCCTCGCCCGATATCTCCACAGCGCCAGACTGATTAGGTTGCACCGTTTCATAGCGCCACCATGGCTCGTCGTTACCGTCTTCCACCACGGTTACGCAACGCGCCATGTCGATGATGAACCTGTTTGGCGAGCGGCCGCCTGGCAGGGTCTCCCCGAAAGCCGCCTGGATCAGCGTGAAGAGATGAAAGCAGTTGACGATATTCTCATAGCGCAGGCGGAAGCCTCGACGGCTCGGCACATGCAGGACAAGCAAGAGGTCGCTGCGGCTCAGAAGCATATGGCGCACCCAAGCCGCACCCGGCGTATAATCCTGCAGCTCGGCGAGCTGCGCCATCAGGCTGGTATCACCGGCGGCAAGCGCACGCTCCTTCGGCATCGCCGCGAGGTGCGAGACGACCGACTGACCGAGCAACTGGAAAGCTTCGAGCAGCTGCTGTTGCCGCGGGCTCAGCTCCTTGCGGCCGGCAAAGCCGCGATGGATCTGCGGCAGCCAGGTCGTAAAAAGCTCCCACACGGCGGGACCGCTACGCTCCACCGAACCCCCGGTCTCGACCACGGTACCCAGCATATTCGCCAGGATCGCGGCACCGGGAGGCGGCAGGCTGCGCAACTCGCGCGCTGCCCGCGTGACGATTTTCGGCTGCACCTTGGCGTCGGCATAGAAGGCCCGCGCCGCGGCGTTGAACCGCGCGTCGACCCGGCCGCCGGCATAGCTGCGGCACGCGGCAAGAAGATTGGTCAGGGCTGCATCGTTCATTCAGTTCTGTCTCGGGGAAACATGATTTGGCGGGGATCAATACAATAACTAGAGGAGCGTATTGGCGGTAAAACGACGTTCATATAGCGATATTGGGCATGCATCCCAGGCATTTCCACCGCCTCGGGTTGACTTTGGCGGCCTTTTCCTGTTTATCGCCCGCAATCTGCGACGAGCACAAGCCTCCGAGCCACCGACCGGGACCCATAAAGGTATAAAGAGATCCCGGAGGTCAACACCCGACAGCGCGACGCGCCCTCGGGTGCTTTTTGGCTTTGCGTCTTGTTTTCGTCATGGAAAAGCACGACGTTTTCGGGCGAGGATCCGCGCATCTCCCTTTCGAGGCAAAGCCGAGGAAGATAAGGAATAGGCGCAAATCTAAAGCCCAAAGCGATCGATAAGGAAGAATTGATGTTTGAAAACCTCCAGGACCGTCTTGGTTCCATTCTGAATGGACTGACAGGCCGCGGCGCGCTTTCGGAAGCTGATGTTTCCGCAGCACTCCGCGAGGTTCGCCGCGCGCTTCTCGAAGCCGACGTGGCGCTTGATGTCGTGCGCTCCTTTACCGACCGCGTCCGCGAGAAGGCCGTCGGCGCCGGGATCCTGAAGTCGATCAAGCCCGGCCAGATGGTCGTTAAGATCGTCCATGACGAGCTGATCGAAATGCTCGGCGGCGAAGGCGTGGGCATCGACCTCAACGCGCCGGCCCCGGTCGTCGTCATGATGGTCGGTCTGCAGGGCTCGGGCAAGACGACCACGTCGGCGAAGATCGCCCACCGCCTGACGAGCCGCGACCGCAAGAAAGTCCTGATGGCCTCGCTCGACACGCGGCGTCCTGCAGCGCAGGAACAGCTGCGCCAGCTCGGCGTCCAGGCCAACATCGATACGCTTCCCATTATCGCCGGCCAGTCGCCGACCGATATCGCCGCCCGCGCCGTGCAGGCCGCCAAGCTCGGCGGCCATGACGTCGTCATCCTCGACACCGCCGGCCGCACGCATATCGACGAGCCGCTCATGGTCGAGATGGCGGATATCAAGAAGCGGTCGAACCCGCACGAAATCCTGCTGGTCGCCGACAGCTTGACCGGTCAGGACGCCGTCAATCTCGCCCGCAATTTCGACGACCGCGTCGGCATCACCGGCCTGGTGCTGACCCGCATGGACGGCGACGGCCGCGGCGGTGCGGCCCTTTCGATGCGCGCCGTGACAGGCAAGCCGATCAAGCTGATCGGCGTCGGCGAAAAGATGGGCGAGCTGGAAGAATTCCATCCCCGCCGCATCGCCGACCGCATCCTCGGCATGGGCGACATCGTCTCGCTGGTCGAGAAGGCGGCTGAGAATATCGACGCCGAAAAGGCCGCCGCCATGGCCGCCAAGATGGCCAAGGGCAAGTTCGACCTGAACGACCTTGCCGATCAGCTCAGCCAGATGCAGAAGATGGGCGGAATGGGCGGCATCATGGGCATGATGCCGGGCATGGCCGGCATGAAGGACAAGATGGCCGCCGCCGGCCTCAACGACAAGCTTTTCGGCCGCCAGCTCGCCATCATCTCCTCGATGACCAAGGCCGAGCGCGCCAATCCGGACCTCCTGAAACATTCCCGCAAGAAGCGCATCGCTAGCGGCTCCGGCACCGACGCCTCCGACATCAACAAGCTTCTGAAGATGCACCGCCAGATGGCGGACATGATGAAGATGATGGGCGGCAAGGGCAAGGGCGGCATGATGAAGCAGCTGATGGGTGGCCTCGCCGGCAAGATGGGTCTCGGCGGTGGCGGCATTGGCGGCATGCCCGACCTGTCGAACATGGACCCCAAGCAGCTCGAAGCCTTGCAGAAGCAGGCGGAAGCCGCAGGCCTCGGCCGTCCCGGCGGCATGCCCGGCCTTGGCGGTGGTGGCTTGCCTGGTCTGGGCGGCGCCAAGCTGCCGGGCCTCGGCGGTGGATTCCCGGGCCTGCCCGGTTTGCCGAAGAAGAAGTGAAAAGGATCGTTGACCCCCATGATTGATCCAGACGTCAAGGCCCAATTGGGCAACTACCGCCAGTCGATCGACAATATCGATGCCGCACTGGTGCACATGCTGGCCGAACGCTTTCGCTGCACCAAAGAGGTCGGCGTGCTGAAGGCCAAGTACAATCTGCCGCCGGCCGACCCGGCGCGCGAGGAATTCCAGATCGAACGCCTGCGCCGCCTGGCAAAGGACGCCAATCTGGACCCGGATTTCGCCGAGAAGTTCCTGAACTTCGTCATCAAGGAAGTCATCCGGCATCATGAACAGATCGCCGCCGATCTCAAAGCATGATCCCGAAATGTGTGAAGCGGGTTTCGGAAGAGATCATGCGACACACAAAAACAGCAACAGCAAATAAACACGCCGCCAAAATCAAGCGGTCACAAAAAGCCTAAGGAGTAAGAAACATGGCATTGAAAATTCGTCTCGCCCGCGGTGGTTCCAAGAAGCGCCCGTACTACCACGTTGTTGTCGCCGACGCCCGTTCGCCGCGCGATGGCCGCTTCCTGGAGAAGGTCGGTTCCTGGAACCCGATGCTCGCCAAGGACGACGCCAAGCGCGTTGAACTCGACGCCGACCGCATCAAGCATTGGCTCGACAACGGCGCCCAGCCGACCGACCGCGTTCTGCGCTTCCTCGCCGAAGCCGGCGTTGCCACGCGCGACGTCAAGAGCAACCCGGTAAAGGCAAAGCCGGGCAAGAAGGCTCAGGAGCGCGCTGCCGAAAAGGCACAGAAGGCTGCTGACGCCGCCGCTGCCGAATAATCGGCCCTCGTAATCATCGAAAAACGGGCGGCATGGCCACATGCCGCCCGTTTTTTATTTCCCATCGGGGGATGTTCATCCTATGAGAGAACGCAACTACAGCGCCGCGCGTCACATGTGACGCGCAAAGGTCGCTGAAGCACTTTAGATCTGCTGCATAATTCCTTAAATCGATTCCGATTTAAGGAATTATGCGGTGATCCGGCAATCGGCGAAGAGACCATGACGAAACTGCAAAACCCGGTATTGATGGCGACAATCGGCGCGGCACAGGGCCTCAAGGGCGAGGTGCGCGCGCGCGCCTATACGTCTGACCCCGCGGCGCTTGGCGACTACGGCCACCTGTACAGCATGGACGGCCGCAGCTTCGAGGTGCTGGAAATCCGTGAGGCCAAGAACGTGGTGGTGGTGCGCTTCCGCGGCGTCAATGACCGTGACGCCGCCGAGGCGCTGAACGGGTTGGAGCTCTATATCGAGCGCGACAACCTGCCGGACGACGAGCTCGACGATGACGAATTCTTCTACACCGACCTCGAAGGGCTCGAAGCCGTCGACGACAAGGGCACCGGCTACGGCACGGTCAGCGGTGTCTATGATTTCGGCGCCGGCGACCTTCTGGAGCTGAAAGGCCCGGGCAAGCGTCCGGTCCTGATCCCCTTCTCCGAAACGGCCGTGCTCGAAATCGATCTCGAAGGCGGCAAGATCCTGATCGATCCAATGGCCGCTGGCCTGATCGACAATCCGGAAGACCTTGTCGGCAAGCCGCCGAAACCGCCGAAGCCGGAAGGCAAGACGAAGAAATAATCCTCATTTGGAAGTGACTGCGCCATGAGTTTTCGGGCGACCATTCTGACGCTTTATCCGGAGATGTTTCCCGGCCATCTCGGCACGTCCCTTGCCGGCAAGGCGATGGAGCGCGGCCAATGGGCGCTCGACACGTTGCAGATTCGCGATTTCACCACCGACAAGCACCGCACCGTGGATGACACGCCCGCCGGCGGCGGCGCCGGCATGGTGTTGAAGCCGGACGTGCTTGCCCGCGCCATCGACCATGCCAGCGAAAACGACAGCCGCCCGCGCCTGCTGATGAGCCCGCGCGGCGCACCGCTGACGCAGAAGCGCGTGCGCGAGCTTGCAAGCGGCGACGGCGTCATCATCGTCTGCGGCCGCTTCGAAGGCGTCGACCAGCGGGTGATCGACGGGCGCAACCTGGAAGAAGTGTCGATCGGCGACTACATCCTGTCCGGCGGCGAGCCGGCGGCACTCATCCTGTTAGACGCCATCGTTCGCATCCTGCCCGGCGTCATGGGCAACGATCTTTCCGGCCTGCACGAAAGCTTTGAGGGGGGCCTGTTGGAACACCCTCACTATACCCGCCCGCAGATCTGGGAAGACCGCGAGATCCCCGCCGTGCTCACGTCGGGCAACCACGCCGCCATCACCAAATGGCAGAGAGAACAGGCCGAAGAGCTTACGCGGCAACGCCGGCCGGATCTGTTGGAAGAGAAGGCAAGGAAATAGCATCGGGAAACCGGGCGGCGGCAAGTTGACGAGTTAGATCAACCGCCATTCGCCATTAAGGGGGAATCGGCCGAATGCCATTCAAGAATTCCGATGGCCTCGCCAGGATCGCTTCGGGACTTGAGCAAGCAGGGATATGCTGCGCCGACGTTCGGGGCTGGGGCCGGTCCTCACAGCCTTGCGGACGGCAGGATACCGCCGTTGAGGTCGATTTCGATAGCGCCAAATGATATCCAGCGATAAAACGCAACGGGCGATGGAACGACAGCGGCGGGGAGGACGCACAGGATGGCAAAAAGCGGCGCGACGGAGGACGAGCAGGGAGCCTCTGCCTCTAATCTCATAGACGGGAGAATTAAGGAACTGGACGATTGGCGGGGCCAGACGCTCGCTCGAGTCCGAACCCTTATCAAACAGGCCGATCCCGATGTGGTCGAGGAATGGAAATGGCGGGGCGTTCCCGTCTGGTCGGACGGCGGGATCATCTGCACCGGCGAGGCTTACAAGAGTGTCGTTAAATTGACCTTCGCCAAGGGCGCTTCGCTGGAGGACCCGTCAGGCCTCTTCAACTCCAGCCTCGATGGCAATACGAGACGGGCCATCGATATCCGGGAGAACGAAGATATCGATGAGGAGGCGCTGAAGGCGCTCGTTCGTGCGGCAGCGGCACTGAATATATCGACGCGGAAAAAACCGAAGAAAGCCTGAACAGAATTCGGGGTGGCGGCGGACCACAAACCGTCATTGAAAGCCGCTTGCGCTGCAACAAATTCGCCGCCAAGGGGTGACAAAGCTGTGACAATAGGATATGTGCGCGCCGGGCATGGGAAATTTCCCATCAACCACCAAAGAAAAGCAGACGTATTCGCCCCTGCCTTCACAGGCATATATCCGAGGCGAGACCCTCAGGGTCCGACCAAGGATAGATCGCTCAGGGCGCTCTGGCTGTTGAAGCAACAACGAGGTTGATACTATGAACATCATTCAGCAGTTGGAAGCCGAACAGGCCGCCAAGATCGAAGCCAAGCGCACGCTTCCCGAATTTTCCGCCGGCGACACCGTCCGCGTCAACGTGAAGGTCACGGAAGGCAACCGTACCCGCGTTCAGGCCTATGAAGGCGTCTGCATCGCTCGCTCCGGCGGCGGCCTGCACGAAAACTTCACGGTCCGCAAGATCTCCTACGGCGAAGGCGTCGAGCGCGTATTCCCGGTTTACTCGCCGATGATCGAAAGCGTCGAAATCGTTCGCCGCGGTAAGGTCCGTCGCGCCAAGCTCTACTATCTGCGCGACCTGCGCGGCAAGGCTGCCCGTATCGTCGAGAACACCGGCACTCGCGCCCGCAAGCTCAACGACGCTGAGCGTCAGGCTTTCGCCGATGAGAAGGCTCGCATCGAAGCCGAGAAGGTTGCAGCAGCCCAGGCTCTCGCAGCCGAGAAGGCAGCCGCCGAAGCCGCTGAAGCAAAAGCAGCAGCCGAAGCAAAGGCAGCCGCCGATGCAGCAGCTGCCGCCGCAGAGCCGGCAGCCGAGTAAATTTCGATCCATCCGGATCGCTACGCTTAAAGGCGGCCTTCGGGTCGCCTTTTTGCTGCCTGCCGAAGACAGCTTGGCAGAAAGAAAATTCCGCCGCGAACCGCTTATTTTAGAGTTACTTTTCCGCTTTTACGCTCGCGGCCATGGCAACGGCCTTGCCATCTGCTTTCCAAATATGACACTTTTCCGCGCGCTAATCGGGGAGATTTCCATGGCATTCCGTCGTTCGTTCCTACTGGGCCTCAGCGCCCTCGTGCTTGCACCTTTCGCGTCCTTCGCCGCCGACCTGCCTGATCTCAAAGGCAAGACTGTCGTCGTTGTCACCGAGAACGCCTACCCGCCGCTGCAATTCGTCGATGCCAAATCCGGCAAGGCGATCGGTTGGGAATACGACGCGATGAACGAAATCGCCAAGCGTCTGAACTTCAAGGTCGAGTACCAGAACACCAGCTGGGACGCGATGATCCAGGCCGTCTCGGAAGGCCAGTACAACATCGGCATGACCGGCATCACCATCAAGGAAGACCGCAAGCAGAAGGTCGACTTCTCCGATCCCTACATGCGCTCCGAGCAGTTCATGCTGGTGCGTGGCGACGAGAAACGCTTCACCGACGCCAAGAGCTTCGCCGCCCTCAAGGAAGGCCTGATCGGCGCCCAGCCGGGCACGACCCCCTTCTACACCGCAGTCTACGAAGTTCTCGACGGCAACGAGCAGAACCCGCGCATCAAGACCTTCGAAACCTTCGGCGCGACCGTACAGGCACTGAAGACCGGCGACGTCGATCTGGTGCTGACCGACGGCACCGCCGGCAAGGGCTATGTCGATGCCTCCAACGGCGGCCTGAAGCTGATCGGCGGCCCGCTCGGCTCCGAGGATTTCGGCTTCATCTTCCAGAAGGGCTCCGATCTCGTCGCTCCGGTCAATGCCGCCATTGCCAGCCTGAAGGCTGACGGCACGCTCGAGGCGCTGAACAAGAAGTGGTTCCTCGATTACAAGATGGGCCAATGAACTCCCTAGATCGACATATGGGAAGCCCGCTCTGATGGCCCTGCTCGCAGGCCCGGGCGGGCACCAAGGCAAGGATGACTTTCCCTGGTGGCTGGTCGCACTCGCCGTTCTCGGCATCGTCGTCTCCATCGCAATCGCGGCGAACGGCCTCTACGCCCAGATCTTCTCCCTTCTGCTCAATGGCGTCGGCGTCACGATCTTCGTGACGCTGGTGGCCTTCACGCTCGCCATGCTCTTCGGCCTCGGGCTCGCTTTGCTCGGCCTGTCGGACTTCATCGTGCTCAGGCAGATCGCCCGCTTCTACATCGAGATTGTGCGCGGCATTCCGATGCTGGTGCTGCTCGCCTATATCGCCTTCGTCGGCACGCCGGCCTTCGTGGCCATCTACAATGTCGTGACGTCCCCGCTGATCTCCACCGGCTTGACGAGCCCGCTTGTCGTACGTGATGTGCCGTTCGTCTGGCGCACCATCATCGCGCTGATGATCGGTTATTCCTCCTTCATCGCCGAGATTTTCCGCGCCGGCATCCAGGCGGTCGACCAGGGCCAGATAGAGGCGGCGAAGGCGCTGGGGCTCACGCGCTTCCAGCGCTTCCGGCTCGTCATATTCCCGCAGGCGATCCGCGTCATCCTGCCGCCGTTGTCGAACGACTTCATCGCCATGGTCAAGGACAGCTCGCTGGTTTCCGTCCTCGGGGTCGCCGACATCAGCCAACTCGCCAAGCTCTACTACTCGGCCAACTTCCGCTATTTCGAAACGCTGTCGATCCTCGCCTTCATCTATCTTCTGCTGACGATCGGCCTCTCCCTGCTCTTGCGGCAGCTGGAATCCTGGATGCGCCGGCGGACCGGTGCGGACCGGTCGGCGTTCCGCCCTCTCAGCGTGGGCCAGCCGCCCGACGTGCAGGTGTAGCGGCTGCGGCCAAACGTCAGCTCCCTGCCACCCCATCGTCACCATTGCCGAGACTTGCGAAAATTGATATGAGCAACGCCATGACTAGGATCATGAGCAAAGACGGACGCTACGTCACGGCTTTCGTGCTGCAGGACCATAAGCGCCTGCCGGCACGCTTCTTTGCGATGATTTCGGGCGCGCTCAACAGCCGACTTCGCTGATCACACCCGAGGCCGGCGGTCCTGATCCGTCAACCCCCATCTTCGATAATGCCAATATGGATTTGTAGCCATGAGCGCTCCACGCACACTGTACGATAAAATCTGGGACGACCATCTGGTCGACGCCCAAGAAGACGGCACCTGTCTTCTCTATATCGACCGTCATCTCGTTCACGAGGTGACGTCGCCGCAGGCTTTCGAAGGCCTGCGCATGACCGGCCGCAAGGTTCACGCGCCGCAGAAGACGCTGGCTGTCGTTGACCACAATGTCCCGACCTCGCCCGATCGCCACCTCGGCATCAAGAACGAGGAAAGCCGCATCCAGGTCGAGGCGCTTGCCAAGAACGCCGCCGAATTCGGCGTGGAATACTACTCCGAAAACGACAAGCGCCAGGGCATCGTCCACATCATCGGCCCCGAGCAGGGCTTCACCTTGCCCGGCATGACCATCGTCTGCGGCGATAGCCACACGTCGACGCATGGTGCCTTCGGCTCGCTCGCGCACGGCATCGGCACCTCCGAGGTCGAGCATGTGCTCGCCACGCAGACGCTGATCCAGAAGAAGGCCAAGAATATGCTGGTGCAGGTCGATGGCCAGCTGCCACCAGGCGTCACCGCCAAGGACATCATTCTCGCCATCATCGGCGAGATCGGCACCGCCGGCGGTACCGGCTACGTCATCGAATATGCCGGCGAAGCCATTCGCGCGCTGTCGATGGAAGGCCGCATGACCATCTGCAACATGTCGATCGAAGGCGGCGCCCGCGCCGGCCTGATCGCGCCGGACGAGATCACCTTCGAATACATCAAGGGCAAGCCGCGCGCGCCGAAGGGCGAAGCGCTGGAACAGGCGATCGCCTACTGGAAGACGCTGACATCGGATGAAGGTGCGCATTACGACCGCATCGTCACGCTTAATGCCGCTGCCCTGCCGCCGATCGTCTCCTGGGGCTCCTCGCCGGAAGACGTCGTCTCCGTCCAGGGCATCGTCCCGAACCCGGACGAGATCCAGGACGAGAACAAGCGCACCTCCAAGTGGCGCGCCCTCGACTATATGGGCCTGAAGCCGGGCACGAAGATGACCGATATCAACGTCGATCGCGTCTTCATCGGCTCCTGCACCAACGGCCGCATCGAAGACCTGCGCGCCGTCGCCAAGGTCGTCGAAGGCAAGACGGTGGCTTCCACCGTCGATGCCATGATCGTTCCGGGCTCCGGCCTCGTGAAGGAGCAGGCGGAAGCCGAAGGCCTCGACAAGATCTTCAAGGCCGCCGGCTTCGACTGGCGCGAGCCCGGCTGTTCCATGTGCCTTGCCATGAACGACGACCGCCTGAAGCCGGGTGAGCGCTGCGCATCGACGTCGAACCGCAACTTCGAAGGCCGTCAGGGCTTCAAGGGCCGCACGCACCTGGTCTCCCCGGCCATGGCCGCAGCTGCCGCGATCGCCGGCCACTTCGTCGATATCCGCGAGTGGAACTGATCCGCTTAAAGCATGAATAGCAAAGGGCGGCCCGAACGGCCGCCCTTTTTGTTTGTGGGTAAGGCAATTGCATGGGAAATGAAGTCACTGCACGAACACCTCTTCTCCCCCTCGGGGAGAAGGTGGCCCGAAGAGTCGGATGAGGGGGCCAATCGTCTCGAATCCATAGGCTTTCGTGCGTCTGGCCCCCCCTCATCCGCCTGTCCGCACCTTCTCCTCTCGGGGAGAAGGGGTTTGAACCGCCGGCTGACCTTGCTGCGCCCGCTGGCTGAGCCAGACACTGCCGAGCACCACGACGATGCCGAAGATCTGCATCGGGCTCAGTTGCTGGCCGAGCACCCACCACCCCAAGATCACAGCAGTCGTCGGGCTCAAGAATCCGAGTGGCGAGACCACCGATGGCTCAAGCCGCGAGAGGCCGCGAAACCAGAGAATATAGGTGAGTGCTGCGCCGATCAGCCCGAGATAGGCAAAGCCGATAATATTGGCCCCGGTCAGATGCGGAAGCGGCGGCTCGAGCAAGAGGGCGAACGGCAGCAGCAACGCACCGCCCGCGGTCAGCTGCCACGCCGTGAAGGTGAGCGGCGAGACATCCGGCCGCCAGCGGCGGCTGAGCACGGTTCCACCAGCCATGGAGAAGGCGCCGGCGACGCCGGCGGCAATCCCGATGGGATCGAGCGTTGCCTTCGGCGTGAGGATCAGCAGGGCGACACCGCCGATGCCGGCGATCGCGGCGATGATCGAAAGGCTGCGGATCGGCGAGCCGAGCAACAACCGCGCCAGCACGATGACGATCAGCGGCTGGACGGCACCGACCGTGGCCGCCACGCCGCCGGGCAGCCGATAGGCCGAAATGAACAGCAGCCACCAGAAGATCGAGAAATTGAGTGCCCCGAGAACAAGGGACTTGATCCACCAGATCCCGTGCGGCAGCCGCCGCACGATGAGGAGCAGCAGCAGCCCGGCAGGCAAGGCACGCAGCGTTGCGACCGTCAGCGGATAGCCGGCGGGCAAGAGCTGCGTCGTCACCAGATAGGTGCTGCCCCAGATCGCCGGCGCGATGGCTGTCAGCAGAAGGTCGACATTGCGGTTCATGGCCCTAGCCTCAAAATTTATCTTGACCTCAAGATAAACTGAAATATCTTGACGTCAAGATAAATTGGTGGCGATATCCCGACATGGATCGCATCGATAAAATTCTTGACCAGTGGCGCCGCGAACGGCCCGATCTCGACACGGCGGCGATGGGCCTGTTCGGGCGCATGCGCAACCTCACGCTCCATCTCTCGCGCGAAATGGAGAAGACCTTTGCGCGCTTCGATCTGAACGCGGCAAATTTCGATATGCTGGCAACCCTGCGCCGCTCAGGCGAGCCCTACACCCTCTCCCCCAGCGACCTGATGGATACGATGATGGTGACATCGGGCACGATGACCAACCGCATCGATCAACTGGAAAAGGCCGGCCTCGTCGCCCGCAGCCAGAACCCGAATGATGGCCGAAGCTTCCTGATTTCCCTGACCCCGGAAGGTTTCAGGCTCATCGACGCGGCTGTGACGGCGCATGTCGAAACGCAGGCTCGGCTTGTTTCCGCCCTCTCGCAAGAGGAAAGAGCTGCCCTCGACGGCTTGCTGCGCAATTATTTAGCCAGCTTCGAATCTCGCTGACAGGTCCGCACGCCGCTCCGCGCAAACATCGCGAATGCAGCCGCGCAGCCAGCGATGCGCCGGATCGGCGTCCAGCCGCGGATGCCAGAGCAGCGAGATCGCCACATCCGACGTCGGCACCGGCAACGCGAAACTATGCATGTCAACGCGCAGGTTGCCCGTATAGCGTTCCGGTACGCTGACGATCAGGTCGGAAGCGCGGGCCAAAGCCAGCGCCGCCGAAAAGCTGCCGACAATGGTAGCGATCTGCCGCTCCAGTCCCAGCCTTTCCAGCGCCTCATCGATCTCCCCCTTCTTCAAGCCGCGCCGGGAGACGAGGATGTGCTGGCCAGCGGCATAGCGCGCCGGCGTCATCACACCTTCGCTCAGCGGGTGGCCGCGTCGCACCACGCCGATGAAGCGATCCCGGAACAAGGCCTGCGCTCGTAGTTCCGGCCCGGTATCGTCGCCGACGACTCCGGTCTCGAGATCGATCGTACCGTCGCGCAACGGCGTGCTGTCCTTGTCCAGCTTCTGGGTGAAGTAGAGCCGCACACCGGGCGCCTGTTCCGCAATGCGATCGATCAGCTCGGGGCCGAAATTCTCCACAAAGCCCTCGCGGGTGCGCAATGTGAAAATCCGGACGAGCTGTTTCAGGTTGAGCGTCTCGGATGGCCGCAAGGCCGCCTCCGCCTCCTGCACGAGCCGGCCGACGCTCTCGCGCAATTCCAGCGCCCGCGGCGTCGGCACAAGCCCGCGGCCGGCCCTGACCAGCAACGGATCGCCCGTCGTCTCGCGCAGGCGTGCCAGCGCCCGGCTCATGGCGGACGGGCTCAGCCCCAGCCGGCGGGCCGCACGCGCGACACTGCCTTCCGCAAGCAGGACATTGAGAGTGACAAGCAGGTTGAGATCGGGCGTCGACATGACGCGACCATAACACGATTTCGCCGGAGCATAGCGTCAAACGCACGAATAAGATGCAAATCGTGCGCGTTCCGCCATATCAGGCAAAGAGCTACCTTTCTGCCAAGACTTCTCAAACGTCGCCAGAAACGGAGCTCATGTTGAAGCCAATTATTGAAAGACCGGACAAGACCGAAGCCGGGCGGATGAAAGCCGCACCTTCGATCCGATGGGCGCTCGCCAGCCTCTCGCTCTCCATGCTGATGCCCTCGCTCGATACCAGCATCGCCAATGTCGGCCTGCCGACGCTGGCAGAGGCTTTCGGCGCTTCCTTCCAGCAGGTGCAGTGGATCGTGCTTGCTTATCTGCTCGCGATTACCGCGCTGATCGTCAGCGTCGGGCGGCTGGGCGATATCGTCGGTCGCCGCCGACTGCTGCTCGCCGGAATAGCCCTCTTCACCCTCGCCTCGCTCTTCTGCGGGATAGCACCGACGCTGTGGCTGCTGATCGCTGCCAGAGCCTTGCAGGGCCTCGGCGCCGCCATGATGATGGCGCTGACGGTGGCGATGGTCGGCGAGACAGTCCCGAAGGAAAGGACCGGCAGCGCCATGGGCCTGCTCGGCACCATGTCCGCCATCGGAACCACGCTTGGCCCGTCGCTCGGCGGCGTCCTGATTGCCGGCTTCGGCTGGGAAACCATCTTCCTGGTCAATGTGCCGCTCGGGATCGCGAATTTCCTTCTCGCCGCACGCTTCCTGCCAGTGGACCGCCCCAACCGAAAAGTCGGCCAGGGACGCCCGGATGCGATCGGCACGCTGTTGCTGGCCCTGACGCTTGCCGCCTATGCGCTCGCCATGACGATGGGGCATGGCAGCTTCGGTGTGCTGAACATCGGCCTGCTGCTGGCCGCAGCCTTCGGCACCGCGCTCTTCGCCTTTACCGAGGCGAAAGTGAAATCGCCCCTGGTGCGCCTCACGATGTTCCGCGATTCGGCGCTGAGCGTCGGCCTTGCCATGAGCACCCTTGTCTCGACCGTCATGATGGCGACGCTGGTGGTTGGGCCCTTCTATCTCTCACGCGCGCTCGGCCTCGATGCCGCCCATGTCGGCGCCGTGATGTCCGCCGGTCCGCTGGTGGCGGCGCTGACGGGCGTGCCGGCCGGCCGCATCGTCGATCGCTTCGGCGCTCACCGTATGACCATCACCGGCCTCGTGGCCATGATCATCGGCCTGTTCCTGGTAGCAGCGATGCAGGGCAGGTTCGGTGTCGTCGGGTATATCGGGCCGCTTGCCCTTGTGACGGCGAACTACGCCCTGTTTCAGGCAGCCAACAACACCACGATCATGACCAATATCCGTCCGGACCAACGCGGCGTCATTTCCGGCATGCTAAGCCTGTCGCGAAACCTCGGGCTGATCACCGGCGCATCCGTGATGGGCGCGGTCTTCACGCTGGCATCGGGAACCACAGGCATCACCGCGGCCCGCCCCGAGGCCATTGCAACGGGCATGCAGGTCACCTTCGCGATCGCCGCCCTGCTGATCGTCGCAGCACTCGTCGTCGCGCTTACCGGTTTCGCCATCGCGAAGCGCACTACACTTTCCGAGCAGGCGTCGTGACGCCGGGGCAATGCAGCCTGCTCGATACAAGGGAGGCTCGGAGCTTTCACTCCGAGCCTCCTGTACAATGCAATCCGGCGAGTTGAATCAGAACGTTGCCGTCACTGGATCCGGGCCGATACGGCCGCCGGCAGAATCGAGCTTGGCGATGTCAGCCAGATCGTCGCTGTCGAGCTTGAAGTCGAAAACCTTGAGATTTTCCTCGATGCGGCTCGGCGTGACCGATTTCGGAATGACGATCAGGCCGTTTTCGATATGCCAGCGGATGATGACCTGCGCCGGCGTGCGGCCATGCTTGGCGGCGACCTTGCCGATTGCGGCGTTGGTGAGGAGCTTGCCCTGGCCGAGCGGGCTCCAGGACTCGGTCTTGATGCCGAGCTTGTCGTGCACTTCGCGCAGCGCCTTCTGCTGGAAGGTCGGGTGCAGCTCGATCTGGTTGAGGACGGGCGTGACGCCGGTCTCGCCGATGATGCGGTCGAGGTGTTCCTTAGCGAAGTTGGAAACGCCGATCGAGCGGGCGCGGCCTTCTTCCTTGAGGCGCACGAAGGCCTTCCAGGTGTCGAGGTAGCGGTCGCGGTGCGGCGACGGCCAATGAATGAGATAGAGGTCGAGATAGTCGGTACCGAGCCGCTTCAGGCTTTCATCGAAGGCCTTGAGGGTGGAATCGAAACCCTGGGCCTCGTTCCAGAGCTTTGTGGTCAGGAAGATATCCTTGCGGGCGACGCCGGACTGGCGCATGCCTTCGCCGACACCATCTTCGTTTGCATAGATGGCTGCGGTATCGACATGGCGATAGCCGGCTTTCAAGGCTGTGCTGACCGCCATCGGGGCAACGTTTTCGGGCGTCTGCCAGACACCGAGGCCGACCTGCGGAATGGAATTGCCGTCGTTGAACGTAATTGTCGGTTGCGTGGTCACGATAAGTCTCCAGATGATGGATGGTGGGGTGAAGGCGTGATTCAAATCCGGAAAGAAAAGGTTCCGGCCTGGCTCGCGGGAAGCGCCGGTCGAAAATCTATATAGTGGAGAATATTGGGACTTTAACCCCAAGCGACATCTCAGACAACCCGAAGCACCGTACCTTTTCGGAGCACTGGAAGTATGCGCCGCATGTCGCGAAGGCTGACCGCGACACAGCCGGCCGTCGGCTCGTAGCCGGGCTTGATCAGATGGAAGAAGATCGCCGAGCCACGGTGACGCCGTCGCGGGCGGATGTTCCAGTCAAGCACCAGGCATATGTCATAGAGGCCGTCGCCTCGCCGCATTTCCTCGTGGCTCGGCGTGAAGGGAGCCTTCACCAGCCTGTTGTAATTGGCATTGTCAGGCTGATCGCACCAGAGCATATCCCTGCCGATGCGCCGCATCGGCAGGGCGGTGCGAAGGAAGCGAACATGGTCGCCGCGAGTGAAGCCATAAAGCAGCTTCATATCGGCAATCGGTGTCGCGCCGTCGCCCTCGCGCTTCAAAATGCTGCGCCCGGATCGGCCGATCGCCGCCGGCACGGTTAGCGGTCCGACTCGCACCAGCGCACGCGTCTTCTTACCCGGCGCAGGACGTACGACGACCGTGGAAGCGGCCCGCTTGGCCCCTGCCCTTGTCTTTTCCATTTTCCTCACATGTTTTTGCTTTGCACGTGATTTCATTTGAAATCATAGCAGGTTCAACCAAACCACCAAGCCTGAGCCGCGTCGCGACTTGCTAAAAATGCAATTTGGCGTAGGACTTAGAAGGGATTAGAACGAGGATCCGAACGGCATGACCGCACGCACCATTCTCCTGGTGGACGATGACAACGACCTGCGCGAAATGTTGGTCGAGCAATTATCGCTTTACGAGGAATTCAACGTTCTGCAGGAGGTGAATGCCGGAAAAGGCGTGCAGACCGCGCGTACCGTGCCTGTCGATCTCCTGATCATGGATGTCGGCCTGCCCGACATGGACGGCCGCGAAGCCGTGAAGCTGCTGCGCAAGAACGGCTTCAAGGCGCCGATCATCATGCTGACGGGCCACGACACGGACTCCGACACCATCCTCGGCCTCGAAGCAGGCGCGAACGACTACGTGACCAAGCCCTTCCGCTTCGCCGTGCTGCTTGCCCGCATACGGGCGCAGCTGCGCCAGCACGAGCAGAGCGAGGATGCGACCTTCACCGTCGGCCGCTATCTGTTCAAGCCGAGCCAGAAACTTTTGACCACCGAAGACGGGCAGAAGATCCGCCTCACGGAGAAGGAAGCCGCCATCATCCGCTACCTCTATCGCGCCGACCAGAAGGTCGTAACCCGCGATATCCTTCTCGAAGAGGTATGGGGCTATAATTCCGGCGTCACCACCCACACGCTCGAAACCCACGTCTATCGCCTTCGACAGAAGATCGAACGCGATCCCTCCAACGCCGAAATCCTGGTCACGGAAAACGGCGGCTACAAGATCATCCCCTAGGGAACAGACATGGCGCTGAACGACGATATCCGCCTGCTGTCGCAACTGCCGCTGTTTCACGGCATGGGCGATGAGCCGCTGCGGCTGATTGCCTTCGGCGCCGACCGCCGCCACGTGGCCGAAGGCCAGACCCTGTTCAGGGAGAAGTCACCGGCCGAATGCGCCTATGTCGTCGCGCGCGGCAGCTTCGAACTCAGCACCATAGACAATGCCGGGGAGAAGCAGGTGGAAGCGGTGATACAGGCCGGCACCATGCTCTCGGAGCTGGCTCTGGTGACGCTGGTGGAGCGGAAATATACGGCCGTCGCGGCCGAAGAGTCCGACGTGATCCGCATCACGCGCGCTCTCTTCCACCGGCTGATCGAAGAATATCCCGATGCCGGCCTGCTGATCCAGAATAGGATCCGCGAGAACTTCGCGACATTGGCCAGGCAGGCAGCCGCGCTTCTCGGCCGGTTTTCCTGACCCCGCGCGGCGATCCGGTTTTAGCCAGATCATTCTAAAGCGCGTCGCGATCTTTCAGATTCGCTCCTTGCGCTTTAGGCCCTTGGTTTTTCGCATGCGTTATCGCAAAACCGCCGCGCACTTTTGCGCGACGTGCTCTTGAGCATATCCAGGAAAGTGCGAAGCGGTTTTCCGCCTGGAATGCGTAAAGAAACAAAAAGATAGGGCGCTTTCGCGATTCGAAGAAAAGCGAAAACGCTCTAGAGATTGAAATGCGCTGTTACCGGCACATGGTCGGATGGGCGATCCCAGCCGCGCGCCGCCTTCAGGATCTCGATGCGCTGCAGGTGCGGGCCAAGATCGGATGACGACCAGATATGGTCGAGGCGGCGGCCGCGATCGGCAGCCTCCCAATCCTTGGCGCGGTAGCTCCACCATGTATAGAGCTTCTCATTGGCCGGCACCTGCTGGCGCATCAGGTCGAGCCAGGCGCCCCGCTTCATCACCTCGATCAGCCCATCGGTCTCGACCGGCGTGTGGCTGACGATCTTGAGCAGCTGCTTGTGCGACCAGACGTCATGCTCCAACGGCGCGATGTTGAGGTCGCCGACCAGGATCGCCGAGGTGTTGGGCTCGGCGTTTGCATGCAGCCGCTTCATTTCCTCGATGAAATCGAGCTTGTGGCCGAACTTCGGATTGATGGCGCGATCGGGCTCGTCGCCGCCGGCCGGAACATAGAAATTATGCAGCCGGATGCGCCGGCCGCCACGCTCGAAGATCGCAGAGATATGTCTGCTATCGCCGACGTTGCAATAATCTTGCCGATGATCCTCGGTCAGCGGAAAACGCGAGGCGATCGCCACCCCATGATAACCCTTCTGGCCATGGATAATGATGTGTTCGTAGCCGAGCGCCCTCAGCGGCGCATGCGGGAAAAGCTCGTTCGGAACCTTGGTCTCCTGAAGGCAGAGAATATCAGGCCGGGCCTGCATCACGAACTGCTCGACGATGGGCATGCGCAGCCGCACCGAATTGATATTCCAGGTCGCAATCGAAAATCCCATGCCCAAGCCTTTCCCTGAGAGCAATTCCAGGAAAAGTGCGCAGCGGTTTTCCGTCCGGAATTGTGTCAAAACAGACAGCTGGAGCGGTTCAGCGATTCCGTGAAACGCTCTAGTCAGGGTAAGGCTTTAGACCGGCTGCGACGGAAAGGAAAGCGCCATTCGGCGCTTCTCCCGTTGCCAGAAATGGAGACGACGATCAGCGCGTATAATCGATGCGGAAAACGCTGTCATCGAAGGCGACATTGGTCTTCACATTGTTGATGATGACGTCGGTCGTCTTGCCTTGCGGGTCGATGACGGTCCACTGGCGCAGATCGTAGCTCTTCGAATCGAAGATCATCGCGATTGTGGAATCGCCGAAGACGGTGCGGTTGCCGAGCGTGATCTTGGTCAGGTCCGGCTGGGAATCGACATTGCGCACCATGTCGGCGGAAAGGTCGATCTTATTGGCGAGCAACAGGCTCAGCGGCGTTTTCGACAGCTGGTACATGTTCTTCGTATTCGTCTGGTCGTTGATGACCTGGACGTTGTTGCCATCGCAGATGACGCGCATGCGTGACGGCGGATCGTAGTTGAAGCGCATCTTGCCGGGCCGCTGGATGAAAAAGGAGCCGCTCATCTGGTCGCCGCGCGGCCCGATCTGCAGGAAGCCGCCCTTCATCGTCTTGATGGACGAAAAGTGATCGGCGATGGCCTGGGCAATGTTGGGATTGAGGGCGGCAGCCTGCGCCTGCGCAAGAGCCGAAACCGGTAGAGCGCCTGCCGCACCGACCGCGACCACGGCGCCGAGGAAATGCCGGCGGGTCGGTGAAAATCGGTTCATGGGCTGCGCATCAATCTTTTTCATCGAATTCTCCTTCATGCTTTGTCCATGGCGCGCAAAATCGGCGTCTTCATGGCGCGGCGGCCCGGGTTCGGCTGCGGGCCGCGATCAAATTTCCCTGAACATAGGCGGGATATGTGACACGGAAAGGCGGATCGCCTCAGCGATCCAGAATGTCCGCCTTGGTGGGAACGAGGATTTCGCGCTTGCCGGCATGGTTGGCCGGGCCGATCACGCCTTCTTCCTCCATACGTTCGATCAGCGAGGCGGCGCGGTTGTAGCCGATGCCGAGGCGGCGCTGGATATAGGAAGTCGAGGCCTTGCCGTCGCTAAGAACGATAGCGACCGCCTGATCGTAGGGATCGTCCGAATCGGCGAGATTGGAGGTCCCCGCAGGGCCATGGCCCTCATCGTCCTCATCATCATCGGCGGTGATGGCATCGAGATATTGCGGCGAACCCTGCGTCTTCAGGTAGGCGACGATGTCCTCGACCTCGCCGTCGGCGACAAACGGACCGTGGACGCGCTGGATGCGCCCGCCACCGGCCATATAGAGCATGTCGCCCATGCCGAGCAGCTGTTCGGCACCCTGTTCGCCGAGAATGGTGCGGCTGTCGATCTTCGACGTCACCTGGAAGGAGATACGCGTCGGGAAGTTCGCCTTGATCGTGCCGGTGATGACGTCGACGGACGGACGCTGCGTTGCCATGATGACATGGATGCCGGCCGCGCGCGCCATCTGCGCCAGGCGCTGCACCGCGCCTTCGATATCCTTGCCAGCGACCATCATCAGGTCGGCCATCTCGTCGATGATGACGACGATGTAAGGCATCGGCTTCAGATCGAACTCTTCCGTCTCGTAGATCGCCTCGCCGGTCTGGCGGTCAAAACCGGTCTGGACAGTGCGGCTGATGGCCTCGCCCTTGGCGACGGCCTGCTCGACACGCATGTTGAACCCGTCGATGTTGCGCACGCCGATCTTCGACATCTTCTTGTAGCGCTCCTCCATCTCGCGGACGGTCCATTTGAGCGCGACGACGGCCTTCTTCGGGTCGGTGACCACAGGCGAGAGCAGATGCGGAATGCCGTCATAGACAGACAGTTCCAGCATCTTCGGGTCGATCATGATCAGACGGCACTGCTCCGGCGTCATGCGATAGAGCAGCGACAGGATCATCGTATTGATGGCGACCGACTTGCCGGAACCGGTGGTGCCGGCGACGAGCAGATGCGGCATCTTGGCGAGATCGGCGATGACGGGTTCGCCACCGATCGTCTTGCCGAGCGCCATGGCAAGCTTGGCCTTGGAGGTCTCGAAATCGCGGCTGGCAACAAGTTCACGCAGATAGACGGTCTCGCGCGTGGAATTCGGCAGTTCGATGCCGATGGCGTTGCGGCCGGGAACCACGGCGACGCGGGCGGCGATCGCGCTCATCGAGCGGGCAATATCGTCGGCGAGACCGATGACACGCGAGGACTTGATGCCGGGTGCAGGCTCCAGTTCATAGAGCGTCACCACCGGGCCGGGTCGGACATGGATGATCTCGCCCTTGACGCCGAAATCCTCCAGCACGCCTTCGAGCATGCGGGCATTCTGCTCCAGCGCATCGGCGGAAAGCGTCGTATCCCGGGTGACGGTCTTCGGCTCGGCGAGCAAATGCACGGCCGGCAGTTGGAAGCCATAGGGCCGTATGAACGAGGTCTGTGCCTCACGCTCCGCACGCACGCCGGGCTTCGGACGCGCTGCCGGCGGGATGATGCGCTGGCCGGCTGCCGCCTTCGGCGAAGCGGGACGCAACGGCCATTCATCCTCGCCCTCATCATCGGGCAGGATATCGGACGGGCGCCGCGGATCGCGCTCATAGGACGAATCCTCGTCCTCATCGTCGTCATCGCTGAGGCTGATGGAGGGCGCGGAAACGACACGGCGCGCGGCCGAGCCTCCGAGCGAAGGCTCGACGCGATCGCCCCGGGCCATCGGCGTCTTGGCGCGCACGGGCTCGTTCAGCGTGCCGAATTCGTCATCATTGAAATCATAGGGCGCATCGAAGGCGTGGTCGCGGCGCTTGCGCGGACCCATGCCGAACAGGCGGCGGAGACGAGCATGCGCATTGTACCATGCATGCATGACCGCCCCGAAGGCCATAAAGTTGCCCAAAAAGCCGGTGCGATCGTCGTCCTCGTCTTCATCGCCTACCCGACGAGCGCGGCTGTGTGTGTTCTCATAATCGTCTTCGTCCTCGTCGTCCTCCACCAGGCTTTCACCGATCACGCCCGCGCCAAAAAGCATGAGCCAGATCGCGGGAACAGCCAGAACCGAACCGATCACGATGGCGACGACGCCGCTCGGATAGGTGCCGATGAAAAGGGCGGGAAAGCGCAGGAGGATATCGCCGACGACCCCGCCGATGCCGTTCGGGATCGGCCAGGTCGGCGGCGCGGGAAAGCAGGCGATGGAGCCGGCCGCGACGACGCAGCCGCCGAGCCACGCGCCAAGGCGCGACGGCACGCGATTGAGCTTGCGGTTGGAAATGAAAGCAAAGGCCCAGGCGGCGACAGGCAGCAGCGCTACGACGGAGGCAAGCCCGAGCGCCTGCATCATGATATCGGCAAAGGCGGCACCGGGAAAACCGAGCAGGTTGGTCGGCGCATTGCCGGTGGCGTAGGAATAGCTCGGATCCATGACGTTCCAGGTCGCCAGCGCCGCGACGGCCAGCGCCAGCAGGAACAGCAGCCCAAAGCCCGCCAGACCCTTGATCTGACGCCACACCACAGCCGAAAGCGAAAAACGGTCGGGGCGACCGCTCAACGCCGCCGAATTGCTTCTGCCCATGATATCCAGCCCCGTTCCTTGTCGAAAGCCCAAGCGAATCGGTCTATGCCCACTCGCCGGCAGGTTAGCCCTACCTAATCAGAGGAGGGTTAATGGCATGTTAACCATGCGCCCAGGCCTGGCGAATCAACAGCTTTTGCCGCCGGATATTACCGCACAAACAAAAAGGGCCCGAACCAAGGTTCGGGCCAAGAGCGGCTTATTTGCGATGAAATACGCCGCGACGGGATGTTTAGCGATGCCGGAGGCCTTGCTCCGGCATCGCAAGCTCTGATCAGGAATTGTGGTAAGCAGCTTCGCCGTGGGAAGCGAGGTCGAGACCTTCGCGCTCGGCTTCCGGGGTGACACGCAGACCGATGATGATGTCGACGACCTTGTAGAGGATCGCCGAACCGACGCCGCACCAAACGATCGTGGTGACGACTGCGGTCAGCTGAACCATGACCTGGCTGCCCATGGTGACGCCATCGGCATAGCCGACGCCGCCGAGCGATGCGCTGGCGAAGATGCCGGTTGCAATGGCGCCGAAGATGCCGCCGACGCAATGGACGCCAAAGACGTCAGCCGTATCGTCGTAGCCGAACTTGTTCTTCACGACGGACACGAAGAAGTAGCACAGCGGGGAGACGATCAGGCCCATGACGATCGCGCCCATCGGGCCGGCGATACCGGCTGCAGGCGTGATGGCGACGAGGCCAGCAACCATGCCCGAAGCGCCGCCGAGCATGGAGGCCTTGCCGCGGGTGAAGGTTTCAACCAGCGACCAGGAGATGATGGCGGCTGCAGTTGCGATGAAGGTGTTGACGGTTGCGAGCATCGCGCCGCCGGAAGCCTCGAGGTTGGAGCCGGCATTGAAGCCGAACCAGCCGACCCAGAGCATGGAGGCACCGACCATGGTCAGCGTCATGGAATGCGGAGCCATCATGTCCTTGCCGAAGCCGACGCGCTTGCCGACGAGGAGAGCGCCGACGAAGCCAGCGATACCGGCATTGATGTGAACGACGGTGCCGCCTGCGAAGTCGAGAGCGCCCATCTTGAAGAGCATGCCGTTCGAATCCCAGACCATGTGAGCGATCGGGAAGTAGACGAAGGTCGCCCACAGTGCGCAGAAGAGAACCGATGCGCCAAACTTGATGCGCTCCGCATAGGCGCCGATGATCAGGGCCGGCGTAATGGCGGCGAAGGTCATCTGGAACAGCATGAAGATGAATTCAGGAATGACGACGCCCTTGGAGAAGGTCGCAGCCGTGGTCGAGGTCGAGACGCCCGAGAGGAACATCTTGGCCGTGCCGCCCCAATAAGGGCTGGTGCCGCCGCCGAAGGCGAAAGAGTAGCCGTAGAGGACCCAGATGATCATCACGACGGCGCCGATCATCGTGCACTGCATGAGAACGGAGAGCATGTTCTTCGCGCGGACGAGACCGCCGTAGAACAGCGCCAGACCCGGCACGAGCATGAACAGCACGAGAATGGTGGAGATGAACATGAAGGCGGTGTCGCCCTTGTCCGGAACCGGCGCAGCGGCTGCCGCTGCCGGAGCGGCGGTCTGCGCAAAAGCGATCGCCGGCGCGAGCAAGGCCGCAGAAAGCGCACCCACCCGCGCGAAGGTGGAGGAAAGCTTGGTAGATGTCATTGCAAATAACTCCCTGATCAGCCGTGTCTTACAGCGCTTCTGAATCGGTTTCGCCCGTACGGATGCGCACGGCATGGTCAATCGAATAGACAAAGATCTTGCCGTCGCCGATCTGGCCGGTCTTGGCCGCGGCGGTGATGGCTTCGACGGCCTTGTCGACCATGTCGGCACTGACAGCGACCTCGATCTTGATCTTCGGCAGGAAACTGACCGCGTATTCCGCTCCGCGATAGATTTCCGTATGTCCCTTCTGACGCCCGTAGCCTTTGACTTCGGTGACGGTCAGGCCCTGGATGCCGACGGCGGTAAGCGCTTCGCGCACCTCGTCCAGCTTGAACGGCTTGATGATTGCCATCACGATTTTCATAAGGTTTCACCCTTTGCTGTTGCGGTCCCCC
>Ga0209677_100381_pt1 | contig 27177 bp, 22 predicted proteins | sample AraplaCvi_mCL_r2_2_FD_184285 | JGI IMG/M metagenome (GOLD analysis project Ga0209677, IMG submission 184285) | Arabidopsis root microbial communities from North Carolina, USA - plate scrape CL_Cvi_mCL_r2 (SPAdes) (version 2) | ecosystem: Host-associated > Plants > Roots > Endosphere | place: USA... | reverse complement strand
AGCAGACCGAACAGGCCAAGCTGCAGATCTCCGAACAGGCCAGACGCGAGTTCGATCAGGAACGGCAGCGCATCTCTGAGCAGGCTGAGCGAGCGCTCGACGATGCCAGGCGCCAGCTTGCCGAGGCGCAGCGTCAGGCCGGCGATGCGGCGGCCGAGATCGAGCGGGCGAAGAAACAGGCGGCGGCGGAGGCGCAGCAGCAGATCGAAGCCGCCAAGCGCGAGGCCGAGCAACGGGCCGTGGCCGCGTTGCCGCCGGCACCGGCAGAGCCAGCACCCAGCTCCCCCGCGCGGACCGCCGCGCCGGCGATGGATCCTGCCGATATCGCGCGTCTCTTGCAGGTGCATTTGAAGCGCGTCGGCTGCGATCCCGGGGCGCTCGATGGCAGTTGGACCGATGGATCACAACGCGCACTGGGTGATTTCAACAAGCATGCCGGCACGACATTCGACGTGAAGGTGGCGAGCATCGACGCACTTGATGCTGTCCGAATGACGCACGATCGCGTCTGTCCGCTGGTCTGCAGCAAAGGAAAGAGGATCGCCGGGGAGCGCTGCATCCCGATCGTTTGCGAAGCGAATTTTGCGATCGATGACCAAGGCGTCTGCCGCAAGCGTCCGGAGCCGTCAAAGAAGCCCAAGGCTGTCTCGCGGGCCATGTCGCGCCAAGAGCCTGCGGCTCCCGCACGCCCCGCCTCGGACGGCGGACAAAACGGCTGCCACTCGTTTGAAGGCAAGCTCTATTGCCAGTGAGAGCGGCGGCTGCACAACGATACGATCATAGCTCGTCAGCGAGGCCGGTGCGCCGATCGTGTCATTTCAGGAAAACGACGAAGTCGAAGCCAGCCAGGGCGGCTTCGTCTTCTCCAAGAGCAATGGCGGCCAGCGCTATCTCAGTGAATGGCGTGCGACGTGAAGTCCATGGTGCTCCTGTCACTGACATACATAGCCTGATGTCTTTATTCTAGTTGTAAGCATACGCCGGTCGGCTAGCCTCGTTTATCCCGGACTGAGGTTTCCATGCACGACCTGACCCGCTGCGTTCAGCACCCCGTCGTCTCCCACGAAGGATTTGCCTCGCTGGCAGTCCCGACCTATCGCGCCTCCACAGTCGTTTACGACGATCCGCAGTCCTTTGCGCGGCGAGCGGAGCGCGGCCTCGACGGCTATACCTATGGACTACACGGTACGCCGACGACCCGCACGCTCGAGGCACAGCTTACTGATCTCCACGGCGGTGTCCGCACCGTGCTGGTGCCGTCGGGGCAGGCCGCGGTCGCGGTTACGATGCTTGCCGTACTCCTGCCGGGACAAAAAGTGTTGATCCCCGACACGGTGTATCCGCCGGTGCGCCGCCTGTGCGAAGACTATCTGGCGCCACGCGGCATCGAATTTGCGGTCTACGATCCGCTGATCGGAGACGGCATCGCCGGCCTGATCGATTCCAAGACCCGCCTGATCTGGATGGAATCGCCCGGCTCGGGAACAATGGAAGTGCAGGACGTCCCCGCGATCGCGACAATCGCGCGAGCCAAGGGCGTGCTGACCGGCTGCGACAACACCTGGGCCAGTCCGCTCCTGTTCAAGCCGCTCGCCCACGGCGTGGACTTCGCGGTGGAAGCGTTGACCAAATACGTCGGCGGCCATTCCGACCTGCTGCTCGGCTCGATCACGGTGAAGGATCTCTCCCTGCGCAAGGCGCTCAAGAATGTGCTGGGTGTGGTCGGCATCGGCGTCTCGCCGGATGAGGCCGCGCTGGCTTTGCGCGGCATCGAGACCATGGGCGTTCGCATGGCGCATGCCGGACGCGTCGCCAAGGATTTCGCCGCACGGCTGCAGGACTCACCCGTGGTGAGCCGGGTGCTGCACCCCGCCCTGCCATCCTGTCCCGGCCATGAGGTTTGGAAACGGGACTTCGCGGGATCGAGCGCGGTATTCAGCATCGCCGTGAAGCCCGAGTTCAAGGACCGGATCTACCCGGCAATGGCAGCGCTTCGCGTGTTCGCGATCGGCGCATCCTGGGGCGGCACGCACAGCCTGATCGCCCCGATCATCGTCGAGGGCGACCGCAGCGTGCGGCCGTGGGACGCTTCCGAATCCCTGGTGCGCATCAGCATCGGCCTCGAAGAGCCCGGCGAGCTCTGGGCCGATCTTGCCGGCTTTCTTGCCGCGGCCGCCGCAACATGACGTCCGATCGCGTAACCTGGTGCGAATGCCGCCCATGACCACGAGCGCGAACGCGAACGCGAACGCACTCCACGATGCCTGGCCTTCGTCCAACCTCCAGATCGCCTGTGCTGAGTTTAGAATCTGATCCGCGGCCGCTGAACGCCAGAATCCGATTTACTTGGCGTGGCAAATCGATATCGTTCTGAAGTTGATTGAAAACGCCCGGCGCGCGCCATTGAGGAGATTGCAATGGAACGACGAGCATCGACTTTGTTCGTTTGTTTGCTCTTTGGTCTGCTTATATTGAAAGATACTACGAACGCCCTGGCCCAAACTGGAGGGCCTACACCGTCGCCGCCAGGCGCCGCCGTTTACTTCGTCGGGTTGAAGGATGGCGATACCATCTCGCCCAAAACGACGATTCATTTCGGTCTGCGCGGCATGGGCGTAGCGCCCGCGGGCTCTGACCGAGCAAACTCCGGTCATCACCATCTGATCATCGACGCTCCGACGCCGCCGCTCAATGCCGAAATCCCAAGCGATTCCCAGCATCTCCATTTCGGATCAGGCCAGACAGAAACCGACTTGTCCTTGCCGCCAGGGGAGCACACGCTTCAGCTCGTATTCGGCGACAAGAACCACATTCCTCACAATCCTCCTATCGTGTCTGACCGCATCAAAGTCAAAGTTGCGGACCAGGCATCGGCTCCGCCTGCGCAGGCTTCAACCAGCACCGGACGGAAGGTCTCTCCCAAGGACGCCAAGGTTTATTTCATCTATCCGACCGATGGCGCATATATCAAACCCAATACCGTCGTCCGCTTCGGCCTGCTCAATATGGGCGTCGCCCCGGCTGGCTTGGACAAGCCAAATACAGGCCACCATCATCTGCTGATCGACACGAATCTGCCTCCGCTCGACCAGCCTGTACCGAACGACCTTAATCACGTTCACTTCGGCGCGGGCCAGACCGAAGCCAAGATATCTCTGTCTCCCGGCAAGCACACATTGCGGCTGCTGTTCGCGGACGCGAGCCACGTTCCGCACGACCCGCCCGTCTACTCGGAAGCGATCAACGTCACCGTGACGCCCACCGGTCGTCCGCCACACAGGCCGCGGCGGCATCATCATCGGCGACTGGAGCAGTGAGCAGAGATCGACGTACCAAAAGGATAAATGCGTCAAGTCATCCCGTCGCAGCCTTGCAAGCCGAGGCGGGCTGATTTCCGAATTCCGCTCCGATCACGGCTGGGCCGAGCACCATCCGTTTCAACCGGGCTTAGTACCGGCCGATTCAACAACGCCGCACATTGAAGTCGACGCGGCGGTCGATCGCGTCACTGGCATCGTCACGGCCGGTGCCCACGATGGCTTCCTTCGATCCGACCCCGACCGCCGTTAGTCGACCGGACAAGGCGGGTGACGCGCTCTGCAGCAGATCCTTGATGAATTGCGCGCGCAAGACTGAAAGACGTTCATTGACCAGCACCGGACCCGTCGTCGATGTGTGGCCGACGACATCGATGCAGGAATCGCGTTGCATCGCACGAGTGGCGATCTGACTTAACCACATCGGATAGGGTGCTGTGATCTCGGGATCGTCGAGAAACTTGGTGGTTCCGGGCCTGAACAAGAGCCGCACGGACAATCGGTTTCCAGCCAGGCTGTAGTCGACCAGCCGGCCAAAGGCCTCCGTCGCGTCTGCTCTGCGGTTCAGCTTCCAGTTGGAGAGATAAATCCCAGAGCGAACGCGCAGTTGGTCGCCTCCAGGCATATCGAGCGCCGTGCGATAGTAAGCCAGCGCCTCCCGATAGCGCTTGTCGTCGTATTCCAGGATGGCATCGCTGACAAAGGCAGAGGTTGCTATCCGCTCGACATAGACCGGATCCAGCCGGTCACCGGGCTTCGACCCCTGGCAGGCCTTGATATATGTGTTCGTTGCGGGATCATTCGCCCAGACGGGGCTATCCGCAAACGCTGGAGATGGCGTCACATCAATGGCTTCCGGCTTGGCACGCGCAACGCCCTTGGACACGATGCTCCCGCTGCGCAAGTCGGCCAGCGCCAGGCACACCCTGTAGGCATCACGTATTCCGTCGGACGCGCCCGCATTGTTGATCGCAGTCAGCGTGCCAATGAGAACCAGCGGAGACCGCGCCAGTGTCTCGCTCGAAAACGGCTGGACGACAAAGCGCGCATAGGACGCGCTGATGACATCCTTGATCCGCTCCTGCATAAGTCGAGTTGCGGACGACTGGGAGCCGCTCGCACCATCAATCAAGGGATCGATGACGAGCTCGACCTTGGTAGGACCCGGCGGCAAGACGGCCTTGGACAGCAGATCGTTGGCCGCCCGCAGCACCGCGTCCTCAAATGGAATTGGAGTTGGAGGTGGCGGGGGAGGAGCCGCGATCTGAGGCGGCGCCGTTTGCGGGCTTGGCGCTCCCTGTGCGAGAGCCGGCGTAATTGCCGCGCAAAAGAGGCCGGCCGCGCAAATCAGCTGAGGCAGAAGCGCCTGGCGATCAAACATAACACTTATTCCTCAAATGGACCCCGTCTCGTGGCCGGCTCTGACATTCGTATCGAATTGCCGCGGGCTTGTTCAGGAATGTCAGACTCCCGCGGCCTCATTGAAGCGGTATCAGACAGCACTAGCGACACAGTCGAAGCGCTGATCGATCGGCGTCGGTGATGTCTCCCAGTTGAGCGCGGGCGGTGAGATCCTGACAACTTGCCGCCGATCGCCCGGCGGGGGCAGCGCGTGTCTCGCTTGCAACTGCCGGCGATCGCGCATTTTCTTTCCAAATACGCTGCTCTGCCCGCTCTCGGTCGGACTGCGCCTTCATCAACTTGTCCTGCAACGCCCGTTCCAGCGACGCCCGCGCCTCTTCCAGCCTCTTTTTGTTGGCTTCGAGCGCGGAGACCTGCGTTGCAAGCCTGTCTTGTTCTTTTCGTTCAGCTTCAGGAGCGGCATTCACCGTCGCCGGCTGATCGCCAGGAACGGCCTTCTTATCGACCGCGATCGATTCGTTTCGTTGTCGAATCTGCTTCAGTTCCGTGCTGGCCTTCCGAAACCCCTCTTCGGCCTGATCGAGCTCACGCCGAAGCTGCTGCTCCTTTTCTGCATATTCCCGGATCAGTCGTTCGCGCTCGCCGGCAACTTCGAGAACATCGATCCGGGCCTGCGCGGCACCCACAAGATTGCTGGACGGATAACTGGATATGAACGCCTTGAGCGCAGCAGCATTCGCAGACGGTCCCAGTCTTTTCCAGGCATCGATGTCACTCTCGTGCTGATTCAGGTAGAATTCGCCGAGCAACGAGACGGACAGTTCGGGCGTTTGCTGTCCCTGAGTGTCACGGTTCACCTCGATCGCAACGCGTCGGAACAACGTTCCCACCTCGAGACCCGGCTCCTGCAACTCGTGCAGGAGCGCCTGCGTGAACGGACTGTTGCGGCCTGTGCCATCGGCCGCAATCATGTTTGCTTGGGTGGAGTAGGCGATCAGCATGCCCTGTGTTCGCTCGATCCGGGCAAGGCCTCTCGTGACTTCCACGCCACGCGTGCCATTTCGCTGCGCCAGGCTTTTTGTGAACGGATTGCTGCGACAAGCATCCAGAATGAGCAGTCGCGTTCCCGTGGAATACGAAAGTGCTTCGATCACGTCGTCGAGCTTCACGAGGTCAAAAGGCATGATCGAGTTGCCATCGACCGGCGTATCGATCGGAACGAGATAATTCTGCCCGTCCATCTGCAAGCCGTGACCGGAGTAGTAGAACAGGGCTGCGTCGGTGCCTTTCAATTTTTGCGCAAAGCGCGCCAGGGCCACCCGCATGGCACGGCCGTCGAGATTGCGACCATCAACCACGTCGAATCCCAGATGCTGCAATTGTTGAGAGATGTCGTCCGCGTCATTCCCGCTGTTCCGCAGCGCCGGCGCGTTCAGGTACGTCGCATTCCCGATGACGAGCGCAACGCGGCCTTGGGCGTGCACCTTCCCAGGATTCAGTGACGCCGCGAGGATAAGGATCAACAGAAAAATAGAGCGCAAGCCAATAACCTTCACGACCGCCCCGATGCCGTTGCCGCCGATCAATGAAACATTCGGAGCGTAGGGCGAATTCAGCTTGTCCGCAACTTATTGCTGCGATTGGATCAGCATATTAAGTTGATCCGGATTGGCGGTCATTCCAGACGATCGCAGACATCGATTTGTGCATTGCAAAGATGGTAATTTGTGCAGCTTAGGCAGATGGGCTCATGGCATTTGTGAATGGAAGGCTGGCATTAGTCCTGCTCGTGACCTTATCGGCAGTCTTTTCGTTGCTCGAGGTAACGTCCACGGCAGCGCAGGACGTGGCGGCGTCGCCCCCGGGAAAGCGGGTCGGGCTTGTTATCGGCAACGACGCTTATCCGTCGTCGCCCGTCAGCACGGCCATAGCCAGCGCCAAAGCGATGGCGGCGCTTCTGCACGATGGCGGGTTCGACATCGTCTATGCGGAGGATGCGAAGCGCGCGGAGATCCAGGCTGCGATCAAGCAATTCAGCCAAAAGCTCCAGGCGGGTGACACGGCGTTTGTGTATTTCGCAGGTCACGCGGTTCAGAGCCAGGATCGAAATTTTTTGGTGCCGGTCGACGCGACCATCTCGTCGGACGCAGATGTACGCTCCCAGGGGGTCGATGTTGATCTCGTCCTCGATCCCCTGATCGTGGACCGGCCCAAGGGGGCCGTGGTCATTCTCGACGCAACAAGGAACAATCCTTGGCAGAAAAAGATATCACCCCAGTCAAACGGCCTCGCGAACGTGAGCGCCATCCACGGCATAACCCAGGTTTATCCGTCAGCTCCCGGCCAGACTGTAGATGACCAAAAGGGAACCCAGGCGCTTTTCGCAAGCGAGTTTGTGAAGGCGGCCAAGGTTTCGGGCCGGACGTTCAAGGACGCCTTCGGCCTCACTCAGACGGCCGTGGCGAAGGCCACTCGCAACAAGCAAGTGCCCTGGCAAAGTTCGATTGATACGGCCGACTTCGTCATCATGCCGAATCCCGAACAGAGGGGCGTGCAGGCGATCCGTTCTCCTGCCGCTGCGCCCCTGGAGCAGGGTTTTTGGGATACCATCAAGGATAGCGACAACGCTGCCGACTTGCAGGCTTACCTCGATTCCTACCCGAACGGAGCCTTTGCGCCCGCGGCGCGCGAACGGCTTCAAGGCCTCCTTTCGAAGGGTCCCGCAAAGCTGGCGGCGTTGTCCAGCGAGCCGGTCGCTCCAATCCGCGACTGCCCCGAATGCCCGGAGCTCGTGTCGATCCCGGCGGGCAGCTTTACCATGGGCTCCACTGATAGTCCTGTCGAAGGACCGCCTCATGACGTCTCGCTTCGAAAACCGTTCTACATAGGACGCTTCGAAGTGACTTACGACGAATGGGATGCATGCGTCGCGGACAAGGGCTGCACATACCGGCCAGACGATCGAGGTCTTGGACGCGGCCGGCGGCCGGCGACCAACTTGGATTGGAACGACGCCAAGACCTACATTGCCTGGTTGTCGCGGAAGAGTGGAAAGACCTACCGCCTTCCGACGGAAAGCGAGTGGGAATATGTCGCGAGGGCATCGACGACGTCGGCATATTCGTGGGGACGTGCCTTCGAAAAAGATCGAGCAAATTGCTCGGGCTGCACCAGCGCACCTCACAACAGCACGATCGAGGTGGGCTCATTCAAGCCCAATAGCTTCGGCGTCTATGACATGGCTGGCAATGCCGCAGAATGGGTGGAGGATTGCTGGACCGAGGGCTATCGCGGTGCGCCCAATGACGGCGCGGCTCTGACAAAGCCAGCATGCGCAGAGCGAGTGCTCCGTGGTGGCGCATACAACAACGACCCGAAATATGTGCGGTCAGCGGCGCGTTTCAAGTACGACTACGACGTCAGGTATCCTTCGAATGGATTCCGGGTTGCTCGCGAGAAATAACGGTTGCATGACATGGCCGTCGCCGCGCTTTCGCCAGGCAAAGCCTCGGATCACCATAGCGAATCAAGGATGCCGTTCAGCGCGTGCGCTCCGCCATTGAGTACGACGGCGGGTGCGTCCACCACACGCTCCCAGGCGCCGGTCATGGCGGAAGACATCCGATCCGGCGTCTTTGTCGTGTCTGCAGGAGCGGCTGCGTATGGCACACCCGCGCCCGCGCCCGATCCGTAGACGGTTGGGGCCGGACCGGTCCACGAGGGCACTCCGTCGACTGCCTTCCCGCTTCGGTGATCTGCTTCACGTTTGAATTGGTTGCCACGCCGGACCGTCTCGGCCGAGCGAACAGCCATCGTGTTGAGTGCCCCCCGGCCCCTTCTATCTTCGGGTTTGGACATGCGCCCATTCTTCGATGCGGCGGATACCGAAGCTGTTGCCGCTGGCTTTGCGAGACCGCGGCCAGCATCGCTCCCCACGTTCGGATCATTGACGTCGGCAGGAGCAGGCGTAGCTGATTGCGCAGGCGCCGACATCTTTTCGTCGCCACCGCCAGAAACCTGCGTCGTCGCGCCGGCCGACACGGCCGCGGGCTGCGTGGCGGATGGAGATTTGTCATTCTCGCCCGCTTTGTCCGGGTTGTCTTTCAATACAACGGCCGCACCCGGCTCTGGGGCAGTCCCCTCCTCGCCTCGCGACATGCTCATGCCTCCGAGGAGGGCGAGGAGGAGGATTGCGTCCGAAACGCGCAACGCAAGCGCTGATCTACGAGCTCTCGTTACAGGCTTGGGGGGAATGATCTGCAGGGCATTCATGAGATTGTCCTCAAACGTCCAAGTTGGTTGCGTTTTTCGACGAGCGGGTCTGGTGTGGTTTGAGCGTTTGCCGGCGCCTACTTCGTCTTCACTTGCGTCGCCTTCGGGCCAGGCATGCCTGCCCATTCCTTGTCGGCACGTGGGCCGTTCAAATCACCGGTCATGCCGACGAGCTGACCGGGCTGAACGTCGACCGTCTGCTGCCAGGTCTGGGTCTGGCACAGCAGGCCGATCAGACAGCCCTTGAGCTTCAGCCTGTCGGACGACTCGCGCCACAGCGAAACCGAATAGAGCTTTCCATCTTCGGCATTGTAGATGTCGCCGGCAAACCGTCCGTCAGGCGTCGCCTGCAGGCCCATCAACAATTGATGGCCAAGCAATGCGCGCGTCCGCTTGTCGGGATCCGCGTTCTGGCTGTCGCGATAGGGCTGGCCGCGCGCGTCGAGCGGGTCCTTCATCCAGACGATGTAGCCGCAGATGCGGTCCCGCGCGGGCCCGCAGCGCTCGAGACGAACGCGGGCGCGCCCGTCTTCGACAAGCCAGGTGCCACTGGGGTCAGCGGGGATGGCGGCCTCGCCGCGGTTGCCGGAGATCATCAGCACAATGGTCATCAGGGCACGCACGATCATGCGAAGAACGATCTTCATCAGCGGGTACCTTTCGGCTCAATCGTTGCAGCGCGCATCAGTTCAGCTGCGCCATGAGAGCGTCCGCGCCCTTGTCGATGCCCGCGGTGGCGGCGGCCAGCGCGCCGACGCTGGCCTTGATGTCGTAGGCGTTCGGGTATTGCTTGCTGACGTAGGCCCCGAGCAACCGCGAGCTCGGCGCGTCGAAGATCTCGACGGCGTAGATGACCGAGCCGGTCATCATGCCCTCGCCGTCGCGCGCAGCCTGCACGCCGTTGTAGACCGCACCCGCGAGATCGAAACGCGACAGCGTGCCGAGCACCGGCGTGTTGGCGACGGCGCCGGTCAGGGTCAACCGCACGCGAAGCGTGTTGGGACCACGGGCGTTGGCGAGGGTGAATCGGCTGCGCAGCTTGTCGGTGAAGCGGGTCTGCATATAGGCAGCGAGCGTCGCCTTGTCCTTGTCCGACATGTCGCCGAACTGGTGATCCCTGCCGCGATAGACCACGACGGGCTCGAGGATCACCTTGTTGTACATGCGCCAATCGACCGAGCTGGAATAGCGATAGGGCACGCGGCCCGACGAGTCGGATGGGTCGGGCGCCATATAGGCGGACGATGCCATCTCCGCATAAGGCACGGGCGTAACGGTTGCGCATCCGGCTGCGATCGCGCAAAGCGCCAACGCTCCCAGACCGCGCGTGGCGATCAGGCTGTCCATTCCAAAACTCCTTCACAGGCAGGGTAACAGGCCATGCCGGCGCCGGCGCACGACCGCAGACGCGTCCGGGAACAAGCGCGCTGCGGTCGTCACCACTGCCGGCCCGAGGTCCCCATTCGGGACCCGAAGGCAAGCCTCAGTGTCACGAACAATAAAACCGACCAGACGGTTTGTAAAGTATCTCAAATGCTCCGCCGCATTTGGCCGCAGGTCGGCGCAAAACGCGCCGCTTTTCGGTATCTTTAACGCGAGATCAGGAGCGTTTGCGCGCCGTGCCGGTCTTTGCCGCTGAAGCCGCGTTGATCGCGCGCGGCTTGGCGGGCTTCTCCAGCGCGCTCCACCTGTTGTCATCGAGCAGACGCGCGAACAAGCGATCGCGCTCCGGCTTGTCGATCGGAGACATGCCGAACAGTGCCCCCAGCAACAGGCCTCTCGCCGCGGCCCATCGCAGCACCGCCAGTTCCGGATCGGCGGCCTCTGCCTTGATGGCGGCGATGGTCTTGAGGTCACTGTCGCGAGGAAGAGCCATCAGATCCGGGCTCTCGACCATTGCGGCCAGCAGCGCGAGCGCTGCCGAATTCGGTGTGTTGGCGGCCTCGCGCACCGTGGCGATCTCCGTCGCCAATTCAGGATTCGCGGACGTCACGCCTGCTTTCGTCCTGTAGGCAGTCGAGAATTCCGCAAAGTGCGCCATCTGCCGCTCCAGCAGCGCCTTGAGCACCCCTTCCTTGGTGCGGAATTGGTGCATCACGCCGCCTTTGCTCAAGCCGCTTTCGCGCGCAATGGCGTCGAGCGTCAGCCGGCCCGGCCCGTCGCGCGCAATGATGACGAGGGCTGCGTCGAGCGCGACGTTGCGGGATCGTTCGGAGCGGGTGGCGTTGTCCATCGCCGACTTGTCTCCATGACAGGCCGATGAATCAAGTGAAAACAGCTCGTGCCGCGCCTCTTGTGAGAACGGTCGCTTCAGGAGTGGGTCACCGTATCGGAGCGTGGCCCCGCCGCCGGCGACGCGAGGTGCGCGATCAGTTCACGCTGGCCAGGAAACCAGCCAGAATTGCCCGGCTTTGGCTGAGCATCTCGATACGCTCCTCGATCAGCCCGACCTGCTGAGCGAGTATTCTTCGCAGTTCGTTGCACGGCGTGAAAGCTGGATTTGTGTTCTGCACGCACGGAAGCAACCGCTGGATCGTTTCGAGCGTCATCCCGGCAGAGCCAAGCATTTTGATCCGCCGCACGGTTTCCTCTTCCGCCGGGCCATAGTCGCGGTAACCGGAATAGGTCCGCTGCGGCGCAAGCAGCCCTTCGCCTTCGTAGTAGCGCAGCATTCGGACGCTCACTCCCGTCCTTCGGGAGAGTTCACCAATTTTCATCTCTGAAAATCCCTCTTGACCCTGACAGCGCTGTCAGACCTTACAGACTGTGCTCATCCAAGTGAACACCCCCTTGCGAAGGAGCAACGATGAAAGCCTACCATTTACATAGCCATGCCGGCGCTGGTCGCCTCGTGCGAGCCGATGTCAGCAAACCCGAACCCGCCAGCGGCGAGGTCCGCATCCGGGTCGAAGCGGCAAGTCTCAACTACCGCGACCTCCTGATCCTCGACCGCGCAGGCCAAGGCGGGCTCGATGGCCGCGTGCCGCTTTGCGACGGCGCTGGCATCGTCGACGCCATCGGCTCCGACGTCGTGCAATGGCGGGTGGGCGACCGCGTCGTCGCATCGTACTTTCGCGATTGGGTCTCGGGGCCGTTCAAGGCCAGCTATGTCGCATCAGCCCTCGGCAGCGGCACGATGGACGGTATGCTGGCAGAGTATGTCGTGCTGCCGGCAACAGCGCTGGTCTCCGTGCCGGAGCACCTCACCTCGGTCGAAGCAGCGACCCTGCCCTGTGCCGGGGTCACGGCGTGGCACGGCCTCATCGCACGCGGCGGAATGGGCAAAGGCGACACGCTGCTGGTGCAGGGAACAGGCGGCGTCGCGCTGTTCGGCCTTCAGTTCGCAGCAGCGCTGGGGGCGCGCGCGATTGTCATCTCCTCCTCGGATGAGAAGCTCGCCCGTGCCAAGGCGCTCGGAGGTTCAATCCTCATCAACTATCGGGACACGCCCGACTGGGATGTCGCTCTGATGAAGGCGACGGATGGCAAAGGTGCCAGTCATATCCTCGAGCTTGGCGGCCCTGGCACCTATGATCGGTCGCTCCGATCGGTCGCTTCGGGCGGCAAGATCATTCAGATCGGTGTTCTGACAGGGTTCGGCCCGAAGCCGGACCTCGCACGCCTGCAGTGGGAGAATGCCGACATCGTCGGCGTCACCGTCGGATCGGTTGAACATTTCGTCACGATGAATCGCTTCCTGGCCGAACACGCGATCCACCCGATCGTCGATCGAGTCTACAGCTTCGACGAAGCACCCGAAGCCTATGCTCACCTCCGGACCGGCTCACACATGGGCAAGATCGTCATACCGCTCTAAAAGCCAACACCGGCTGCGAGGCGCGGTCGCAAGGCTTGATGGTATTAGCGTCGCTAATGAAAGGCGCGGCGCCTCCAATCCAACTGACAGATCGGAGCTCCAGCAGAAAGGATTTATGGATGTCCTCTTTGCGCCCAAGAGCGGTCATCGACTGCCCAGTCGGTAGTTCTGAGTTTTATTCTGAATGGTGGCGAACTGGCGCTCCCTAGGGAAGCGGGGAAAGCCAACAAAATCAACGAACTAAGAAGCCATTTGGGAAAAAATGGCCTCATTGTTCTTCAAGGCTTTTCATCAGCGCAGCCCAAACGGAGCCGAAGTTGCGATCGCGATTGTGACCGAGCAGTCTGGGTGATGCGGTGTCGACCCCTGCCCTCGTCCAGGCTGTTCAACTACCGTTTTTCGAAGCACCCGCCCTTTTTTTACCGAGGCTGCTTCAGCAAATCGGAGGGCTCGCCCCCCAGCGCTACGGCTAGAGCTTGGACGTTATCGAGGGTGAGGTTGATCAGCCCGGCCTCGATCTCGCTGATATGCGGCTGGTCGAGATCGGTCAGCTCGGCCAAGCGCTCTTGGCTCAACCGTTGTGCCTTGCGAAGCCGCTTAACATTCGCCCCGAGAATGCCGCGCGCTGCCTTTGGGTCCGACCAGTCCATCCGGACCGAAGGATCAAAGGAGGACTGGAAATTCTATAGGTTATAATCTATAATACGAAAATACCGCCCCTCGCTGGAGTTGCCGGCGCGATCTCTGAATGCTGGCACGCCGCTCGAGTTCATGAATCACGCGATACAACACGCGTGAGTCGCGCCAGCGATCAATCACACCGAGGCGAACCTGGCCTCTATTGGCAATAGGCATCATCGAGAAGATCGTGCCGCCTAAGATTCGCCAGGGAGCGACTAATGTCCCCGAAGCAAGTACGGCTTGACCAATGGTGCTTCGTCGTAGACTGCGCGAAGCGCCAAGAAGCAATTGCCTTCTTCGCAGCGCCCTCGCCCGATGATGAGCCGGACGTAAAGCAGCGCACTATCCTCAAATGTCAGAGTTGCGGGCATTCGGACACCTACGCGCCTGCGCTTTAAGGCCACCTAAGCCAAAAGCTTAGCGGCTACTGAAGACCTACTCTGTACGGCGGTTTTCCTACCGATTAGGCGGTCGAGCAGATTTGCCTACCTTGCGGATGGTGGTCATCTACCTCCGGCAAAAGTGCCGAAGATATCGGCGCAATTCTGGCGGATGAACCTGAAGATGCCCATCGGCTTCTCACGGTGCATCGAGGTAATTGGCCGCCATAACTGATTACCGCGCTGCAGAAGGTGTCTTTTATATCGTTCGCTGCCCAAACTCGTCTTTGCGATGAACAAGGTCGTTGCCGACGTCCGAGGGACACCGCGTACGCCCACCCTGACGGTCATTCGAATAGTCGAGGGCACTGCCGGTGGCAAAAAATTTTTACGACCGCGACAGCCGCATGCAAGCGTCGACGTGAAACACGTTCGTGTGCACTCCGCGGACTACGAACCTTTGTCCATTGGTTGCAGCAAGACGCAGATTTTGATCGCTAAGGGCTTTTCGGCTCGCCCATATGCAAGCCCGCGCACGATTAGCCCACTAGGCGTCACAGCCCCAGCCAGAGTAATTCCGTAGTATCCACGCCGCACGATCAGCGCCGAGTCAGTGGAGAGATAAGCGTTCCTGATGTACCGATGGTTGGCGTTGGCTACAGCGATCTCCACCGTCGTCTCTGTCTGGCCCTCGGCAAGTTCTGAGAGCGGGAGAAGCCTAGCAGCCTGCGGCGAAGATTCGCAGTTATCCAAGCTACACAGAATGATCGAACGGGTAACATGCGGAAGTCGGCATCGCAGCTCGGGCAAAGGCCGATCCGTCGCCCAGCAATCTTCGGCGGCAAGCATTATGACGCCACTCAGAACGGCCCGCATCTTCAGTGCTGGTGACATCGTTAAACCCGCAAACAAGCGGCGGAGGAGCGTGAAAGCATTTGCGATCACGCTCCGCAATTACCGCCGCCCAGACTAGAACTTCGTGTTCTGGTATTGAAGATAGTCGATGTCTCCAGCGAGGAGTTTTGCCAGCTGATTGTCAACCGAAGTGATCCCTGCCGGCTGTGGCGTAAGACGCTCGAGCCTCACTCCCAAAACACGTGTGAGTTCAGGATCATCCTTAAACGTTACGCTTTTCTTATCACCCGACACCTCGACCGTGGAGTCGTATCTGCTGCTTCCACCCCCACCTCCGAAGCTGAACCCAAGTATGGACACGCCTCCATTCGCCTCGAAATTCTGCTTCGACCAACTGTTCGTATCCACGCCGGCGTCGAACTTCATAGTCAGCGATGTGCCGCGCGCAATCACCAGCGAAACCGAAACATATTGAAGCCGCGAGTACCCTGGAATCTTGCTGAAAGACTTCAGCAATTCCTCGTTCTGAAACAGAGACGGGTTGAACCAGACGTCTCGATCAATCAGATAGTCTGAGACATTCTCGAACGAAATATCGATGCCGTTGCTCTTCGAGATCGTCTGGGTAAAGCTCGACGAGCCCCCACCGCCGCCACCACCCCCGACCGAGAATCCGAACAAGCTGAACCTACCAGAGCCACCGGCAGACCACGTTTGATCGTGCCGGTAGGTCCCCGTGAAAGTCTTCCCGATCGATAGCTTGCGGGACCCCGATTTCTTGAGAAACGCGACCAGATCGCCGAGCGGGTACGCTGCCGGCGCAATATCGAAAATATGCGGGTCCAGCTTGTCCGGATCGGAAAAGGTCAGTTCATTGATATTTGGAACCGTCCGCTCTAGGTTCGGTCGTCGCGGCCTTGCGACGTTGGCAGTCTTGTTCAGTGCGTACACAACATCGAGCAACCGCTGCTCCGTATCGCTGTACACCGTTCGCCGAATGGCATCAATGCCAGCGAGGATCATGTCGATGTTCTTTGTGTATTGGTCGATCTGATCCGCATACCGAATCTGATTCAGAAAGGTCACGTATTTCAGCTCGTATGTCGGATCATTCTCAGTCAGCCCGCTTGCCGCCATCAATTGCTTCCATTGTCTCGCGATTTCTGCCCGCCGGGCGGTGAGCCGATCTGTCTCGGTCGTCAGATTGCTTTGTAACTGAGCGACGCGAGCGATGATCTGCGGATACTTCTGATCGATCCGGCTCGCCGCCGTCTTGACGACCAGGTCATAGTTGTAGCTGAAGCGATCAGTTCTATTGGCAGGGCCGAGTGTGTCCGGACTATCGGTAAAACATCTGTCCGCGAATGCTCTAAACAGCTCCTCATTGAAGTATGGAGTATCCTGCGCAATGTCGAAACTCGTGATCGAATTGTTGATGAGCATCTTGTCCTTACCCGGTTGAAAGCCATTTTGCCGGGAAATGCCAATGACGAAGTCGTAATACATGTCTAACGCGTCTTTCAGCGGCGAGTCTGCGACGCTAATCGACACATCCGAACTCTGTATCGACGCCCCGACGCGGTTGCGCTTGAGCGGAGACTCTGGAATCGGCAGCGGCTGCAACGGCAGGTCGGACGAAATCTGCGCCACCGCGGCACCCGTCGCCGCAATTCCCAATGCTGATGCTGCGAGCATTTTGCGTCTTGTAAACATGATCAAAACTCCGGTTTTTGCATGTGCAGTTCCACTACTTGACTTCGACTCTCTCACCTAGGAGCGAGCGCATGTTTGTCGCGATCGCAGCGCTCGGAATGCGAATTGACACACGCGTGCCGTCACGATCGAATTCAGCAACCGCCGACTCAGGGGATGCGAACATCGCCTTCAATCGCATCGTTGCGGGTACAACAGCCGCCGTCGTGGATGCGACGGTCGCAGCGGTGCCAAATCCACTGAGATCGAGAACGCCGCCAGCGATATTTTTGGTATTGAGGGCGTCGACCCGCCTTGCTTGCTGGATCAAGAGATCGCGGATTGCGGACGGCGGCTTGCCCTTGTACTCTTCCAGGCTCCACACCAGCGCGGCTGCTCCTGCCACCAATGGCGTTGCCTGGGACGTTCCGGACAAGATCCCATAGCCGGCTCCAGGAAGCGTGCTCTCGATTCGCACACCAGGCGCCGACAGGTGAACCGTCCGCTGGCCGTAGTTGCTGAACATTGCGACCGTGTCGTTCTCGTCGCTTGCCATCACGCTCACGATGTTGCTGTTCGCATAACTTGCCGGATAGTGCGGCGAGAAATCGATGTCCTCGCGATCGTTTGACGCCGCGGCGACCAGCAGAATCCCTGCCTGTTCAGCTCTTCCGATCGCATCCTTGACTGCGACGGAGAAGTTCGGGCCGGCCCAGCTGCAGTTAATGATCCGAGCGTTGGAGGCGATTGCGAGGTCGATCGCTCGAACCACATCGAAGTCGAGTCCGGCGTCAACGCGCTGGCCACTCGCCGGAAAGATCTTGATGGGCAAGATCTTTGCTTTCCATGCCACTCCGACGATGCCGAGCGCGTTGTTTCCGATTGCACCGAGAATGCCGGCGACATGCGTGCCATGCCCGTTTTCGTCGGCTGGCTCCTGCCCAACCTGAACAAAGTTCGCGCCCCCACTGACGATATTTGCGCCAAGATCTGGATGGGCACGCTCGATGCCTGTATCGATTACCGCAATGGTTAGCGATGTGTTGGTCTGGCGTTTCCAAATCTCTTCCGCATGGATTCTTTCCAGGGCCCAAAGCGTATGATCCAAGTATTTCGGATCATTCGGAACGCCGCCATCAACATCGACAAATCTTGGAAAGTTGGGCTCGACATACCGGACGCGAGGGTCTTCCACCAATGTTTGGAGGTCCTCGCTGGTGATCGCGCCGAAGGATTTGCTCAGCAGAACAAAACCGCCAGGAGAATACCTCTCGACCGCAGTGAATCCGCTAAACTCTGCTGTCGTCACAACCGCCGGATCGTTGACGAACACGATGAGCTTCTGAATCGGTGTAAACGGCGCCTGAGCACTCAATTGTTGAAACGGAACGTTCAGAGTGGCGATGCGGCCCGCGATCGCCGGTGTCAGATCGGTATCCTTGAAGCCAAGGATGGACGAACCGTCACGTGACACGCCAAGGAATTGTGCCCCCACCTGCTTGGCCACACGGAGCTCGGGAGAAAGCGCGTTCTCGGACTTGTCCGCCGACGAAATGGAGATGCCGGGACGACGGGGAGTCGATACCGAGAACAACGTTTCCGCGCATGCACTGGTCGATGCGATGCAAAGAACCAGGAGAAGCACCTGAAGTAGCAGTCTGCGTGCGAAAGCAGGCAACTTAGTTCGATCGCAACGCAGCGGCAAGACAGCTTCTTCAAGGGCGTCCTTGGTGTCGACAACGTTCCGTTCCATTTCGTACTCCGAAAGTTACAGAGCTTGATTTCCAATCCGTACTTTGAAGCGCAGTCCTAGTGAGGGGTGAAATAGGTGTGAAATCCAACTACGCCTCAGCCCGATGCGTTGCGCCTGACGCAACCAAGCGGCTGAACGACGATCTTCCCACCAACCGATGCGTTGACCCTCAACACCATGGGATACAAACTCTATGACCACCAACACTTCCAACTTGGATGGGAGGAGGAGCAGACGGCAACTGTGGCAGTGGCGGCAGTGGTGGCAGCTGGCCGACTGACGGGATGCTCAACCCTCCGATCGGAACACCAGGCATCAAGGTCGGCACCCAGGGCGCACGTACTGTGCCCTGCGGAGTAACCTGCAAAGGATTGCGGATGAAATCGGCAGCACTCCCGCCAATCCCGAGCCGCGCCATGATGTACTCGCGCGTTTGCGGCACCAGCGCGTTCGGTCCTCCAAATGGCGTTCCTGCGAGCAATCGCCCCGCATCGATCTGCCGGGCGCCCTCGGGAATGACTTGCTGCATGCCGCCGAACAGGAAGTAGCTTCCGACGTCCACGATCCTTTGATACGGCTCGACATTGTTTCGGCATTCCTGGAATGCCTGGAAAATGGCCGCAATGCCCTCATCACGCTTGGCCGAAATTCTTTCGATAGTGTCGATCAGATCGACCTCCGTAATGTTCCCGCTATTGTCGGCCTGCGGAAACCTGCGCGGATCGAAGCCCTTGGACTGGGCGGCGGCCGCGATCTTCATGAAATAGTCGATGGTGTGCTGATATTGCTCGCGGACCAGGGCATCGCCTTGCCCGGCGGCATCGCTGCACATGTCGGCCCTGGCCGATCCAATTGCAAGAACCGACGCAAGCAGCGACAGGAAGATGGATCTCAACATCTCAGCCTCCCATCTAACAGCCGCCGAAAATCTTCTTGGGATCGCGGATGATGCAAGCCACATCCCCGCCGATGCCCAATCCGTTCAGCACGTCGTCCCGCAATTTCGGGATCAGGGCGTTTGGACCGCCGAACGGCGTTCCGGACAGTAATTGGGAAACGTCAACATGGGTCATCCTGTCCGGAAGGACTGCTGACAATCCGCCTGTTGCAAAGAACACCGCCGCGTCGGTGATCTTTTGCGGAACGGCGAAGCCCTTGTTGCACTCATCTACGGCCTGCGCGACCTGCTTGTAGCCGCTGGCTTTCTGGATCGCGAGCTTCGTCACCAGTTCGACCAGATCCACCGGCTCGACACCGCCCTGCGGAGTCACGTAGGGATACCTCTTGGGATCGAATCCCTTCTCTTTCAGAGCCCCGCTAATCTTCATGAAGAGGTCGAGCTTCGGATCGTATACGGTGTTGATTTGTTGGTACCCCTTGTCGCCGGCTTCGACACATTTGTCCGCCGCGAACGCGGCCGGAGTTGCAAATTGAATGAGGGCGATCAGGGCCAGGCCAGAAACACGAAGCGATGTCATTGCATCCTCCTTTGTCAGCATCCCGTTACGGTGATTTTGATTCCAATCTGGTTCAGAAACTTGATCACGTCGTTGCTGGGTCCCGGCCCGCAGCGAAGGTCGTTGTTGATGTTGGTGAGGATCTTCAAGAGATCGTTATTCGGACCTGGACCATGCTTGAGATCGTTGAGCATGGTGTTGATCGCCTTCACTAGGTCATTGTTCTTGCCGAACGGATCATCCTTGCCCAGCTCGACCGCGATCTGCGCCAGCGCCATGATGATGAGTCCGGTCGCTGGATCGATATCGCCGCAAGCGTTGGCTGCGCAAACTTGCGCGGCGATTGCAACGTTCTTGGCGACATCTTGAGAGAATGACTGAGAAGAAGAGAGCAGAAGGAATCCCAACGCAAAGCCCGATATTCTGCGATTAATTTTCATTGTCGCCTCCACGAGATATATCAATCTCTTGTCGAGATGAAATTTTACCCCGCAGAGCGGACGGACCTGCGGCAAGAAATTGCATCTTTCTCATCGTTGGCCTCCTAATGCGCGTGGCCAACGTCGACCGTGACGGAGTGGATGCCATTGGCGGTCATCACCAGTGTGTACGGCCGCTCGGGAGGGCGCTCCTCGTATCTCAGGGGGATCGTTGTGGCCATCTCGTTGGCTTTGCCGTGCGGCCTCTCTGAGGTGACGTCGAGGATCAGAATGTTGCGATTGATCCCTTGCAGCGAGCGACGCGTTAGCCTGACGTGCCAACCCGCGGTCGGTACCTGCACCTCGCCGATCACGATCAACTTCGGGCCGCTGTCCAGCACGTGATCGATCCAGGCCCTGAACGTGTGTTCCAAGAGAAGCGGCATTGATGAGCCCTTCCTTCAAATGGCAGTGCGAGACGTGCTGACTGGTCCGGCGCAGCGGGAGACGTGGTATCGCGCGGCTCCCGCGTCTGCTGTGCGGCCGATACGCTGCGCAGCGAAACGCCGGTCGATAGATCCAACTCGGCCACCTCGGGAGCCGACAGATCCAGCCCTGTGGCTTCCCTGGGTGCGTGGTGAAAACTGGCATCGGGGCTGTTCGCGCGACGCGACCCCTGCGTTCGAAAATCGAAAAAAAAGCGTGAAAGTTGTGTCTGGTTCGTTATCATCGGGGCGGAGATGATCGCCGAATGTTGACCTTGACGTCGAAATTCAGGCTGCGTCTTCTGGGTCCGTTCAGCCTCGCGGACCCAGAAGGCCGCCGGATTCCGATTCCAAGTCGCAAGGGAGCAGCGCTAATCGCCATGCTTGCCGTCTCCAAGGACGGCGAGAGGGCTCGAGGTTGGCTCCAGACGCAACTGTGGGGCAGCCGTGAGCCGAAGGAGGCGAACGGGAGCTTGCGGCGCGAGCTGTCGGACTTGCGAAGACGGATCAATCAACACTCCTGGACACTCCTCGTCTGCGAGCGGGACAGGGTGCGGCTCGACCTCAGCATCGTCAGCATCGACGTGCTTGAGTCCGAGGAAGAAGCGCTCGACTCCGGCCAGCCGGGCGAGTTTCTCGAAGGCTTCGATATCCCCGGGGAGGACGCGTTCGAGGATTGGCTCCGCGAACAGCGCATCCGACTGGCGAGGTCCGAGGCAGGCCACTTCCGGAGCGAGACGGCTCCGAAGCGTTCGGATGCCGTCGCAGTCGTTCAGCCCGGCTTCAAGTGGACGACACAGGGCCCAAATGACGGACCCTCGCTGGCGGTCCTGCGTTTTTCAAACCTGACGGGCAATCCGGAGGAAGCCTATTTCGCAGAGGGCTTCAAGCAGGAGCTGATCAACCGGTTGTCGCGCGTGCGCTGGCTGGCCGTGATCGCCGGCGATTCCGGTGGTCCACGCGCCTCGACGATCACCGCGCAGGAAGCAAGATCGCTTGGGGCCAAATATCTCGTCGACGGGACTGTCCGGACGTCGAGCGATCTGACGCTGATTGACGTCACGCTCTACGAAGCGGCACGGCTCCAGGTGGTCTGGTCCAAGCGGCTCCAGATCGTCCGATCGGTGATTGCAACCGCTCTCGACGAATGCCTGCAGGAGCTGGTCGCACATCTCGGCGCCAAGATCGATCATGGAGAGCAGTCGAGCGCGCGAGACCGGTCGCCGTCGGGAGCGAATATCACCGACCTTATCTGGCGGGGCCGATGGCACCTCTACCGCCTGCAGCACGCGGATTCGGATGAGGCGCAGAAGCTGTTCGCCCAGGCTCTGGCGCTCGATCCTCACTCCTCGGAAGCGTTGATCAATGTTACCCACGGACTGGCCTGGTCGATCTGGACCGGACGACAGCCGGCGCATCGCGTGTTGGAAATGCGACGTCTCGCCCAGCAGTCGATGCGCGCCGATCCGTCCGATGGCCGGGCGTACTGGTTGGCAGGCACAGCGGAGACATGGTTGCGGCATATGCAGCCTGCGCTCGATCTTCTGTTCGAGGCGGTTGAACTGACGCCGAGCCTAGCCATCGCTCATGCCCAGATCGGTTGCACCCTGAATCTTGCGGGCAGGCCTGAGCAGGCGGGCGAGCCCCTCCAACTGGCAAGGCGGCTTAGCCCGTTCGACGTGCATCTCTTCTTCGTCCTTGGCGAGCTGGCGATGAGGTCCACCCTGCTCGGCGACTACCGCGAAGCGATCTCCTATGCGGATCTCGCCATCGTCCGGCGTGAGCAATATTGGTACGCCCACATGGTCAAGATCGACGCTCTCCTGAAGCTGAGGGAACGGCAACAGGCCGTGGCAGCATTTGAAGAGCTTCGGGGCCTCAAGCCTCACTTTTCGAGCACATATATTGATTGGATTCCATTTGAGGATCGCGCGCTGAACCGACGATTTGCCGAGTCGGTCGGCTCGGTCGCGGCAGGCCAAGCCCGTCTGGCCACCGGGAGCAATAATTCGCGGAGTTAGGACGTAGAGATTATTTCAGAACGAAGGGGACATTATGGGAGACGCGAAGGTCGCAGGGGAGTTCCTCGCCGGGTGGACGCTGAAATATTTCGACAAGATTGCTGCAGCCCAGGCGATATCCAAGCACGAGAACGCATCAGCGGAAGATGGCTTCGACTTCAACGACCTCGGCGCCGACGGGCGGTGGTCGCCGATTCTGAGACGGCTTTGGTTATGGTCGTTGCGGGCGGCATTCGCCTTCTTCCGGATATTCTGGCCGTTCCCGAAGTTCGGCCGCCTCATCATCATCACTCGCAACGCCGACGTCCGAGACGTGCTCTCAAAGCCCGACATCTTTGCCGTGCCCTATGGCGCGGAGATGCAGGAGCTGGGCGGCGGAAAGGCAACGTTCGTGCTCGGCCTCGAGGGGGCGGAGCAGCGCTGTCAGCACAAACTCATTGGCGGCCTGATAAAGCCCGGGGACGCGGACTGGTTGTTCGAGCGAACGCGACAAATCGCCGACACGCTGATCGATGCCTCCCAAGGGCGCATCGACGTCATGAAAGATCTCATCACGCGCGTGGCGGCCGAGACCTGTGCCGAATTCTTTGGGCTAAGTGTCGACGATCCCGATGCCTTCGCCGAATGGTCGATGTCGATATCGGCGTTGCTGTTCGCCGATCCGTTCGGCAAGCCCGCCACCCGCAAGCTCGCGATGGCCGGCGCATCGCGCGTGCGATCGGTGATCGACGCCGCCAGGGTGAGGCTTTCGGTCAGCCCGCAGATGCCGCCCGAGAAGCTGGGCAAGACGATCCTTCAGCGCCTCGTCGACACCCGCACTTCCGAGGATGAGATTCGCGCCATCATGGTGGGCATGATCACAGGGTTCATCCCAACCACGACGCTCGCAGCAGGCAACATTATCGAGCAGCTGTTGTCGACGCGGGACGGACTCGATGCGGCGGCCGCGGCGGCGAGGGACGCCCGCAGCGGCGACGAGGAAGCGCGCAAACGGCTTGAGCAGCTTCTGTTCCAGGCCGCGCGCCTCAATCCCGCGCTCAATCCCGGCCAATGGCGCCATGCTGTCCAGGACGGCACCGTCACGACCCGTTTTAGTTCACATCGCATTCCGGCCGGATCGATCCTGCTGGTTGCGACCGCGTCTGCGATGCGCGACGACAACTCCCGAAGCAACGAATTGGTGTTCGGATCCGGTGTGCACGCGTGCCTCGGCAAGACGCTGGCGATGGCGCAGATCACCGCGATCTTCGAGTCGCTTCTATCCAGGGAATACGTGCGCGCCAGCAAAGGGCGGTGGGGACGCATCTTCCGAGTCGGAGTGTTTCCCCGCCGGCTCGACATGGAGTTCAAGCCGGCTGTTGGCTCGCAAACCCAGAGCATGGTCACGGTGCTGACTCCGCTCGCGAAAAATGCCGACCTCGAAGTCTGGCAGAGCGCGATTCACAACCTTATGAAGCCGAGCACGCCCGATCTCCGAGGCGCGCTTCGCAGCACGAATGTCATCCATTTCGCCTCGCTCAACGCCGTCGACCTTGGCGATGCAGCGACGCCGGCACCGCACCTGCTGCTGGAAGTCAACGGCGACGGTGATCCCGAGAACCTAATCGATGCAATCGATGCCTCCGCCAGCCCATGGCTGCTGCCTCTCTTCAGCTCCGCGGAGAGCGGCAAGACGACGCCAGACCCGGTGGCGGGCAAGAGTCAATCGCTGCGAGAGCTGTTGAAGACCCGCAAGATTGACCTGCAGGCCCGGCCATGGGGGACGACCGGATTGTGCTTCTACGGTCTGCCCGGCCTGTCGATCGCGAGCATCCGGCAGCAGGAGGATTTGGCGAATTTCTGCCGCGATGCCGTCGACCGCTTCGTCATGATTCACGCAGGCCTCGGCAGCCATGCGGCAACCGCTCTGCAGTTCGTTCGAGACCTCATCCGTGGCGATGCCAAACTGAGCCGAATGGGCATGCAGGATCTGGTAGATCGTGGCACCGCTTTTCGCTCCTCCCTGATGATCCCAAGCCGTCAGGAGCCGCCGACAATCTGCTGGAAGGAGCCGGACAGTCGCCTCCTTGCCATCCTATCTTCGCCGACGCTCTTTCCTCTCTATGGCTGGCTAGGGCTAGTCGCGTTGGTCGTGAGCGTGCTGTGCTTCCACTGGTTCGGCTTTAAGCTGTCGCTTGCGTGGAGGGATCTTCTGATGACCGCCGGGCGGTGCGCAATCGCCCTAGTGTCGGGGGCGATCGGTACCGCCACGCTTGTCGGCATCGTCGTCGGCGCTTTTGCCATACGGCTGCGCTGGGCCGAAGTCACCGAAAAGCCGGAGGATCTCGATCCCAACCTTGTCAAGGTCGACGAGATTGCAAGGCGGGAAAACGAACCCGACTCCGCGCAGAACCATTTTCTGTCGGTATCACCGCTCAAACCAGGCCCGTTCCGGAAGTTCACGCTCGGCATCGCGCTTTGGGGAATCGAACTCGTCGTCTCGCGCGCCTTCCGTCCCGGCTTTATCGTCAACATGGGGACGATTCATTTCGCACGCTGGTTCCGGCCGCCGGGTTCGGAGCGCTTGGTGTTCCTTTCCAATTACGACGGCAGTTGGGAGAGTTATCTCGAGGATTTCATCACCAAGGCCTATCCGGGACAGAACGCGGCCTGGAGCAACGCCGTCGGCTTTCCGCGAACGAAATGGCTGATGGACGACGGCGCGCAGGATGGAGACCGGTTCAAGCGATGGGTGCGCCGCCAGCAGCAGCCGACGCAGTTCTGGCTCAACCACTTTCCGCACCTCACGGCGGATCAGATGCGCAACAACGCGGTGATCTCTTGGGAATTGGCGCGCGCAACGACGGACTCGCAAGCACGCGCGTGGCTCAGCTATTTTGGCTCAATGCCGAGAACCGATACCGTGATCGAGACGCAGGAGGTCCAGGCGCTCGTGTTCCGCGGTTTCAAGCGACTTCCATTCATGAAGTTTGCGGCTATCAGCCTCCCCGCAGATCCGGCCGATTACATCGAGTGGCTGACTTCGCTGGCGAACGCCGACAATCCGCACAAGACTCGAACCCTTGAACGCAATCTCCTCGAAGTCACTTTCGGCGACCGACCGCTGTCCGGCGAGGAGGAGCGGTCAGCAACCTGCGTCGCCTTTACGGCGGAGGGCCTCTCCCACCTTGGGCTACCCGACAGCGGCGAGCCCGGCACGGTGGCGACGTTTCCAACTGTGTTCAATCTCGGAATGTCGTCGCGACAGCGTATTCTCGGCGATCATGTGAAATCTGACCCGTCGGCATGGCGCTGGTCGGACGCGGGTGGCGACAAGGCGATTCACGTCGCGCTTCTCGTATATGGGAAAACAAAGTCCGACTGCGACAAACTGATCGACCTGCATCGTGACAAGCTGGCCGGAGCGGGTTTCGCCGTCTACGAGCTCGACACCCAGCCTACGGATAAGGGTGTCAACTACGAGCACTTCGGCTTCCGCGACGGCATCTCCCAGCCGGTGATCCGTGGCACCCAGCGCTTTGCACGCGGCGCGCAAGCTCGCGATATCATGGCGCCGGGCGAATTTATTCTCGGCTACAAGAGTAACCAAGGCTACTACCCGCCTACGCCGGTAGTCGCCCGCGAATGCGACATCGGCAATCGGCTGGCCTCCGTACCAACATCGGTGGAAAGCCGTTTCTCGGCCTTCCAGGACCCTCGCCCGCAGGTGCGCGACTTCGGACGAAACGGCACATTCCTGGCAATCCGGCAATTCGAGCAGCATGTTGATGCGTTTCATGAGTACGCCAAAGGCTGTGCGAAAGAATTGAGCGACGAGACGGCGCGCTTGCCGGATCTGGTTGGCGGCTCGGTGACGTCAGAGTGGATAGAAGCCAAAATGATGGGACGCTGGCATGACGGCGTGCCGCTCATTGACCGGCCGATCTCACCCCTGCCGGAGGAGCACGCCGCCGAAACTTCCACCTGTGAAGAGCACTCGCATGCCAAGCATGCGCATCGCCAGGGCCGCATGCGTAAGGATACCGACCTGGATTTCGGAGTCGATGACCCCCAGGGCCTTTATTGTCCGTTCGGCGCGCATATTCGCCGAGCCAATCCCCGCGGGAGCCTGGCGCCGGGGGACGACTCGCAATTGGCCATCACCAACCGACATCGTCTGTTGCGGCGCGGCAGACCGTACCAACAGGGAGGCGAAAAAGGGCTTCTGTTTGTAGGCCTCTGCTCCGATCTCGAGCGCCAATTCGAGTTTATCCAGCAGTCATGGATTGGAGCACCCGGTTTCGCGGGACTTACCAACGAGCCGGACCCGATCGTGTCAGTGAAGCCCGCCGGGGCGTCCTCGCGGTTCACGATCCCGACTTCGGCCGGCTCGCTTGCACTGGAGGGAGGCGAGAGCTTCGTGACCATTCGTGGGGGAGGATATTTCTTCTTGCCCAGCCGTTCTGCGCTTTTGTTCCTGGCTGAGTTCAACCAGCTCCGTTCCCTCAACCAAAAGCGTGTAGACAATGCTTCCGAAACAGGTGACCCGCCCCAGAGAGATTGCGCATGAAATCGCCAAGCTGCCGACTTGTAGGCGATGACCTGCCATTGCACGCCGTGTTGCTCGCAGGCCGCGCCTGCGATAGGCACAGGCACGGCAGCTTGAGGTCTAGGCCGCACATGAAAT
>Ga0209677_100379_pt1 | contig 27214 bp, 21 predicted proteins | sample AraplaCvi_mCL_r2_2_FD_184285 | JGI IMG/M metagenome (GOLD analysis project Ga0209677, IMG submission 184285) | Arabidopsis root microbial communities from North Carolina, USA - plate scrape CL_Cvi_mCL_r2 (SPAdes) (version 2) | ecosystem: Host-associated > Plants > Roots > Endosphere | place: USA... | reverse complement strand
GGCGCATCGACCACCAGGATCCGATCCACCCAACGGTAATGGCCGATGTTTTCAGCGAGCAAGGGAATGGCCAACATCACATACGGACTTTCATCAGCCTGCACTTGCTCCAGCATCCACTGCCGTATGCGCGGATGCACGATGGCTTCCAGGGTCTTGCGCGCGGCAGGGTCGCTGAACACGCGCTCGCGCATGCGTGGACGGTCGAGGCGGCCATGGGAATCGAGCACCTCGCTGCCAAACGCCTCGACGATCGCCGCCAGGCCATCGCTACCGAGTTCCACCACGAAACGGGACGCCTGATCGGCATCGTAGACGTGCACACCGAGCGCGCGGAAACGCTGTTCCACCGCGCTCTTGCCGGATGCGATGCCGCCAGTGAGGGCTACCGTAAACGGCATGACCCGCTCACCGCAGCCCGGTGAAACTCATGTAGGCATGCGCAAGCTGATCGCCCGCGACAAACCACACCCAGCCCGCCATGGCGAGGAACGGTCCAAACGGCATCGGCACCTCGCGCCCGTGCTTGCGCAAGGCGATCAACGCGCCACCCACCAGTGCGCCGATCAGCGAAGACAGCAGCACCACCGGCAGCAGCGACATCGGCCCCATCCATGCCCCCAGCGCGGCAAGCAGCTTGAAATCGCCGAAGCCCATGCCTTCCTTGCCAGTGAGCAACTTGAACAGCCAGTACACGCTCCACAAGCTGAGGTAGCCGATGGCGGCAGCGAGGATTGATGCCGATGGCTGGACGAAAAGATGCGCCAGGCTGAGCAGCAAACCCGCCCATAGCAGCGGTAACGTGAGCTGGTCCGGCAGCAATTGCGTGCGGAAGTCGATGCCCGAGGCCGCCACCAATACCCAGGTAAAAAACAGGCCTGCGAGACCGGCGGGGGTAGGGCCGAATTTCCAGATGACGGCGGCGCTGAGGATGCCCGTCAGCAACTCGATCAGCGGGTATTGGATGGAGATGGACGTTTGGCAGTAGCGGCAACGCCCGCGCAGCAGTAGCCACCCGAATACCGGAATGTTGTCGCGAGCGGCCAGGGGATGTTTGCACTGCGGGCAATGCGAGCCTTCGTGCACGATGCCCGGCGGCAAGGGCTCTTCCGGCTGTTCCAGGCCAAGGATGTCACGCGCCTCGCGCTGCCAGAACGCTTCCAGCCGCACCGGCATGCGCAGAATCACGACATTGAGAAAACTGCCGACGACCAGGCCGAGCACGCCTGCGATAACGATCCAGACTGTAAGCGGCAAATCGGGCATGGGTGAACCGTAGGCATGAAAACGCGCCACATTATCGCCGCTTGGCGGCAACCATGTGGCGCGTTGGGTGGGGCAGGATCAGAACGTGCCGGCGAGTTTGAAGATGGGCAGGTAGAGCGCAATGACGATGCCGCCCACCACCGTACCCAGGATCACCATCATCAGCGGTTCAAGCAAAGACGCCAGCGAATCGACCGCGTTGCTGACTTCCTCTTCGTAGAACTCGGCGCATTTGAACAACATGGAGTCCAGCGCACCGGATTCCTCACCTATGGCGACCATCTGCACGACCATGTTCGGGAACAGCCCGGTCTGTCGCATAGCCAGCTGTAACTGGTGACCCACGGCAATGTCGTCACGCATCTGATGCACAGCATCGGAATAGACGACGCTGCCGGTGGCGCCTGCCACCGCGTCCATCGCTTCCACCAGCGGCACGCCGGCGCGGAACGTCACACCCAGAGTACGGGAGAATCGTGCGATGGCTGACTGGCGAAGAATGTTTCCCATGACCGGAAGCTTGAGCGACAAGCGATCGAGGAAGTGGGCGAATTTCACCGAGCGCTTCTTGGCCATGATGAGCGCTACGATGCTACCGATGAGGCCGCCGAGCACGATGTACCAGTACTCCTGCATGAACCCGGACATCGACACCAATAGCTGAGTGGGGGCCGGCAACTCCGCACCCGCGTCCTTGAAGGTCTTTGCGAACACCGGCACCACGAACAGCAGCATGATCATGATCACCGCCACCGCCACCACCATCACCATGATGGGGTAGAACAGCGCCTTCTTGATCTTGCCCTTGATGGCTTCGGTTTTTTCCTTATAGGTGGCAACCGTGTCCAGAATCGTATCGAGAACACCCGCCGATTCGCCGGCGCGCACCAGGTTGCGGTAAAGCTCGTCGAACTGGACCGGGTACTGGCCGAGCGCCTCATGCAGCGTGGAGCCGCCCTCGATGCTCTGCTTCACGCTGACCAGCATGTTCTTGAAGCGCGGGTTTTTCTGGCCGTCCGCAATGATGTCGAAGGACTGCACCATCGGCACGCCGGAGGCCATCATGGTGGAGATCTGGCGGCTGAAGATCGCGACGTCACGCGGCTTGACCGTGCTGCCGGAGCTGCCGAACAACGGTTTGGCGCGTTCCTTCACGGTTTGCGGATTCATGCCCTGCCGGCGCAGCTCGGCCTTCACCAACGAGGCGTTCTTTGCAGGCATGGAGCCAGACATGCGCTTGCCACGCTTATCCAGCGCCACCCACTCATAGGTTGGCATCTGGGAAATCTGGGAGCGCTGGACAGCTTGCTGTCGGGTGTTTTTGGTGGCGGCGGTAACCGTAGCCATGTCTCTAATCCCCCAATAATCGGACCCGGCGCAGGGATGCCAGCGCTACGGGCAAGACAATCACCAGCTTACGGTACTTTGGCGACCCATTTCGTGGCCGCCCGCGCAAGTCTGGTATGAAAACGGTCGCGAAATGATGTCAGTCCTTGGTAACGCGATCGATTTCCGCAAGGCTGGTCACCCCTGCCTTGACCTTCAATAGAGCCGAGGCACGCAAGTCATTGACACCGATCTTGCGGGCCACCTCGGCAATCTGCAGGGCGTTGCCGCCTTCCAGCACGATCTTCTGGATATCCTCCACCATCGGCATCACCTGGTAGATGCCTAGACGCCCCTTGTAGCCCTCGTTGCAATCCGGACAACCCACGGCTTCGTAGATCGTCATGCCCTCATCGATCTCCTGCTGGGTAAAGCCAGCAGCCAGCAAGGCTTGCGCGGGCAGGGTGATCGGCTTCTTACAGCTATGCAGGCGCCGTGCCAAACGCTGGGCAATCACCAGAGTGACGGACGAGGTGATGCTGTAGGGCGGAATGCCCATGTTCATCAGGCGCGAAATGGTCTGCGGCGCATCGTTCGTATGCAGGGTCGAGAGCACCATGTGACCGGTCTGGGCGGCTTTGATGGCAATTTCCGCCGTCTCGAGGTCGCGGATTTCGCCCACCATGATCACGTCCGGGTCCTGGCGCAGGAAGGAGCGTAACGCCGCGGCGAAGGTCATGCCGCGCTTCACGTTCTGCTGCACCTGGTTGATGCCTTCCACGCGAATTTCTACCGGATCTTCCACGGTGGAGATGTTGCGTTCGGCCGTGTTGAGAATATTCAGCGCGGTGTACAGCGAAACCGTCTTACCCGAACCGGTGGGGCCGGTGACCAGCACCATGCCATAGGGCTTGTGGATGGCATCCAGGTAGAGCTTCTTCTGCGCTTCCTCGTAACCCAGCTTATCGATACCCAGCTTGGCCGAAGAGCTGTCCAGGATACGCAGCACGATCTTCTCGCCGAACAGCGTCGGCAGGGTGCTCACGCGGAAGTCCATCGCATGGCTCTTGGACAGGTTGAGCTTGATGCGGCCGTCCTGTGGCACGCGGCGCTCGGCGATGTCCAGGCCGGCCATCACCTTCAGGCGCGAGGAGATGCGGTTGGCCAGTTTTTGAGGGGGACTCGCCACAGCGCGCAGCATGCCATCCATACGAAGGCGCACGCGATATTGCGTTTCGAAGGGCTCAAAGTGGATATCCGAGGCGCCGCGACGAATGGCATCCACCAGGATTTTGTTGACGAATTTCACGACAGGGGCATCGTCGCCGCCAGTAGCGTCGATGCCGCCCCCACTGGACTCGCCGTCTTCGTCCGCCGACTCCAGCACCAAGTCTTCCAAATCGCCGCCGCCCAGGTCGGGTGTCACGTTGTTAAGCGTGCTAACGGCCGAATCGATGGCGCGGCTGAGCTGCGCCCGCTCAACCAGGACGGGTTCCACCATGCAATTGGAGTGGAACTTGATCTCGTCCAGCGCATGCAACTGCATGGGATCGGCAATGCCCACGAAAAGCCGCTTGCCGCGCTTCATCAGCGGCAAGGCCTGATGCTTGGTCATCAGCTCCTGGCTGATCAGGCTGGTGGGCATGCTGGCAGGAGCTAGCGCCGACACGTCGAAGATCGGCATGCCGAATTCGGCGGAGGCAATCTGCGTCAGGCGGCTGTTGTCGACTAGGTTCTGGTCCAGCAGCCAGCCAGTTAACGTTTTCTTCTGCTGGCTCGACTCGATAACTGCCTTGCGAACGTCGGCTTCCGGCAGCAAACCTTCGGAAACCAGTCGGCGCGCCAGTCCGGACAGGCCAAGTGCGCTGGGCTGCGGCTGTGATGACATGATAAAACCTACCTAAGTCCCCTGATTGGGCTCGAATTTAGCGCACATTGGGGCGACAGGCTATCGGTAGGATGCTCGACCCTCTCCCAATTGGGGAGAGGGCCTGAATGAGGGGCTAGACGAAGCGGATGTAAACACTTGTGATGTACCGGCTTTGCAATTTGGCAACAAGTTGGCGTCTTGAAAAGGTGACCCACGCGACATTCTATTCGTATGTTGTGGCCACGCATGCACGGCGTGATATGTGCTTTCTTCTCTGCACGCTATGATCGACTGCCACATGGGGAAGCTACCTGTTGAACCGACTAAGCATCATCCTGCCCGCCAAGAACGAAGCGCCTGCTCTGACCGAGCTGCTGCCGCGTCTCCGTGCGATACATTCAGACGCCGAAATCATCGTGGTGGACGATGGGTCCACGGACGGCACCCCCGAGATCTGTGCCCGTAGCAATGTTAAGTGCCTGACCTCGCCCTATTCGATGGGCAACGGCGCGGCGATCAAGCGTGGTGCTAGGGCTGCTACGGGTGACATCCTGATTTTTATGGACGGGGATGGCCAACATGACCCGGTCGACGTGGCACGCCTGCTGGGTAAGCTGGAGGAGGGCTATGACATGGTAGTCGGTGCCCGCGACTGGGGTAGCCAGGCTGGCGTGGGGCGCGGCATCGCCAACACCCTGTATAACTGGTTGGCCTCGCGGATGACTGGCCACCTGATTGCCGACCTCACTTCAGGCTTTCGTGCTGCGCGCGCGGACAAATTCCGCGAATTTCTGCACTTGTTGCCCAACGGCTTCAGCTATCCCACCACCAGCACCATGGCATTCTTCCGTAGTGCCTACCCGGTGGCCTATGTGCCGATCAAGGCGGCTCAGCGAGTGGGCAAGAGCCACATCAAGCCGATCAGGGACGGTATCCGTTTCCTGCTGATCATCTTCAAGATCGCCACCTTGTATTCGCCGTTGAAATTGTTTGTGCCGACGAGCGTGGTGTTCTTCTTGCTTGGCTGCGGCAACTACGCTTGGACCTTCCTGCATGATGGCCGCCTGACCAATGGCAGCACGCTGCTGTGGAGTGCCGCGGTGATCGTTTTTTTGATTGGTTTGGTTTCCGAGCAGATCACGGCTTTGACGTATCGCAAAGATGCCTGAAGTCACCGACTCGCGCCCGCTGGTGATGTTGGTGACACGGAACTTCCCTCCGTTGCTTGGCGGCATGGAAAAATTGAACTGGCATCTGCTGAGCGCCTTGCTGCCGGTTTCGCGCATTGCCTTGTGCGGGCCGTCCGGCTGCGAGGCGTATGTGTCGCCGCAGACGGAAGTAAGGCAAGCTCGGGTAAAACCATTGCCCATATTTCTGCTTGCGACTTTCTGGAACGCAGTGCATTTGAGTGTTCGTAAAAAGCCGGCGTGGATCGTTGCGGGTAGTGGTCTCGCTGCGCCCATCGTCTGGTTGGCTGCGAAATGTGCCGGTAGCCGAACGGTAGCCTATCTTCACGGGCTCGATATCGTGGCTCCAAGTCGTGTTTATCAATGGCTTTGGTTGCCCTTCATACGACATTGCGACGTCGTTTTGGCAAACAGCGCAAGCACGGCAAGGTTGGCACAGCAACGAGGTGTGCATGCCAATCGCCTGCATATATTGCATCCGGGCACGGACCTACCCGAGCTGGATGCCAGCGCTGCTTGCAGTTTTCGTGAGCGGCACGGCTTGGGGCAGCGTCAATTGCTGCTATCAGTTGGGCGACTAACCCAGCGAAAGGGGTTGGCTGAGTTTGTTGCTAAGGCGTTGCCAGCTATCGTGCGCGAGTACCCAGAAACAATTCTGGCAGTGATCGGTGTAGAAGCTGTCGATGCACTGCATACGCGCTCGGGTTCTGAGCGTGCGCGCATTCTCTCCGCAGCGCGCGAAGCAGGGATGGAGCAGCATCTGCGCTTCTTAGGGCGCTGCGACGAAGCGTCCTTGAGTCTGGCTTACCAGGCGGCCGATCTGCATGTCTTTCCAGTGCTTGAATTGCCGGGTGACATTGAGGGCTTTGGCATGGTGGCACTGGAGGCTGCTGCGCATGGATTGCCCACCGTGGCTTTTGCAGTGGGTGGTGTGCCTGAGGCAGTACAAGATAAGCGTACCGGCACCCTTGTCGAATCGGGTGACTATGCCGGGATTGCCACAGCAGCGATCCGATGGTTGAAGCGTGCGCGGGGCAACGATGTGTCGGAGGCTTGTCGAGCTTTCGCTACTGGCAAAACATGGACGGCTTTCGGTGTGCGATTGCGAAAGGTATTAGACATTGAGCATGTCTGATCAGACTGTTTCGAAGAGTGCGGGTCGTCGCGGCGATAAAGTGTCGCCCGAGCGTCAGCCTCACGCCGTACTCGACTTGCCATCCCGACGGTTGAAGGGTTTGAAGATCGAGCGATTGCTGCGCTTGAGCGAACGTCGGCAGCCGATTCGCATACTTGAAATCGGCACGGGCTCGGGTGGCATAGCGCATTATTTCGGCACCCATTCCGAACTGCGTTGCGAAGTCGATGCCGTCGATGTGATCGACAATCGGCTCGTCACCGAAGGTTATCGCTATCACGAAGTGATCGGCACGCAGTTACCGTTTGCTGACGAAGCCTTCGATGTAGTGTTGTCCAACCACGTTATCGAACATGTTGGCGACCAAACTGCGCAGATTGCGCATCTGCGCGAGTTGCACCGCGTGCTGCGTACGGATGGTGTCGGCTATCTGGCTGTGCCGAATCGCTGGATGCTGGTCGAACCCCATTTTCGGTTGCCGTTCCTGAGCTGGTTGCCTAAGTGGCTTTCGCATGCGTATGTGCGTGCGACAGGCAGGGGCACGCATTACGACTGTGTGCCTCTGACGTGCGCGCGTATTGAGCCGTTGTTATCGACTGTTGGCTTCGGCTGGCGGCAACACACTGGCGAGGCATTACGATTGACATATGAACTGGAGCGGCCGGATGCTCCGTTGTATCGCTGGCTGCTGCAACATATTCCCGAGCACGTTTTCAAGGCGGTTCGACGTGTATTTCCCACGCTGATTTACACATTCATACGGCGCTAGCGTCGCGTAGCGCCGTGTCGAAGAGTCGTGCGCTATCTGCCCAGGTCTGTTGCGCGGGGTAGACGATGCGTCCGCGGCCGAGGAGGTCAAGTATGCGTTCGGCAATTTTGCGAGCGTCGCCGATTGATACGAGAAAACGCTCATCATCGTGCAGCATCCAGCGGACAGGCTCGGTTGCGGTGGCGACGATCGGTACATGGCAGGCCATGGCCTCGCAGAGTTTCGCCGGATAGCTGTAACGACCGAATGATGTGTTGGCGGTAATGACACAGGCAACATCGAGCGCCGAGAGGGCGATTGGCAATAACTCATCGTCAATGTAGCCGAGCGCCAACACGCCAGGCTCGGACAAGGCGTGCGCGGGGGGGCGGCCCGACAGGACAAAGCGTGCTGCTGGTTTTTGCTCACGCACGATGCGGAATGCTTCCAGCAATATGTCCGTGGATCGATTGCCGGCCCAACTTCCGAAATAACCGATAAGTGGGGCTTCTAGTGGCAGCTCCATCAGCATTCGGGCGGTATTGCGTTCGAAGGGAACGAAAGTGGGATCTGCAGCCATCGGGATGATTGCAGCTGGCATTTGCTTGGAACGATGTCGATCAAGCAGTGCAGCGAGTTGGGGGCCTGCTGCGGTGACGACATCGGCGGCAGCAATGGCACGGTGCCAGAAATAGTGCAGCGGCAGATTCCACGGCATGTACGACTCGTAGTTGTCATAGGCGTCCACGGCCAAGCGTGCACCGGTGCGGCGCGCGATGTGATGCGAAAGCCAGCCGTACCATGTGTCCGAAAGACCCACGATCCAGTCGGGTTGGAACACTATGGCATCGCTTAGAGCCCAAGCCGCCAACTTCCTTGGTCCCAGGGAGCGCAAATCATGGCTGGACCAGTACACGCCATTGCGCTCGCATTCGCGGGCTGGCAGGTTGGTGTGGCTGCAGAGCACTACGCGCACGTCGTGGCCCATACCGGCGAGCAGCGTGGGCAGGTAATGGAATCGTCCGTATGGGCGGTCGATGAGGTCGCGCTGTTGAGGGCGGCGTTTGCAAACAAATAGGAGTCGCAAGGTCTCTGTCCCGTAGTGCGTTGAGGCCGCGTTTCGGTGATTATGTGGGGCGCCGGCGTCAGTTGGTTGCGGCCGGGGTATTGTGCCCGTATAACTACCCGCGCTCCGCCTCCCATGGGGTATGGGAGTGAGGAAAAGCGTAGTGGCGCCGGAGTCTATGAATCACATAAAACTATCCGTTTGCATCGCCACCCGCAATCGTGCTGGCTACATCGGCGAGACGCTGAACAGCATCATTGGGCAGGCGACGGAAGATGTCGAAATCGTCGTCCTTGATGGTGCGTCCACGGATGCCACGCCTTCAGTTGTCACCGATATCCAGACGACGTTCCCACGTCTGCGCTATGTGCGCCAGGAAAAGAACGGAGGTGTGGACCGCGATTACGACGCGGCCGTCGCGCACGCGAGGGGGGAGTATTGTTGGTTAATGTCGGACGACGATCTGCTCAAGCCGGGGGCGATACGTAAGGTGCTCGATGCGGTAACCGAGGGTTACAGCCTTGTCGTCGTCAACGCCGAACTGCGCAGTCTTGACTTGAGCGAACTGATCGACGCGCGTCGCTTGCAGTTTGGGGCGGATCGTACCTATGGGGTCAGCGAATTTGATCTACTGTTCGCAGAGACCTCTGCGTACCTCGGCTATATTGGTGCTGTGGTTATTCGGCGCGATATCTGGATGGCACGCCAGCGCGAACCGTACTTCGGGTCCTGGTTCATTCACCAAGGCGTGATTTTCCAGTGCCCATTGCCAGGCCCCTCGCGTGTCATTGCGGAGCCGCTGATCTCGGTCCGTTTCGGCAACACGCAATGGCGCCCCAAGGAATTCGAGATCCGGATGATCCGTTGGCCGGATTTGATTGCTTCATTGTCGGCTGTATCGCAAGACGTGCGCCGCCAACACTATCCGGTCGAGCCGTGGCGGAGCACCAAGAGTCTGTTCTTCTATCGCGCAAAGGGCACTTACGATCTTGGCAATTATCGCCGTTGGATACGTCCGCGTGCCCACAGGTTGCAGGACCGCATCCGTGCGTGGCTGATTGCCTGCTTTCCAGGGGTGCTCGCCAATCTTGTGGGCTTGGTCTATTGCCGATTACCGTACCGTGATTCAAACGTCCATCTGCTCGATATGAAGGCGAGCAGGTTTTTCTACCGCAACTGGTTCAAAAAGGCTCCGGGGCAACCATGATCAGTGACGACTTCGCCGACACGATTCACGAAATTCAACAGTGCCGCGTCAGCGGCAGTCGCCATCTTGTCTCCGTACTCAATCTCGGAGAACAGCATCTGACGGGCGTGTTTCCGCGCAATAAAGTGCAGCACGTCACAAAAGGGCCGCTTGAGCTCGTCTGGTGCCCGGACAGTGGCCTGCTGCAGTTGAAGCATTCATACAGTATTTCGGAAATGTATGGGGATAACTACGGCTACCGTTCAGGCCTCAATGCGTCCATGGTCGCTCACTTGGCAGGTAAGGTCCGTGGTTTGGAGCGTCAGTTCACGCCAGCTGCAGGTGATTGGGTGCTCGATATCGGCAGTAATGACGGTACTTTGCTCAAATCGTATTCGACTGCGGGCTTACGGCGCGTCGGGATGGATCCGACGGCGCAAAAATTTCGCGAGTTCTATCCTGACGATATCGTGGCCATCCCCGACTTCTTCGATGGCGCCCGTTTTCTGGATGCCACGGGTGGAAAGCGCGCCAGGATCATTACCTCAATCGCGATGTTCTACGATCTTGAGGATCCGAATGCATTCGTACGCGACATTGCCGCCTCGCTCGCTCCAGATGGCGTCTGGCACTTCGAGCAAAGCTATATGCCATCCATGTTGCGTACCAACGCCTATGACACGGTATGTCACGAGCATTTGGAGTACTACTCGCTGCGAGTTATCCATGATCTTCTGGAGCGCAACGGCTTGCGCCTGGTCGATGTACAGATGAACAGTACCAATGGTGGCAGCATCGCTGTGACCGCCTGCCACCGCAATGCACCAATTCTCAGTGCCAGTCCAATCATCGGCTGGATGCTACAGCAGGAAGACAATTGGGGACTCAATACTGCGAAACCCTACCGTCAGTTTGAAGACCGTGTTTTCAAGCATCGTGCTGACTTGCAACGCCTCGTCCATGCATTGCTCGATGATGGCAGGCGCATCCTTGGCTATGGAGCCTCGACTAAGGGCAATGTGTTGCTGCAATTCTGTCGATTTGGGCCGGAGCACATTCCGGCGATCGCAGAAGTCAATGCGGAAAAGTTTGGCGTCTACACGCCAGGTTCGCTGATTCCGATCATATCCGAAGCAGAAGCGCGCGCAATGCGGCCGGACTATTTCATTGTTTTGCCTTGGCATTTCAAGGCGGGAATCGTGCACCGCGAAAAGGAGTATCTGGCCTCTGGTGGCAAGCTGATCTTTCCGCTGCCGGAAATCGAGATCGTGGGTGACTGAATGTCGCGCGCGCTGATCATCGGTCACGCGGGTCAAGATGGCCGAATTCTATGGGATCAACTCGTCGCGCGTGGCGATGCGTTGATCGGAATTGGCCGCACCGACATGCGCACGAGTGGCACCACATGGGCATCAAAGATTGATGTCATGGACGCCCGCGAGATGCGAGCGCTAGTGGAGGCATTCGCGCCAACGCAGGCCTATTATCTTGCAGCGCACCACCATAGTTCTCAGGATGCCGGTATTCAAGCTACCGACATTTGGGACCGCAGTTGGGCAGTCCATGTGCATGGGTTCGGTCATCTTTTGCAGGCGGTTGCATCGGCGGCGCCGGAATGCCGCACGTTCTATGCTGCGTCCTCGCGAGTGTTTGGCCGCGCGGAGGTTTCGCTCGTCGACGAAACCACGCCGTTCAGGCCGGATGACAGTTACGGCGTGACCAAGGCGGCAGGCATATTGCTGGCCGATTACTATCGGCGTGTACACGGTATCTTCGTCTCGTGCGGCATCCTGTTCAACCATGAATCGCCGTTGCGTGGTTCACAATTCGTGACGCAGCGAGTGGTCCGCGGACTCGTTGCGGTGGCACGTGGTGAAGCCACGCGACTGGAGGTAGGTAACCTCGATGCGCGGGTCGATTGGGGTTATGCACCCGACTATACGCGTGCAATGCAGGCGATGCTCGAAGTGTCAGCGCCTGACGATTTCGTCGTTGCCACCGGTGCCACGCACAGTGTGCGTGATCTGGTCGATGTTGCCGCCACGCACCTCGGGATTGATACAAGTAATGTTGTTGTCGAAACTGGCGCACTGTTGAAGCGTGGCGCGCAAGGCCTGTGCGGTAATGTGGCTCGACTGCATGCTGCAACAGGCTGGGCGCCGAGTGTGGATTTTAGCTCCATGGTACGCATCCTGATTGATGCTGCGCTCGCCAATTCAGAGGCGGGGCATAGCTTCGCGTCTCCCTGACAGCAAATGCGTGCTGTTTCTTTCATATCGCCAGAATAGGCTGCAGGCGAAATAGTGATCGATCGGGTGTGTTCGCGTCGAGTTTCAGTATTTTCTACTGAAGACACTTGTGAGAATGCGCCGGCGGAAGCAAATGAGCGGTACAGCATTCGTCAAGATCCAAGTGACTGCGGTCACCCAAGGAAGCCAAGCAACGCTCGCCTTGATCAGCATCAAAACCTTCAAGCCAAGACACAGGGCGGCGAAGATTGAGGCAATCACTACCTGGAAACGTATCACGCTGGCGGCATTGAGGAAGGCTGCCAACGCGGTCCCACCCGCGTTCAACACATTCCATACAGCGAAACCTGCAAGCAGCGAAATGGGTACGGGAACTGCGTGGTGCAACCAGATTCGGACGACCCAGTCGAAGGCGATAACGATAAATATTCCGGCGATGCTGGCGATGCCCGTTGCCAGCATGACAGAGCGCCGTAATGTGAGAGCCACCCATGCGTGATGTCCGGCAGCTAGCGCGTGTCGATAGATTGGCCACAGCGGAGCCCAGACAAGGTTAAGACCTAATGGGACAATGGAAAAAAGGTATTGAACGATGGCATATGTGCCCGCGTCGCTTGATCCGCGTAATGCGGAAATCAACGGTAGATCCGTGGAGTAGGCCAGTGCGGCAGCAAGTTGCAGTACGAAAAACAATAAGCCCTCGTCGCGAATGCGCCGCGCAAGATCAGGGCGTCGACCGCTTGGTGCGGTATAGGCTGGGTTGCGAGCCAAGGTCAGCGTGTTGGCAAGCGAACCTAGTAATGGCGTGAAGACGGTAGCTGCAGTGATTATTGGGAAAGATGCCCCGTTGCTCGCCAACAGGATGATGAGCCCAAGCGTGATCAGTTGCCCGGCAACCTGCCAGCGAAAGGCAAGGTTCCCTTGCCCAAGTCCCAGTTGGACGCGATTTGCCAAATTCAAGGGGGCAGCCAGGACAATGGCAAACAATACGGAAATGGATGCCCAGCGGCTGCTTTCGGCCAATCCCGAGGGGAGTCCTAGCAGTTGATACCATGGTACCAACGGAGCAGCGATGATGATGACTACAGTCAGCGCAGCCGCAATTTTCCAGAGCGTCCAGCGCCCTTCTTGTATGACGGCAGCTATTTCACCGATGTCGCTACGACCGTGGGCTGCGGCGACGAGGTTCATTGTGCCGTTGCCCAGGCCGAAGTCGAGGAAGCCTGCAAAGGTTATTAGTGATGCAAGAGTGGCCCAGGCGCCGAACTCCGCTGGCCCAAGTGCATGCAGTACGAAAGGTACGCTAAGGAACAGATTGGCGGCCGAAGCCATTTTGGCAACCAGCGACCAACTGCCCGTCCGCAACACAACATGACCGCGAGGGCCCAGCAACAAGCGCAATCGAGTGAAATACCGCCGCATCACCACTATCCGCGTGTTCCGGCGTATGCCTCACAAGCCAGTCTTAACCCTTGTGGCAGTGAGATCCGCGAACGCCAGCCAAGGTTTGCCAATCGGGATGAATCAAGCAGCTTGCGCGGCGTCCCATCCGGTTTTGATGGATCAAACCGGAGCGTGCCTTCGTAGCCAACCGTATCGGCGATCAACCGCGCAAGCGTACTTATGCTCACTTCCTCGCCAGAGCCAATATTCATGATCTCCGCGTCGCTGTAGCGTTGCATGAGCATCAACAGCGCGTCGGCCAAGTCGTCGACATGCATGAATTCACGCAGCGGCTTACCGGATCCCCAGACCGTCACTTCCGGTAAACGTGCGTCTTTTGCTTCTTGGAAGCGTCGAATCAGGCCTGGCACTACGTGCGAGTTTTCCGGATGGTAGTTATCGCCTGGTCCATACAAGTTGGTTGGCATGGCGCAAATCGCATCGAAACCATGTTGCCGGCGGTAGGCTTGGCACATCTTGATGCCGGTGATCTTGGCGATCGCATAAGCTTCGTTGCTTGGCTCCAGTGGTCCGGTCAGCAGATAATCCTCCTTGATCGGTTGCGGGCAATCGCGTGGGTAAATGCAAGATGATCCGAGCAGCAGCAGCTTCTTCGTGCCATGTTTCCATGCCGAATGGATGACATTGGTTTGGATGGCCAGATTGTCTCGAATGAATTCGGCGGGGTATGTGCTGTTGGCGTGAATGCCGCCTACCTTTGCTGCAGCCAGGAATACGTTGTCCGGGCGCTCACTGGCAAAGAACGCGTCGACGGTAGCTTGGTGGGTAAGGTCGAGTTCCTGCCGAGAGCGTAGGATCAGGTTAGAATATCCTTCCCCATGCAAGCGGCGCACGATGGCCGACCCCACCATGCCCTGATGACCAGCTACGTAGATCTTCGAGAAGGTATGCAGTGCGTTCATTCGTGATGCTGGGTCACGCGATAGCCTGAGCGTTCGACGAGTGCATCGCGCTGGGCATGGGTCAGATCGGCTGCCACCATTTCTGCAACCAGGTCATCGAAACCGATGGATGGGGTCCAGCCTAGTTTCGTGCGTGCCTTCGTTGCATCACCGAGCAGGGTTTCCACTTCAGCAGGCCGGTAGTAACGCGGATCAACCGCGACAATGCGTTGGCCGACACGTGCATGGGAATCGGCCGGGGCATGCGTAACCACGCCATGTTCGTTTGCGTCGTTGCCTTGCCACGCGATATTCAGGCCGAGTTCGGCTGCGGCCTTTTCAATGAATTCACGCACTGAATGTTGCACACCGGTGGCAATCACGTAGTCTTCTGGCTGCCCCTGTTGCAGCATGAGCCATTGCGCCTCCACGTAATCCCGTGCATGCCCCCAATCCCGCTTGGCGTCCAGATTGCCAAGATAGAGGCAATCCTGCAGTCCATGATGGATGCGCGTCAATCCACGGGTAATCTTGCGGGTCACGAATGTCTCGCCACGTAAGGGGGATTCGTGGTTAAAGAGGATCCCGTTGCATGCATAGAGCCCATAGGACTCGCGATAATTGACGGCGATCCAGTAGGCATAAAGCTTGGCTACACCGTAAGGAGAGCGTGGGTGGAACGGAGTGGATTCCCGCTGGGGAGTTTCCTGCACCAGACCATAAAGCTCGGAAGTGGATGCTTGATAGAAGCGGGTCTTTTTCTCAAGTCCAAGGATGCGAATGGATTCCAGCAGGCGCAGCGTGCCCAAGGCGTCCGCGTTGGCGGTGTATTCGGGCGTTTCGAATGAGACCTGCACATGGCTCTGGGCACCGAGATTGTAGATCTCGTCGGGCTGTACCTGCTGGACGATGCGGATCAGGTTGGTGGCATCGGTCAGGTCGCCGTAGTGCAGGAAAAGTCGGCGCTCCGGATCATGGGGGTCTTGGTAGAGATGGTCAATGCGATCGGTATTGAAGGAGGACGCACGGCGCTTGATGCCGTGCACCTCGTAGCCTTTTGCCAGAAGGAATTCGGCCAAGTAGGCTCCATCCTGGCCGGTGATGCCTGAGATCAGTGCGCGTTTCATCGATAGAGTTCTTTGCTTTAACGCAATCCAAAGATGGGTTGAAATGGCCTCATATGGCATGTCCGGTTTGCCGCCTATGGTGGCAAAGGGTAGCTGATTCAGGAACGTAATCGAGCCCTGTCGTCACCCACTCTCGCGCGGACTTGCTAGTGTGAGGATTCGTCATCATGTAGGGATGCTGCCGACGGCGGTAGATTCGATGCATCGATCTGCTGTTGCAAGCTGCGGATGCTGCCGCCCAGCCTGTCACCTATGTTCATGCTATGCAACGCCTGCATCTGCTGTGATATCGCACCCTCGTCCCCGCGCACTATCAGCATCCTTACCAGTGTGATGCGGTAGGCCGGCTCGCTTGGGGCAGCCTTCACGGCCGCTTCGATCATGCGCAAGCCGAGCTCTCTTTGGCCGAGCACGTTCCAGGCATAATCGCCATAGTTTGCGAGCAAGCGGGCACTGGGATTTGGATGCGAAAGTGCCGCCGTAAACGCCTCCATCATGCGACGGGTGGGCAGATCGCAGAATTTGTCTCGCACGCACTGAGTCAGCGCGGCCAGCGAGCTTTCATCCTGAACGCCTGGCTTACGTGTCTTAAGCTTCCCGATCAGGTTATCCCACCATGCGTCCTTGATCGGCAGGTGCATGCGCGAGTTCATGAAGATCAGCGCTTGTTCCGGAAGTATCGATGCATTGGGTAATGCGGCGGCACGTTCCAGCGGAGCGTAGGCAAGCTTGGTGAAGGGGGAGGTTGGGTCGTAGTGCGAGTAGATGATGTAGGTGCGGCCCAGTTCGTATTGAGCGCGTGGCGAATCAGGTGCGCGTGCAGCCAGGCTTTCGGCAAGCAGAAGTGGGCTGCTCCATGAAGCTGCAGTCATCGCCGTTTCGCCTGCCCATAGCAGCAGCAAGCCACCCAGCAGTACGCGACGCGGCAGCAGCATGGGTTGCCCTGCGCGTGCAGCCAGCGGCGGGACCACTGCCAACATCAATCCGAAGCTGGCGAAATAGTTGCGGTGCTCGTAGATCAATTCCAGCGGCAAGATGGTGCCGGTAAGCAAGTGGCAGCCAAGGAAAAGCGCAATGCCGAGCGCCGCCAATGGATTCCGGGGGCGTAGCCATGCGGCCAATATAACCAGCGCAATCAACGTGATGATGCTGGCAAGCGTGGTCCACGGCGCAAGCAATCCAGTGGAGATACGGAAATTGTCGTGGTAGAACGACAGCGCTTGTGGCGTGGGCAGCAAGGTGGCAGCCATGTAGCCAACGACAATGCGTGCTTCGCTGAGCAATCGTGTGTTTAGCGTGAAGTCACGAGTGGCCCAGGTCGCCGGGTTCAGTACATGGGGCAGCAGCCACGCAAGCCCGACGATCAGGGGTAATGCCAATACGAGCACGAACAAGGCGATGATGCGACGGTCGAGCGCGGTGTTATTGGTGGTATTGAAGCGGAACAACGCCCATTCGATGAGTAGCGCGTACAGTGGCAGCATCACTGCCGTTTCCTTGGCTAGCACGCCAATAGCGGTGGGAAGGATGATACTTAGTGCGCATAACCAGAACGCGTACCATCGCCTTCGCTCAAGGAGAATCGCCGAAGGCGATGTCGCCTGAGCCAACATGCGGCGGCGCGCTGTGCCATAGCCAATTAGCCCTGCGAGCACGAACAGGTTCGCCATGCTTTCTTCGCGTTGCACCACGTACAACACAGCCGTGAGGTTGATCGGAAGCAGTATCCAGCATAAGGCGATCAGTGCGGCGATGATGCCCGTACGCGAGGCTGGGTCTGCTGTGGCGATCAACAACCGCGCCAGCACAAACACCAGCAGCCCGTTCAACAGATGGATGAACAGATTGGTCAGCTTCCAGCCAAAAGGATCGAGTCCGCCTGCTAGGTAATTGAGCGCAAAGCTCAACGACGCAAGCGGGCGCTTGAAGTCACTCGCAGGGGAAGATAATGCTGCGTTTACTAGCGAGGCTACGCTGGCATGGTGAGGCTGTACGCCTATGTTGTCGACGATATTGGGATAGTCGTCGAACAGGAAGCCACCGAATAGGCCAGGCCAGTAAATCATCGTCGTGAGGATCATCCCCGCGAGCAATACCCAATAACCTGCTACCAGATGCGTATGTCTATTTGGTCTTTTGAGAATTTGCAGCAGCTTCATCGGAGCGATCAGCTTGGGTGGAGGCATCGCTTGACAGTGTAGCGCGTAGCCGGATTACTTCCTGTGTCCAATAGTGCTGGCGCTGAAGCACCCATGCATGCACACGAGGCATGCCAAAGGCGGCTTTGGGCGAGTTGGCTTGTTTTGCTTCAAAGTAGTCAAGGTGGGCGAGGCCTTGCCTGGGGAATCCAGCTGCTCCCAGTAACGCGGCTTGCTTCAATGCGGTTTGTGCATCAACTTGCTGGTCGAGTGCAAGGTCGAAGTCGACCAACGCGTCCTCGCTGCACCCTTGGGCTAATGCAAGCCGCCCCTTAAGGTGGTAGAGATCTTGCCTGCGACCATAGACCGACAATAGTTGGGGATTGGCAAGCGCTTGATGAAGCAGATTGTCCAGAGTGGAAATACTAAGTTGTGCGCAAGCCGGATGTTGATACTGGCTAAGTTTCGCGTCGAACCAATTGAGCAGCAAAGGCCCAGGATCTCGGGTGGTTCGCAAGGCGGTTTGCACGCTGCTCAACGTGGCTGGATCTACATGGCCGCTTTGGCATTGCGCATCGAATAAATTCAGCGCCAATTGCACTTCATCGGGCGCGTCAGCAAGTGCTTTTTGCAGTCGCCGCGCTGCCTGCAGCGGATGGCCTGTCTCCATTTCGACATGGGCTGCATTGGCTTGTGCCCGCGCAGAACGGGGATTCAAGGCTGCCCAGAACAGGAGTTGGTCGCGTGTATTTCCCCACAGGTTGGCTCTTGCGTGAGTCATTAAGGCCAAACCCAGCAGCAAGCAGATGGCGAGCGAGATGGTGAGCGTCTGAGAAGGCTTGGCCGACAGCGGTTGCGCGGTAAGCGAGCTGGGCGTTCTCATTGGAATCTGGCAAAGCCACAAGGCCAGCGGCCAAAACAGCAAAGTTGCCGGCAGGTAATTGCGATGCTCGAAATAGAGTTCCAACGGTATGGTAGTCGATTCCATCAGGTGGCCTGCGAAGTAAAACGCGATGGCCAGAGTGAGCGGTGGCCAGCGGCGTCGCGACCATCCTGCGGTCAGCAGCAGCGCAAGTACACTAAGTATGGAGAGAAGCGTGGTGATGGGATGCCATAGCGAGTGGGAAGCGCGGATCTGATCGTTGAACAACCCTGGAGAGAAAGGTTTTGGCAACCATAGCAAGCCGAGGTAGCGCATCAGCATGCGCGGCTCGGTCAACAGGCGTTCTTCCAGTGTCCACGGCCGAACCGACGAAATACCATGGACCAGGCCATTCCAGCCTTCATGGACAAGATAGGTCGTAATCAAGGCGGTGGGCAGCCATCCCAACCAAAGCATCATACGTTGATACAGGATTCCGCTTTGCCCGGATGGCATCGGTACGTACTGCCGCAAGAACGCGCATTCGACGGTTAGTGCGAGTATGGGTAACAGAATGCCGTTAGCTTTGCTGCATAGGGCGAACGCAGTACAGATGCCGAGTCCAACGGCTATCCAAAAAACGCCGCGACAATGGCGTCCGTTCTGCAAGGCGCTGCGTCCATGCAACCAGGCCTGCAGCCCAAGCAGCACAAAGCTTGCGGCAAGCATGGTCTCGCGTTGCACGATATACAGCGTCGTAGAGACCCACATGGGGTGCAGCATCCAGAGCGCACCGCCAAGCACGGCGGCCAACTCAATGCGCGTGGCACTGGCATGGGTGAGCGCAACTCGCCCAAGCTGCTTTAGCAACAGCATCACCAAGATGCCGTTGGCGATATGGAGAATCAGATTGGTCAGCTTGAAGGAAAATGGCGCGGCAGGCCAGTTATGCGCGTCGATCAGAAAGCTGAGCGTGGCCAAGGGACGACCCGTGGGATCAGCGATTCCGGAGGTTATATAGCGCCAGAAGACGTCCCAATGCGTGACCGGCCCAAACGCACCCAGGCTCGGAAGACTCCCGAAGTCATCGAACAAGAATCCGCCATGTAAGCCGCGCCAATAGATGCCGGCCGTCAACGCGCAGAAAAATAATCCGGCAAGTTTGATTTTCAAGCTGCTATTAGCAAGTGTCATCAATTGTTCCAAAGAGAAAGGGGTCGCGGTTGGCGACCCCTTTCAAACACGACGCTGCAGTAGAGCTTACTTACGGCAAGATGCGGGCAGATACTTCGGGGCAACTGGGGTGCCGTTGGTACTGGTGCAGCTCCACGCAATGCTGCCGCCGCTGACGATGGGCGACAACACGAACATAGAGCCGGAGATAGCGGAGTTAACGGCGCTGCCGCCGAATGTAGCTTCAATGATACCGGACGTTGCTAGGAAGGTAGTGCTGGTGACGTACTTGCCGCTAACGGACGCTGCCGTGGCAGGCAAGCCGATAGAGGCATTGTTGGAGGTTCCCGGAAATCCGCCGTGGTTGCTGTAGTACTCTGCCAGCGGCGTCTTGAGGCCGTCAGCCAACACGGCGCCTTCGGACACCTGTGCACGGATCAAGTAGTTCTGATAAGCCGGAATGGCGATGGCTGCAAGAATGGCGATGATCGCCACAACGATCATCAGTTCGATGAGGGTAAAGCCTTTCTGAAGATTCTTCATGGTGGTTCCTCTAAGGTTTAGTCAGCTGACCGGTGTTGCCGCCCCCTGAGTCCCAGTCCCCAAAATCCCCCTAGGCAGGATGGGACCCCATACGTGGTCAGGAACAAGCCAGGAAGCTGATAGGTCGGAAGCAGAATATATGCCACGACTTGCTCCATGCTACTGCTCGACTGCGCAAATTACGGCTAGTGTGGGGGGCGTCACGGAACTCCTGTGGAGCCAGGCCGTCTTCAGAGGGTTTCAGTCTCTGCTACCTGTTGTTTGCTCTTCGTGCGATGACTTTTTTTGCCAGTAGTTGCCTTTTTTTGTCACGTCCGTGGATCAGTTGCGGCAGCTGGAAGGCAGGTAGCCTGCGGGTATGGTGGTGTAGGTCGTGCAGTTCCAGCTCACGCTGCCATTGCTGAAGGCAGGGGAGAGAACAAGGAAATCAGAGGCAATGGCGGTGTTGGCTTGTGCGGTTCCGTAAGCTACTTTGATTTGGCCTCCCGTGACAGTGACACTGGAGACGTAGTTACCGCTGATGGAGGCGGCTTGTGCCAACCCCACAGAAAGATTGTTTTCGGGAGGCCTGCCGTTCTGAGCGAAGAAGTCCCACACAGCAGTCTTTGCGCCATCAGCCAGCACCATGCCTTCTGAGACTTGGGCGCGAATTAGGTAATTCTGGTAAGCGGGAATGGCAATAGCTGCAAGAATGGCAATGATCGCCACCACGATCATCAGCTCGATCAAGGTAAAGCCGTTCAAACTGTCTCGACGTTGCATGGAAATCTCCCCTGTGATGAGTGGGGGAGGCACTTTTCATACCAAGCAAATGCCCGGCCAGTGGACGGGTTCACAGTTCTCGCATATGCCTATGGCGGACAGTCGGGCTGTGAGCCATGCCTTGCGGCAAGCATTCGTTGACGGATCTTCCATTGACCGCTCAGGTTTGCTAGTGCGGTGAAGGCAAGCATGATTTCCTGGCTGCGGAACGGGATGGAATAGCGGGGTTCAGCTTGCAGCGTGGCGTAGATCAGCGTCAGGAACATAAGCAATCCAATCACACTCATCAATGGTTGGCAGAGGTTGGAGATTTTGTGTGAGACAGGCCACCACCAAACTAGCGGCAAGCAGATCAAGGCAAGCACGAACAACAACGGATTGAGTGTGTGGCATAAAGCGGCCAGCGCAATCCACGCGGCACTGATCTGAAAGGGCGAATGGATGACTGGATAGGGGTAGATGTCCCCTTGACCGATTTCAATATTCCAACCCCATAGTTCATAGGGTTTTTCTGCCACATACCATGCAAGGTATTCAAAAGGATGTTGACCTAAACGGGACAAGATTTCCTTGGCGCCCTCCCGAGGGGAAGCCAGAAGTAGGTCGTATTCGCGGTTCATGGCGTTCAGCGTTGCCGTAGCTTCTGCTCTCGCCTTGTCGTCACCGAGCCTGGAGGTGCGCCAGGCCGAGTGATAGTCAGACCATGACCCTTGAACGAGATTTTGCAGTGCCCGCCCCTTGGATGAGGAATGAATATCTACAGGCGGGATATGTGCATTGCGCAGTGCCCATGCCGTGGGGAGGATGGTGGACGCCAGGGCCAGCGTCAGGCAGATTTTGCGCAGGGAGGGGGCGCGTAAAGCGATCAATGCAGCCAATAGCATTCCGAAGGGTTGCAATACAGCGTTAGTTAGAGCGGCCATGCCAAAAAAAAGGCCGCTCGCCAAAGCTAGGCCATGGCGTTGGGTTCCACACGCCTGTACCCAGAAAAGCAGCCCCAGCGAGCAAAGGAAGCCAGACAGCGTTTCAGTCAACAGGAAGCCATTGATGGCGATGCAATGTGGCCATATCGCCATCAGTAGGCCAGCGGCCGTTGTCCACGAAATTGAAAGCCACTGGCGGCTGATAAGCATGTTTATACTTACAGTCAGTGCCCCCAATAACGCCTGACAGAGCAGCACTGCTCCATAAGAAGTTTGATTGGCGCCTAGTGCTTTGATCCATAAGGCGAGAAAGAATGGATAGCCGGGATCTCTGTAATTGTCGGGAGTAATCGTTTGGGCGTCAGTAGGGCTCAGGGAAAAAACGCCATGGTGTACCAGGTTCCATGCGTAGACGTAATACTGTCCGGCGTCACCGCTGAGGGGCGCGGGTACGACGGTCGTGTACACATAATGCCAACGCAATACGAGGGCGAGCAGAAAGATCGCGATTAACATGGCGAACCATTGCCAGCGGATGGCTACGAATGGACTTTGCATGTGCTGCGTTGTTGTCATATGCGTACTGGATTGCTAATCATCATCGTGCTTCTCATTTCGGCTTTCCGCCGTTTGAGTGCTTGTCATAGGTGCTGCTTGCAGTATCTGGTCGGCGGTTGGATGTGAGCGAAGGTGATCCATCAACACTTCGAATTTCTGGCGTGACCTGGCTTGTTCGTTCTCGGTAAGCAAGGGGATCGCCGCGCCTTCCACGCCAATGGCTGCGCTTCTTTGTCCCTGCATGGCAAGCGCAACGGCGAGTACAAGTTGAGGCTGCGGGTCGAGTTTATCCAAAGCCATGGCTGCGCGAGATATGTCCTCTGCCTGTTTGTAGTGATGCTCCAGCAACTCCACCCTTGCGACGAGCGTAAGGTAAATACGTGAATTGGAACGGGTGTTGAGTTCGGGCAGGTCCTTGACTTTCTGCAGGAAAAAGGATGCTCGTTGTAGATTGCCCTCGCGGATGGAGAGGGTCGCTGCATTGAGCATGCAGGTTATGCATCCCTCATGCCTTTCGACTATGTCGTCAATAAGTTTCCATGCGGACGCATAATCCCCTTGGTCTACGTAGGCGCTGATCAGCTCATCCTTGGCGTTGATGGAAGTCGGATCTTTTTGGACTGCCCACGTCCATAAATTGATCTGGGTGGACCAGAGTGGCACCGTTACGCGAATGCTCACTATGGCGAGGACCAACCATGCTGCAAGGATAAGTTTTCCTGCAGATGGAATGAGGCGTAGCATGCTCGGCGGAATGGTTGCTTGCCGCAGGCTCGAGGGCAGCCATGCGCACGCTACGGCAAGGGCGGTCATGGCATAGCGCTCGTGATACAGGCTTGTATCAAATCGGGGGCCAATAATATGCAGTACGGGCATGAGTAAAAACGTTACGCTGAGAATCAGCCCTCCGAAATGACGGCCGCGCAACGTAAATAAAATGCCGGTGGTCAGGATGCAGGCGGCGCCCGCGTCCTGCAATGCCGCGGATAGGGTGAAATCCAGGAATTGCTGTGTGGGAACGATGTGGAATGGGCCCATTCCCACCGTTGGCCAAAAAAACATTTGCCAATAGCGCAAATAAAGAAAGCTGGCCTCCTGCAGGCGAGCCCATACTGGCAACGGATGCGCCTCGCTGCCTGGGATGAGCGCGCCCAACGACAAATGCCTTACTACAAGGTATGCGAGGCCAGTAATGAATATGGCCGAGTAGGTAAGCCAATTGCGGCGAAGGAGCTTTTGGACCCGTGCCAGTACGCTGTTGTCATTGGATTCGGAATAGATAAGCCAGTCAAAAATGACAACAACGAAAGGAAAGGCGGCGGCTGATTCTTTGGAACAGGCGGCCAGGAAAAAGCATAGGGCTGCGCAAAAAGCACGAAGGAGTGGTCGCGAAATACGGATGATGGCTATCCAGCCTAGCAGCATGAACAGCGTTGCAAGGAGTTCGAACTGGCAGCCTATCCATACGACCGGCTCGACAAGCAATGGGTGTAAGCCGTATAGCAGCGTAGATAGGCCCAGAGCCCACAAGCGCTGCTGTTCTGGCGCTTGGCTATGGCGACTGATCGTCAGGGCAAGTGCACCCACCAATAGCGTATTGACCAGGTGGAGAGCCAAGGAGATCAGGTGCATAGGGCCTGGCTGGGTGTCAAACACATGCAGTTGCAGTGTAAACAACGCCACGCCAAGTGGACGAAAGTAGTTGGTCCAATCATTGAACCCATGAAACAACAGGTGCAGCCAGTAATCGCCATGGCGCAGCCATGCCATCTGTTGAAAGTCCGTAATGTCGTCATAGACAAACTGAGCGTGGGCTACCGGCCAATACGCGACTGCAACGATCAGGCTTACTACGGCTGCACATAGGGCAAGCGCCCACTTGCCCCGGAAGATGGTGTTCGAGAACATTAGGCGAATGCATCCTGGTGACCCCGGCAAATTATCTTACAGGCGCGCTTCCAGCAATGAGAGCCAGCGCACCGGGAAATGCCTCGGTGGTCGCTGCAGTGTGCACTTTTTAATCAAGGAGTTGGCATGAAACCTTTGTTTATGGCGTTGCTCTTGGCCTTGCCGCCCATATCGATGGCGGCGAATAGCTCCACCCCGGAAACGCTTGTCGAGGATCGTTCGCCACATCCCTTTAGCATCAACGACCTTGTGATGATGGAGCGTGTCAGCGATCCGCAGCTGTCTGCGGATGGCAACCGTGCAGCCTATAACGTCCGCAGCACCGACTACGCCGCCAACAAAGGTATCAACGCCATCTATGTGCAGGACCTCACTGAGCCAGCCAGCAAGCCGATCAAAGTGGTGGCCAAGGGCTCGTCCCCCCGTTGGTCGCCGGATGGCCGCGGCCTCTATTACATCGCCCAGGCCGATGGCGTGGCCCAGCTATGGCGCCTAGATTTGCCCAATGGCAGGCATGGTTCTGAGCTGACAGCCGCTTCGTCGCCGGTGCAAGTCAGCCACGGGCAGCTCGATGTGGATGCGTACAAGCTCTCGCCCGACGGCAAGAGCGTGCTGCTCTCCTATGCCGTGTTCACCGATTGCAACGACCTGGCCTGCACCAAGGAGCGCCTGAATGGCCGGGCCAAGAACAAATCCACCGGCACGGTCTACCAGAAGCTGTTCGTGCGCCACTGGGATACGTGGGCGGATGGTCGCCGTAGCCAGCTCTACATCGCCCGCTTTAGCGCTGACGGCAACCTGCCAGCAGAGCCAACCCTGCTCAGCCGGGGCATCGACGGCGACGTGCCCAGCAAACCTTTCGGCGACGACAGCGAATTCGCCTTCTCGCCCGACGGCAACACCGTGTACTTCGATGCGCGCATCGCCGGCAACAGCGAGCCCTGGTCCACCAACTTCGACGTCTACAAAGTGCCGGCCGACGGCAGCGCCACCCCGCAAAACCTTACCGAAGCCAACAAAGCCTGGGACGCCTATCCCGTGCCATCGCCCGATGGCAAAACCCTCTACTACCTCGCCATGAAAACGCCGGGCTTTGAAGCGGACCGCTTCGGCATCATGGCCTTGGATCTCGCCACCGGCGCCATGCATGAAGTGGCCTCCTCCTGGGATCGCTCCGCCGGTGGCATGCAGATCAACGCAGACGGCAAAACCTTGTTCGTGACTGCGGATGACGAAGGTCAGCATCCGCTGTTCGCGGTAGATGCAGCCAGCGGCAAGGTCGAGAAGCTGGTCGGAAACGGTGCGGTGAGCGACTATTCCATAGTCGGCAAGCGCATCCTGCTCGCGCGGGATGATCTCAAGCATCCATCCGACCTCTACACCACCAACCTTGAAGGCAAGGATTTCAAGCAAGCCACCCACTTCAACGCCGAGCGTTTAAAGAACGCCAAGATGGGCAATGCGGAATTCTTCACCTTTAAGGGCTGGAACAACGAGACCGTACAGGGCTACGTAGTCAAACCGGTGGATTACAAAGCCGGCCACAAATATCCCATTGCCTTCATCATCCACGGCGGCCCGCAGGGCGCCATGAACAACGATTGGAGCTACCGCTGGAATCCGCAGACCTACGCGGGCCAAGGCTTCGCCGTGGTCACCATCAACTTCCATGGTTCCACCGGTTACGGCCAGGCGTTCACCGATTCCATCTCCGGCGATTGGGGCGGCAAGCCGCTGGCAGACCTCAAGCTCGGCTGGCAAGCCGCGCTGGACAAATACCACTTTCTGGATGGCGACCGAGCCTGTGCATTGGGCGCGAGCTACGGCGGCTACATGACCTACTGGATTGCCGGCATGTGGAACAGACCATGGAAATGCCTGGTGGATCACGACGGCGTCTTCGATGCGCGCATGATGTATTACGCCACCGAAGAACTGTGGTTCGAAGAACGTGAAAACGGCGGCGCGCAATTCGATGCGCCCGAGAACTACGAAAAGTTCAACCCCATCAACCACGTCAAGGATTGGCGCGTGCCGATGCTGGTCATCCATTCCGGGCACGATTTCCGCATTCCTCTCACGCAGGGCTTGGGCGCCTTCACTGCACTCCAGCGCCAGGGCATCCCCAGCGAGTTCCTCACCTTCCCCGATGAAAACCATTGGGTGCTAAAGCCACAAAACAGCGTGCAATGGCACGAAACCGTTAACGCATGGCTGAAGAAGTGGACGGCGCAAGACGCATCTTCCGCTAAGCCGTAACCCCGCCATTCCTCCCCTCTCCCTCCGGGGAGAGGGCAGGGTGACGATGTCATTTATGTAAGCGGCCAACTAGTTTGCAAAGTGCGGACATTCGGTTTGCACAGGGCAAGAGGCGCCAGTTTAAGGGCCTTTGAAAGGCCGTCAAAGGGGAATCAAATGGAGGTCCGACGCTGCCGGTTCGGCACAGGGACATGGTGCAGGCTGGCACCGTGGGTTGCCTCCCATACGTCTGACGGCAGCTCGACCCCAAGCCGCTGAGCCAGGCGCTGAACCGGTTAACTCCACGTGGAGCCATGAACACTCAAGTGGTGAAGGATGACGCAGGCGCGGAGCCCGTCAATGGTTCCCTCCACCTCGACCATCGCCAGCAGGTGCGCCTGCACGAGGGGGATGGCTGAAATTGACCCACCCCCGGAAAACTAGGCCATCGTAAAGTAGAGACTTCGCCACCATGGGCCCCGTAGCCAACGAGGAGTCAGGCAATGAAGAAGTCGCGATTTACGGAGGAACAGATCGCCTACGCGCTCAAGCAGGTGGAGCTCGGGACGGCGGTGGGAGAAGTCTGTCGGAAGATGGGCATCGC
>Ga0209677_100378_pt1 | contig 27274 bp, 27 predicted proteins | sample AraplaCvi_mCL_r2_2_FD_184285 | JGI IMG/M metagenome (GOLD analysis project Ga0209677, IMG submission 184285) | Arabidopsis root microbial communities from North Carolina, USA - plate scrape CL_Cvi_mCL_r2 (SPAdes) (version 2) | ecosystem: Host-associated > Plants > Roots > Endosphere | place: USA... | reverse complement strand
GAGTGCCAGTCGCCGCGGAGCAGCACGAACGCCTCGAAGGGATCGACGCCACGTGCGACCACGGCGACGGCGTCCCGGTAGGTGGGGAACAGCCAGTCGTCCTCGCCGAGGACCATCGCAGCGCCGATCTCGCACGCCTCCTGGCCATGCGAGGACGGATACACCGCGAGGCGGCCCTGACGCACGAGGGCGTCGGCCTGGTCGTTGAGCCGGCGGCCGAGGACCAGCTGCCGGTAGCCCTCGCGGAGGGTCTCCGCGCTGGGGAGGCGATCGGGCGGGATCGCAGCAGCGCCGGCCGGATCGTCGGCGCCGTTCTGGTCGATGAGCCGCAGCGGGGTGTCGCCCGGCAGCAGGTCGTCCGCGCGCAGCGGTGCGTCGGCGTGCATCCGTTCTCCTTTGAAAGACGTCACTCACTCTCATGGTGACTTCGCTGGACCTCGGATGCTACGGGTCGCCCAGAGTCGAGACGAATGGATGCGCGGGCCGCCGTTGCGTGTCAGACTGTCCAGCACCATGGACGACATCGATGCACGCATCCTGGACGCTCTGCGCGCCGACGGGCGCGCCTCCATCACGGCGGTCGCAGAGACGACGCATGTGTCCCGCGCGAACGCCTACGCCCGCGTCTCGCGGCTCGTGGCGGACGGGGTGATCACCGGCTTCACCGCCAAGGTCGATCCGCGGCTGTCGGGGCGGACCTCGTCGGCGTACGTCACCATGCGCGTGGAGCAGTCGGCGTGGCACGACCTGCGCGACCGGCTGGCGAGCATCCCCGAGGTGGAGCACTTCGCGCTGGTCGGCGGCGACTTCGACGTGATCCTCCTGGTGCGGGCCCGCGACAACGAGGACCTGCGGCGAGTGGTCCTGGAGGAGCTGACCAGCATCCCGTCGGTGCGCGACACCAAGACCTCGCTCGTGTTCGAGGACCACGACAAGCGCTGAGCCCGGCGGCACGGCGGGTTGCCCGGGGGTCGGGATTCTGCGACGATGACATTGCTGAACGATCGTTCGGTAATTCGTCGCGTTCGAGGAAGAGGGCAGCGATGGCAGAGGCCTACCTCGTCGGCGGGGTGCGCACGCCGGTGGGCCGGTACGGCGGCGCGCTGGCCGGCGTGCGGCCCGACGACCTCGCCGCGCTCGTCGTCGCCGAAGCGCTCCAGCGCGCGGCCGCGCCCGCCGAAGGACTCGACGAAGTGATCCTCGGCGCCGCGAACCAGGCCGGGGAGGACAATCGGAACGTCGCCCGGATGGCGGTCCTGCTCGCCGGGCTCCCGGACGAGGTGCCCGCGATGACCGTCAACCGGCTGTGCGCCTCCGGACTCACCGCGGTCATCCAGGCCGCCCAGGCCATCCGTGCCGGGGATGCCGACCTGCTCGTGGCCGGCGGGGTCGAGTCGATGACGCGCGCCCCCTGGGTGCAGGCCAAGCCCGAGAAGCCGTGGACGCGTCCCGGCCCCCAGTACGACACCTCGATCGGCTGGCGGTTCGCCAACCCCCGGCTGCTCGACCGCGACAAGGCCACCTACACGATGCCGGAAACAGCGGAGGAGGTGGCACGGATCGACGGGATCGGCCGGGAGGAGGCGGACGCGTTCGCCCTCGAGAGTCACCGCCGGGCGGCCGCCGCCGCGGACGCCGGACGCTTCGACGCCGAACTCGTCCCCGTCGAGACGCCGAACGGCCGCATGACCGCCGACGAGGGCATCCGCCGCGACACCAGCGCGGAGGCGCTCGCGCGCCTGATGCCGGTCGTCCCCGGCGGCAGTGTCGTCACGGCAGGCAACGCGTCGCCGCTGAACGACGGCGCCTCGGCGATCGTCGTCGCCAGCGCCCGCGCCGTGGAGCAGTACGGCCTGCAGCCGCGCGCGCGGATCGTCGCCGCGGCGAGTGCCGGCGTCGCACCGGAGGTCATGGGCCTCGGCCCGGTCCCCGCCACGCAGAAAGCGCTCGACCGTGCCCGGCTGGACGTGAGCTCCCTGGACGCCATCGAGCTGAACGAGGCCTTCGCCAGCCAGGCCATCGCCTGCATCCGCCGTCTGGGACTCGATCCCGCGCGGGTCAACGCCGACGGCGGCGCCATCGCCCTCGGTCACGCGCTCGGTTCGAGCGGGTCGCGCATCCTCGTCACGTTGCTCGGCCGGATGGAGCGCGAAGGCTCCCGCTACGGCTTGGCGACCATGTGCGTCGGGGTCGGCCAGGGCACCTCCCTCATCGTGGAGGCGGTATGACGGACGAGCGCAGCCTGACCGTGGAGGAGCGCGACGACCGCGTCGTCGTCACGCTCGACCGCCCGGAGCGCCGCAACGCGATCGACCAGCGGATGGTGGACGAGCTCCACCGGCTGTGCGCGCGGCTGGAGGTGGAGCAGCGCATCCTGATCATCACCGGAGCCGGCGGCGTGTTCGCCTCCGGCGCCGACATCGCAGAGCTGCGGGAGCGGACCGCCGAGGATGCGCGCCACGGCATCAACGACACGATCTTCTCCCGGATCGCCGAGCTCCCGATGCCGGTCATCGCGGCAATCGACGGCTACGCCCTCGGCGGCGGCGCCGAGCTCGCCTACGCGGCCGACCTGCGCATCGGCACCCCCCGGCTGCGGATCGGCAACCCCGAGACGGGACTGGGCATCATCGCGGCGGCGGGCGCTCTCTGGCGGCTCCCCCAGCTTGTCGGACTGCCGCTGGCGACCGAGCTCGTCCTGACCGGACGGCTCTTGGATGGTGCGGAGGCCCTCGCAGCCGGCCTGGTGTCCTCGCTCCACGAGCCGGAGGACCTGCTCGCCGCCGCGCACGCGCTTGCGGACCGCATCGCCGCGAAGGACCCCCTCGCGACCCAGTGGACGAAGCGGGTGCTGCGAGCGCCGCTCGCCGAGCATCCCTCCGCCGAGCGGGAGGCCCAGGCGGAGCTGTTCGCGTCGCCCGAGAAGCGGCGGCGGATGACGGAGTTCCTGGAACGGAGGACGCGATGACATCGACACCAGCTACCGACACGCCTGCGAGCGCATCCCTCCCCGCACGCATCGCCGTCATCGGCGGCGGCCGGATGGGCTCCGGGATCGCGCACGCCTTCGTCATGGCCGGAGCCGACGTCGCCGTGATCGAACGCGACGCTTCGGCCGCAGCGGAGGCGCGCGACCGCATCCTCGAAGCCGTGGAGGGCAGCGTCCGCCGCGGAGCGGTGGCTCCCGACCCGGCGCGGCTGCTCGTGACGGTCACCTGGGAGGCGCTCGCGGGTGCCGGGCTCGCCGTCGAGGCGGTCCCGGAAGTCCTCGACTTCAAGCGGCGGGCCCTGCGCCGCGCCGAGGACCTGCTGCCGGTGGATGCGGTGCTCGCCACGAACACGTCGTCCCTGTCGATCGACGCCCTCGCCGCGGGCCTCCGGCGTCCGGACGCCTTCCTCGGCCTGCACTTCTTCAACCCGGTCCCCGCCTCGTCTCTCGTCGAGATCGTCCTCGGGAAGGCCACCGCACCCTCCACCGTGCGTTCGGCGGAGCGCTGGATCGCTGCACTTGGCAAGACCGCGATCGCCGTCCGCAACTCCCCCGGGTTCGCCTCCTCGCGGCTCGGCGTGCTGCTCGGGCTGGAGGCGATCCGGATGGTCGAGGAGGGCGTCGCGACAGCCGAGGACATCGACACCGCGATGACGCTCGGCTACAAGCATCCCGTCGGTCCGCTGCGACTCACCGACCTGGTCGGTCTGGATGTGCGGCTCGACATCGCCGAATACCTCGCGCGTGAGCTGGGGCCCAGGTTCCAGCCGCCCGCGCTCCTGCGTCACATGGTCGCCGAGGGGATGCTCGGGCGGAAGTCCGGCCAGGGGTTCTTCTCCTGGGGCGATGGGAACGCAGACATTCCCCTCCTTACGGATCGCCCGGCGCCGCCGGAGCCGCCCGCCGGCACCCCGCCGGCTACGGCGCCGGAGCATCCAGAATGAGGTTCGTGATCCGGGCCGTGCAGAGCCGGTTGCCGTCCTCATCCGTCACCACGACCTCGTGGGACGCGATCGTCCGGCCCAGCTTGATCGCCGTTGCCACCCCGGTCACCAGGCCCGAGCGGACCGCCCGGTGGTGCGTCGCGTTGATGTCCACGCCGACAGCGCTGCGTCCCGGGCCGGCATGGATGACCGCCGCCCACGACCCGAGCGCCTCCGCGAAGGCGACCGACGCGCCGCCGTGCAGCAGCCCGAAGGACTGGCGGTTGCCCTCCACGGGCATCGTCGCCACCACGCGCTCGGCGGACTGCTCCAGGATGCGCACGCCCATCTTCTCGTCGAGCTCGCCCAGTTCGATCGTCCAGTCGTCGTCTGCCATCCGGCCAGCATACGCATCCACTCGCGCTTCGATTTCAGGAGGAATCCGATGATCCTGCCCAGCTACATCCGCGATGGATGGTGGACGCCTGACACCGCCGATGGGGCCGTCGACGTGCTCGACGCCTCCACCGGCACCCTGATCGCGCAGGTGAGCACCACCGGCATCGACCTCGCCGGAGCGCTCGAGCACGCGAGGACCGTGGGCCAGCGTTCGCTCGGCGAGCTCACCTTCCACCAGCGCGCCCTCCTCCTCAAGCAGCTCGCCCAGGCTCTGACCGAGCGCAAGGACGAGCTGTATGCGCTGTCGGCGCAGGCCGGATCGACGCGGGCGGATGCCTGGATCGACGTCGACGGCGGCATCGGCGCCATGTTCACGTACGGATCGAAGGGACGCCGCGAGCTGCCCAACGCGCAGGTCGTCCTCGACGGACCGGCGGAGCAGCTGTCGAAGGACGGCAGCTTCCTCGGCCGGCATGTCTACACACGGCTGCCGGGCGTCGCGGTGCAGATCAACGCGTTCAACTTCCCGGTCTGGGGGATGCTCGAGAAGCTCGCGCCCTCGTTCCTGGCCGGCATGCCGACGCTCGTGAAGCCGGCGACGCCGACCGCGTTCATCGCCGAAGCGGCGGTGCGGATCATGGTCGAGTCCGGCCTGCTGCCCGCCGGAGCCATCCAGCTGGTGAGCGGATCCGTCCCCGATCTGTTCGACCACCTGCGGCTCGGCGACCTGGTCGCCTTCACGGGGTCCGCCTCCACCGCCGAACGGCTGCGCGCCCACGACTCGGTGCAGACCGGCGGCGTGCGGTTCACGAGCGAGACCGACTCCATCAATGCCTCGGTGCTCGGGCCGGACGCGGTCACCGGGACGCCCGAGTTCGACGCGTACGTGAAGAGCCTGGTCGCCGAGCTGACGGCCAAGTCGGGACAGAAGTGCACGGCCATCCGCCGCGCGATCGTGCCGGCTGCGCTCGTCGAGGATGTCACCGCCGCCGTGCGGGAGCGGATCGCGTCGCGGGTCGTCCTCGGCGATCCGCGCGCGGAGGGCGTGACGATGGGGCCGCTCGCCTCGCGCATCCAGCGCGACGAGGTGCTGCGGCAGGTCGCGCGGCTCGTCGGCGCGGGTGGCGAGCTCGTGGTCGGCGGCCTCGACCAGCCGACTGTGCACCGAGCCGACGGGACCCTCGGCGCGGCGCCGGAGGGCGCGTTCGTCGCGCCGCTGCTGCTGCACTTCGCCGACCCCTGGACTCCCGAAGCGCACACCGTCGAGGCGTTCGGACCGGTCGCGAGCGTGCTGGCGTACGAGACGGCCGAGGAGGCGGTGGCGCTCGTCGCCCGCGGCGGCGGCTCGCTGGTGACGAGCGTCGCGACGCACGACGCCGACTTCGCGCGGACGCTCGTGCTCGGGTCCGCGGCCTACAACGGCCGCATCCTCGTCCTCGACCGGGACGATGCCCGCACCTCGACGGGGCACGGCTCCCCGATGCCGCACCTCGTGCACGGAGGACCCGGGCGTGCGGGAGGCGGCGAAGAGCTGGGCGGGATCCGCGCGGTGCTGCACCACATGCAGCGGACCGCGTTGCAGGGCTCGCCGGACCTGCTCACCGCGATCACCGGGGTGTGGCATCCGGGCGCTGCGGCGTCCGCTGCGGCACCGCATCCCTTCCGCAAGTCGCTGGAGACCCTGCGGATCGGCGACCAGGTGCAGTCGAAGTCGCGCGAGGTGACGCTCGACGACATCGAGACGTTCGCGGCCTTCACGGGCGACACCTTCTACGCGCACATGGACGAAGAGGCCGCGGCCGCGAATCCGTTCTTCCCCGGCCGGGTCGCGCACGGCTACCTGCTCGTGTCGTGGGCCGCCGGCCTGTTCGTCGACCCGGCGCCAGGGCCCGTGCTCGCCAACTACGGGCTGGAGGACCTGCGTTTCCTGACGCCCGTCGTCCCCGGCGACAGCATCCGCGTCACCCTGACCGCCAAGCAGATCACCCCGCGCGAGACCGACCCCTACGGCGAGGTCCGCTGGGATGCGCGCATCCTCAACCAGCGCGACGAGCTCGTCGCCACCTACGACGTCCTCACCCTCGTCGCCAAGTAGCGCACCCCCTCCTCCGCTCACCCCCCACCGTCGAGTACACGAAGACTTACGCGACACGCCGTGCGAAACGTGAAGTCTCTGCGGACTCGATGGTGGGGCGCGAGCGCAGAAGGAGATCGATCAGCGCAGGGCGAGGGCGAGGATGGTGGCGGCGAGGTCGTCGGGCGTGAGGGGGCCCTCGGGGGTGTACCACTCGGTGAGGGAGTTGATCATCCCGAACAGCAGGCGGGCGACGACGGCCGGGTCGGCGTCGGTGCGCAGGGAGCCCTCGTCGCGGGCCTCGGCGACGAGCGCCGCGACGGCGTGGTCGAAGTCGCGCCGGCGAGCGAGGGCGGCGCGCTCCACGTCGGTGTTGCCGCGCACCCGCAGCAGCAGCGTGACGTACGGCAGCCGGTCGGCGAGCACGCGCACGGCCCCGCGCAGCACGAAGGCGAGGCGATCCGCGGCCGCGCCGGTCGTCGCCTCGGGCGCGAGGAGCACTCCCTCCAAGCCGTCGAGCGCCTCGTCGAGGGCGAGCCGGAGCAGCTCCTCCTTGGAGGCGACGTGATGGTAGATCGCGGACTTCGACAGCCCGAGCCGGTCGGCGAGCATCCCGATCGAGGTCGCGTCGTAGCCGTGCTCGTTGAAGGCGGCCACCGCGACCTCGAGGATGCCGCGCTGGTCGTACCCCGGCCGCCCGCGGCGAAGCGCCTCGGTGCCGACCGCGTCGGCAGCGTCAGCGTCGGCGGCGTCGGCGATCTCGGTCACGCGTTCAGTCTGGCACGCAGCCCCGCGTTCCGGATATACTGAACGAACGATCAGTAAGTAAATGATCTGCGACAGGAGGGTCGATGACGACCACCACGGAGGCCCCGCCCGCCGGCCAGGCCCGCTTCGACGAGCTCATCGCCGCCGACTCCCGCATCGAGCCGCGCGACTGGATGCCCGACGACTACCGCCGCACGCTCATCCGCCAGATGTCGCAGCACGCCCACTCCGAGATCATCGGGATGCAGCCGGAGGCCAACTGGATCAGCCGCGCCCCGAGCCTGAAGCGCAAAGCGATCCTGATGGCCAAGGTTCAGGATGAAGCGGGCCACGGCCTGTACCTCTACTCCGCCACCGAGACCCTCGGCATCACCCGCGACGAACTGACCGAGCAGCTGCTCGCCGGCCGGGCGAAGTACTCCTCCATCTTCAACTACCCCACTCTCAGCTGGGCCGACATCGGCGCGATCGGCTGGCTGGTCGACGGCGCCGCCATCTGCAACCAGGTGCCGCTGTGCCGCTGCTCGTACGCCCCCTACGGCCGCGCGATGGTCCGCATCTGCAAGGAGGAGTCCTTCCATCAGCGGCAGGGATTCGAGATCCTGCTATCCCTCATGCACGGAACCCCGGAACAGCAGCGGATGGCACAGGATGCGGTGGACCGCTGGTACTGGCCGTCGCTGATGATGTTCGGGCCGCCCGACGCGGACTCCCCCAACTCGGCACGGTCGATGGCCTGGCACATCAAGCGGTTCTCCAACGACGAGCTGCGGCAGCGGTTCGTCGCCATGCTCGTTCCGCAGGCGGAAGCGCTCGGCGTCACCCTGCCCGACCCCGACCTCCACTGGAACGAGGAGAGGCAGGCGTACGACCTCGGGCCGATCGACTGGAGCGAGCTGCAGGAGGTCATCGCCGGGCGCGGGCCCTGCAACGCCCAGCGGATGCAGCGCCGGCGCGAGGCGCACGAAGAGGGACGCTGGGTGCGGGAGGCCGCGGCAGCCTACGCGGCCAAGCGCGCGCATCCCGAAACCGCGGAGGCCGTCGCATGAACGCGGAGCCGTGGCCGCTGTGGGAGGTGTTCGTGCGCGCCTCCCGCGGGCTCAGCCACGTCCATGTCGGCTCGCTGCACGCTCCCGACGAGCAACTCGCCCTCCGGAACGCCCGCGACCTGTACACGCGCCGCGGCGAGGGCGTCTCGATCTGGGTGGTCCGCTCCGACCGGATCACCGCCAGCGACCCGGATGCGAAGGATGCCTTCTTCACCTCGCCGGAGGGCAAGAACTTCCGGCACGCGACCTATTACACCGCCGCCGAGGGGGTGAAGCACCTGTGACGGACACCGAGGAGTCGAGCACCGGCCAGAACCCCGACGAGCACGGCCGGGTCGAACTCAGCGCCGTCCTCCTCTCCGACGAGTTCGTCGCCTCCGACACCCCCGCCTCCCCGCTGGTCGCCGAGTACGCCCTCTGGCTCGGCGACGACGCCCTCGTGCTCGCCCAGCGCCTCGGCGACTGGATCACCCGCGCGCCGGAGCTGGAGGAGGATGTGGCCCTCGCCAACATCGCGCTCGACCTCCTCGGGCACGCCCGCTCCCTGCTCCGCTACGCCGGCTCCGCCTCGGGCCGGACCGAGGACGACCTGGCCTACTGGCGTGACGAGGGCGACTTCCGCTCCGCGCACCTGTTCGAGCAGCCGAACGGCGACTTCGCGCACACGATCGTGCGCCAGTTCGCCGCCTCCCATTACCTGTACGTCCTCTACGACCGGCTGCGCGCCTCCACCGACCCGGTGCTCGCGGGCGTCGCCGCGAAGGCGGTGAAGGAGGTCGACTACCACCGCGATCACGCCGACCAGTGGATGCTGCGCCTGGCGCTCGGCACGGACGAGTCCCGCCGCCGCACCCTCCTCGCCCTGGAGGACATCTGGCCGTACGTGGACGAGCTCTTCTCGGACGATTCGGCCCCGATCGCCGGTGCGGACGCGTCCGAACCGCTCTTCGACGCGCTGGAGGGCATCGCCGTCCGTCCCTCCACCCTGCGCGAGCCGTTCGACGCCGACATCGCGCCGGTCCTCGCCGAGGCCGGGCTGGAGCCGCCCACCGCGTTCCACGCGGCAGGCGGGGGCCGGCGCGGACGGCACTCCGAACACCTGGCACCGCTGCTCGCCGAGCTCCAGGTGCTGGCCCGACAGCATCCGGGGGCATCATGGTGACGCATCACGCGGACGCGGCGCGCGCCTGGTCGGCCGCCGCCGCCGTTGTCGACCCGGAGGTGCCCGTCCTCACCATCGACGACCTCGGCGTGCTGCGCGAGGTCACGGTGGGCGACGACGGCGTCGAGGTCGTCATCACTCCGACCTACTCCGGCTGCCCGGCGATGGATGCGATCCGCGAGGATGTGGTGCGCGCCCTGACCTCCGCAGGCTTCAGCGAGGTGCGCGTCCGTCTCACACTGTCACCCGCCTGGACCACCGACTGGATCAGCGCCGCCGGTCGCACAGCGCTGAAGGAGTACGGGATCGCCCCGCCCTCCGCCGCCGGTCCGGTCAGCCTCCGCCTGTCGGTGAAGTGCCCGCACTGCGGCTCCCTCGACACCCGGGAGGTGGCGCACTTCGGCTCGACCTCGTGCAAGGCGTTGTTCGTGTGCCGCGCCTGCGGCGAGCCCTTCGACCACTTCAAAGCGCTGTGAGCGCCGCCTGATGGCGCGCGCCCGGTTCCACAGTCTGCCCGTGGCGGAGGTGCGTCCGCTGACCGCGGCGAGCGTCGAGGTGACCTTCGCCGTCCCCGACGAATTGCGCGGCGAGTACGACTACCTGCCCGGCCAGCACGTCGCGCTCCGCGCCCACGTCGACGGCCACGAGCTGCGCCGCAGCTACTCGCTGTGCCGGCCGCCTGAGCCCGGACGGATCAGCGTGGCCATCAAGCGCGACCTCGGCGGCGCGTTCTCCACCTGGGCCACGAGCGAGTTGCGCCCGGGGGACGCCATCGACGTGATGAGCCCGCAGGGCACCTTCACTCTCGACCCCGAGCGCATGCAGGACCGGCACATCGTCGGCATCGCCGCCGGCTCGGGAATCACCCCGCTGATGGCACTCGCCAGCAGCGTCCTGGCCGCATCCTCCACCTCCAGCTTCACGCTCGTCTACACCAACCGCACGGCCGTCGACGTGATGTTCCTGGAGGAGCTCGCCGACCTGAAGGACCGCTACCCGGCACGGCTCGCGCTCCATCACGTCCTGTCGCGCGAGCAGCGGTCGGCCCCTCTCCTCTCGGGCCGGATCGACGAGGAGCGACTGCGGCGGATGCTGGACACGCTCCTCCCGCCGGACACCGTCGACGAGTGGTTCCTCTGCGGACCGTTCGAGCTCGTCCAGCTGTGCCGCGACGTTCTCGAGGAGTACGGGGTGGCGCGCGAGCGCATCCACTTCGAGCTGTTCACCACCGGCGAGCCCGGCGAGCCGCGCGGCGATGTCGGCCACCCGGTCGTCGTGCACGAGGGCGAGCGCACGGCCGAGATCGAGTTCCGGCTCGACGGGCTGACCTCGACCGTGACCACGCCGGTGGATGCGAACGAGTCCGTCCTCAACGCCGCGCTGCGGGTGCGGCCGGATGTGCCGTTCGCCTGCACCGGAGGCGTCTGCGGCACCTGTCGCGCACGACTCGTCTCGGGTGACGTGCGGATGACGGAGAACTACGCCCTCGAGCCCGAGGAACTCGAGCGCGGCTACGTGCTGACCTGCCAGTCCCATCCACTGACCGATCGCGTCGTGGTCGACTACGACGTGTGAACCGCCGACCCCGACCCGACCCCACCGCAAGGAGAACGCCGTGATCGACCTGGACATCGCCGACGGCATCGCCCGCGTGACGCTCAACGCGCCCGAGCGGCTGAATGCCCTCGGGCCGGACGACCTCCGCGAGCTGACCGCCGCCTACACAGAGGCGGAAGCGTCCGGCGTGCGCGCGCTCGTGCTGCGCGGCGAGGGCCGCGCCTTCTGCGCCGGCCGCGATATCGCGGGCGTCGACCCGGCCACCGATGATGTCGCCGGCTATCTCGACGGTCTGGTCGGTCCGCTCCTTCGCCGCATCGCGGCCTTCCCCGCGCCGACCTTCGCCGCCGCGCAGGGGGCGTGCCTCGGGGTCGGACTCGGCCTGCTGGCCATGACCGACGTCGTCTACGTCGCCGAGGACGCCAAGGTCGGCTCCCCCTTCGCGGCTCTCGGAGCCGCCCTCGACTCCGGCGGCCACTGGCTGCTCGTCTCGCGGCTGGGTCCCCATCGGGCGCTCGACCTCATCTTCTCCGGCCGCCTGCTCTCCGGCGCCGAAGCCGTCGCCGCCGGACTGTTCTCGCGCGCCCTCCCGGCCTCCCAGCTGCGGGACGAGGTGGATGCGGCCGCCACCGCCGCCGCGTCCGGCGCGACCGAATCGTTCCTGGCGAGCAAGCGCATCGTCGCCGGCCTGCGCGACGGCTCACTCGACCTCTGGGGATCCGTCGCTGCCGAGAACGCCGCGCAGGCCCGGTTGCGCGACACCGCGGACTACCGGGAGGGCTTCCGCGCCTTCCAGGAGAAGCGCAAGCCGGGCTTCACCGGGCGCTGAAGCGTAGTGCCGGGCGGCGCTTGCGTCCGCGCCGCCGACTCAGCCCACCCGGGCCGCCAGCAGCCGCTGCACCGCGGCGAGCGGGATGGGGATCCACGACGGCCGGTGCCGCGCCTCGTAGGCGATCTCGTACACCGCCTTGTCGAGCTCGAAGGCATCCAGCAGCTGCTCGAAGTCCTCGACCTCGGAGCCTGCGACCGAGGCATATCCGCCCAGGTACGCCGCCCGCGCCGCCGCGGTCCAGCCGGCAGCGTCGATCGGCGTCTCCCGCCGCGCGAGCGATCCGGCGACGTAGTCGAACGACCGCAGCATGCCGGCGACGTCCCGCATCGTCGCGTCCGGAATCGCCCGCTCCGAGAGCGGACGCAACGGCTCGCCCTCGAAGTCGATGAACTGCCAGCCGCGTTCCGGTGAGTACAGCACCTGCCCCAGATGCAGGTCGCCGTGGATGCGCTGCAACAGCGGAAGAGGCGCGGCCGCCGCCTCCTCGTACACGGCGGTGATCCCGGCCCGCAGCTCCTCGACCTCCGGCACCTCGGTGGTCGTGACCGCCAGCCGCCGGAACATTCCGTCGAGAGCGAGAGTCACATCCTCTCGGGTGGCCCGCTTCGTGGGAAGCACCTGCGCCATCAGCCGGTGCAGCTCAGCCGTCCCTGCTCCCAGCTGGAACGCGCGATCGGTGAAGTCCTCGCCGTGTTCTGCGGCGCTGACCGCCAGCTCCCAGCCGTCCTCCGCGCCCGGCAGGAAGTCCTGCATGAGGGCGAGCTCGCCGGATGCGATGCCGCCGTCCCCGGTGGGCCAGCGTCCGGTCAGCCAGCCGAGCAGCGACGGGGTGCGCCGGGAGCCGCCTGCCGTGAGCGCCGCCAGCGTGGAGACGTCCGGGTTCTCGCCGTCCTGCACCACGCGGAACACCTTGATGAGCGCGGGGCGCCCGCCCTCCAGCTCCCCGACGATGGAGGTATTGGACTGCTCGCCGGTCAGTCGTCGCGACGATCGCACCACCAGCGGTCCGCCCAGCGAGTGGCCTTCGGCGAGCGCCGCCCGTCCCTCGGTCCGGTGCTCGCCCGTCATCAGCTGCACCAGGGAGGCGACGTACGCCTCCTCGGTCGGACCGTCGTACAGGTAACGGCCTCCGGCCTCCCCGATCAGGGCCGCCTCCTCGCCGTCCCGGCCGGCGCGCGCCACCACCGGCACCTGGTAGACCCGCGGCGTCCGCGGAGCGTCGTCGCAGAAGAAGTACGTGGTGATGCGGACGTCGCCGTCCCCAGGCCGCGCGTCCACCGGTCCGGGATCGAACGAGCCGAGCAGCCGCAGCCGCGGCTCGACATTCTTCGTCGAGTACCAGCGCTGACGCCGCATCCACGTCCCGACGAGCTCCGTGAGTTCGGTCATGCCTCGAACGTACGCCCGCTCCGGCGATTGCGCGCGGGTGCCCGGCCAATCCTGAGGTAGGCCCACCTCGGGATCGATGAGTGGACGCGCTCAGAGCGTCCCGAGCACCACGCCGCGCGCGGCCATGAACGGCTGCGGGTCGATCTGGAGCCCGTTGACTTGCACCTCGAAGTGGAGGTGGCATCCCGTCGACAGGCCCGTGGAGCCGACCTGGGCGATCGGCTGGCCGGCGGCCACGTGCTCGCCGATCGTCACCCCGATGCCGCCGTCGCGGATGTGGCCGTAGGCCGTCTCCACTCCGCCGCCGTGGTCGATGAGGATGTAGTTGCCGTACCCGCTGAACGGCCCGGCCCGCTCGACGGTGCCGGCCGCGGCGGCGAAGATCGTGGTGCCGCACGCGGCGCCCAGGTCATCCCCGGGGTGGAAGAGCGCGGTCCCGAGCGGACGGGAAGGACGCGGACCGAACACGTCGGTGATCGGTCCGTGGACCGGGAGCGCCCATCCACTCGACACCAGCCTCGCGTCGGAGGTGAGCACCTGGAAGTTCGAGCCGGCCGCGATCACCGTCGGAGTCGCCGCGAGGGCGGCGGAGGCGGCGTTGACCTGCTGCTGCGCCGACTCGACCGCCTGGGCGCTGGCCTGGACGTCGATGGCGGAGGCGGCGTCACGGGCGCCCTGCGCCTTCTTCGCGATCGCCTCGGCACTCTTCTTGTCCTTCGCGGCGGCGCGGAGCGCGGCATCGGCCTGCGCAGAGAGGGAGGACAGCCGGTCCGCAGCTCCGAGCTTCGTGAGGAGATCGCCGCCGGACCCGGTGAGGGCCGCAGCGAGCGGATCCGGCCGGAGCAGGTGCGCGCCGGCCGAGCGGATGAGCGCCGTCGCGAAGGCGGCCGTTCCCTCCGCATGCTTGGTGGCGGCAGCGGCCTCCTTCTTCAGGGCGTCAGCGGTCGCCTGGGCCTGCTCGTGCTCGCGCTGCGCGCCCTGCGCCTGCTGCGTGGCGTCCGCCAGCTGCTGCTGCGCCGCCGCCAGCTCGCTCGCCAGTTGGGCGGCCTGCTGGAGCTGAGCGAGGTCGACGTTCTGGAACGACGGGAGGTCGGGTGCCGTCAGCGTGATCTCGTCGACCGGGGCGGGCTGGGGCGGAGCTGCGGGGGCGGGGGGTGGTGTCGGAGTCGGGGTGGGTGTTGGAGTCGGAGTAGGCGTGGGCGTCGGAGTGGGTGTAGGTGTAGGTGTCGGAGTCGGCGTAGGGGTCGGCGTTGGCGTGGGTGTCGGCGTCGGTGTGGGCGTCGGAGTCGGCGTGGAGCTCGGATCCGGATCCTTGTCCGTCCCCCCTCCGTCGTCCCCTCGCTGCGGATCGGTCGTCGGGCCCGAGGTCGGGGTCGGCGTCGGCGTCGGGATCGGCGTGGAGGTCGGGATCGGCGTGGACGTCGGGAGGGGCGTCGATGTCGGCGACGCGCATCCCACACTGCACTCGTCCGCGGCGGCCGGCTGCGGCGCCGCCAGTATCCCCCCGGCGACGAGAACGAGCGCGGCCCACGCGGGGATCAGGCGCGGTCCCCCGAACCGCGTCGCCTGCCTACCTCGACTGAAAGCTTTGCGCATGATGGGCGGGCGCCGGCGGGAAGAATGTGCCGGCTGACCCGTAGTGAGATGTTCTCACCGTGTCGCTGAGGGAACAAGACACCCATTCGAGGTTGGATGCGGCTCACAGGCTCAGCACGTTACGGTGAGAGACTGTGACCGACAGTACAGCCACCGCGCGTCCGCGCCGCACCGCCCGGCGCACCTCCAATTGGAAGACGCTGCTGCGGGATGTCGTGGTCATCTTCGTGGTCGCGGTGCTGGTCTCGTTCCTCATCAAGACCTTCGTCGCCCGCTCCTTCTACATCCCGTCCGGATCGATGGAGAACACCCTCCAGATCAACGACCGGATCATCGTGAACGAGCTGCAGCCGAAGGTCTTCGGCCTGCAGCGCGGCGATGTCGTCGTGTTCAAAGATCCGGGCGGCTGGCTGCCGCCGGCGCCCCCGCCGACGGGCAACGCGTTCCAGCAGGGCGTCGGCGCCGTGCTCGACTTCGTCGGCCTGGGCGCCTCCGACTCGGACCAGCACCTCGTCAAGCGCCTCATCGGCCTGCCGGGAGACCACATCACCTGCTGCAACGCTCTCGGCCAGCTGAGCGTGAACGGCGTGCCGCTGAAGGAGCCGTACGTGCTCCTGCCTGCCGGGGTGCAGGCCGTCTCCGAGAAGTCTTTCGACGTCACCGTCCCGCAGGGAACGGTGTGGGTGATGGGCGACAACCGCTACAACTCGGCGGACTCGCGCTATCACATGAACGACCCGGGCAAGGGGTTCGTCCCGCTCTCGGATGTCGTCGGCAAGGCGTTCGTGATCAGCTGGCCGGTCAGCCACTGGTCGTGGCTGGACGACTATCCGGACGTGTTCCGGGGCGCGGAGCGCGAGAACCAGTAGCGTTCCCGGGCGAAATCCTCACGCTCGCAGCGGAGTCGGGCCACAATGTCGAGAAGTGGCCGTCTCGTTCGACGTCCCGATGAAACGTTCGCGAATCGAGAGGACAGAACGATGAAGTACATGATGTTCGTGGTCACCACCACCGAGCCCGACAGCGAGAAGGACGACTCCGATGTCGACCTGTGGGTCGACGAGCTCGAATCCTCGGGCAAGCGCCTGATCGGTGAGGTGCTGCAGCCGCCCTCCGAGGCCCGTATGGTGCGGGTGCGCGACGGCAAGCGGTACGTCACCGACGGCCCGTTCGCCGAGACGAAGGAGTGGATCTGCGGATTCGACATCCTCGACGTGGACAGCATGGACGAAGCCATCGAGATCGCCTCGCGTCACCCCATGGCGCGCAACGGGCAGCTGGAGCTGCGCCCGTTCATGCAGTGGGAGGAGACCGCCGGGGCGTGAACGGTCGGCCGGTCGTCGTCACGGCTGCGGGCGCGGTCCGCGGCCGCGACGACGGCCGCGTGGCCGCCTGGCGCGGCATCCGCTACGCAGAGCCCCCGACGGGCGCTCTCCGCTGGCGGGCGCCGGTCCCGGCGGCACCGTGGCGTGGCGTCGCCGAGGCGGGCGCCTTCGGTCCTGCGTCGCCTCAGCGACCCAACCCCGCGGTCCCGCTCGGCCCGCCGGGCGCCGTGCGGATGGACGAGGACTGCCTGTTCCTCAACGTCGTCCGCCCCTCGGCTGAACCGGCATCCGGCCGCCCACGACCGGTGATGGTGTGGCTGCACGGCGGCGCCTACGCTGTCGGCGCGTCCAGCCAGCTGATCTACCACGGCGAGGTGCTGGTCATGAGCGCCGACGTCGTGCTCGTCACGCTCAACTATCGTCTCGGCCCGCTCGGTTTCCTCGACGTCGGAGCGGCCGGCGTCGCGACGGCGCAGTCGAACCTGGCGCTGCGGGATGTGCTGCTCGCCCTCCGCTGGGTGCAGGACAACATCCACGCGTTCGGCGGCGATCCGGACGCGGTGACGGTCTTCGGCCAGAGCGCCGGCGCCGGCCTCGTCACCGCGCTCCTGGCGTCGCCTGCCGCCGGCGGGCTGTTCCAGTGGGCCATCGCGCAGAGCCCGCCCGCCGGGTCGATGTACGGCCCCGAGCGCTCTGCGACGTTCGCGCGACGCTTCCTCGAGCACCTCGAAGTGTCCCCGGAGGACGATGCAGTGCTCCGCGACCTTCCCGTCCAGGCCATCGTGGATGCGGGAGCCGCCGTGTACACCGAGATCCCGCGCGAGCATCCCGGGCGGCTCGCCTTCGCCCCTGTCGTCGGCGACGACCTGCTGCCGGAACCGCCCCTCCGGGTGCTGAGCGAGGGCCGGGGGCTGCCCGTCCCCCTCGTAATCGGCACGAACCGGGACGAGGCGACGCTCTTCCGGCTGATGCGGTCGCCGCTGCTGCCCATCCGTCGTGCGGCACTGGAGCGGATGTTCGCAGCGCTTCCGGCCGAGCAGGCGCCGGGGGTCCGCTTCCCCTCCCGAGAGGCCGTCCTCGCCGTCTACGCCCGCCGGCCGCTCTCCCGCGGCGTCCGCGTCGCCACCGACATCGCGTTCCGGATGCCCGCCCTCTGGACCGCCGCGGGCCACAGCACCATCGCGCCCACCTTCCTCTACCGCTTCGACTACGCACCCCGGCTGCTGCGGCTGACCGGGATCGGGGCAGCGCACGCGACCGAGCTGCCCTATGTCTGGGGCGACTTCGCCACCCTCCCGCGCGACCCGTCGTTCTTCCTGGGCGGCCGCCGCACGGCGGAGGCGGTCTCGGAACGGGTGCGCGCACGCTGGGCCGCCTTCGCCCGCGGCGGCGTCCCCGGCACCGGATGGAGACCGTACGACGCTGACGAGCGGGCGACCCTCGTCATCGGCCGGAACGATCGGCTGGTGCCCGATCTGGATGCGCGGCTCCGCGCCGGCTGGGGCGAACAGGTCCTGACATTCCGCTGACCCTCCCCCTAGACTCGCGGGATGGTCGTCCTGCCGCTGATCCTGCTCACGGTGTTCGTGGCCGCCCTCGTCGACATCATCCTGCGCCGCGACGACCAGGTGCGGTACCTGCCGAAGCTGGCGTGGGTGCTCATCGTGATCCTGCTGCCCCTCATCGGAAGCGTCCTGTGGTTCACGGTCGGACGCGAGTACCAGCCGCGCCCGTCGCGCCCCCGCACCGTGGGGATGCCCGGACAGCACCGCCCGTCGGCGCCGGCTCCCTCCGCTCCGGCTCCCTCCGCGCCGGCTCCCTCCGCGGGCAGCACCGAGGCGCAGCTCGCCGCCCTCGAACGCGAGATCGAGGAGGCCGACCGCGCCCGGACCATCCGGCGCCTCGAGGAGGAGCTCCGCCGCAGGAACGACGCCGGCGAGACGGCCTGACCACCGCGGTCACCGCTCGGGCAGCAACTCGGCCGAGCGTGCGGCGATGAAACTCGAGTCCGACAGTTACCCGGTGATTCTGCGTGCTGCGCGTCACGCGTGGGGCCCTCACTCCGTCTTACAGGGGTAGGAACAGATCTGCACATCCAGGATCGAGGGAGGCACATGGCGGAAATCAGTGTGACGGAGGACGTCTCCGTTCGGCGCCGCGACCACACGGAGGCCTGGATGAGGCTGCGGCACGCCATCGTGGAGGAATACGTCGGCAAGCTCCCCGAGCTGCTCGACATCCACGAGTTCGCACGGCTGGCGGGGATGACGATGCGGGAGGTCCGCCACGCCGCCTCGTCCGGCGCCCTCGTCATCTCCATCCGCTCCGGGCGACGTGGCATCGCGCCGGCGGACAACGTCCCGTTCCTCCTGAGCGCGCGGCTGCTGCGGCTGCACGCGGCGAAGCCGGTCCGGGAGCACACCGATCCACGCTCGCTCCCGGTCAGCGAAGCCGCGTACGAGCGCGTGTGGGATGAGGCGGTCCGTACCTCCCTGACCCCCGCCGAGGCGCTCGAGCAGCTCATCCTCACAAGCTCGCGATCAGCACCGGTGGCGAGCTCGAACGGCATGCCGTCGGCTCCGAGGGCGTAGCCCCCGCTTCACGGAGCGCCGCTCGGGTCGGGCGACACGTGCGCGGCTGTCAGAGCCGGCGGTCGCTGCGCTCCAGCATCCACACCCAGAACCCGCCCACCAGAAGGACGGCCACGATCGCCGCTGCCGTCGCGACCGCGAAGACGGTGGCCGTCACCCCGACCGGCGCGACGCAGACCGAGATCAGGCCGATCGCGGAGAGGAGGACGCAGCTGACTCCGATGATCGTCGCGGCGATCGCGAACATCGTGTCGCGGTCCATCCGCCGCCGCCGCCGCGGCTCCTCCAGGATCACGGGTACATCAGGTGGGAGGTCGACGGCAGTCGCTCTGCGGATTTCGTTCGTCACACTAGCAATAGACGAGGCGGGGGAACGGACATGACGCTGGATCCCGAGGGAGCCGGCTGCGGGACTCGAACCCGCGACCGCTCGCTTACAAGGCGAGTGCTCTACCAACTGAGCTAAGCCGGCGATGGCGGTCGCCCGCCGTCCACAATCTTAGAGCAGCGCGCGAGGTTGCCGGAGATGCGGACGGGTCGACGACCGGGTCAGGGCGTGGACGACGGCGTCGGCGTCGGTGTGGCGGTCGAGGAGTACTGGTCGCCCTGCGCCTGCAGCACGAAGGCCTTGAAGTCGCTCGCGCTGGTCAAGGGACCCGTGTACGGCTTGCCGTTCACCAGCACCAGCAGAGCGTTGGTCATCTTCTTGACGTCCGAGTTCGGGATGGGGCCGCTCAGCGCGCGGTCGCTCGCTGCGGTCACCCAGCTGGTGAAGCGTCCCTCCGCGATGCACGAGTCGATGTCGCTGGTGTTCGTGGCTCCGGCCGCGGCCACCCGCTTCTTCAGGACGTCGTCGCTGAGGCCCGGGCCGCCCTCCGCCGGCTGCTTCTCGAAGAGGGAGGCATTGAACCTCCAGAAGGCGTCCGGGTTGTAGTTCGCCACGCACGCCGCCGCGTTCGCCGCGCGGAGAGAGTACTTGGTGCCCGCGGAGTGACTGGTGTAGATCGCGACCGGGTGCATCTCGACGGTCACGGCGCCGTCCTTCACCAACGGCTCCAGCTGCTTCAGGTTGGTCCGCTGGAAGTCGCCGCACAGCTTGCACAGGTAGTCGGCGTAGATGCGGATGTCGACCGTGCTTCCCGACGGATCGGGCCGGCTGGCGACCGGCGTGGCGTCCGCCGCGAGCGCTGCCGTGGTCTTGACGGCGAGGCCCGAGCCGACGACGACGCCGTCGCTGGCCATGTTGCGCGGACCGGGGACCGTCGGACGGATCGAGCTGACGATGACGACGACGACGATCGCGGCGACGGCGAGGGCGCCGAGCAGGATGCCGCCGGTCAGCAGGAGACGACGACGGCGGTCTCGGCGCTGCTGCGTCGTGCGAAGCTGGCGAGCCTTCTCCCGGGCGGCCGCGCGGACGTCGCCGGGGCGGCTGTCGTCGGGATCGGTCATGGAACTCATAGTCTGGGCGTACTGCTCTCGGGGTCGAGGGGCCGCGCGGGGGGACGCGGCGGGCGGCGCACCTCCGGCGCACACAACCGGGACAGCGTAAACCGGCTGTCTGGGAATCGACCAGACGGTGGCTGGACGCCCCGGGTACATCGCAGGTCCGCCGATGCCATATTATGGCCAGGTGGCATCGACGCCATCGCAACGTCGACCACGTTCATCCATTCACAACGGATCGTCCGGCACGTACCTGCCGGTGAAGGAGAAAAGAAGAAAATGGCGACAGTCACCTACGACAAGGCGACCCGGCTCTACCCGGGATCCACCCGCCCCGCCGTGGACGCACTGGACCTGGAGATCGCAGACGGGGAATTCCTCGTCCTCGTCGGTCCCTCGGGTTGCGGTAAGTCCACCTCGCTCCGCATGCTCGCGGGCCTCGAAGAGGTCAACGACGGCAACATCTTCATCGGTGAGCGCAACGTCACCGATGTGCCACCGAAGGACCGCGACATCGCGATGGTGTTCCAGAACTACGCGCTGTACCCGCACATGACCGTCGCCGAGAACATGGGCTTCGCGCTCAAGATCGCGGGCGTGGGCAAAGAGGAGCGCGCGAAGCGCGTCCTCGAGGCGGCGAAGCTGCTCGACCTGGAGCCATACCTCGGCCGCAAGCCGAAGGCCCTCTCCGGTGGTCAGCGTCAGCGTGTCGCCATGGGCCGGGCGATCGTCCGTTCCCCGCAGGTGTTCCTCATGGACGAGCCGCTGTCGAACCTCGACGCCAAGCTCCGCGTGCAGACCCGCACGCAGATCGCGTCGCTGACCCGCCGCCTCGGCGTCACCACCGTCTACGTCACGCACGACCAGACCGAGGCGCTGACCATGGGCGACCGCATCGCGGTGCTCAAGGACGGCGTCCTCCAGCAGGTGGGCACCCCGCGCGACCTGTACGCGCAGCCGAACAACGTCTTCGTCGCCGGCTTCATCGGCAGCCCGGCCATGAACCTGTTCACGGCGGATGTCACCGACGGCGGAGTGCGCTTCGGTTCGGCCGTCGTTCAGGTCGAGCGCGACACGATCGCCAACGCCGGCTCGTCGGTCACCATCGGTGTCCGCCCCGAAGACGTCGTCGTCTCCAACACCGAGGGGACCGGCCTCAAGGTCACGGTCGACCTCGTCGAGGAGCTCGGCGCGGATGGCTACCTGTACGGCCACTCCGAGGTCGAGGGCAAGCGCACCGACATCGTCGGCCGCGTGGACGGCCGCGTTCACCCGAACGCCGGCGACACCGTCTACATCACCCCGAAGCCGGGCCACGTCCACGTCTTCCACGCGGAGTCGGGCGAGCGCCTCGGCGGCGCCGTGGTCGACTGAGCCTTGTCATAGGCTGAGGCCGCAGAGCGGTTCACACTCTGCCGCAGTCCGGATCGGGCTGCGGCAGAGTGGCTTAACGGCCCGCTCGGCAGCCTCAGCGAAAAAACCGACCGGAGGACCATCGTGGCCGGATCCGTCAACATCACCGCAGCGACCGTCGACCCTGCGCTCCTCGACCTCCCGTGGAGCATTCCGCTCGAGGACTGGTCGAACGAGCACATCGCCCTCCTGCCGAAGGGCATCAGCCGGCACCTCGTTCGCTTCGCCAACCTGTCCGGCTACGTCATCGCCATCAAGGAGACGACGGCCGAGATGGCGCAGCGCGAGTACGACATGCTCCGGACGCTCCAGCGCCTGGATGTCCCCTGCGTCGACCCGGTGGCGGTGATCAAGAACCGAACGGACGAGGACGGCACCCCGCTCAACGCAGCGCTGGTGACCCGGCACCTCAAATTCTCACTCCCCTACCGCGCACTGTTCTCGCAGACGCTGCGGCCGGACACGGCCACACGACTCGCCGATGCTCTCGCCGTGCTCCTGGTGCGCCTGCACATCGTCGGGTTCTTCTGGGGCGATGTGTCGCTGTCCAACACGCTGTTCCGCCGCGATGCCGGCGCGTTCGCGGCCTACCTGGTGGATGCCGAGACCGGACAGCTGTACGAGGGCGGCCTGTCGAACGGGCAGCGCGAGAACGACCTCGAGATCGCGCGCGTCAACATCGCCGGCGAGCTGATGGATCTCGAAGCCGGCGGCCGTGCGGACGAGGAGCTCGATCCCATCCGCGTCTCCGAAGGAATCGTCGCCGCCTACCGCTCGCTCTGGAAAGAGCTCACCGGCAGTGAGTCGTTCTCCTCGTCGGAGCGGTGGCGCATCAGCGAGCGCGTCGAGCGACTCAACGAGCTGGGCTTCGACATCGAGGAGCTGGCGATCAAGACGTCGGAGGAGGGCACGAAGGTGCGCATCCAGCCGAAGGTCGTGGATGCCGGCCACCATCAGCGCCGCCTGCTCCGCCTCACGGGACTGGATACAGGAGAGAACCAGGCGCGCCGCCTGCTCAACGACCTGGACTCCTATGCCGCGACCGTGGGCAAGGAAGGCCTGGACGAGGAGGCGATGGCCCACGAGTGGCTGCTGCCCGTCTTCGAGCCGGTGATCCGCTCCATCCCGGCCGACCTGAAGGGCAAGCTGGAGCCGGCCGAGGTCTTCCACCAGCTGCTGGAGCACCGCTGGTTCATGTCGCAGAACGAGGGACGGGATGTTCCCCTCGCCGAGGCGCTCACGTCGTACATCAACGACATCCTCCGGCATCGCCGCGACGAGGCGACGGTGATCGCCCCGCCCACCGAGACGATCAGCATCCCGGTGCTGGGCGGCGCGGCCGCGACGGACGACGAGGACGACGACGACTGGCGTTCGAAGGTCTGAGGTCCGGCCTGCCGGAGCCCGACGTGTCGCTCGTCGTGCTCCTGCAGCTCGTCGCGCTGCCTAGCTCGTCGTGGTCCCGTACCTCGTCGCTGCTCAGCTCGTCGTGCAGCCCTAGCTCCTGGCGCCGGCGCCGGCCTCCGCCCGGAGCTTGGCGATCTCGTACAGTGTGACGCTCGCGGCGATTCCGGCGTTGAGCGACTCGGTCGCGGCCGTGATCGGGATGGACACGACGGCATCGCACGTCTCGGTCACCAGACGCGAGAGGCCCTTGCCCTCGCTTCCGACGACGATCACCACCGGCCGGTCGGCGAACGACAGGCCGGGGAGATCGACGTCACCGCCCCCGTCGAGGCCGAGGACGAACACTCCCGCCTTCTTGAAGTCTTTCAGCGTCTGCGTCAGGTTCGCCGCCATGGCGACCGGGGTGCGCGCTGCTGCGCCCGCCGAGGTCTTCCAGGCCGACGCCGTCATGCCGACCGAGCGCCGTTGCGGAACGATGACGCCCTGACCGCCGAACGCCGCGGTGGACCGGATGATCGCCCCGAGGTTGCGGGGGTCAGTGATCCCGTCGAGGGCGACGAACAGGGGCGTCTGGCCGGTGCGGATCGTCCGGTCGAGCAGCTCGCCGGGGTGGGCGTACTCGTACGGCGGCACCTTGAGGGCGACTCCCTGGTGGACGGCGTCGCGGCCGGCCAGACGGTCGAGCTCGGGACGCATGACCTCGAGCATCGGCAGTCCGCGCCGGGTCGCGATGGAGAGGATCTCCTTCATCCGGTCGTCGAACTCCACCCGGGCCGCGATGTACAGCGTGCTGGCCGGGATGTTGGCGCGCAGGGCCTCCAGAACGGAGTTGCGACCGGTCACGATCTCGCTCTCGTCGCCGTTCTTGGCGCGACGCGAGGCGCCTGAGGCTCCGCGCGGAGCCGCATCCCGTCCCCCGCGCTGGGCCGCTTTGGCGGCGGCGCGTTCGCGCAGGGCCTTCGCCTTGCCCGCGGGATGGTAGTCGCGGTCCTCCGCCTTCGGCGTCGGGCCGCGACCCTCCAGGGCCTTGCGACCGTGGCCCCCGGTGCCGACCTGGGCGCCCTTCTTGCTCTTGCGTACCGCGCCGGCGCGGGGCTTTCCACCCGAGTTCTTCATGATCCGATGCTCCAATGCGACCCCGTCGGGGTGTCTTCGATGGTGATTCCTGCCGCCGTCAGCTCGTCGCGGATGCGATCGGCTGCGGCGAAGTCACGTGCGGCCCTGGCGTCCTGCCGGTCGGCGAGGAGGCGGTCGATCAGCTCGCCGAGCGCCGACTCGACGACGGTCGAGCCGCCGCTGCGCCACTGCGGCGACAGCGGGTTGATGCCGAGGACCTCAGTCATCGCGAGCGCGTGCCCGCGAGCGGTGGCCGCCGCCTCCAAGTCTTCCGCATCCAGTGCCGCATTGCCTGAGCGTACGGTGTCGTGGAGGACCGCGAGCGCCTGCGGGACAGCGAGATCGTCGTCCATCGCCTCGGCGAACGCGTCGGGCACGACCTCGACGCCGTGCCCGGCGAAGCGTGTGCCGGACAGGCGGCGTTCCACCCGCTCGAAGAAGCCGGCGATCCGGTCGAGCGCCGCCTCGGCCTCGCTGAGCGACCCGTCGTGGAAGTCGATGGTCGAGCGGTAGTGCGCCGAGCCGAGGTAGTAGCGCACCACGAGCGGACGGGCCGCACCCAGCAGGTCGGCGGCGTACACCGAGTTGCCGAGCGACTTGCTCATCTTCTGGCCGTTGACGTGGACCAGGCCGTTGTGCACCCAGTAGTTGGCGAACGGGTCGCCGGCGGCCGTCGACTGGGCCACCTCGTTCTCGTGGTGCGGGAAACGCAGGTCGAGCCCGCCCCCGTGGATGTCGAAGTGCGGTCCGAGGTACTTCCGCGACATCGCGGAGCACTCGATGTGCCACCCCGGCCGTCCTTCTCCCCAGGGTGACGGGAACGCGGCCGACTCCGGCTCGTCCGCCTTCCGCCCCTTCCAGAGCGCGAAGTCGCGCGGATCGTGCTTTGCGCGAGGATCGGCGTCGGCCGCCGCCTCCATGTTGTCGATGCTCTGCCGGGTCAGCTCGCCGTACGACGGCCAGCTCTTGACGTCGAAGTACACGTCACCGGAACCATCCGGCGCAGCGTACGCGTGGCCCGACTCGATGAGTCGCCCGATCAGCTCCTGCATCTCCGGGATGCTCGCCGTCGCGCGCGGCTCGTAGGTCGGCGGCTGGATACCGAGCGCGCGATAGGCGTCGGTGAACTCCAGCTCGAAGCGGTAGGCGAGCGCCCACCACTGCTCGCTGCCGCCCTCCGCGAGCCCCGCGGCCGCGTTGACCAGGATCTTGTCGTCGATGTCGGTGACATTGCGAACGAGTGTCACGTCGAATCCGCGGTACGCGAGCCAGCGACGCAGCTGGTCGTACACCAGCGCCGAACGCAGGTGGCCGATGTGGGGCGACGACTGAACCGTCGGCCCGCACACGTAGATGCCGATCTCGCCCTCGCGGAGGGGGACGAAGTCGCGCAGAGCGCCGGCTTTCGTGTCGAAGAGTCGCAGGGTCACGGCATAAGCCTACGGGCCGCCTCCTCGTCGACGCGCCGCATGTCGAACATGTGGATTAGTCCCCAGGACGCCGGGCTGTGGACGGAATCAGCCGAACAGGAGGGCCGTCGCCTGCGCCAGGACGCCCTCGCCCCTCCCGGTGAACCCCAGGCCGTCCGTCGTGGTGGCGCCGATCGACACGGGTGCACCGAGGATCGCGGACAGCCGCTCCTGAGCCTCGGCCCGCCGCGCGGCGAACTTCGGACGGTTCCCGACCAGCTGCACGGCGACGTTGCCGATCCGGTAGCCGGCCTCCTCCACCAGCCGGCGCGCCTCGGCCAGGAAGACCTCGCCGTGCGCGCCGGAGAACCGCGGGTCGCCCGTCCCGAAGACACCGCCGATGTCGCCGAGGCCCGCGGCGGACAGCAGGGCGTCGACGATCGCGTGAGCGACCGCGTCCCCGTCGCTGTGCCCGGCGAGGCCCGGCTCGCCCGGCCAATGGAGGCCGGCCAGCCACAGCTGGGCGGCGGGATCGAAGGCATGCGTGTCGCTCCCCGTCCCGATCCGCGGCACGGCGGAATCGGCGAGCAGCTCTTCGGCCCGCCGCAGGTCCCAGGGGGTCGTCACCTTGAACGCGTGCGCGTCGCCGGGCACCACATCCACCCGGTATCCGGCCGCCGCCACGAGGCCCGCGTCGTCGGTCTCCTCGCTCTCGGCGAGGGCGTAGGCCGTCAGCAGTTGCTCGCGGGGGAACCCCTGCGGGGTCTGCACCGCCGAGAGGATGCTCCGGTCGACCGTCTCGTGCACCGCGCCGTCGGCCCCGACCCGCTTCACCGTGTCTGCGACGGGGAGGCCCGGCACCACGCCGTATCCCCGCTCCCGCACGGCATCCACGACCGCGTCGAACAGCGCGGACGGCGCCAGCGCCCGGGCGGCGTCGTGCACGAGGACCACCTCTGCCTGCGCATCCACCACGGACAGCCCCTCCGCCACGGAGGCCTGCCGTGTCTCCCCGCCGGCGACGACGGTCACGGGTCTCCCCGCTGCCCGCCGCGACAGCTCGGCTGCCTCGTCGAGACGGTCCGCCGGCACGACGACGATGGCCTCGGCCGGGTACCGCATTCCGCGGACGGCATGGAGGGATCGCTCCAGCAGGGTCAGGCCGCGGAGGGTCACGAACGCCTTCGGCACATCGGCGCCCAGGCGGGTCCCCGAGCCGGCGGCGACGATGACGACCGCGACGCGCGGTCCGGTGATGCTGTCCACGCGACGAGCGTACCGGGCCGCGCCGCCCGGGAACGAGAACGGCCCCGCCGCACTGTGCGTCGGGCACAGGGCGGCAGGGCCGTGAATTCGTCGGAAGCGGCCTTAGGAGGCCAGCACCTCATCCAGCAACGTCGAAGCCTTCTCGTCGTCCGTCTTCTCGGCGAGCGCGAGCTCGGAGATCAGGATCTGACGCGCCTTGGCGAGCATGCGCTTCTCGCCCGCGGAGAGACCCCGGTCCTGATCGCGGCGCCACAGGTCGCGGACGACCTCGGACACCTTGATCACGTCGCCGGAGGCCAGCTTCTCGAGATTGGCCTTGTAGCGGCGCGACCAGTTCGTCGGCTCCTCGGTGAACGGGGCTCGCAGCACCTCGAAGACGCGGTCGAGACCTTCTTTGCCGATGACATCGCGTACACCGACGAGATCGACGTTCTCGGCGGGGACCTCGATGGTCAGGTCACCCTGCGTCACGTTGAGCTTGAGGTACAGCTTCTCTTCACCCTTGATGATTCTCTTCTTGACTTCGGTGATCGTTGCGGCACCGTGGTGCGGATAGACGACGT
>Ga0209677_100375_pt1 | contig 27361 bp, 25 predicted proteins | sample AraplaCvi_mCL_r2_2_FD_184285 | JGI IMG/M metagenome (GOLD analysis project Ga0209677, IMG submission 184285) | Arabidopsis root microbial communities from North Carolina, USA - plate scrape CL_Cvi_mCL_r2 (SPAdes) (version 2) | ecosystem: Host-associated > Plants > Roots > Endosphere | place: USA... | reverse complement strand
TGGAGGACCTGCTCGACCCGAACGTCCTCACCATCGGCTTCGCCCGGCGCGTTCCCACGTACAAGCGGCTCACGCTGATGCTGCACGACCCCGACCGGCTGCGCCGCATCCTCACCGACCCCCGCCGGCCGGTGCAGTTCGTGATCGCCGGCAAGTCGCATCCCGCCGACGACGAGGGCAAGCGCCTCATCCAGAAGCTCGTGCAGTTCGCGTCGGAGGCCGACATCCGGCAGCGGATGGTGTTCCTGCCCGACTACGACATCGGCATGGCGCAGCTGCTGTACCCCGGGACGGACGTGTGGCTCAACAACCCGCTGCGCCCCCTGGAGGCGTGCGGCACGTCGGGCATGAAGGCGGCGCTGAACGGCGGGCTGAACCTGTCCATCCTCGACGGCTGGTGGAACGAGTTCTACGACGGCGAGAACGGCTGGGCGATCCCGTCGGCCGACGCCGCCGGCGACGGTGCCGAGCGTGACGCGCTCGAGGCGGAGGCTATGTACGACCTGATCGAGCACCAGATCGCGCCGCGCTTCTACGAGCGCGACGGCGACGGAGTGCCGACGGCCTGGGTGGCACGCATCCGTCACACCCTGGCGACACTGTCCTCGCCGCTGTCGGCGGAGCGCATGGTGCGCGAGTACGTCGAGCGCCTGTACCTGCCGGCGGCCGGCTACGAGGACCGCCTCAGCGCCGACGACTATCTCGCAGCGCGCGACCTCGCCGCGTGGAAGACGCGCGTGCAGGCCGCCTGGCCGGGCGTCGACGTCGCACACGTCGACGCGGGAGGGCTGGACGCGGTGCCGCAGGTCGGCGACGAGCTGCACGTCCGCGCGCTGGTGCACCTCAACGGCCTGACGCCGGAGGACGTGCAGGTGCAGGTGGTCTACGGCCGCAGTCACGACGGCGGCGACCTGATCGATGTGCACCGGCAGCCGCTCACGGTCGACTCCGGCATCCCCGGGATCGGCGACCCGTCGGTGGCGCACGAGTTCGTCGGCACCGTCCGCCTCGCCTGGGCCGGCTCGTTCGGCTACACGGTCCGCGTCGTCCCGGTGAACGACCTGCTCCTCACGCCCGCCGAGCTCGGCCTCGTCACCTCCGCCTCCTGACGCCCCGCCCCCACCCTCGAGTCCGCACAGATTGCACGTCGGAAGCGCTTTCCGTGTGCAGTCTGTGCGGACTCGACGGTGGGACGGAAGGGAGTGGGAGGCTACTTGGCGATCGGGGCGTAGGCGGCGGACGTTGCCGTGAGGAGGTCGGCGGGCGCGAGCTCGAGGTCGAGGCCGCGCTTTCCGCCCGAGACGAAGACGGTGTCGAAGAGCTGCGCGGTCTCGTCCACCACGGTCACGTGGCGCGTCTTCTGGCCGACCGGGCTGATGCCGCCGACGACGTAGCCGGTGCGCCGCTCGGCGACCGCGGGGTCGGCCATGGTCGCACGTTTGGCTCCGACGGCCGCGGCGAGCGCTTTCAGGTCCAGCATGCCGGTCACCGGGACCACGCCGACGACGAGCCCGAGATCCGTGTCGGCGAGCAGCGTCTTGAACACGCGGTCGGGCTCCACGCCGAGCGCCTCCGCCGCTTCGAGGCCGTAGGAGGGCGCAGCGGGGTCGTGCTCATACGGATGCAGCGTGAAGGGGATGCCCGCAGCGGTCAACGCGACCGTCGCCGGCGTGCCGGCGGTCGCCTTCTGCCGGGCCATCAGCCGTGTGCCGCCGGAGCGGGGGTCGAAGCGGCAGCATCCACTCCGGTCGCCGCGACCGCAGGCTCCACGCGCGGCCCATGCGCGCGGTACAGCTGCATCGACGTCCCGCCGACGAGCCGCGCCGCGCCCGGAGCGAACTCGGTCGCATCCTCGGGGATGGGCACCTCGGTCGCCGAGTCCCACAACAGCCGGTAGCCCGTGACCCCGGGCGCGACGGGGAGGGACACCTCCACATCGTCCTCGACCCCGTGGACGATCAGGAGGACGCGGTTGAACTCCTCCTTGTCGGGGGTGGAGGCGGCGAGGTACTGCAGGGTCCGGTTCTCGGGGGAGTTCCAGTCCTCGTCGTCCATCCGCTGCCCGGTGGCGTCGTACCAGTCCATGTGGCTGGCATTGGGCGTGGTCTGGCCGTCGACCGCGTACCGGCTCGGGCGGAGCGCCGGATTGTCGCGGCGCAGCTGCAGCAGACGTTTCGTCGTGTCGTACAGCTCGCGCTGCTCACGGGTGCGCAGCCAGCCCATCCAGGTGAGCTCGCTGTCGTGGCAGTACGCGTTGTTGTTGCCGCGCTGGCTGCGGCCGTACTCGTCGCCCGCCGTGAGCATGGGCACGCCGGCCGAGAGCAGCAGAGTCCCCATCAGGTTCCGGACGGCTTTGGCGCGGGTCATCAGGATCGCCTCGTCCGTCGTCGGTCCCTCGACCCCGTGGTTGAACGACCGGTTGTTGTCGGTGCCGTCGCGGTTGTTCTCGCCGTTGCCGAGGTTGTGCTTCACGTCGTAGACGGTGAGGTCGGCCATGGTGAAGCCGTCGTGCGCGGTGATGAAGTTGACGGAGGCGAGCGGTCCGCGCTCCGGTGAGAAGGTGTTCGAGGAGCCGGCGAGCCGCGTCGCGAAGCCTCCGATGCCGACCGGCGCCTGGCCGTTGCGCCGGGTGTCGGAGATGTCCGCCAGCCAGAAGTTGCGGACGCGGTCGCGGTAGCGGTCGTTCCACTCGGACCAGCCGTCGGCGTGCGAGGCGCCGGTGCCCGACGTGGGACCGGGGAAGTTGCCGGTCTGCCAGCCGCCGAGCCCCACATCCCACGGCTCGGCGATGAGCTTGACGCCCTGGAGCGCCGGGTCGGTCTGTGCGGCGACGAGCAGTGGATGGTCGCGATGGAAGGACGCGTCGGTCCCGCGCCCGAGCGTCGCGGCCAGGTCGAAGCGGAATCCGTCGATCTGCATCTCATTCGCCCAGTAGCGGAGGGAGTCGAGCACGAGCCGCTGCGGAACCGGGTTCCCGAAGTCGAGGGTGTTGCCGCATCCCGTCACGTCGATGTAGGCGCCCGTGCCGTCGTGCCGGTAGTAGGTGGCGTTGTCGATCCCGCGGAAGCTGGTCCGCGGGCCGCCGATGCCCTCCTCGGCCGTGTGGTTGTAGACGACGTCGAGGATGACCTCGATGCCGGCCAGATGGAGCAGCTTCACCATGCCCTTGAATTCGGCCAGGACCGCCGCCGGCCCGGCCGCCTGCGCTCCGCGCGAGGCGTAGTGCGTGTGCGGGGTGAAGAAGTTGAGGGTGTTGTAGCCCCAGTAGTTGGTGAGGCCCTCCTGGATTAGGCGCTGCTCGGACACGAACGCGTGCACCGGGAGCAGCTCGACCGCGGTGACACCGAGGTCCTTCAGGTACCCGATCGTCGACTCGTGCGCGAGGCCCGCGTAGCTGCCGCGCAGTTCTTCGGGAACCGCCGGGTTGAGGCGGCTGATGCCCTTGACGTGCGCCTCGTAGATCACGGTGTGATCGAGCGGCGTGGCGGGCTTCTGCGCATCCCCCCAGTCGAAACCGTCGGCGACCACGACCGAACGCCAGCCGTCCGACGCCACCCGGATGAGGCCCCGGGCGTACGGGTCGAGCAGCAGCGCTTCGGGGTCGAACATGTTGCCGGGAGCAGCAGGGCCGGACACGCGGACCGTGTAGCGGGTGCCGACCGCGAGCGATCGGGAGCGGCCCAGCCAGACGCCGTTCGCATCCCGCGTCATCGGGACGGTCTTCACCAGCCAGTTGGGATCGGTCTCGTCGAACAGGCACAGCTCCATGGCGTCCGCATTCGCAGAGAACACCCGGAGCTCGCCCCCGTGCGGCCCGAGGCGGACGCCCAGATTGCGCAGGGGATCGGTCGAGGTCATGCGCTCTAGAGTAGTGATACACGCCTGGATGAAGCTGCGGAGGGCATCGTGCCGGTCTACCTGGACCACGCCGCCACCACGCCGATGCGCCCGGAGGCGATCGCCGCCTACACCGAGGCCATGGGCGTCGTCGGAAACCCGTCCAGCATCCACAGCCAGGGCCAGCAGGCCCGGAGGATGCTCGAGGAGGCGCGCGAGACGATCGCCGCGACGCTCGGGGCGGAGCCGATCGAGGTCGTGTTCACCTCCGGCGGGACCGAGGCGATCAACCTGGCGATCAAAGGGATGTACTGGGCCCGCAACAGCGGCGCGCGGCGGCCGCGCATCCTGGTCCCGGGAGGCGAGCACCACGCGACGCTCGACACCGTCGAGTGGCTGGAGCGCGCCGAGGGCGCCGAGCCGTCCTGGCTGCCGCTCGATGCGGAGGGCGCCATCGTGGTCCCGGACGGCATCGAGGGGTCGGATGCCGCCCTGATGACCTTCCTCGCCGTGAACAACGAGGTCGGAACTGTGCAGCCGGTGGCGGCGCTCGCCGAGGTCGCGCGGGATGCCGGCGTGCCCGTCCATGTGGATGCGGTGGCCGCGTACGGGCACCTGCCGCTCGACTTCGCGGGGCTCGGGGTGGATGCGCTCAGCGTCTCCGCGCACAAGATCGGGGGGCCGGTGGGAATCGGGGCGCTCGTCCTGAACCGGACCTCGACGGTGGTGCCGCTCATCCACGGCGGAGGGCAGCAGCGGCAGGTGCGCAGTGGGACGCAGGATGTGGCGGCGGCGGTGTCCTTCGCGGTCGCTGCGCGGGCGGCCGAGGCGGAGCGCGAGGCGGAGACCGTACGGCTGACGGCGCTGCGGGACCGGCTCATCCACGGGGTGCGGGCGGCCGTGCCGGAGGCTGTGCTGAGCGGGCCGGAGCCCGGGGGAGCGGGAGGTGCGCGGGTCGCATCCAATGTGCATTTCACCTTCCCCGGTGCGCAAGGGGACTCGCTGCTGTTCCTGCTCGACCTCGCCGGTGTGTCGGTGTCGACGGGCTCGGCGTGTCAGGCGGGCATCCCCGAGCCATCGCACGTGCTGCTGGCGATGGGACGCAGCGAGACCGAGGCGCGGAGCGCGCTGCGATTCACCCTGGGCCGCACGTCGACCGACGCCGATGTGGATGCGCTGCTCGCGGCGCTCCCCGGCGCCTACGCGCAGGCGTCGCGGGCGGGGCTCGCGGAGCGATCGCCGCGGCTGGGCGGAGGAGGGGCCGGCGAGCGCGCGTAGAATCGGCGGGTGAAAGTTCTGGCGGCGATGAGCGGTGGTGTCGACTCGGCGGTGGCGGCGGCGCGTGCCGTCGAAGCCGGGCACGACGTGGTCGGCGTGCACCTCGCGCTCTCGCGGATGCCGGGGACGCTGCGCACCGGCAGCCGGGGCTGCTGCACGATCGAGGACTCGATGGATGCGCAGCGCGCGGCCGACATCATCGGCATCCCGTACTACGTCTGGGACTTCTCCGAGCGCTTCAAGCTGGATGTTGTGGACGACTTCATCGCCGAATACACCGCCGGCCGCACCCCCAACCCCTGCATGCGCTGCAACGAGCGCATCAAGTTCGCCGCACTGCTGGAGAAGGCGCTCGACCTCGGTTTCGACGCGGTCTGCACCGGGCACTACGCGGCCATCCTGACCGATGAGGACGGCAACCGCGAGCTGCACCGGGCGAGCGCGTGGGCGAAGGACCAGTCCTATGTCCTCGGCGTGCTGACGGCGGAGCAGCTGGCGCACGCCATGTTCCCGCTCGGCGCGACGCCGTCCAAGGCGGAGGTGCGGGCGGAGGCGGCGGCGCGCGGCCTGAGCGTCGCGAACAAGCCGGACTCCCATGACATCTGCTTCATCCCGGACGGGGACACGCGCGGCTGGCTCGCCGACCGCGTCGGCACGTCGACCGGCGACATCGTCGACCGGGAGGGAAACCGCCTCGGAACGCACGAGGGCGCCCACGCCTACACGGTCGGCCAGCGCAAGGGCCTGAACGTCGGCTACCCGTCGCCGGACGGCCGCCCCCGCTTCGTGCTCGAGGTGCGGCCGAAGGAGAACACCGTCGTCGTCGGCCCGCGCGAAGCGCTGGACATCGCCGAGGTCGCCGGGTCGCGCTTCACGTGGGCGGGGATGCCGCCGGCCGACCCGGCCACGCCGTTCGCGTGCGAGGTGCAGATCCGGGCGCACGCGGATCCCGTGCCGGCGGTGGCCTCCGTGACCGATGGCGAGCTGGTGGTCCGGCCGGACGTGCCGCTCAACGGAGTCGCGCCCGGGCAGACCGCCGTGGTGTACGTCGGCACGCGGGTGCTCGGCCAGGCCACGATCGACCGCACGGTGTCGGCCGTCCCGGCCTGAGGCCGCCCCGTCCCGACGCCCGCCGGCACCACCGTCGGAGGTCACGAATAAGCTGGGCGCGTGGCGATCGAGACGACGACCGACGACCAGCTCGCGCAAGCGGGGGCCGAGGCACAGCAGCTGACGACACGCATCCTCGAGCTGCGTGACGCGTACTACGAGCGCGACACGGTGCTCGTGAGCGATGAGGAGTACGACCGCATGATGCGGCGGCTCGAGGAGCTCGAGCGGCTCCATCCCGAGCTCCAGTCGCAGGACAGTCCCACGCAGACCGTCGGCGGCCGCGCCCAGACGACGCTGTTCGCCCCGGTCGAGCATGCCGAGCGGATGCTCAGCCTCGACAACGTCTTCTCGCTGCAGGAGTTCGAGGCCTGGGCCGCGCGTGTGGAGCGCGACGCCGGGCGCCGCGTCGACTACCTCTGCGAGCTGAAGATCGACGGCCTGGCGATCAACCTGCGCTACGAGCGGGGCGTGCTCGTCTCGGCCGCTACCCGCGGCGACGGGGTCGTGGGGGAGGACGTGACCGAGAACATCCGCTGGATCCCGGCGATCCCGAGCCGCCTGGCCACCGATCAGCCGCCCGCCCTCGTGGAGGTGCGGGGCGAGGTCTTCTTCCCGGTCGCCGAGTTCGAGGAGCTCAACGCCCACCAGCTGGAGGCGGGCGAGCGCGTCTTCGCCAACGCCCGCAATGCCGCGAGCGGATCGCTGCGCCAGAAGGCCGAGGGCAAGAACCCGGCCCAGCTGGAGCTGATGCACAACCGTCTACGACGCCTCCACATGCTCGTGCACGGCATCGGCGCCTGGCGCAACCCGCCCGTCGAGGCGCAGTCCCAGGTGTACGAGCTGCTCCAGAGCTGGGGACTCCCGACCTCGTCGCACTACCGCGTGATGGACGACGCGAAGAAGGTCGACGAGTTCATCGAGTACTACGGCGCTCACCGCGGGGCCGTGGAGCACGAGATCGACGGAATCGTCATCAAAGTGGATGAGCTGGCTCTGCACGACGAGCTGGGTGCGACCAGCCGAGCCCCGCGCTGGGCCATCGCGTACAAGTACCCGCCGGAGCAGGTCAACACGAAGCTGCTGGACATCGTGGTCAGCGTCGGCCGCACCGGCCGTGCCACCCCGTTCGCCGTGATGGAGAAGGTGCGCGTCGCCGGATCCGAGGTCCGCCAGGCGACCCTGCACAACCAGGAGGTCGTCAAGGCCAAGGGCGTGCTCATCGGCGACACCGTGGTGCTGCGCAAGGCGGGGGACGTCATCCCCGAGGTGCTCGGCCCGGTGGTGGAGCTGCGCGACGGCAGCGAGCGCGAGTTCGTGATGCCCGAGAACTGCCCCGAGTGCGGGACGAGGCTCGCTCCGGCCAAGGAGGGCGACATCGACCTGCGCTGCCCGAACGCCGAGTTCTGCCCCGCCCAGGTGCGGGGCCGGGTGGAGCACATCGGCTCGCGCGGCGCGCTCGACATCGAGGCGCTCGGAGAGGTCGCGGCCGCGGCGCTCACCCAGCCGCGGTTCCCCGAAACGCCTCCGCTGCCGACGGAGGCCGGGCTGTTCGGGCTCTCACTCGCCGACATCTTCCCGATCCAAGTCGTGGTGCGGGATTCGGAGACCGGACTGCCCAAACTGACGGACTCGGGCGAGGAAAAGGTAGACACTCCGTTCCGCCGTCGACGGCAGAAGAAGGATGGACCGTTCGACCCCGGCGCGGCGGAGTTCTCGGGCGACGAGCTGTACGTGCCGTCGAAGAACGCCACGGAGCTGCTGAGCAATCTGTCGGCCGCGCGGGAGAAGCCGCTGTGGCGCATCCTGGTCGCCCTGAACATCCGTCACGTCGGCCCGGTCGCCGCGCGCGCCCTCGCCAATCACTTCGGTTCGCTCGACCGCATCCGGTCGGCGTCGCGTGACGAACTGGCCGCCGTGGATGGCGTGGGAGGCATCATCGCGGACGCCGTTCTGGCCTGGTTCGAGGTCGACTGGCACCGCGAGATCGTGGAGCGCTGGGCGGCAGACGGCGTGCACTTCAGTACGCCGGGACACCCGGGTCCGGGTCACGCAGCGGAGGCCGGGGGAGTGCTCGCCGGGCTGACGGTCGTCGCCACCGGCTCGCTCGACGGGTACAGCCGCGAGGGCGCGCAGGAGGCCATCATCGCGGCGGGTGGCAAGGCGGCATCCAGCGTGTCCAAGAAGACGGATTTCGTGGCAGCCGGTCCCGGCGCGGGGTCGAAGCTGGCGAAAGCGGAGGAGCTCGGGGTCCGCATCATCGACGCCGCGCAGTTCAAGAAGCTGGTCGAAGAAGGTCCCGCAGCCCTCGAAACGTGAGTTTTCAGTCCTCCATTGCACCGACAGGATCCGAATTCTCCCCCTGAATCGGGGGTAGAACGCGTTGCCGTCCGCCACCCGTTCACGGGTAGAGTCGAGACGTGCGCTTGGCCCGAGCGCACCCGCATGAGCTTAGCTCGCTCGCTCTCGGAGGGACCCGGACGGAGTGCTGGTCGGCTTTGCAGCTGTACTGATTACCTCGGTCGTCTCCGGACTGACCGGGGCTTCTGTGCTGCCCGCGGAGGCGGCGCCGGCCCCGGTCGCATCCATCTCTTCTGCGGCATATCTCTCGACGGCTTCCTCCGCATCTTCTTCCGCTTACGCCTCAGCTGTCTCCGGCCCGGTCTCCGACGTGCCTGCCGGACCGGTCGGTGGCAGCGCGTCCGCGGCGGTTCTCAGTACGCTCGCGGGAGTCAATGCGTCGGCCCTGCCGTCGTTCCTCGACGCCAACCGGGCGAAGCTCCAGGCCCTGCTCGTCCAGGCGCCGGCCGCCTCAGAGGTGAGCCGTCTCTGGAATCTCATCGACCCCGCCAAGCAGAAGCTCCTCATCAAGGCGGCGCCGCACGTGATCGGCAACCTGGAGGGGGTGCCGTACGCGGTTCGCGGCCGCGCCAATGCGCTCGACCTGATCCAGACGATCGCCGGCGTCACGAAGACCCTCACCACGGAACACGGCCGGACGGAGCGCGTGACCCTGCAGCGTCAGCTCGAGACACTCGACAACGTCAAGAAGGCCCTGTCGAAGCACGACGGCGTCACGCGCACGCTCGTCACTCTCGACCCCTCGCCGGACGCCAAGGCGGCGATCGTCGTCGGCGACCTCCGGACGGCGGCTTACGTGAGCGTGCTTGTCCCCGGGATGTACATGTCGGTCGGTGAGCAGATCGAGGCGTGGGCCCAGGTCGCCCAGGAGCAGTACGACCTGCAGACCGGCGTGCTCCGCCGCATCCTCGGACCGCGTGGCAGCGCCACGGCGCCCGGCGTCGCGGTGGTCGCCTGGATCGGCTACCAGACCCCCGTGCTCACCAACATCGGCGGGACCGCGCTCGCCACGCAGGGCGCCGACAGCCTGGAGCGGACCCTGCAGGGGATTCGCGCGCTGCGCGACGGCGACCAGCCGTTCCTCAGCGTCTTCGCGCACTCCTACGGCTCGACTGCCGCTCTGATGGCGCTCGAGCGTCACACCGTGAGCGTGGATGCGCTGGCGCTGATGGGCTCGCCCGGAAGCGCCTCCCAGACGGTCGCCGGGCTTTCCGTCGTGGGCGGCAACGTCTTCGTCGGCGAGGCTCCCATGGATCCCATCGTGAACAGCGCGTTCTTCGGCAGCGACCCGGGCTCGCCCGGGTACGGCGCGAAGCCGATGGGTGTGGGCGGCGCGGTCGACCCTCTCACGCATGCCACCCTCGCCGGCTCGTCGGGGCACAATGCCTACTTCACCGCTGGCACGGAATGCATGCGCAACCTGGCGATGATCGGGATCGATCGCGGCGACCTCGTGCTCGACGGCAACGGCGTCCCCGACGACGGCCCAGGCTCGAACGCCGCGCAGGCGTCCCGCTGAGACCCTGGCGACGAGGTCGGCATCCGGGGCACGGGCCGTTCGGCTCGCTCTAGAATCGAGAGAGGCGGGCCGCGACGCGAGCTCCGCCACTTCACCACCGAATCCCACGGAGACGCACCCTTGTCTGAAACCAGCGCAGGCGAAATCAGCGCGGAGCAGGTCGCGCACCTGGCGAACCTCGCCAGGATCGACCTCAGCCCGGAAGAGCTCGAGAGCCTCACGAAGGAGCTCGGCCAGATCGTCGAGTCCGTCGCCAAGGTCCAGGAGGTGGCCGGTCCCGACGTTCCCGCGACGAGCCACCCGCTGCCCTTGACCAACGTCTTCCGGCAGGACGTGGTCCGGCCGTCGCTGACGGTGGAGCAGGCGCTGTCCGGAGCTCCGGAGCGCGAGGGCGACCGCTTCTCCGTCGCCACCATCCTGGAGGAGGAGTAAGCACATGACCGATCTGACCAGGCTCTCCGCCTCCGACCTCGCCGAGAGGCTCGCCAGCCGTGAGGTCTCCTCCGAGGAGGCCGTCCGCGCCCACCTCGACCGGATCGAGGCCGTCGACGCCGACGTCCACGCGTTCCTCCACGTCGCCGCCGACAAGGCCCTGCGCACCGCCGCCGAGATCGACGGCCGCCGCGCGGCGGGCGAGCGGCTCGGTCCGCTGGCCGGCGTCCCGATCGCGATCAAGGACGTCCTCGCCACCGAGGACATGCCCTCGACCGCCGGGTCGAAGATCCTCGAGGGCTGGCTTCCGCCCTACGATGCGACCGTCGTGCGCCGCCTCCGCGAGGCCGACCTCGTCCCCCTCGGCAAGACGAACATGGACGAGTTCGCCATGGGGTCCTCCACCGAGCACTCCGCCTACGGCCCGACCCGCAACCCGTGGGACCTGGAACGCATCCCGGGCGGCTCCGGCGGCGGTTCGGCGGCCGCCGTCTCGGCCTTCGAGGCACCGATCGCGCTGGGCTCCGACACCGGCGGCTCGATCCGCCAGCCCGCGGCCGTGACCGGCTCGGTCGGCGTCAAGCCGACCTACGGCGGCGTGAGCCGGTACGGCGCGATCGCGCTGGCCAGCTCGCTCGACCAGGTGGGCCCGGTCTCGCGCACGGTCCTGGATGCCGGCCTCCTGCACGACGTCATCGGCGGTCACGACCCGCTCGACTCCACCTCGCTCAGCGACACCTGGCCGTCGATGGCCGACGCCGCGCGTGCCGGCCGCCGCGAGGGCGCCCTGTCCGGGGTCCGGGTCGGCGTGATCCGCGAACTCGCTGGAGAGGGGTTCCAGAAGGGCGTCAAGCAGCGCTTCGACGAGGCGCTCGTACTGCTCGAGTCCGCCGGAGCCGAGATCGTCGAGGTCGCAGCCCCCAGCTTCGAGTACGCGGTCTCCGCCTACTACCTCATCCTCCCGGCGGAGGCGTCCAGCAACCTGGCCCGGTTCGACTCCGTGCGGTTCGGGCTGCGGGTGAACCCGTCCGACCCTCCCGTCACCGTGGAGCGCGTCATGGCGGCGACCCGCGACGCGGGCTTCGGCCCGGAGGTCAAGCGCCGCATCATCCTCGGCACCTACGCCCTGAGCGCCGGCTACTACGACGCCTACTACGGCAGCGCGCAGAAGGTCCGCACGCTCATCCAGCGCGACTTCTCCGCGGCCTTCGAGAAGGTGGATGTGCTGGTCAGCCCGAGTGCGCCGACCACCGCCTTCAAGCTCGGCGAGAAGATCGACGACCCGATGGCGATGTACCTCAACGACATCACCACGATCCCGGCCAACCTCGCCGGGATCCCGGGCATGGGACTGCCGATCGGGCTCGCGCCCGAGGACGGCCTCCCCGTCGGGATGCAGCTGATGGCGCCCGCCCGCGCGGACGCCCGCCTCTACACCTACGGCTCGGCGCTGGAGCGCCTGCTGGAGGAGCAGTGGGGCCACACGCTGCTCAGCCAGGCGCCGGATCTGAGCGCCACCGAGATGTTCGCAAGCGAAGAGGGAGCCGTCTGATGGCGAACAGCACTGCCCGGAACGTGCAGTTGATGGACTACGACCGCGCGCTCGAGCTGTTCGAGCCCGTGCTCGGGTTCGAAGTCCACGTCGAGCTGAACACGAAGACGAAGATGTTCTGCGGCTGCGCCAACGAGTTCGGCTCGGGTGCGAACACGAACACCTGCCCGACCTGCCTCGGCCTGCCCGGCGGCATGCCGCAGGTGAACGAGAAGGCCATCGAGTCCAGCATCCGCCTCGGACTGGCGCTCGGCTGCGAGATCGCCGAGTCGAGCCGGTTCGCCCGGAAGAACTACTTCTACCCGGATCTGGCGAAGGACTTCCAGACCTCCCAGTACGACGAGCCGATCGCCCACGACGGCTCCATCACGATCGAGCTGGAGAGCGGCCGCGAGATCACCATCGCGATCGAGCGCGCCCACATGGAGGAGGACGCGGGCAAGCTGACCCACGTCGGCGGTGCGACGGGCCGCATCCACGGCGCCGATCACTCGCTGGTGGACTTCAACCGCGGCGGCGTGCCGCTCGTCGAGATCGTCACCAAGATCATCGAGGGCGCCGAGGCCGATGCGCCGGAGGTCGGTCGCGCCTACGTGCGCGTGATCCGGGACATCGTCAAGGGACTCGGCATCTCCAACGCCCGGATGGAGGAGGGCAACGTGCGCTGCGACGCCAACATCTCCCTCCGTCCTCGTGGCACGACGAAGCTCGGCACGCGCACCGAGACGAAGAACGTCAACTCGCTGCGCTCGATCGAGCGCGCCGTGCGCTACGAGATCCAGCGCCAGGCGGCGATCCTGGAGGCCGGCGGCACCATCGTCCAGGAGACGCGCCACTGGCACGAAGACTCGGGTACCACCAGCGCCGGCCGTCCGAAGTCGGATGCCGACGACTACCGCTACTTCCCGGAGCCGGACCTCGTGCCCGTCGCGCCGAGCCGCGAATGGGTGGAAGAACTGCGCGGCACGCTGCCCGAGCCGCCCGCCACGCGCCGCAAGCGTCTCACCGCCGAGTGGGGGTTCACCGCACTCGAGTTCCAGGATGTCGCCAACGCCGACCTGCTGGACGAAGTGGAGGCGACGATCGCCGCGGGCGCCGGCCCGGCTGCCGCGCGCAAGTGGTGGACCGGCGAGATCGCCCGCCTGGCGAACGCGCAGAACGTGCCGGCCGGCACGCTGGTCAGCCCGCGGCACGTCGCCGAGCTCGCTGCCCTGGTGGACGCCGGAACGCTCACGGACCGCCTCGCTCGTCAGGTGCTCGAGGGTGTCATCGCGGGCGAGGGCGGCCCGCAGGAGGTCGTCGACGCCCGAGGGCTCGCGGTCGTCTCCGACGACGGCGCGCTGATCGCCGCGATCGATGAGGCACTCGCCGCACAGCCCGACGTGCTGGCGAAGATCCGCGACGGCAAGGTCCAGGCCGCCGGGGCCGTCATCGGTGCCGTGATGAAGGCCATGAAGGGGCAGGCGGACGCCGCCCGCGTCCGCGAGCTCGTCCTCGAGCGCGCTGCCGCGACCGAGTAGCCCGTCCACCGACCGACGAGTCGACGCACACACGCCGTCTCCGCGCCCTGCGGGACGGCGTGTTGCGTCGACTCGTCGCGGATTGCGGATTCCCAGCCGCCGTGTGCAGAGTAGGCGCATGGGCGTGTTCACTCTCGGCGGCCTCACGACCGCTCCCGCTTCCTCCCGCACCGACCTGCTCGCTCCCTCCACGCTGGCGATGCTCGACGCTCTCGGCCGGCTGGATGAGGTCGGGGTGGTGGAGATCGACCCCGGCATCTCCGACACCGCCGCGACGCGCGACGAGTTCGGCCTGGACCCGGACGACCTCGCCAACTGCGTCGTCGTCGCAGGCAAGCGCGAAGGCGTGGAGCGGATCGCCGCGTGCGTCGTCCTCTCCACCACGCGTGCGGACGTCAACAACACCGTGAAGCGCCTGCTGGATGTGCGCAAGGCGTCGTTCCTCCCGATGGACCGTGCTGTGGAGCTCACCGGGATGGAGTACGGCGGGATCACGCCGATCGGCCTGCCGCACGGCTGGCCGGTGCTGGTCGACCGGCGGGTCGCCGAGCGGGACGTGGTGATCATCGGCTCGGGCGTCCGCCGGTCCAAGATCCTCCTTCCCGGCCGCTTGATCGCCGAGCTTCCGGGTGCGCAACTGATCGACGGCCTCGGCCTGGAGGCGACAGCGCGATGAGCACGGCGCGATGAGCACCGCGATGACGGCAGCGCGATGACCGGTCCGAAATGACAGGAACCGTCGTCGACCGCGTGCTCTCGCCGGTCCGCTCGCGTCTGATCGAGACTCTGGCCGGCCGCTCGGACGAAGTCCCCGCCTGGATCCTGCGCCTCGAGGAAGGCGAGGACGCAGGCTTCTTCGCCCCCGGCAGTGCGGCGTGGGCCGTGCACGGCGGGATGCCGACCCTCGTCGCCGGTGTCCGCGCCCTTCTGCTGCAGGCACTGCACCCGGGAGCGCTGGCCGGGGTGCGGGACCACTCGCGCTACCGGGAGGATCCGCTCGGGCGGCTGGCCGGCACCATCCAATGGATCCACACGGTCACCTTCGGCAGTCGCGGCCAGGCCGCCGCCGCCTCGGACATGGTCCGCGTGCTGCACCGCCGGGTCACCGGCCGGTATGTCGACGGGCACGGGGTCGAGCGTCCGTACTCCGCGAACGACTCGGACCTCGCGCGCTGGGTGCATCTGTCGTTCACGGACGCGTTCCTGACCGCCCACGAACGCTGGGGCGACCCCATCCCGGGCGGACCGGACGCGTATGTCGCCGACTGGGCGACGGCGGCGGACCTGATGGGCGTTGAGGACCCTCCGCGGACGGCCGCCGGGCTGCGCGCCCAGATCGACGCGATCACCGAGGCCGGCGACCTGCGCGGAGGACCCGAGGTCGACGAGATCGTCCGGTTCATCCGTCGGGCGCCGCTTCGCCCGGTGCTGCGCCCGTCGTACCGGATCGCGTTCCGCGCGGCCGTGTCGACTCTGGATCCCCGGCACCGCGCGCTGCTCGGGCTGCCGCGGACGCGCTGGGAGCCGCTGCTCCCCATCCACTCGGCGACCGCGACGGTGCTCCGGGGCTCGCGCGTCCTGCTCGGGCCGCACACCCAGGCGGAGCTGGCGGCCCGCCGGCGCCTGGCACGCCTCGCGGGTGCGACGGCGGATCCCGATGCGAGAGGATGACCGTATGGATGAGGCCACCACCGAACGCATCGAACGCACCCGGACGGTCACCTGGGAGGATCCGGCGCCCGGAGTCACCCGGATGCCGACGATGACCGGGCTGGAGTACCTGCGCTCCATGATCCGCGGCGAGCTGCCGCCCCCGCCCATTACCGCGCTGATGCGGATGACCCTCGTCTCCGCCGATCCCGGGACGGTGACCTTCTCCTGCGAGCCGGACGAGTCGCACTACAACCCGATCGGGACGGTGCACGGCGGCTTCGTCTGTACCGTGCTCGACTCGGCACTGGGATGCGCGGTGCAGACGACCCTGCCGCAGGGACAGGGCTACACGTCCATCCAGATCACCGTCAACTACCTGCGGCCCGTGTTCGCCCACACCGGTCCGCTCACCTGCACGGCGACGGTGACGAAGCCCGGAAATCGAGTGGCCTTCGCGGACGGCGTGGTCACGGATGGCGCGGGCAAGACGGTCGCGACCGCCACGGGATCGCTGCTCGTCTTCCCGATCGGGGACTGACGCTCACGCCCCCTGGGCCGCCAGCAACTGGTCCCGCACCTTGCGGCGGATCACCTTTCCGACGATCGAACGCGGCAGCTCGTCCACCTGCACCACATGCTTCGGCACCTTGTAGGGGGTGAGGCAGTCCCGGCCGTAGGCGCGGATCGCCTCCTCGTCGAACGACGCCCCGGCCTCCATCACGACCGCGGCCACCACATCCTCGCCGCCGCGCCGGTGTGGGAGACCGACGACCGCGACATCCGCCACGCCCGGGAACGAGCGCAGCGCGTCCTCGACCTCCGTCGGCGACACGTTGAAGCCGCCGGTGACGATGAGCTCCTTGATGCGGTCGACGATGCGGACGAATCCGTCCTCATCCATCGTCACGATGTCGCCGGTGCGGAACCAGCCGTCGTCCGTGAACACCGACGACGACTCGTCCGGCTTGCGCCAGTATCCCGAGAACACCTGCGGACCGCGGGCGAGCAGTTCGCCCTCCTCGCCGAACGGCCGGTCGACAGACGGATCCTCCGGATCGGCGACGCGCAGTTCCGTGCTCGGCAGCGGCAGGCCGACGGTCCCCGGCTTCCGCGTCGCCCCCACCGGGTTCGCCATCAGCACGGGGGAGCACTCGGAGAGCCCGTAGCCCTCCACGAGGTAACCGCCCGTCTCTCCCTCCCACAGGTCGACGATGCCCTGCGGCAGGCTCATCGCCCCCGAGATCGCGATCTGGATGCCCGAGAGCGACACCTTCCGCTTCTCCGCCGCCTGCACCAGCCGCTCGTAGATCGGGGGGACCGCGGGCAGGAACGTCGCCGGCCGCTTCTTGACCACATCCAGCACCAGGTCCGGGTCGAACTTCGGGAACAGCACCAGCCGCGCGCCCATGCTCATCGCGAACGTGAGACAGAGGGTGAGACCGTACGCGTGGAACAGCGGAAGCACCGCGTACACGACGGAGGTTCCCCGCCCGATGGTCGGAACCCACGCCCGGGCCTGGGCCGCATTCACGGTCAGGTTGCCGTGCGTCAGCATCGCGCCCTTCGGACGGCCGGTCGTCCCCGACGTGTACTGGATGAGCGCGAGGTCGTCGCGCTCGGGCCGCGGGGAGGAGGCTTTCAGGCGACGGGAGGTCACCAGCGAGTCCCAGCGGATGGTTCCCGAGACCTTCGCCGTCAGCTGTTCCCGCGCCGAGCGGGCTGCGGCGACGGGGAGGCTCAGCGCGAACCGCTTCGAGGCCGGCATCGCGCGCGTCAGGTCGACCGAGACGACCGTGGTCACGCCGAGGTCGGCGGGAAGATCCTGGACGGTCGCGGCGACCTTGTCCCAGACGATCGCCACGGTCGCTCCGTGATCCTCGAACTGGTGCCGGAGCTCGCGCGGCGTGTAGAGGGGGTTGTGCTCGACGACGACCGCGCCGAGGCGGAGGACGGCGTAGAAGGCGGCGACGTGCTGCGGGCAGTTCGGCAGCACCAGCGCGACACGGTCGCCCTTGGAGACGCCCAGCTTGCGCAGGCCCTCCGCGGCGCGGGCGATCTGGTCGCCGAGTTCGGCATAGGTCGTCGTCGCTCCGAAGAACTCGAGCGCAACGTGCCGGCCGTAGGTGCGGACGGAGTCGTCGATGAGGTGAGCGAGGGAGCCGTCGGGCACCTCGACCTCGGCCGGGACGTCCTGCGCGTACGAAGCCACCCAGGGCCGCGCGTCGTAGGGGGAGTGGTCGTTGTCCGCTGTCACGCGCGCAAGCCTACGCGGACGCGACCAGCGCTCGCACAGCCTCCTCGATGGGGGTGTCCCCGCCGACGACCTCCCATTGCCGGCCGATCGTCTGCGGCTCGTCCAGGGCCGCGGCGATCAGACGCGCCACGTCCTCACGGGCGATGGTTCCGCGCGGAACGGTGTCGCCGAGTGTGACCGACCCGGTGCCCTCCTCGGTCGTCAGGCCGCCGGGCCGGAGGATCGTCCAGTCCAGAGTGGATGCGCGCAGCGCCGCATCCGCATCCCGCTTCGCCTCCACATAGGCCTTCCACACCGGGTCGGTGTCGTCCACCGGAGCGTCGACTCCCCAGGCGGAGATCTGGACGAAGCGGCGGATCCCCGCCTGGGCGGCCGCCTCCTGCGACTTGGTGGACCCGGCGAAGTCGACCGTTCGCTTGCGCTCGGCTCCGGAACCCGGGCCGGCTCCCGCGGCGAAGACTACCGCGTCGCAGCCCGCGATCGCGGCCGCCAGCGTGTTCGCCTCTGCGCTCTCGAGGTCGACGAGCACGCCCTCGCCGCCGAGGCGGTAGACGTCGTCGGCGTGCTCGTCGTTACGCACGACGCCGACGAAGTCATCACCGCGGTCATAGAGCACTCGCATGAGCTGCTGAGCGACTTTTCCGTGGGCACCGATGATCGCGACTCGAGTCATGCCTCCATCCTTCCACCGTGCCTCCGGAAAGACGCGACACACGTCCGCCTGACGCGAACGCTCTCGGATTCCTGCCGCCGCCTCTGTTAGCGTCATGACCATGACCGCCCTGCTCGAGCTGCTCGGACGTTCCATCGCGTCCGCCCTCGGGATGCTGGGCGCGCACAGCCCGGCCGGCGTGATCGCCCTCGTGGGCGTCGCCGGTGCGCTGGGTCTCGTGGCTGTGGTGGCAGCGGCCACATTGCGGTCCGTGGCGGCGCTGGCCGCCTCCCTCCGCCTCCGGTCGGTGTGGTCCCGCTCCGTGGTGCCGGTCGCCGGCTGGCTCGCCGAGAGCCAGTCCGCGCCGGATGCGGACGGCCGCCCGCGCCCGAGGGCGCCCGCCCTCCCCCTGCCGGTCGCGTAGTCCGGCGTCCGCCCCGCCGCCGGCGGGACGGTGCCCTGCGCGACCAGACGTGTCCACCACTCGTCCGACCCGCAGGGAATCACTTCACTCATGGACTTCTTCACCTGGCCGCCCATCGCGGCCATCCTCGACGGCGCCTACCGTCTCGTCACCGCTCTTTCCGCCGCTGTGGAGCCGCTCGCCGGCACCGCCGCCGGCCTCCTCGCCATCGTCGTGCTGACCGTGATCGTGCGCGCCGTCCTCCTCCCCGTCGGTATGAGTCAGGTGCGCGCCGAGTACAACCGCCGGCGTCTCGCCCCCCGGCTCGCCGAGCTGCAGCGCCGGCACGCAGGCGACCGCGAGACCCTTGCGCGCAAGACGATGGAGCTCTACCGGGAGGAGCAGGTGTCGCCCTTCGCGGGGATGCTGCCCCTTCTCGCGCAGATCCCCGTGGTCACGCTCGTCTACGCCGTCTTCACGCATCCCACCATCGCCGGCCACGCCAACGCGCTGCTCGGACAGCACGCGTTCGGCGCGCCCCTCGGCACGAGCTTCGTGGGGCTGACCGGTGCGGGCGCCGGCGTCTGGCCGGCGGTACTGGTCTACCTCGGCGTGCTCGCCCTGATCGCGATCGTCATGACGGTCTCGCGCCGCGTGCTGACGCTGCCGCAGGCCCCGGGCGCAACTGCGGCGACCGGGATGCTGCGCACCCTGTCGTTCCTGCCCTACGTCACGGTCGTCTTCGCCGCATTCGTCCCGCTGGCAGCCGCGGTGTACATCCTCACCTCGTCGGCGTGGACGGTGGGCGAGCGGTGGATGCTCCGCCGCCTCCTCGATCCGCAGCGACGCGCGGGCGGCAGCCCTCGTGCGACGACCTCGCACTGAGCGCCCGCACATCCCGGGGTGCCACGATGGGTCCATGTGGAAGCGCAGCGCCAAGGACACCGGACCGGTCGACGCGAACGTTCAGCGTCCGGACGCGCCCGGGCTGGGAGTCGGCGTCCAGGTGTGGGTGAAGGAGAACGTCCCAGCGGCCTCCGACGACTGGGTGGGAGAGCCGACGGGCGTGATCATCTCGGCCGGGGACCGCAACCTGCGAACCGTCTACGGCCCGCTCGACAGCTGGACGACCTGGACCGTCGCCTTCTCCGAGCCGCAGTACCGCCGCGATGGCCGCGGACCGTACGAGACGGCGGTCATCCCGGCGTTCCTGCTGGTCGCCGCGGAGCCCGCCGCCGACTGAACCGGTTCGCCTGACCACTACCTCCGCACTCGGCGCGAATCTACAATGACTTCATGTTCGTCGAGGGCACCCTTCGATGGCAGGTCACGGAAGACTGCCCGTGGGACCTGCTCGTCGCCCTCGCCGTGCGCGACCTGGCCGGGATCGGCGACCTCGCCCAGCCGCCCCTGCCACGACTGGAACCGGCCGTGACGCCGGTGCTGCAGCCGCATCCCGAGTCCCATCCTGCGCAGCCTGTCGACGGGCGGACGCGACCCCGTCCCGCACCGGTCCTGCGCGCGCACCCTGCACGCCCCGGGGGCGACCCCGTGAGCACGGGAACATTGGAGGCCCTGGCGGTCCAATGGCAGGCGTGGTTCGAGGTGGCGGCGGACCGGCACCGGCGCCTGTCCGCTCCGCTCCTGCATCCACCGCACTTCGAGGCGTTCGACCGGGCGATCGAGCTGCAGGATGCGGTGATCGCGCACTACGCCGCCGCGGCGGACTGGGCGGCCGCCCGGCACACGGAGTACGCGGCCGTGAGCGCCGAGTCCCACCGCCGCCGCGCCGCCGACATCGTGGATGTGGTGCGCGAGCGGGAGCACGAACTGCGGAGGCAGGCCGGCTACTTCCGGCTCGACCTCGAAGTGCTCCCGCTCGCGGAGAAGGGCGCATGGATCATCGGTCCGCACACGGTCGCCGTGAGCACTTCCCTGCGCGAGGACTCGGCCGCCTTCCGCGCCTGGCTCCGCCCTCTCGTATCCGCCCTCGTCTGACCCGGGCCCGCGCTCAGGCGGGACGCTTGGCGGGGGAGACGGTCAGCGCCGGGTCGGTCTCGGCAACATCCCCGACGGCCTCGTCGATGCGCGCCAGCACGTCGCCGGAGAGCTTCACTCCGGCCGCGGCGGCGTTCGACTGCACCTGCTCCGGACGGGAGGCTCCCACGATCGCGCCGGCGACGTTCGGGTTCTGCAGGACCCACGCCACGGCGAGCTGCGCCATGGTGATGCCCAGCTCGTCGGCGATCGGCTGGAGGCCCTGGACGGCGGTCAGCACGTCCTCGCGCAGGAAGCCGCGGATCGCGTTCGCCCCGCCCTTCTCGTCGGCCGCCCGGCTGCCTTCCGGCGCCTCCTGGCCGGGCTTGTACTTGCCCGTCAGCACACCCTGAGCGACCGGCGACCACACGATCTGCGAGATCCCCAGCTCAGCGGAGGCCGGGACCACCTGCTTCTCGATGACCCGCCACAGCATCGAGTACTGCGGCTGGTTGGAGATCAGCTGGATGTTCAGCTCCTTCGCCAGGGCGTGTCCCGCCCGCAGCTGGTCGGCCGTCCACTCGCTCACGCCGATGTAGAGGGCCTTCCCGGCGCGCACGACGTCGGCGAACGCCTGCATCGTCTCCTCGAGCGGAGTCTCGTGGTCGTAGCGGTGGGCCTGGTAGAGGTCGACGTAGTCGGTCCCGAGACGCTGCAGCGAGCCGTCGATCGACTCGAGGATGTGCTTGCGCGAGAGCCCGACGTCGTTGTGCCCCTTCGGGCCGGTCGGCCAGTAGACCTTCGTGAAGATCTCGAGGGAGGCGCGTCGCTCGCCCTTCAGCGCATCCCCGAGCACCTGCTCTGCGGCGGTGTTGGCGTACGCGTCCGCTGTGTCGAAGGTGGTGATCCCGGCCTCGAGAGCGGCCCGCACGGACTGTGTCGCGATGTCGTTCTCGACCTGCGATCCGTGGGTGAGCCAGTTGCCGTAGATGATCTCCGAGATCTTGAGTCCGCTGTTGCCGAGGTACCTGAATTCCATGACTCCAACGTATCCCGATTGCCCATTCGTCACGAATGCGGCGCTTCGCAGGGAGGGTGCGGGCGTCGGGTGCGGGTGAGAAGGTAGGGAGGTGGGACGAGCGGACGGCAGCCAGCGCCAGGTGAGCGCGTCCGACGTCGACGACTCGGAGGCGGCCATCCTGCACGTCGACATGGATGCGTTCTTCGCCTCCGTCGAACTGCTGGAGCGCCCGGACGCACGCGGCAAGCCCGCAATCGTCGGCCACGTCGGCGGCCGTGGCGTGGTGACGAGCGCGACGTACGAGGCGCGACGGTACGGCGTCCGCAGTGCGATGCCGATGTCGCAGGCTCTGCGGCTGTGCCCGAACGCGATCATCCTGACCCCACACTACGAGCGCTACACCCGGTACTCGGCCGCTGTGATGGACATCTTTCACGAGGTGACGCCGCTGGTGGAGCCGCTCAGCATCGACGAGGCGTTCCTGGATGTGTCCGGCGCCCGGCGTCTGCTCGGGTCGCCCCGGCGCATCGCCGAGCTGATCCGCTCCCGCGTCTTCGAGGAGACCGGACTCACCTGCTCGGTCGGCGTCGCCGCGACGAAGTTCATGGCGAAGCTCGCGTCGGGCCGAGCGAAGCCCGACGGGCTCCTGGTCATCCCGCGCACCGAGACGCTCGCCTTCCTCCGTCCCCTCCCGGTCGGTGCCCTCTGGGGTGTCGGCGCCAGCACCCAGGCGTCGCTCGAGCGGATGGGGCTGCTCACGGTCGCCGATCTCGCGGACGCTCCGCTGCACGTGCTGCAGAAGGCGATCGGGGATGCCGGCGGGCGGCGCCTCCACGACCTGGCCAACGGGAGGGATGCGCGCCGCATCGTCACGGAGTCGCGCGAGAAGAGCATCGGGCACGAGAACACCTTCGGCGTCGACGTCGGAGACCTGGACACCCTCCGCCGCGAATTCCTCCGGCTCTCCGGGCGGGTCGGCGAGCGGCTGCGGGAGCATGAGCTGGTGGCCCGCACCGTCGCGATCAAGGTCCGCTTCTCGGACTTCCGGACCATCACCCGCTCGCGCACCCTGGCCGAGCCGACCAATGTGGGCCGACGTCTCTTCGAGGAGGCCTGGGACGTATTCGGGGCGCTCGGCCTGGATGTCCGTCAGACCCCGCTCCGCCTGATCGGGGTGCGTGCCGAGCAGTTGCTCGACGCCGGCGGAGACGCACTCGCGCTGTGGGATCCCGACGAGGAGTGGCGCGAGACGGAGCGAACGCTGGATGCGGTGAGCGCCCGATTCGGGCGCGGCGCGATCGGGCCGGCCTCCCTCGTCCGCCGTTCGAGGGACGCCGACGAGGAGGAGCAGGACGGACGCAACCCGAAGTACGTGAGCGATTGAGCCGGCATCCGGTGCCTGGTCAGGCCGGAGGGCGCGCGCTACGGTGGCTTCCATGACGAACATCACCCTCAAGCTCGCGGAGACCATCAGCGGCTCCGGTATCAAGTCGGTCTACGGCGAACCGATCGTCCTGGATGGCACGACCATCGTCCCGGTCGCCGCTGTGCAGTTCGGTTTCGGCGGCGGAGGTATGGGCGAGGGCGGCGAGGACAACCCGGGCGGTGGTGGCGGCGGCGGGATGGCCGTCCCGTTCGGCGCCTACATATCCGACGAGCTGGGCGTCCGCTTCCGCCCCAACCTGATCACCCTGCTGGCGGTCGGCATCCCCTTCTTCTGGGTGGCCGGTCACGCCTGGGCCCGCGTCATCCGCGCGCTCAAGAAGTAGTCCCCGAGCGCTTCGACAACAGTCGGCCGAGCGTGAGGCGACTGCTCTCGCCTGCGCGCCCGGACCGGACGAATGGATGCGCGGCGCGAGGGATACACTGGGTGCGAACACGGGAGTCCGGTGAGCCGGGCTGAGAGGAGACTTCTCCAAGTCTCGACCGTCGAACCTGATCTGGGTCATGCCAGCGCAGGGAGGACCTTCTCACATCCCGTGCCCTGTTTCGCTGAATGAAAGGGCACGTACAGTGCACGCAACCATCTCCTCCACCGGTCTTTCGTCGCGCGTCCTGCGCTGGCGGGTCGTCGACATCGTCGTCGCAAGCGTCGTCGCCGTCGCATCCGGAGTCGTCTTCTGGGTCTGGGACATCGTCTCCAACCCCATCTCGGGCCCGGTCGGGACGGTCCTGCCCGGCTTCCAGGGCATCATCAACGGCCCGTGGCTGTTCGCGGGTGTCCTCGTCGCTCTCATCGTCCGCAAGCCGGGCGCCGCGCTGTTCGGCGAGCTGGTCGCCGCGGTCGTCTCGGCGCTGATCGGCACGCAGTGGGGCATCGCCACTTTGCTCTCCGGCGTGGTGCAGGGCCTCGGCGCCGAGATCGTCTTCGCCTTGTTCCTCTACGCGAACTGGCGGCTCGTCCCCGCCCTGCTGGCGGGTGCAGGCGCAGGCGTCGCCGAGTCCATCCTCGACCTTCTGTACTGGTACCCCGGATCGAAGCCGGAGTTCATCGTCGTCTACGCGATCACCACGACGGTTTCGGGCCTGATCGTCGCGGGACTCGGCTCCTGGCTGCTGGTGCGCGCCCTGGCGCGGACCGGGGCGTTGAGCCGTTTCGCCGCGGGCCGCGAGGCGCGGGGGACCGCGCAGGCCTGACGACGGTGAGCACGGGAGAGGGCGCCCCGGCGGCGGTTCGCGTCGCCGACTGGGGCTGGCGGTACGAGGGACGAAGCGCGTGGGCGGTTCGCGGTGTCGACCTGTGCATCGAGCCGGGGGAGCGGGTCCTGCTGCTCGGCGCGTCCGGCGCCGGCAAGAGCACGCTGCTCGCCGGCCTCGCGGGCGTGCTCGGCGGCGACGATGACGGTGAGTCCGCCGGGTCGCTGACTGTCGCCGGGCGCCCGCCCGCTCAGGCGCGGGGGACGGCCGGACTGCTGCTGCAGGACCCGGACGCCCAGGTCATCCTCGCCCGGGTGGGCGACGACGTCGCCTTCGCCGGCGAGAACCTCGGTGTGCCGCGCGACGAGTTGTGGATGCGCGTCCGGCGCTCGCTCGCAGAGGTCGGCCTCGACGTGCCGCTCGATCACCCCACGGCTCAGCTCTCGGGCGGGCAGAAGCAGCGCCTGGCGCTGGCTGGTCTGCTGGCCATGCGTCCCGGCCTGCTGCTTCTCGACGAGCCCACGGCGAATCTCGATCCCGAGGGCGTGCTCGAAGTGCGGGATGCGGTGCGCGCCGCACTCGAGGCGACCGGTGCCACGCTCGTGGTGGTGGAGCACCGCGTCGCCGTGTGGCGGGACCTGGTCACCCGGGTCGTCGTGCTGGGAGCGGACGGCGGCGTGCTCGCCGACGGCGCGCCCGACGCCGTGCTCGCCGATGCCGACGGCGAGCTCGGGCGGGCCGGCGTCTGGCTGCCGGGCACGCCCGTCCCGGAGACATCCGTCGTCCCCGAAGGGATGCCGCTGCTGACCGCGCACTCGCTCGCGTTCGGTCGTGCGGCGACGACACGCTCACGTCGGCGTCGCCGTGCGCGGGCGGGTGCGGCCACGGCCGTGCCGGTCGGGCATCCCGTCGATCTCGAGGTGCGTGCGGGCTCCGCGTTCGCCCTCACCGGCCGGAACGGCTCCGGCAAGTCGACCCTCGCCCTCACCCTCGGCGGACTGCTCCCCGCTCTCGGCGGCGAGCTGATCGCGGAGCCCCTCCTGGCCGACGGCGCCTCCTCGGATCCCGCATCCTGGCGGTCGCGCGAGCTGCTCACGCGCATCGGGAGTGTCTTCCAGAACCCGGAGCACCAGTTCATCGCAGGCACGGTCCGCGACGAGCTCGCCGCCGGCCCGCGCGCACTCCACCTGCCGACGACCGAGGTCGACGAACGAGTGGATGAACTGCTCGACCGGCTCGCGCTGACCGATGCCGCCGCCGCGAACCCGTTCACGCTCTCCGGCGGTCAGAAGCGCCGGCTCTCGGTTGCGACCGCCCTGGCGACGCGACCCCGCCTCCTGGTGCTGGACGAGCCGACTTTTGGGCAGGACGCGCGCACCTGGCAGGAGCTGGTTCGGATGATCGCCTCCCTCCGGCACGAGGGCCACGCCATCGTCGCCGCCACCCACGACGCGGAGTTCGTGCGCGCCGTGGGTGCCGCATCCCTTCGGGTGGATGTTGCGGAGGTGACCGCATGACGCTCGTTCAGCCGCTGCGCACCGGCCCGCTGGCGACCCTGAACCCGGTCGCCAAGCTCGGTGCCTCCGTGATCGTCACCGTCGCGCTGCTGCTCTCCATCGACCCGGTCTCGGCGGGGGTCGCCCTGATCCTCGAGCTGGTGCTGCTGGCGTTCGCCGGCATCCCGGTGCGCACCATCCTGGCGCGCACCGCCCCGGTCTGGATCGCCGCCCCGCTCGCCGGGCTGACCACGGTCCTCTATGGCCAGGTCTCCGGCACCGTCTATGTGCAGTGGTGGGCGGTGGAGATCAGCCAGGGCTCGATCGGCCTCGGCGCCGCGACCGCCCTCCGCGTGCTGGCGATCGGCCTGCCCGCGGTCCTGCTTTTCGTGACCATCGACCCGACCGACCTCGCTGACGGCCTGGCGCAGCTCCTCCGGCTGCCGGCCCGGTTCGTGATCGGCGGCCTCGCCGGACTTCGCCTGGTCGGGCTGTTCGCCGAGGACTGGCGGGCGCTCACCCTCGCCCGCCGGGCGCGTGGGGTCGCCGAATCCGGTGCGATCCGCCGGTTCCTCGGCCAGTCGTTCGCCCTCTTCGTGCTGTCGCTGCGGCGGGGCACCAAGCTTGCGACCGCGATGGAGGCGCGCGGCTTCGGCGCGCCCGGACAGCGGACCTGGGCGAGGCCCTCCGTCTTCCGCGCGCGCGACTGGGCGGCCCTGGGCGTCGCGCTGGCGGTCGCCGCGGCGGCGGTCACAGCGGCCGTGGCCGCCGGGAGCTGGAATGCCCCGCTCGGCTGAGCCGGCGCCCGAGTCGGCGGCTGAGTCGGCGGCGCAGGCGCCCGCCGAGGCGCCCGCCGAGGCGCCGGCCGGTCTCGCCGCGCTTTTCGCCGCCGTGACCCACGCCGTGGATGCCGCCACGGCAGGCGGACGCACTCCCGTCATCCTCATCGACGGTCCGAGCGGTGCGGGCAAGAGCTCGCTCGCCGATCTCCTGCTCGCCGCCTGGCCCGCGAAGGGCCACCCGCGGCTGGTCCGGATGGACGACCTCTACCCCGGCTGGGACGGCCTCGACGCGGCGAGCACCGCGGTCGCCGATGACTTGCTCGAACCGCTCCGCGCCTCCCGAGCCGGATCGTGGCAGCGCTGGGACTGGGCGGAGGACCGTCCCGCCGGGCGTGAGACCGTCACCGGCCCCGAGCCGCTGATCGTGGAGGGATGCGGCACGCTGTCCGTCCGCAATGCGGCCCTCGCCGACCTGACCGTCTGGCTGCGGGCCGACGACACGCTCCGCAAGCAGCGCGCCTTGGCGCGCGACGGCGACACCTTCGCCACCCACTGGGACACCTGGCAGGCGGAGTTCGACCGCTTCGTGGCGCGCGAGCATCCACTCGACCACGCCGCGCTGATCCTCGACGTGTCGGCCCTCGATCTGAGCGCCGGGGTCCGCGACCGCCGATCCGGGACTACGGTGGACACATGACCGAGGCACGCCAGGACCCCGAATACATCGTCGAGTACGTGGACGGACCGCTCGCCGGCCAGACCGACCGCCGTTTCCTCATCGACGGCAAAGTGGATGAGCGCATCGGCGTGATCGCCGCGGTCGAGGGCCTCGAGTCCACCTTCTGGTACGTCGCCGGCGAGGAGCGCGAGGTCGAGG
>Ga0209677_100374_pt1 | contig 27370 bp, 23 predicted proteins | sample AraplaCvi_mCL_r2_2_FD_184285 | JGI IMG/M metagenome (GOLD analysis project Ga0209677, IMG submission 184285) | Arabidopsis root microbial communities from North Carolina, USA - plate scrape CL_Cvi_mCL_r2 (SPAdes) (version 2) | ecosystem: Host-associated > Plants > Roots > Endosphere | place: USA... | reverse complement strand
ACGCCGTCGACGATCTACCGCCGCTGGGGCGATCTGCAGGAGCTCCTGGCCGATGTCGCTGCCTCGCGCCTGCAGCCTGACGGCCCGCCGCCAAAGATCGGTAGCGCTCGCGACGATCTCGAAGCCTGGGTCGAGCAATATGCAGACGAAATGGCCTCCGGCGTCGGCCGGGAGATGATCCGCGATGTGCTCTCGGCCGCCGACACGGCAAATGCCGAAAGGTGCAGCGGCTATACCCAGCATCAATTATGTGTGCTCATTGCCCGGGCCAAGGAATACGGTGAAGCCTTTCCGACCCTGGTCGAGCTGATGGATCACGTCATTTCGCCGATCATGTACCGCGTCCTTTTCGATCAGGCGCCCGGCACAGACTATGTTCGCGAACTCATCGCACGAGCAATGCCGAGGGACACATCCCGAACTTGAGACGGCGGTCGATTCCGGCGCACGACTCACCAGACGCTGTCGGGCTGTCTTCTTTGCGACTTTGATTGGTTGCCCGCAACTGACGAACAAGTTAACGGATGAATACACGCAAAAATTGTCAATGCAATGGAATTTCCTTGGAATACGCGTGCCGGAATGGGGCCCTTCGTCAATTTGTTATTGAAAAATAAAGCAGAAGATGATGCTAATTATCTTTAGCGAATTCAACGGCAACGCGAAGGGGTCTGCTCAATGCTTAATGAATTCAAGGCATTTATCGCACGCGGCAATGTCATGGATCTCGCCGTCGGAGTGATCATCGGCGGTGCTTTCGGCGGCATCGTGAAATCGCTGGTTGACGATATCATCATGCCGGTCGTCGGTGCGATTTTCGGCGGCTTCGATTTCTCGAACTACTTCTTCGGTCTCTCCTCGGCGGTCAATGCGCCGACACTGGCGGCTGCCCGCGCCCAGGGTGCGGTTTTCGCCTACGGCAATTTCATCACCGTCCTCATCAACTTCCTCATCCTCGCCTGGATCATCTTCCTGATGGTCAAGGGCGTGAACACGTTGCGCAAGCAAGTCGAGCGCAAGGAAGAGAAGATCGCCGAGGCAGCGCCTCCGCCGGCGGATGTCCAGTTGCTCACCGAGATCCGCGACCTTCTCGCCAAGCGTTGAGGGGGTTCCGCGCCGCTGATTTTAAAGCCTCGGCCTGACAAGGGCCGGGGCTTTATTCATCACCAAAATCGATCGATCACTAAGGCAAAGTCATGGGATTTGCCCACCATTGTGCTCTATGAAGGCGAAAACCGGAGACTTTGCATGTCGATACTGAATAGCCTCAGCCCGCGTGCGCTTGCAGCACCCGAAAGCGGGATCGTCGAAGTTGTGAATTATGCCCGTGGCCGTGACGGGCTCCTGCCGCTCTGGGTCGGCGAGGGCGATCTGCCGACGCCGGATTTCATCAATCGCGCCGCCATGGCCTCGCTCAACGCCGGCGAAACCTTCTACACCTGGCAACGCGGCATTCCGGAACTGCGCCAGGCGCTCGCCGATTACTATGGCCGGCACTTCGGCACCTCCTTGCCGATGGAGCATTTCTACGTCACCGGCTCCGGCATGCAGGCGATCCAGCTTTCCGTGCAGGCGATCACCTCGCCCGGCGACGAAATGGTCTATCTGACACCCGCCTGGCCGAATATCGCCGCCGCGCTGGAGATATCAGGCGCCCGCTCCGTCGGTGTGCCGCTGCAGTTCGAGAATGGCAAATGGTCGCTCGATCTCGGGCGCCTGGAGGCTGCGATCACGCCGAAGACCAAGGGTCTTTTCATCAACACCCCGTCCAACCCGACCGGCTGGACGGCAACGCATCAGGATCTTGCCGATATTCTGGCGCTGGCGCGAAAGCACGGTCTCTGGATCATGGCCGACGAAATCTACGCGCTCTACTATTATGCCGGCGGCCGCGCGCCGAGTTTCCTCGATATCAAGGAAGCCGACGACAAGATCCTCTTCGTCAATTCCTTCTCGAAGAACTGGTCGATGACCGGATGGCGGGTCGGCTGGATCGTCGCGCCGGCCGAACTCGGCCAGGTAATCGAAAATCTCGTACAATATTCGACATCCGGCGTCGCGCAATTCATGCAGCGCGGCGCGGTCGCCGCCCTGAACGAGGGCGATGACTTCGTTCGCTCCAACATCGCCAAGGCCACCCGTTCTCGCGATATTCTCTGCGATGCCCTGATCGCCACCAATCGCGTGCAGACGCTGAAGCCGGATGGAGCGCTCTATTCCTTCCTCAAGATCGACGGCGTCACCGACAGCCGCGGAGCCGCCATCGACATCGTCGACAAGACCGGCGTTGGCCTCGCGCCCGGAACGGCTTTCGGGCAGGGCGGCGAACTCTTCCTGCGCGCCTGCTTCCTGCGTGACCCGGCTCAGGTCGCCGATGCGGCAGAGCGGTTGAGCCGGTATATTTTGAGTTTGTAACGAGAAGCATCTTCGCGATTGCCGCACCTCTGTCACGACAGTGACAGAGGGGGTGCGCACCCTCCTCGATATCGATACTTACCCGTCGTACAGCCAATCGATAAAATGCAACCGATCCCGCAAATCCCTACCTAACCATAGAAACAAACTTCCCCTTCCTACAGTCTGCTCAGCGCAGGCTTTTAATCAAATCGCACGAATACAACCCTCATATATCGCCGATACGACTTGGCGGGGACGCGAAGAATGACGGTGTTGGTGACGGGCGGAGCCGGATATATCGGCAGCCATATGGTCTGGAGATTGCTTGACGCGGGCGAGGACGTGGTGGTCGTCGACCGCCTTTCGACCGGTTTTCGCTGGGCTGTTCCGCCCGCCGCCCGGTTCTATCTCGGCGACATGGCGGACGAAGCGCTGCTGCAGAAGATTTTCGCCGAAAACGACATAGACGCCATCATCCACTTTGCCGGTTCGGCCGTGGTGCCGATGTCGATCGAGGACCCTCTCGCCTATTACGAAAACAACACCGGCAAGACCCGCATCCTGATGAGCGCCGCCGTCAAGGCTGGCATCCGTCATTTCGTCTTTTCTTCCACCGCCGCCGTCTACGGTCCGCAGCCCGCGGAAAGGCCGGTCAGCGAAGGCGCACCATTGCGGCCTGAATCGCCCTATGGTCAATCCAAGCTCATGTCGGAGCTGATGCTGAGCGATGCCGCTGCGGCCTATGATTTCCGCTATGTCGCGCTGCGCTACTTCAACGTCGCCGGCGCCGACCCTAAGGGGCGGGCCGGCCAGTCGACCGAGGGTGCGACCCATCTCATCAAGGTTGCCTGCGAGGCGGCACTCGGCCGCCGCCATCAAGTGGATATCTATGGCACCGACTATCCGACGCATGACGGAACGGGTGTTCGCGACTACATCCATGTCAGCGATCTTGCGGACGCACACCTCATGGCGCTGCGCCATCTGCGCAGCGGCGGCCGGCCGCTGGTCGCCAATTGCGGGTATGGCCTGGGCTATTCCGTGCTTGATGTGCTCAACATGGTCATGCGCGTCCATGGCCGTGCTTTCCGCATCCACATGTCGCCGCGCCGACCGGGCGACACGGCCAGCGTCGTCGCCGATGCGACGCTCGCCCATCGGGAACTCGGCTGGGCGCCGAAATACAATTGCCTGGAAACAATCGTGCGCTCGTCGCTGGATTGGGAACTGCAGCTTGCGCAACGTTCAGGCTTCGATGCGGGCGGGTTCAAGAAGGTCTACGCTGCCCCGAGCATCCGGTAGCCCGGGAGGACGGGAGCCGACCGCATCAGCTGTCAGCACGTCTCCAAGGCCCGAGAAAGGCCGGCGCATTCCGGCGTACGGTTTCCGTCAGAAAATCGATGACGGTGCGCACGCGCGGCGATTGGCGCAGATCGCGGTGGCAGGTGATCCAATAGTGGCGCTTGAGATCAACTTCCTGCGGCAGCACGGCCTGCAGATCCGGATGCTTGCCGGCGATGAAAAACGGCAGCACGCAAAGCCCCAGCCCGTTCTTGGTCGCCGTCAGCTGCGCGAAGATGCTCGAGCTCTGGAATTGCGGCCTGATGCGCGGATGGACGTCGCCGAGATAGTCCAACCCCGGCGCGAAGATCATGTCCTCGATATAGCCGATGAAAGCGCAGTCGGGCAGGTCGTCGCGGCTCTCGATCGCTCGATGGCTGGCGAGATAGTCCCGCGATCCATAGACCTGAAGGTGATAGTCGGTCAGCTTCTCGGTGAAATAAGGGCCGGCCTTCGGCGGGTCGAGCACGACGACGATGTCGGCCTCCTTGCGCGAGAGCGACATGATCTGCTGGATGGTGATCAGCTCCAGCGAAATGGTCGGATGTTTCGCCGTGAATTCCGGCAGCACGCCGGTAAAGAAGAAATTCGAAAAGCCTTCCGGCGCGCTGATGCGCACTACGCCGCGCTGCGCCGCCGATCCGGCGGAAAGATCCGTCCGAAGACGCTCGGTTTCCTGCTCCATGCGCTCCGCCGTGTCGATGAACCGCTGGCCCATGCCCGTCAGCATGTAGCCGCGCGGATTGCGCTCGAAGAGCTTGACCTTCAGGGCGAATTCCAGCCGGTCGATGCGGCGCGAAACGGTGGCATGGCTGGTGCGCAACTGCCGGGCCGCGGTCGAAAGCTGCCCGGTTCGCGCCACGGCGAGGAAGAATTGCAGATCGTCCCAGGTAAAGTGCGGCGTGCCCTTCATGTTTCCCCCTTCTGTTCAAAAATGAACAGACCCTGTTTGGAATTAATTGCAATCGCGACTTGCGTCAACGCGCGATTTCCTTGATCCTGCACGTCTCGGAAAGTCGTTTGGAGGAAAGCGGCTGGCCAAATTTGAACAGATTCATTTTTGCCAAATCTCTGGGAGGAGAATATGCGAAAGAGTCTTATTGCATCCCTGGCACTTCTGCTTGCAACCAGCACAGCGGCTTTCGCCGCCGGCGCGTCCGACGGTGTCGTGAAGATCGGCATCCTGAATGACCAGTCGGGCGTCTATGCCGATTTCGGCGGCAAGTCGTCTGTGGAGGCTGCAAAGATGGCCGTCGAGGATTTCGGCGGCAAGGTGCTCGGCGCGCCGATCGAGATCGTCGATGCCGACCACCAGAACAAGCCGGATATCGCTTCGAACATCGCCCGCCAGTGGTACGACCAGGACAAGGTCGACGCGATCATGGAGCTGACGACCTCGTCGGTGGCGCTTGCCGTGCAGGCGGTCGCCAAGGAGAAGAAGAAGATCGATATCGTCACCGGCGCTGCAACGACGGATCTGACAGGCAAGCAATGCTCGCCCTATGGCTTCCACTGGGCCTATGACACACATGCTCTGGCCGTCGGCACCGGCGGCGCGCTGGTCAAGCAGGGGGGCGATACCTGGTTCTTCCTCACGGCCGACTACGCCTTCGGCTATTCGCTGGAGCAGCAGACCGGCGATTACGTCAAGGCAAGCGGCGGCAAGATTTTGGGTTCCGTTCGCCATCCGCTGTCGACGAATGATTTCTCATCCTTCCTTTTGCAGGCGCAATCGTCCGGCGCCAAGGTCATCGGCCTTGCCAATGCCGGCCTCGATACCTCCAACGCCATTAAGCAGGCCTCGGAATTCGGCATCACCCAGGGCGGCCAGCATCTGGCGGCACTTCTCTTCACGCTCGCCGAAGTCCACGGTCTTGGCCTGCAGGCGGCTCAAGGGTTGACGCTGACCGAGGGCTATTACTGGAACCTCGACGACAAGAGCCGCGAATTCGGCAAGCGCTTCTTTGCCCGCACCGGCAAGATGCCGAACATGATCCATGCCGGCACCTATTCCGCCGTCACGCAATATCTGAAGGCGGTGCAGAAGGCCGGCACTGACGATACCGAGGCCGTCGCCAAGGAACTGCATGAAATGCCGGTCGATGATTTCTTCGGCCGCGGCGGCACGGTCGGCGCCAACGGCCGCATGATCCACGACATGTATCTGCTCCAGGTCAAGAAGCCGGATGAGAGCAAGGAGCCGTGGGATTACTTCAACGTGCTGGCAACCATTCCTGGCAAGGAAGCCTATATCGATCCCGCCAAGAGTGGTTGCGATCTCGTCAAGCAATGAGGTTACGGCCGGCCGATGGCGATGTCAGCAATAGATCAGCATGAAGAGCCTCGGGTGGTCTTGTCCGCCCGGGGACTCCGCCGCGATTTCGGTGGTTTTACCGCCGTCAAGAATGTCGATCTCGATGTGCAGCATGCCCGCGTCCACGCGCTGATCGGCCCGAACGGCGCCGGCAAGACGACGGTGTTCAACCTGCTCACCAAGTTCCTGCAGCCCACCCACGGCACGATCACGCTGCTCGGCACCGATATTACCCGCACAAGACCCGACAAGGTGGCGCGCATGGGCCTCGTGCGCTCCTTCCAGATTTCGGCTGTTTTTCCGCATCTGACCGTGCTCGACAATGTACGCGTCGCCCTGCAGAGGACGAGCAATCTCGCCCATCAATTCTGGCGGCCGATCTCGGCGCTCGACAGCCTCAACGCCCGCGCCGAGCAGCTTCTCGCATCCGTCGGACTTTCGAAGGAGCGGGATGCCGTTGCCGCCGATCTTTCCTATGGCCGCAAGCGCGTGCTGGAGATCGCGACGACCCTGGCGCTTGACCCGAAAGTGCTGCTGCTCGACGAGCCGATGGCCGGCATGGGGCTGGAGGATGTCAACACCGTCTCCGCCATCATCCGCGAGGTGGCGCGCGACAGGGCCGTGTTGATGGTGGAGCATAATCTCTCCGTCGTCGCCGATATCTGCCATCAGGTGACCGTGCTGCAGCGCGGCGAGATCCTGGCTCAGGGCGATTACGCCACGGTCAGCCGCGACCCGCGCGTCCGCGAAGCCTATATGGGCACTGAGGAGGCTTGAGGATGGCGGCGTTGCTCGAAGTCCAGGGGCTGAATGCCTGGTATGGCGAAAGCCACATCCTGCATGGCGTCGACATGCGGGTCGGCGAGGGCGAAACCGTCACCATCCTTGGCCGCAACGGCGTCGGCAAGACGACGACATTGCGCACCATCGTCGGCATCGTCCGCGCGCGCAAGGGCAGGATCGCCTTTGCCGGCGCCGACATGATGCAGGTGCCTTTGCACAAGACCGCCCACAAGAGCATTGGCTTCGTGCCGGAGGAGCGCGGCATCTTCTCGACGCTCAGCGTCTATGAAAACCTGATGTTGCCGCCGGTCGTGGCATCAGGCGGGATGACGGTCGACGAGATTTTCGAACTGTTTCCCAATCTGCACGAGCGCCGCAACAGCGCCGGCACCAAGCTTTCCGGCGGCGAGCAGCAGATGCTCGCCATGGCGCGCATCCTGCGCACCGGCGTCCGCATGTTGCTGCTCGACGAGCCCACGGAAGGCCTTGCGCCCGTCATCGTCCAGCGCATCGGCGAGGTCCTGCAGAAGCTCAAGGCGCGAGGGATGACCATATTGCTGGTCGAGCAGAACTTCCGTTTCGCCAGCCGCATCGCCGATCGCTTCTATGTGATGGATCACGGCCAGATGGTCTCGGAGTTTCCGGTCGGCGAACTGCCCGAGCGCATGGACATGCTGCACAAAGTGCTGGGGGTCTGAACCATGACGACGATATTCGGTATCCCCGCCCAGGCCCTTCTCGGGCAATTGCTGATCGGCCTCATCAACGGCTCCTTTTATGCGCTGCTGAGCCTGGGGCTCGCGATCATCTTCGGCATGCTGCGGGTGATCAATTTTGCTCACGGCGCGCTTTACATGCTCGGCGCCTTCACAGCCTATCTGCTGCTCGCCTATGCCGGGATCGGCTATTGGCCGGCCTTGATCGTGGCGCCGCTGATCGTCGGTCTGTTCGGTGCCCTCGTCGAGCGGCTATGCCTGCGCCAGCTTTACAACATCGATCCGCTCTACGGCCTGCTCTTCACTTTCGGCATGGCGCTGACCATCGAGGGCACGTTCCGCTATCTCTACGGCTCCTCAGGCCAGCCTTATGCGGTGCCGGCGGAACTGGCGGGTGCCAGGAACATCGGTTTCATGTTCCTGCCCGTCTATCGCGGCTGGGTGATCATCGCCTCTCTCATCGTCTGCATCGGCACCTGGCTGCTGATCGAGAAGACCAAGCTCGGCGCCTATCTGCGCGCGGCGACGGAAAATTCCGTGCTCGTCCAGGTCTTCGGCGTCAATGTGCCCGTGCTCCTGACGCTGACTTATGGTTTCGGTGTCGCACTTGCCGCCTTTGCCGGCGTGCTGGCGGCGCCGATCTATCAGGTCTCGCCGCTGATGGGATCGAACATGATCATCATCGTCTTTGCCGTGGTCGTGGTCGGCGGCATGGGGTCGATCATGGGCGCGATCGTGACAGGTTATATGCTCGGAATTGCAGAGGGCCTGACCAAGGTCTTCTATCCGGAAGCGTCGAATATCGTCATCTTCGTGATCATGGCGATCGTGCTGCTCATCAGGCCCGCGGGCCTCTTCGGTCGGGATGCGTGAGATGGTTGATGTGACCACATTGGGATCCAGGCGACACCAGAGGTTTTCGGCGCAGAAACTGCTGCTGGTTATCGGCGTCGTCGGGCTGATCTGGGCGCCGTTCTTCATCTACCCGATCTTCGTCATGAAGGTGCTTTGCTTCGCGCTTTTCGCCTGCGCCTTCAACCTGCTGCTCGGCTATGCAGGCCTGCTCTCCTTCGGTCATGCCACCTTCTTCGGCGGTGCCGCCTATTTCACCGCCTATACGGTGAAGGAGTGGGGCGTGCCGCCGGAGCTCGGCATCCTCATCGGCGTCGCCGGCGCGGCGCTGCTCGGCCTGGTCATGGGCTTCGTCGCGATCCGACGGCAGGGCATCTACTTCGCCATGATCACGCTGGCGCTGTCCTACATGTTCTATTTCTTCTGCCTGCAGGCTGCGTTTACCCATGGCGAGGACGGCATTCAGTCCGTGCCGCGCGGCTATCTCTTCGGCATCCTCGATCTCAACAACTCCTTCAACATGTATTATTTCGTCCTCGCCGTGTTCTTGATCGGCGTTCTGATCATCTGGCGCTTCATCAATTCGCCTTTCGGCATGATCCTGAAGTCGATCCGCGAGAATGAGCAGCGGGCGATTTCGCTCGGCTATTCCGTCGCGCATTACAAGCTCGGCGCCTTCGTCATGTCGGCGGCGCTGGCGGGACTCGCCGGAGCGGTCAAGGCGCTGGTCTTCCAGTTCGCGACGCTCACCGACGTCGCATGGCAGATGTCGGGCGAAGTGATCCTGATGACCCTGCTCGGCGGCATCGGCACGCTGATCGGCCCGCTCTTCGGCGCGGGATTCGTAGCGACCCTGGAAAACTACCTCGCGACGTCGGAATTCCCCGTCACCATCATCACCGGCATCGTCTTCATGGTCTGTGTCCTGCTCTTCCGGCGTGGCGTCATCGGCGAATTCTATGCGTCGCGGCTGGGACGGAAGCTGGGATTTGAATATCGGCGTTGATTGGTTGCCTTTCCTTCTCCCCGTTCGCGGGGAGAAGGTGCCCGAAGGGCGAATGAGGGGCTATTTCGAGATTGATCCGCAAGCCGGGATTTGCCGAACCTTCATGCCCCTCACCCTAACCCTCTCCCTGCACGCGGGAGAGGGAATGACTGAGTTTTGAACATGGATCGCTTCGACTACATCATCATCGGTGCCGGCAGTGCCGGCTGCCTGCTTGCCAACCGGCTCTCGGCCGATCCCAACAACCGGGTGCTGCTGCTGGAAGCGGGCGGCAATGACAACTACCACTGGATCCATATTCCCGTCGGCTATCTCTATTGCATTAACAATCCCCGCACCGATTGGTGCTTCACCACGACGCCCGAGGCGGGGCTGAACGGTCGCTCGCTGAACTATCCGCGCGGCAAGGTGCTTGGCGGCTGCTCCTCCATCAACGGCATGATCTACATGCGCGGCCAGGCGCGCGACTATGATCTCTGGCGGCAGCTCGGCTGCACCGGCTGGGGCTGGGAAGACGTGCTGCCCTATTTCACCAAGTCCGAGGATCATTACAGGGGCAAGGACGAGATGCACGGCGCCGGCGGCGAATGGCGGGTGGAAAAGGCGCGTGTGCGCTGGGCCGTGCTCGACGCCTTCCAGGCGGCGGCCCGCGAGGCAGGCATCCCCGAAACGGCCGATTTCAATCGTGGCAACAATGAGGGCTCCGGCTATTTCGACGTCAACCAGCGTTCCGGTATCCGCTGGAATACGGCGAAGGCCTTCCTGCGGCCGGCAATGAAGCGAGGCAATCTGACGGTCTACACCAAGGCCCAGGTGCGGCGCCTCGTCATCGAGGGTGATGCCGTGATCGGCGTCGAGTTCCAGCACGATGGCGTGGCGAAGCGCGTCTACGCAAGCAAGGAGACGGTGCTGTCGGCCGGCTCCATCGGCTCGCCGCAGATCCTCGAACTGTCAGGCATCGGGCAGGGCGATGTGTTGAGCAAGGCCGGCATCGAGGTCGTCCGCGAGGTCAAGTCCGTCGGCGAAAACCTGCAGGATCACTTGCAGCTTCGCATGGCTTACAAGGTGACCGGCGTTCCCACCTTGAACGAGAAGGCGACGAAGCTCATGGGCAAGGCGGCGATCGGCCTCGAATATCTCATCCGCCGCTCCGGGCCGATGGCGATGGCGCCGAGTCAGCTCGGCATCTTCACCCGCTCCGGGCCGGACAAGGAAACGCCGGATCTGCAATATCACGTGCAGCCGGTCTCGCTCGACAAGTTCGGCGATCCCGTCCATCCTTTTCCGGCGATCACCGCCAGCGTCTGCAACCTGAGGCCGGAAAGCCGCGGCTCGGTGCATGTCCGCAGCCCCGACTTTGCCATGCAGCCGGCAATCAGCCCGAATTATCTCTCCGCATCGCGCGACCGCGAGATCGCCGTGCGCTCCATCCGCCTGACGCGGCGGATCGTGGCGCAGCCTTCCTTCGCGAGATTCAGTCCGGAGGAGTTCAAGCCCGGCCCGTCCTATCAGACCGATGCTGATCTCGAGCGCGCCGCCGGCGACATCGGCACGACGATTTTCCATCCCGTCGGCACATGCCGCATGGGTAGCGATCCGCAAAGCGTCGTAGATCCCCGTCTGCGACTGCGCGCCCTTGCAGGGCTGCGCATAGCGGATGCGTCGATCATGCCGTCGATCACATCGGGCAACACCAACTCGCCGACGATCATGATCGCCGAAAAGGCGGCTGAGATGATCCTTGCCGACAACCGCTGAACGCCTGCTGATGAGAGCAAGTCCAGGAAAAGTGCGCAGCAGTTTTCCGTCCGGAGTTGCGATAAGACAAAGAACCGGAACGGTTCGGCATTTCCGTGAAACGCGAACCGTTCTGGCGGCAAGGACAGGAGATTTGCATGGATAGCACGGACGAAGTGATCATCGAGCGACGCGGATCGGCTGGCATCATCCGGCTCAACCGCCCGAAGGCGCTGAACAGCCTGACGCTGCCTATGGTGCGGACGATAACCTCGGCCCTTGAGGAGTTCGCCATCGATCCCGCCATCGCCGCCGTCATCGTCAAGGGCGAGGGCGAGCGTGGTTTCTGCGCGGGCGGCGATATCCGCCTGCTGCACCAGAGCGGCAAGGAGGGTTCGGACGGCGCGGAAACCTTTTGGCGCGAGGAATTCCGGCTAAACCATGCCATTTCACGCTATCCCAAACCCTATGTCGTGCTTATGGACGGCATCACCATGGGCGGCGGCGTCGGCCTTTCGGCGCATGGCAGCCATCGCATCGTTACCGAACGCACGCGCCTTGCCATGCCTGAAACAGGCATCGGCTATTTCCCCGATGTCGGCGCCACCTGGCTCTTGCCGCGCGCGCCGGGCGAAGCCGGCACCTGGCTGGGCCTGACCGGCCTTGCCGTCGACGCCCCTGACGCACTGCACGCGGGGTTTGCGGATCATTGCGTTGCCTCCTCGGCGCTTCCTGTATTGATAGATGCGATCGCGGCGCTGCCTGCCTCGGCCTCCGCCGCCGATGTGCATGCCCTGATCAAGACCATGGCAACGGATGCCGGCGAGAGCCGCCTTGCGGCAAATCGTGACGTGATCGATCGCGCCTTTGCAGGGGATACGGTCGAGGAGATTCTACAGGTGCTGGCCAAAGAATCGGGGGAATTCGCCGCCGAAAGCGCCGGCGTGATTGCCGGCCGCTCGCCGACCAGCCTGAAGCTGACGCTGCGGCTGCTGCGCGCCGGGCGTACGAGCGCAGATCTCGCCGAGTGCCTCAATCGTGAACTCGGCGCCTGCCTGGGCATATTGTATAATCATGATTTCTACGAAGGCGTCCGTGCCGCCGTCATCGACAAGGACCGCAACCCGAAATGGTCGCCGGCCAGTCTTGCCGAGGTGAGGTCTAGCGATATCGACCGCTTCTTCGTACCGGCGCAGCCGCCGCTTTTCGCAGCATAACGGATCATGGGAGGAAAATCATGACACGGATCGCATTCATCGGCCTCGGCAATATGGGAGGCCCGATGGCCGCCAATCTGGTCAAGGCCGGCCACGCCGTCATCGGTTACGATCTCTCGCATGACATGCTCAAGGCCGCCGAGGCAACGGGAGTCAAACCCGCGAACGTGCTGACCGAAGCCCTGGCGGAGGCTGAGGTGGTGGTGACCATGCTGCCGAAAGGTCAGCATGTCCTTACGGTCTGGGCCGATATCCTGCGCTCCGTGCCGAAGGGTACCCTGCTGATCGACAGTTCCACCATCGATGTCGATAGTGCCCGCAAGGCTCACGTCATGGCGGGTGAGGTTGGTTGCCTCTCGCTTGACGCGCCGGTCTCGGGCGGCACAGGTGGCGCCTCGGCGGGAACGCTGACCTTCATGGCGGGTGGCTCCCCGGAAAGTTTTGCGGCCGCCAAGCCATTGCTGGAGGTGATGGGCCGCAAGATCGTCCATTGCGGCGATGCCGGCGCCGGACAGGCGGCGAAAATCTGCAACAATATGATCCTCGGCATTTCCATGATCGGCGTCTGCGAGGCCTTCGTGCTCGGCGAAAAGCTCGGCCTTTCGCATCAGGCCCTGTTCGATGTCGCCTCGACCTCCTCCGGCCAATGCTGGTCGATCAACACCTATTGCCCGGTGCCAGGCCCCGTGCCGACATCGCCGGCCAATAACGACTATAAGCCCGGGTTCTCGGCAGCCTTGATGCTGAAGGACCTGCGCCTGTCGCAGGAGGCGGCGCTGTCGAGCGGTGCATCGACGCCGCTAGGCGCGGAAGCGGCGCAGCTCTACGCGCTGTTTGAAAAGCTCGGCAATGGGGGGCGTGATTTTTCCGCGATCATCGAGATGTTTCGGGAAGCTGGTTGAGTACAACCGGTAACAGTCCAGTGAGTTGAAAGCCCGGATTGCTCCTCACCCCGGCCCTCTCCCCCGCTCGCGGGGAGAGGGGGATTATGCCCCATGCTGCTTCAACCGGACTGAGAGCAGGCTGTTTTACGCTATAGTTCCCTCTCCCAGCGAGCCGGGCGAGGGCGAGGGGCTCTTTGCCGAGCAACAGCCTCAAAGAATGAGCTTGAACTCACCGCCACATGCCGCGCATGCGCGCGCCGACATCGACGCGCACCTGCCGGGCTCGAATGGCGGCGGGGCTTTCCGCCCGCGCCTGTGGCCAGCCGCAGACTTCGAAGAATTGCAGCAATGTCGCCGGGATGAAGCGCGTGCGCGAGGCAAAGACATGCTTGTCGCCCTGCGCATGCTGGCCGTGAATGAAGAACCGTTGCGGCGTGACGAGATCGAGATTGTCCTTGGCCCGCGTCATCGCGACATAGAGCAGGCGCCGCTCCTCCTCGATCTCGGCGGATGATCCGACGGCGAGATCGGCGGGGATGCAGCCGTCGACGGCATTGAGGATGAAGACCTTTGTCCACTCCTGCCCCTTGGCGGAATGGATGGTCGACAGGATCAGATAGTCTTCGTCGAGCAGCGGCACGCCGGCCTGGTCGCTGGTGGCATCAGGCGGATCGAGCGTCAGTTCGGTCAGAAAACGCTCGCGCGAACCATAGCCGGCGGCAATCTGCTCAAGCTGGACGAGATCCGCCTGGCGCGTCGCAGCATCCTCGTGCGCCCGCTCCAGATGCGGTTCGTACCATTGCCGCACCAACCCGATTTCCGCCGGCCAGCCGGCCTTGCCGCTCTTCACGTCTCGCATTGTGTCCACGAAGACGGTCCAGTCATCGCCCGTGCGCGGCGGCGTCGGCAGCTCGGCGAGGGCGGCGATCGGATTGGCATGTTCGCCGATCTGGTCGAGCACGCGCTGCGCCGTGGAGGGGCCGACGCCGGGCAGAAGCTGCATCAGCCTGAAGCCCGCCACCCGGTCACGCGGGTTCTGGGCGAAACGCAGCGCGGCCAGCATGTCCTTCACATGGGCGCTGTCGAGAAACTTCAGCCCGCCGAATTTGACGAAGGGGATATTGCGGCGGGTAAGCTCCACTTCCAGCGGCCCGCTATGACTTGAGGTGCGGAACAGCACCGCCTGCTGTTTGAGCCTGGTGCCGCCCTCGCGATTTTCCAGCACTTCATCGGCGACATAACGCGCCTGATCGCTTTCGTCGCGCACCGTCACCAGCCGCGGTCGCTCGACGCTCTGCCGCTCCGTACGCAGATTCTTGGTGAAGCGCTCGGAAGCAAGATCGATGACAGCATTGGCGGCGGCGAGGATTGGCTGCGTCGAGCGGTAATTGCGGTCGAGCGTCACGATATCGGCAGCGGGCGTGAAGGCTTTCGGGAAGTCGAGGATGTTGCGCACCGTCGCCGCGCGGAAGGAATAGATCGATTGCGCATCGTCGCCGACAACGGTCAGGCCGCGGCCGTCCGGTTTCAGCGCCAGCAGGATCGACGATTGCAGCCGGTTGGTATCCTGGTATTCGTCGACGAGCACATGGTCGAAACGACCGCCGATATCCTCGGCGATCAGCGGCTCTTGAAGCATATGCGCCCAGTAGAGCAGCAGATCGTCGTAATCGAGCACATTCTGCGCCTGTTTCGCCTCGACATAGGCGGCGAAGAGATCGCGCAATTGTTGTTCCCAGGTCGCGCACCATGGGAAGAAGTCGCGCAGCATCTCTGCGAGCGGCGCTTCCGAATTGACGGAGCGTGAATAGATGGCAAGGCATGTCGCCTTGGTCGGAAAGCGGCTTTCGAGCTTGGAAAAGCCGAGGTCGTGGCGCGCGAGGTTCATGAGGTCGGCGCTGTCTTCCCGGTCGTGGATCGTGAAGGCCGGATCGAGCCCGATCTGCTCGGCATAATCTCGCAGAAGACGTGCGCCGATGCCGTGAAACGTGCCGCTCCAGGCGAGCGCATCGGCTGTAATACCCGCATTGGCACCGATCACCTCGCGGCAGATTCGCTCGACACGGCGGCCCATTTCGGCGGCGGCACGGCGCGAGAAGGTCATCAGCAGGATCCGGCGTGGGTCCGCGCCCTTGACGATCAGATGCGCGACACGATGAGCAAGCGTATTGGTCTTGCCGGATCCGGCCCCGGCGATGACAAGCAGTGGCCCTGCGACGTGGCCGTCGCCGGCCGTTGTACCGTGCTCCACCGCCAGTCGCTGCTCCGGGTTCAGCTTTTCCAGATAGGCCGCGCTCATGAACTCTCCTGAATGCCTCGGATGAAGGGCGCGCCAGGCGCAAATCCGCGACGAATCGAATCGGCGAAATGATCCGGACGTTCTATGGATGTTCCGAATTGCCTAAACCTGTCAAGATTTGTGGGATTCGCTGGGGATGTGATCTTTTGCGCAAGAATCCTACCCGGATTTGGTCAGGCATGGCTCGAAAAGGACTATCCTCATGCTTATGTATCATTATGGCGCGCATCTTGAGTTTTGGGTTTCAGCAGTGCGTTGAGTGAAGGTTTCAGAATATGAACGAAACGATCGCCACTGGGCTGCATCTGCCGGGCGGACTGGTGGCTTTGCCGGATGGGCGCATCGCGCTCGTTGAGATGGATCATACCCGCCGCGGTCTGAAGCTTTTCGACACTAGCGGTGCGCATCGGGAAGTTTGTCGGATCGGTGGTCGTCCGACCGGGATTGCGATCGACGGCGATGGCTGCTTCTGGATAACCGACGGCCCAGAGCATTCCCTCGTCAGGCTCTCGCCGCAGGGCCGGGTGCTGCAGGTGATCGAAGGTGGCGCGGACGGCTCGTTTCTCCATCCGAACGATCTCGCTTTCGGGCCTGACGGCTTGCTCTACATGACCGATTCGGGCATCCGCACCGCGGATTTGCTTGAAGGCGGCCATATTCATCCGGATTTCTTCAAGGCGGCCTACAATGGCTGCGTCTATCAGATCGATCCCGCCGAAGGCCGCGTCATCAGGGTCCTAGCCGCGGGCTTGCTCCTTGCCAATGGCATCGCCTTCAGCGCCGACGGGCTGCTCTATTACAGCGAGACCCTGACCGGAAAAATTCATCGGCAGATCGTCGGCGGGCGGCAGGAGATGTTCGCGCAGTCGATGACATCGCCCACCGTCAACGCGTTGCGCGGACCGGCCGGCATCGCTTTCGATCGCAGCGGCGTGCTCTATTGCGCCATGTACGGATTGGGCGAAATTTCGCTTGTCGATACCGAAGGCAGGATGGCGGGCCATATCCGCACGAACGGCGCGCGCCCCGGCAAGATTGCCTTTACTGTCGACGGCAAGCATTTGCTCGTCAGCGAGCAGGACAATGGTGCTGTGGAAAAGATAACGGCGCCGCGACCCGGGCTGCCATTGCATATGCCGTCCATCTAGAGACTCGATCTCCCGCCATATCGTAGTCATGAAGCGATGAAAGGAAAGTTGCCGGGGTCTGGTTGGGTGAACCACGCGCTTATCACACATCACACAAATTTCCTCGCGCGATCCGTCGCCGCAATCCTGCTTGGCGCAGTTCTTGTCGCTTCTCCTGCTCTCGCCAAAAATGGCAAGGGCGGTGGCGCTGGCAATGGCCATGAAGATAGCAAAAACGCCGACAGTTCCGCTCAGGACGCATCGGCGAGCGATGCTTCGACGTCAAAAGCCAAATCGGCGGGTAGCCTTGGTGCTTTGAACGGCTTCATGCACGCCTCGCCCAAAGCTTTGGCACATGCCTCCGCCAAATCGGAAATCGGCAGGGTTGCTGTCGTCTATGGTGGCCTCCTGCAGAATTACCTGTCACCGCAGCAGGGTACCACGCCCCATCGGCCCGCCGGAGCCGGCGAGAGCGCTTCCATATCCACTGTCGATATGATTGCTGAAGCGGCTCTTGTGTCCGCGAAATCATGTCCGTGATCGACCGGACTTCTCCGGAAAAGACTTAGAGCGGCTAGGCGTTTCACTGAATCGCTTAACCGCTCTATGTTTTTGCTTTGCGCAATTCCGGACGGAAAGAACGCCCCGGTGTCCAGTGTGGACGCCGGTGGACATGCCCGGAGGCCGGGCATGTCCTGTTCCAATCGCGCTGCCGCTTATTCCGCGGCGGGGATCTGCTTATTATCCTTGCCGGACTTGCCGTCCGCCGGCGTCGCGTCGTTGGCAACTGTCTTGGCGTGACGGCGGCGCCAGTCGCCGAGGAAGAGCAGGATGGGTGCTGCGATGAAGATCGACGAGGCGCCAGCGACAAGTATGCCGAACACCATCGGGATCGCGAAGCTGGAGACGGCGCTGCCGCCCCAGATCGCCATCGGCACCAGCGCCAGGAAGGCGGTGGCGTTGGTATAGAGGCTTCGCGCCAGGGTCTCGTTGATCGATTTGTCGATGATCTCGCGCAGCGGCATCGACTTGTAGAGCCGCATGTTTTCACGCATACGGTCATAGACCACGACCTTGTCGTTCACCGAATATCCTACAAGCGTCAGGATCGCGGCGATGGCCGTGAGGTTGAAATCGAGGCCGGTGATCGCGAAGAAGCCGATCGCCTTGGTGACGTCGAGCACCAGCGTGACGATGGCGCCGACCGCGAACGGCCATTCGAACCGCACCCAGATGTAGACGAGCATCGCCAGGCTGGCGATCACGACCGACAGGATGCCGGCCCAGGCAAGCTCGCCCGAGACCTTCGGACCGATGACATCAGTGCCTTCAATGGTCGCGGCTGGGTCGATCTTGGTGATTTCCGCCTTGAGCTTGGTCACCGCTGCTGTCTGTGCCTCTTCGCCGCCGTCCTGGCGCTGGGCGCGGACAAGGATGCTGTTGTTGTCGCCGAAAGACTGCAGTGAGATTTCGCCGAGGCCGAGTGTGTTCAGCCCCTGGCGGAACGTCGACAAGTCGGCCGCGTCCTTGGTCTTGACCGACATCTGGATGCCGCCGCGGAAATCGACGCCGTAGTTGAGGCCTGGATGGATGAATAGCACCACCGAGGCGATCGACAGGATCGCCGAGACGGTGACGCCAAAGAAGCGGGCCTTCATGAAGTGAATGTGCCTGTCATAGGGGCTGAAGGGGATCAGCGGCCTGATGTTGAGCACCTTCAGCTTGCGGCGACGGGTGATGGCGATCATCACGACGCGCACGAAGGCGACGGAGGTGAACATCGAGATAATGAGGCCGAGCCCCATGGTCACGGCAAAGCCGCGAACCGGGCCGGAGCCAAAGTAGAACAGGATGGCGGCCGCGATCAGGGCCGTCATATTGCCGTCGATAATCGTCGAATAAGCCTTCTTGAAGCCGTTATCGATGGCGGCGAAGGCGCCGCGGCCCTTGCGGGTTTCTTCGCGGATACGCTCGTTGATGAGAACGTTGGCATCAACCGCAAGGCCGATACCGAGGACGATGCCGGCGATGCCGGGCAGCGTCAGCGTGGCGCCGACCAGCGTCAGGGCCGAGAAGGTCAGGATCGTGTGAACGAGCAGTGCAAAATTCGCGAGAATGCCCCAGGCGCCATAAAGCACGAAGATGAAGGCGGCAACCAGGACGAAGCCTACCAGGCCGCTATAGATGCCCTTCTGGATCGCATCGGCGCCGAGGTCAGCGCCGACGGTGCGTTCTTCGATGACCGTCAATTTGGCCGGGAGCGCGCCGGCGCGCAGCAGGGCTGCGAGCGTGGTGGCGCTGTCGGCGGTGAAGTTGCCGGAGATCTGGCCCGAACCGCCGGTGATCGGCTCACGAATATTCGGGGCACTCAGCACCTTGTTGTCGAGGACGATGGCGAAAGGCTTGCCGACATTTTCGCGGGTGATTTCGGCAAAGCGGTTGGCACCGGCGCTGTCGAAACGAAAGGTGACGAGCGGCTCATGCGTGTTCGGATCGAAGCTCACGCGGGCGTCCGTCAGGCGGTCGCCGGACAGTTCGATACGGTCGAGGACCGGATAGCTGTTGCCCTGGTCATCCTTGAGGATCGTGACGCCGGGACCGGGATTGTTCGGATCGGCATTGTCGGCAAGCAGGTGGAAGGACATCTTCGCGGTCGAGCCGAGCAACTCGCGCAGGCGCGACGGGTCCTGTGCGCCCGGAAGCTGCACGAGAACGCGGTTCGGGCCGACGCGCTGGATGGTCGGTTCGGCAACGCCCACCTGGTCGACGCGCTTGCGGATGACTTCAAGGCTCTGCTGGACGGCGGAATCGACATTGCTGGCGATACCGGCCTGCGAGAAGGACATAGTGATCGTGCCGCCGTTCGGGGCAATCGTCAGGTCGGATTGGCCGGCGGAGAGGCCCGAGGTGACCGTGTTGGCAAGCGTCTGCAACTGCGTAACCGCATCGCCGCTTTGCGTGGGATCGGTGAGTGTTACGACGACCTGGTTGCCGTTGCGGATGATCGAGCGGGTCTGGATGTTCTTGTCGCGCAGAACGCGGCGCGAATCCTGCTGCAGCGATTGCAGCCGGCCATTAGTCAGATCCTTCTCGTCGACTTCGAGGACGAGATAGGAGCCGCCGCGAAGGTCGAGGCCGAGCGGTACCTGGCTATGCGGCAGCCAGTTTGGGATTTTGCTGAGAGCCGACTGCGGAAGTACGTTCGGCAAGGCAACGAGAATGCCAAGCACGATGATCACTGAGTAGAGTGCCACCAGCCATGGTGAAGTGCGCATGGGTATTATCCTTGGAAATACGCTGATGCCAGCGGTGGTGCCGCTGGCGGACGTAGGTCATGTCGGGGAATGCGCCAAAGGGCGCGTTAACCGGTCAGATGAGGCCGACCGGCGGGGCGCGCGCGAGATAGGCGCGAAATGCCAGGATTTCAGGCTGCGTGACGTCATTGCGATCGCGCGGCTGCCAGAGATCGATGAGAAGTCGGAACGATGGAGCGGTCGCGAGCGTCGCGGGCCCAATATCATGCCAGGTGGCTTTCGGCAGAGCCGTGCGATCGGCGACCACCATGCCGCGAACCGGGTCCCGCAGCGACAGGTAAAGGGGTTGATTGTCCTTACCGGAAGAAAGCGCATCTGCATCCGAGCGAGCGGCAAGGTTGATGCCGCCGCCAAGCGCCAGCCCGAGATAAGCGAAGAAGGCGAGGAACAGCGAAGCGATCACGCGCGCTCCGGCGCGGTGCGTCCTGTTGTCCTTATCTTCGCTGTCGGCGGCGCCGAATTCGAGCGGGTTCAACGGTAAAAGATGCCTTCATTCCTTTGCCGGCGCGGTCTCCGGCGGTTCGGTCATGATATCAGGACGCTCCGCGTCTTCATAGTGCGGCCTGTCATGATGCACTTGCGCGAGCCGGTCAACCATGCCAAGCGCGATTTCTCGCTCTCCCATGATGACGGTATCGGCGCCGTATTGCTTCAGCACGTCGATCTCGATGTCGGAATGCGCCCGCGCGACGATCAGCAGCGGAGGGTTGATCGCCCGAGCCTGCTCGGCGATGCTGCAGGCTTCGAACGCGTTCGGAATGGCGATGACCAGGCTGCGGGCTGCGGCGATATTGGCATATCCCAGCACCAGCGCCGAGGCGGCGTTGCCGTAGATCGCTTCGATCCCCGCCTGCTTGAGCTCGCCGATCCGCTTTTCGGAATCCTCGATGACGACGAAGGGCGTAGCAGACGATTTCAGATTCTCGCCGACGATGCTGCCGACCCGGCCATAGCCTATCAGCACGGCGTGACCGGTCATGGTGACCCTGCGCAACTCTTCATCGACTTCGGCGGCAGCTGGCTGTTCGGCAGGAATGGGCGATGGCTCGACCGTCGCCGCCTTATCGGCCTGCGCAGCTGCCTGCTCTCCGCTTTCGGGTGTCTCGCCGCCCTGCCGCCTGGCGTCCAGCATCTTGCGCAGCCAGTCGCAGGCGATGAAGGCGAGAGGGTTCAGGATGATCGAGATGATCGCGCCGCCGAGAATGAGGTCGCGCCCTTCGCTCGGCAGCAGACCGAGTTCGACGCCGAGGGCAGCGAGGATAAAGGAGAATTCGCCGATCTGCGCCAGACTGGCTGAGATGATCAATGCCGTACTCATCGGCTTGCGGAAGGCGAGCACGATAACGAACGAGGCGACCGATTTGCCGATGACGATGATGAATACGGTCGCAAGCAACGGCAGCGGATTATCGATCAGGATATTGGGGTCGAACAGCATGCCGACGGAAACGAAGAAGAGCACGGCGAAGGCATCGCGCAGCGGCAGGCTTTCCTGCGCTGCCCTGTGGCTGAGCTCGCTTTCCGAAAGGATCATGCCGGCGAAGAAGGCGCCGAGCGCCAGCGAGACGCCGAAGAGCTTTGCCGCGCCAAAGGCGACACCCAGCGCGATGGCGAGGACGCCGAGGCGGAAAAGTTCGCGCGAACCGGTGTGAGCGATGCGGTGGAGGATCCAGGGAATGACCCTGCGCCCGACAACCAGCATCAGGCCGACGAAAGCCGCGACCTTGAGCAGCGTCACCCCGATGATGCCGGTGATGCCGAGATCGAGGCCGAGCAGCCGGCTCAAGCCGGCTGACAGCGGTTCGACGCTGCCGTGGCCGTTACCGGAAATGCTGGCCGCGGCCGGAATGAGCACGAGAGCCAGAACCATCGCGAGGTCTTCGACGATCAGCCATCCAACTGCGATCTTGCCTCGCTCGGTCTCAACCAGCCGCCGCTCCTGCAGGGCTTTCAGAAGCACGACCGTCGAAGCGACCGAAAGCGCAAGGCCGAACACCAGACTGCCGCCGAGCGGCCATCCCATCAGTGTGCCGAGGCCCCAGCCGAGCAGGGTGGCAAAGCCGATCTGGACGATTGCGCCGGGAACGGCGATGCCGCGCACCGACAGGAGATCCTTCAGCGAGAAATGCAGGCCGACGCCGAACATCAGAAGGATGACGCCGATTTCCGCCAGTTCCGGCGCGAGGTTCTGGTCGGCAACGAAGCCCGGCGTATGCGGGCCGGCCAGCACGCCGGCGATGAGATATCCCACCAGCGGCGGCAGTTTGAACCGGTTGGCGATGGCGCCGAGGATGAATGCCAGGACAAGGCCTATGACGATGGTCGAAATCAAGGGCGTGTCATGTGGCATTGCCGTCTCCTCGATGCTGGAAATCCTGTGCGATTATGCTATAATTTGGTTTATGTTGACCAATATGGTTGGTTTTTGATCGTGAATCAAGGCATGAAACCAATGATTCTGACCCCGGCGCTGTGTCGCGCGGCACGTGGCCTGCTCGATTGGACTCAATCGGACATAGCGGAGAAGGCTGGCGTATCGCGAAGCACGATACGCGACTATGAAGGCGGCCATCACGAAATCCACCGGGCGACCGAGGCACAACTGCGCCTCGCCTTCGAGGAAGGCGGCGTCGTTTTCACGGAGATGCCGGGTCTCGGCTGGGGGCTTTGCCCGCGCGTGCCTGTCATTCGCGATTAGAGCAATTCCAGGAAAGTGCGTAGCGGTTTTCCGTCCGGAATTGCGTAAAAACAATAGCATAGAGCGGTCGGGCGATTCCGTGAAACGCGTAACCGCTCTAGGATTTGGGCGACAGGCAGCTCGCCGGGACGCGATAGGCGTAGAGCGTCTTTCCCTTCATGTCACCGAGATCGGGCGACCAGCTCTTGATCAGCTCCGCTTGGCCCCCGACACAGTCGAACGGATCGTCGGAGACATAGAGCACGCTGCCGGTCACGGTCGCTGGAAGAGAGAAATTCTGCTCGTAATAGCTTTTCGGGAAGCCGCCGAAGTTGCGCGCATAGATGTGGAACGGCTTGCCCTTCAGCGTATAGAAGAGATCGGCGAGAATATCGCGGTCTTCGCCGACGATATCCGGTGTCTTCGCCATTGTTGCGATGTCGGCGATTTCCAGGCTGATGGCGCTGCGGCCGATATAGCGCTTCATGACCAGATCGCCGTTGGGCAGCTTGATGTCATAGGCGAAGACAGTCAGGATCGGGATGACGAAGGCAACGACGCCACCGATGATCAATGAGGTCACCAATCCCTTTTTCGTCAGCCGATAGAGCAGCCAGACGGCGAGGATGGTGCCGGCGGCATAGGCGGTAACAGCCCAATTGGCATAGGCCTTGGCGAAAAGGGCCTGCAGGGTGATCAGGGCCACCACCGGAACGGAAAACCAGAACAGCAGCTTTTCCCGGTCGTCGCTCTGGCCCCGGATCAGCCGCCACCCGGCCCACAGCATGGCATAGAAGACGACCGGCCCGACCACGCCGAACTGCGCCCCGACGAAACCGAGTGCGCTCAACACATGTTTCAGCAGCCCGCCGTTGCCGCCGCCCGTGCCCCAATGGGCGATGGTTTGCGTATGGCGCACGGTCGCCGCTCCATGGGTGACGTTCCACCACAGATTGGGCGCAACGACGATGGCGCCCGCAATGGCGGCGATTGCGACGTCGCGCCAGGCGATGCGGGCAGAGCGCAGCGTCAGCATGGCGATGCCGACGCCCGGCAGCAGGAAGAGTACCGAATATTTGGTGAGGAAGGCTATGCCGAGGCTGATACCCAAGATCAGCGCCTCGAGAACAGAGGAGCGCCTCGTGAGGCCGAGAAAAGCCCAGATCGCAATTGTCACGAACAGGATCTGGATCGTGTCTGTCGATACCAGCACGGCCGAGAGCGAGGCGGCAGGCAGGGTGATGAAGATCACGCCGACCCAGGGCTCGATATCGCGCCCGGCATCTCCGTCGATCAGCCGCCGTGTCGTGCGCATCAGCATCAGGGCGGTGGCGAGATGAAAGAGCGGCGCCGATACGCGGATCCAGAATGTCGAATCCGATCCCGATATGGTGTTGAAGAAGCGGATGACCCAGGCGATCATCGGCGGCTTGGAATAATAGCCGAAGTCCAGGTTCTGACCCCAGAACCAATATTGCGCCTCGTCGACGAACAGGTCCGTCCTGTTGAGCAGCAACATGATCACGCGCCAAAGCGTGACACCGAAGATGATTGCAAGACCGAGCCCCAGCGAAAGTTTCTGGGTGTCTGTTCGGGAATGGGTCGTATCGGGCATTGACTGATGGATCTCGGTGCCGGGTCGTGGGGCTTAATACGGAACTATCAAGCTCAATGCTAGCTCCCGACGGCCGGGAAAGATGGCGAGACGCCCGTTGCCGCCGCCTCCAAAAGGCTCCGCGGCCGATTTTTGCGTCCGAGATACCGGGTAGGTCTTCCCTAAAGGACGCGAGATGCGGTCTTGCCGCGCGCCTGTTCTATGCGGCATAGAAGCATGAACGCCGCTAGCGTCAGGCTGGCCATCAGCGAAGCGGTCAAACCAAGAACAATCATTGCTCTCTCCGTATCGACATCGAAGGTGTCTATGCCTTCAGCAGTAGGGCATGAAGCTTGCTCGTGACTTGCGATCGGCAGCTTTTTTCAGTCGGCTGAACGTTCATGAAGCGCATCGCTAAATTAGGGCTATTCGAAACAGGACGCTCGGCGTGATGTCATTAACCTTCGGGCAAGGAATTAACCATAAACATTGAGCTTGAACGTCGGAATGGGAAAATTGTGACTCGTTCTCACCAGGCATGAAGCCGCCCCGCCGTACCGTGTAGATCCGGTATCCATCTCATCAGACAGGTCCGCAAAAGACTTTGATGAACGAGCGAGCTTCAGCGCCTAGATCACACGATCGAAGGCTAAGGGCCCCTTTCTCGCCTCCTCATAGCGTCCGGCGCGGATCATCAGCGGTTTCGCCAGCGCTTGGGCGCGCGGCAGTTGCGAGGACGATTTTGGCGCAGGATTCGCCGTCAGATCAGGCAGGTAGGGCGCAGGCTGGCAGCCTTCGCGACCGCTTGCGTTTTGCTGGCCTCGACGCCGGACAATGCGAAACCTTGCGCCGCAACCGACCGATGCTCGAAGCCCATCTCAAGGCTGGCCTTCGCGATCTCTTCCATCGGTTCCAAAGCTTTCCGGACGCCGCCCGCAATTTTACGAGTGAAAGCCAGCTCCAACGGCTTCAGGATCTGCAAACCTCGCATTGGGACGTGCTGACGGATGCGCGCTTCGACAGTCTCTATGCCGAGCGTGTCAAGGTTCTCTCCGACAGCGAAAGCAAGATGGGGCTCGATCCGCGCTGGCATGTCGCGGGCCACGGGGTGGTTCTGGAGCATATGCTTGCCGGCATCATCGACGAGATGGGCGCCCGCGCCATCCTGCCGGGAAGCAAACGTCGTGCCCGGGAACTGAGCGAGCTCGCCGCCGCCGTCATTCGCCTCGTCATGGTGGATGTCGAGATTGCGGTGTCGCTTCGGTTCAATGAATTGCGTGTCGGCCACCAGCGCGCGCTTGCCGAGCAGCGGGCTGCCGATCGCGCCGAGGCGGCCGACCTCATTGCGGAAGTCGTCAACGGTCTTGCCGTGCGCGACCTGACGGTTCGCCTGCCCATGGATTGTCCCGAAGCCTATGCGGAAGTGGCCGAGGCCCTGAACGCGGCTCTGGACGACATCCAGCAGCAATTTGCCGCTCTGTCCGGTGGTGTTCAGGCGGTGGAGACCGCAACGGACGCCATCGCCCGCGCGTCCAGATCCTTCGCCGAGGATTCGGCGGAACAGTCGCAAGGGCTTGCAGCGTCTGCGCGACAGCTCGCCGAACTGGCCGATCAGGTGCGTGGCAATGCGGCCAATACGCGCTCGGCCGAACGCGCCGCCGCTTCTACCCGGGTGGCTGCGGAAGACAGTGGCCGGATTGTCGGCCAGGCCATATCGGCCATGTCGGATATCGAAACCTCGGCCGAAAAGATCGGTCAGATCATCGGTGTCATCGACGAGATCGCCTTCCAAACCAATCTGCTCGCCCTGAATGCCGGCATCGAAGCCGCCCGCGCCGGCGACAGCGGTCGCGGTTTTGCCGTTGTCGCGCAGGAAGTTCGCGCCCTGGCGCAGCGTTCCGCCGATGCCGCACGCGAGATCAAGGTTCTGGTGACCGGCACCAAGGCGCAGGTGGATGCCGGCGTGCAGATGGTCGGCCGTACGCAGGACGCGATCGGCAGCATCGTTCGCCAGGTGACCGACATCAATGACGTCATCTCCGGGATCGCGACGGCCAGCGATGAGCAGGCCGTCGGCCTGCATTCGGTCACGACCGATATCGGGGGCTTCAGCCAACGCGCCGCTGCAGGGGAAAGCCTTGCAAGCCGCGCGCACGAAGGTGCCGATCATTTGCAGACCGTCGTCGTCGAGCTTGGCCGGACGATCCGTGAATTCCGCATCGAACGCGAACGACACCATGCCGCCGCGCCGGTGCAGGTGGCGGCCGCGCGCCAGCGCCAGCTTCCCGGTCGGGACGAGTTCGTTGCCCCGCGGGATGAGGACGATGTGTCCGAATTCGATTTTCCGCTTCGCAGGATCGGCCTGGGAGGCGAGCGGAATGCCTATTGATGTCTCTGTTTTATGCGCATGCGGGCCGTCGGGCCCGATTTCAGACAACTAAGGAATGAAGCGATGCGGAGTAGGAAAAGCGAAAAGGCAGTCAGTCTGGCCGCGGTGCTGGACCTCAACGAGGCCGCGGCACTTCGCGGCAAGTTGATGGGGTTGCGCGGCAGCAATGTCGTGATTGATGCGTCCGGCGTCGAGAGGATCGGGGCCCTGTGCGTTCAGGTCATCATGGCCGCTGCCAAGACGTGGAATGAAGACAAGCTGTCCTTCACTTTCTCCAAGGTGTCGGACGCATTTCAGAAAACGATGCAGGTGATCGGGGTGGATATCTCCCATCTGCTTGCCAAGGAGATCCAGCAATGAAGAAAAAAATTCTGACCGTGGATGACTCACGGACCATTCGAAACATGCTTCTCGTCACCCTCAACAATGCGGGCTTCGAGACCATTCAGGCCGAAGACGGTGTCGAGGGCCTGGAGATTCTGGAAGAAGCCAACCCGGACGTCATCGTCACCGACATCAACATGCCGCGTCTCGACGGGTTCGGCTTCATCGAGGGCGTGCGCCGCAACGACAAATACCGCGCCGTTCCGATCCTCGTGCTGACGACCGAGAGCGATGCTGAAAAGAAGAACCGTGCCCGCCAGGCCGGTGCGACCGGCTGGATCGTCAAGCCGTTCGATCCCGCCAAGCTGATCGATGCCATCGAGCGTGTAACCGCTTAAA
>Ga0209677_100372_pt1 | contig 27449 bp, 20 predicted proteins | sample AraplaCvi_mCL_r2_2_FD_184285 | JGI IMG/M metagenome (GOLD analysis project Ga0209677, IMG submission 184285) | Arabidopsis root microbial communities from North Carolina, USA - plate scrape CL_Cvi_mCL_r2 (SPAdes) (version 2) | ecosystem: Host-associated > Plants > Roots > Endosphere | place: USA... | reverse complement strand
CCGCGGCCGGCGTTCTGGCGGGGCAACGGGTCTGACGCGAACAACGGGCCGCGGTGCCGGCGCTCCTTCTCGTGACCGACGAACGCGGCGCCTTCGGCGCCGCGGGCTTGAACTTGCGCTATGCGATCGCTCTGTTGACAGGCGCCGAATGGGGGGCGAACAGGCCATGAAACAACGGGCCTCGCCCGCTTCCGGCCAAAAGCAGCCGGTCGCCACCGGCTGCTTTTGGGCAGGCTAGACTCCAAGACTTATGGAAGCCCCGCTCATAGCCAGGGTGCGCTTCGAGATGCTCCCGGGTGAAGTAAGCGGGAAGACTCGGGGCTACCTGTCGAACGTCCGTCCCAATCACTACATCGCCGAGCTTGGCTACACAGTCATTGGAAACGTAGAGTTCGAAGGCGGCAGCATCGAACTAGGCGAAAGCAAGGAGGCTTGCATTTCGTACCTCTACCACGAGCCGCTCGAGCGATCGCTCGTTCAAGGTCTTCGGTATGAGGTGCGAGAAGGTAGCCGTACGGTTGGCTTCGTCGAAATCCTGGAAGTTGCCGCTCGTGGCTAAGAGGTGGCATTGCGGTGCATCAGGTCCCAGCAGCGGCAGTCAGCCAGAAGCCGTCGTTGGCCTAAGTCTGCTTTGATGCACGCTGTGAGATCCCTTTGCCTAAAGAGCTTCGCGACATCGGAGCTACAACCCTGAGCGACATCGAGATGACATCCCCGATTCAACGAGAGCTGGCAGCCCGGTTGTACGAAATCTATGAACGCGCGCTCGGCGTTCTAAGCGAGGCCGAACCCATCATCTTTGACTCACTCGAAGGTGAAGCTCGCGATGAGTTCAGCGAATCGCATGGCCATGTCATCGTCGAGATTTTGTCGAAGCTCCGCGCCCCGCTAGTGATTCAGTACCGCGACCTGGATACATACGTGCATGAGGGCCCGCCGGACACACTGCTCGACGCTGACGGACAAGCGGCAGCCGATAGACTCGATGCGGCGCAGATACAGCGGATCGACGAGGCCCTGCTGTCCGACTGCGTGCGAAGTGCGCGAAAGGTCGCGCGAATCGTTGGCAATGCTTGGATGCAGCTGCGCGACGAACTTGTGGATGTTCCGGTCGGTTTCTACGCCCAGCGGGTCAAGGTCATCGTTGAAGCGGGGAAGCTCGAATCCCGAGGCAATCTCGATCACATGCGCTTCAGCGAAGTCCGCCTGCCACGGAACCCGCTCGACGATGTAGCGGATGGCACGGTCGCCGTCGATTACGGCGTCCTCGACTCGCTCCGGGCATTTCGAGACCGTCGCAAGCGCACGGATCTAGCCGAGGCCGAGCCGGATGACCCGTCGCTAGACCTGTCGCCAAATCTCGACCGCCTGACCGAGCGGCTGCTGAGCGGCATCGCCGAGAATCCGTCGAAAGTCTGGGTCATGGCGCAGTTCCAGCAAAGCCTGACGCCAGTTGTCGCCATCGACGAGGAAGGCCGTAAGCGGTTCGGCGAGGAGTTGCAGAATCTCATGAGCATTCTCAAGATCGACAGCGACGACGGGTTGCTGAACTTCTACCTCGACTGGTTCTGACGCCTCGTTGCTCGCACATCGCCTTTTTTTGCCCAGGTTGGCTCAACTTTGAGAGTCCGCTTCGAGGCGCTCATCCGGCTCACGACCATTTCCGCTTTGGGTCGTTAGCGCTCCTTCAAGCCCGCGACGCCGAAGGCGCCGCGTTCGTCGGTCACGAGAAGGAGCGCCGGCACCGCGGCCCGTTGTTCGCGTCAGACCCGTTGCCCCGCCAGAACGCCGGCCGCGGGCATCGACGCGGCCTCGATGGCCCGTCGATGCCAAAGCCCCTTCCAAAAACCGCGAATGTTTTCAGCCACCTGCCGACACGTCCAAGCGGCAGGGTGGGCTGGGGCTTCGATCGCAGGCGCGACCGGCGCGACGCGGGTGGAAGCCACCGGTCCGCCAATCACGTCATTGAACGCGGGCCGACGGCGAGCGCGCGGAAGAAGTCGAAGCTCAGGAACCCGCTGAATCCGGCCGTCCAGGCCGGATTCCGACGCACGGCAAGCCGGAGAGCGGAGCCCCAGCCCGGCCTGCCGCTCGCGTCACGCCCGCACGCGCGAAGCGTCAGCAGCGACAAGCGACAAGCGACAAGCGCCGAGCGACAACAGGCAGCACGCAACAGCCAAAAGCCCTACAAGAGCGACACACCCGCTCAAGCCGTCAGCAGATTCCCCGTCCGCAACGCCTCCCGCCCCGCCACCCGCAGAACGCCCGCCCCCGCCGGCACGAAGCGGCGCGTCTCGCGTGCATAGAACACCCCGTCGACCGGACTCAGCAAAGGCGTCACCAGCCCCGTCATCGGCTCGATGAGGTCTGCCAGGCGCTCGCCCGCCGCCACGCGCGCGCCCGGCTCGCGCAGGTAGGCGACGATGCCGCCGTGCGGCGCGTTGACGGGGATCGACCCGGCCAGCGGCGTCGCCTCGCAGCGCGCGGGGGGCAGGCCGGCCGGCGCACCGGCGATCAGGCCTTGCCAGGCGAGGTAGTCGAGGATCGCCTGCGCGTCGCGCTCGGCGAGCGCGTGCGCCACGTCGGCCTCGCCGCGCAGTTCGACGGTGACGGCCACGCAGGCGCTCGGGATCGGCGTGGCGGCGCCGAAGCGCGCGGCCAGCCGTGGCCAGATCGTCGAGCAGGCCTCGTCGAACGGATGGTCGCCCGACACTTCGGCCAGCAGCGCCGCCTCGCAGCCGAGGAAGCGCGCCAGCGGCTCGACCCGCGGCCAGACGGACGTCTCGGTGTACAGGTGCAGGACGGCCTGGCTGTCGCAGTGCAGGTCCAGCACGATGTCGGCGTCGATGCTCAGGCCCAGCAGCGTGCGGCGCAGGCTCTCGAGCGTCGAGCGCGCCGGGATGGCCGCGGCGGCCTCGCGCAACGCGGCGCGGACCAGGCCGACGTTGTGCGACGCCTCGGCCGTCAGGTGGCCGTCGACGCGCGCGACGACCGCGTCGAACAGGTCGGCGTAGTGACGGTTGAAGTTCTCGCCGCTGGCCAGCTCGAAACGGCCCTCGACCGAACCGAGCACGCGCTGCGTCAGGCCGATCGGGTTGGCCACCGGGACCAGCACGATCTCGCCGGTGATGCGGCCTGCGGCCTCGAGCTCGGCCAGGCGCGCGCGCAGGTGATGCGCGACCAGCAGGCCGGGGATCTCGTCGGCGTGCAGCGCGGCCTGCAGCGTCGCCTTGGGGCCGGCGCCGGGCGTGCCGAAGTGCAGGCTCTGCAGCTCGATCGAGACGCCGGGCGTGCCTTGGGTCAGCGCGTGGTGGACGGTCTTCATGGCGTTCTCGCGGGGTCGGGACGGACAGGTTACCTCAGCCGCCCGCCGCGCGAGGCGCGCGGTCAGCGCCGCCGCTCGGTCTGCGCGACCAGGCGCAGCAGCGTGATCTCCGACGGCGAGCCGAAGCGCTTGGGCGGGCCCCAGTAGCCGGTGCCGCGGCTCACGTAGACCAGCATGTCCTTGACGCGGTGCAGGCCCGCCGTGAAGGGCTGCTGGAAGCGCACGAAGAAGTTCCACGGCAGGAACTGGCCGCCATGGGTGTGGCCCGACAGCTGCAGGTCGAAGCCCGCCTGCTCGGCGGCCGCGGCGCTGCGCGGCTGGTGCGCGAGCAGCACCTTGACGGCCGCACGCGGCGCGCCGGTGATGGCGAGGGCGACGTCGGTGCGATGGCTCGTGTCGTAGCTCGCCGCGGAGAAGTCGGTGACGCCCGCGATGACGATCGGTGCGTGCTTGTGCAGGATGATCACGTGCTCGTTGAGCAGCACCCGCACGCCCAGCGACGGCAGGTACTTCAGCCACGGATGCACGCCGGAGTAGTACTCGTGGTTGCCGGTGACGAAGAAGGTGCCGTGACTGGAACGCAGCCCGGCCAGCGGCGCCACGTGCCGCGACAGTTCGTAGACGTTGCCGTCGACCAGGTCGCCGGTGATGGCCACCACGTCGACCTGCAGCTGGTTGATCCTGGCGACCACGTACTTCATCGCCGGGCGCTTGATCGTCGGGCCGATGTGCATGTCGGAGATCTGCGCGATCCTGAAGCCCTGCAGCGCCGGCGGCAGGTCCTTCAGCGGGATGTCCACCGTCTTCACGCGTGGCGCCTTGCGCGCGTTGTAGAAGCCGGCCAGCGTCACCAGCAGCGCGGCCACGACGACGCCGCTGGCGCTGAGATCGAGCCAGTGGTCCGTCACCCGCAGCCCGGCCAGGCGCGCCAGCAACAGCACGATGACGGCCACGTCGCGCAGCAGGGTCAGTACGAACAGCGACGAGAACAGGCCCATCAGGGTGAGGCTGGCCCAGGCCAGCATGTCGCTGCGGCGGATCTCTTCGGGCGTGCGCTTGCCCTTGCGCCGGCGCAGCGCGAGCGGCACCATGCCCGCCGACACGGCCAGCAGCACGGCCAGCATCGCGGCCGGCGCGGAGCCGGACGCGGCCAGCACGCCCGGCAGCAGGCGCAGCGCCACATAGGCGTGCACCACGACCGAAACAACCCACAACCCGTTCATCAAGCCCTCGTCAGCCCCCGCGTTCCGGGACCGCAATCGTCCCACATCGCGGCGGCGATCCCGCTCCCCAGGCGCCAAGTCGCCGGTAACGAGGCTTTACCTGGGCAGGCCGACCTGGGTCAGGTTGTCGTCCGAATTGCGGTCGATTCGCTTGTTGTAGGGGTCGATGCCGACCCAGGTGGGGCGGCGGTCGACGACCACCGTGACCGGCACGGCGGGCCCGTGCACCGGCACCTTGTGCAGCAGCAGGACGTCGGACGGACCGAAGCCCTTGTCGCCAGGACGGGCCGTGAACACGCCCACCTCGACGTCCTCGTCCATCGGGGCCTCGGTCTCCTTGCCCGTGCCGTCCGCGTAGAACTTGTGCGCCTGGACGTCGAACTTCACCTCGTACCGGCCGTCGGGCCGCTGCGTGGCCACGGCGTTGCTCGCCTTCAGGTCGAGGATCGTGATCCTGTCGAACAGGTCGGAGATCAGCTGATCGTTCCGGGGGCCGGCCTCCGCGCGCAGCAGCTTGAGGAAGTCGGTGGTGTTGGCGTACGGGGCGCCCTTGAAAGCGAACTGCGCCAGCAGCTTGCGCATCGCCCGGTCGACCACCTCCTCGCCGAGCGCCTCCTTGGCCCAGTACATCGCCACCGAACCCTTGCGGTAGTAGATGTAGTCCTGGTTCTCGACCCGGTCCAGCGGCAGTTCCTCCAGCACGGCACCACCGCGCGAGCGCAGGTAGCGATCGAGCTCGTACTTCAGGAAGCGGCGCACCTGGTCCTTGCCGTAATGCTGCTCCATCACGAGCAGCGCCGAGTACTGCGCGAAGGTCTCCACCAGCATCGAGGCGCCCTGCTGGTCGGCCGGCACCAGCTGGTGGGCCCACCACTGGTGGCCGATCTCGTGCGCCGTGACGTAGGTGGCGACATCGATCTTCGTCGGGTTGGTCCAGTGCTGCACGAAGCCGATGCTCTCGGAGAACGGGATCGTGTTGGCGAACGACTGCGCGAACGACGCGTAGGCCGGGAACTCGATGATGCGCGCCTGCCTGAACTGGTAGGGCGAGAACGTCTTGTCGAACAGCGCGAGCGACTCGTTCATCGCGCTCAGCATGCGGTCGACGTTGAACTCGTGCCCGCCCGCGTAGTACACCGCGAGGTCGACGTCGTGCGCGGGCTGGTCGCCCTGCGCCGGTGCGTGCCAGACGGCGCGGCGGATGTCGTAGCGGCCGGACTGGATCGAGAAGAACTGGTTGATCGGCGCGTCGCTGCGGAAGTGCACGGTGTGGCGGGCGTCGCGATCCTTGGTCAGGCCGGTGTCGCTGACGACCTGGCCCGGAGCGATGGGCGTCTGGTCGCCGTCGGTGGTGACCGTGATGTCGGATGTCACCCAGTCGCTGTCGTGCAGCAACGCGTTGAACTGCCGCGCCGATTCGTCCTCGAGCTTGGGCGGGCGCAGTTCCGCGGGCAGGCCGTACTTTCGACGCTTGGCGCGTTCCTCGAGCAGCCCCTGGCGGGCGAAGCCCACCGACGGCGTGACCTCGAAGTTGTTGAAGAAGCTGCCGTTGGGCACCACCGCGGTCATCGGCCGGTCGTTGCGGAAGCCGCGCTGCTCCAGCGTGGTGGTGAAGTCCAGCACGCGGCGCTCGCCCGGCTGCATCGGCGTGGCCAGCTTGTAGATGCGGTAATGGAAGCGCGGGTAGTCGGTCTGCACCGTGGCGCCCGGGAACACGATCGAGTCCAGGCGCAGGTTCTCGGCCCACTGCAGGTGCAGCACGGGAATCGCCTCGTTGCTGCGATTGACCAGCGCGAAGCTGCCGTGCGTGACGGCGCGGGCGTCGCGGGGCCAGATCTGCACGTCGAGCTTGACCTCGGCCACGCGCGGCTGCACGACCTTCTCGAAGGGCAGCAGCGTCTTCTCGAAGTCGGCCGCGCGGCGGTCGCGCTCGGGCTGCGTCGTGTAGGGGTTGAGGACGTTGGTGTTGTAGAAGATCCAGGCGCCCGAGGCGATCCAGACGAGCGCCGCGCCGCCCAGCACGGCCCCCGGCGCGCCGCGCAGGTGGCGCCCGACCTGCGCCAGCCGTGGGCGCAGCGCGATGGTCGTGCCACGGCGCCACAGCGCGTGCGACAGCACCAGCAGCATCGTCGCGAACGCGACCCAGTACAGCTGGAACCAGGCCTGGCCGATCCAGAAGCGGCCGAGCCCGTTCATGTCCGACAGCGGGATCTGCGGGCTGCCGCCATAGTTGTAGAGGTTGTGCTCCCAGCCGATGTTGCCCAGCATCACCGAGGCCACGAAGTACACGAGCATCACCGCCCAGCCGATGTACTTGTTGGACACCAGCACCTGCACGAACACCGTCAGGATCGCGATCAGGATCGCGCCGACCGCCATCGGCCACACGAACCACGCCAGGTAGGCGCCGATCTCGAAGCGGAAATAGCCGTTCAGCGCCTGGAACGCGATGGCCGCGAGCACCGCCAGCAGCGCGCTCGAGACCAGCACCGCCGCGATCGCGATGACCTTGGGCACGAGGTGCGTCCAATCGGGCGCACCGGTGGCGTCGATGATCTCGTGCATGCGGCGATCGCGGTCGCGCCACACCAGTTCGCCCGCGTAGAAGATCGCCAGGATGATCGGCAGCAGCGAATAGCCGTTGCCCAGCGCCTCCACCATCAGGCGCGTGACGGGCCAGGACGGGCTGCCGAGGATCTCGCCGCCGAACACCAGGTTCGAACCCGCCAGCAGCAGGCCGATGGCGACCAGCACGTAGTAGACGGGACTGCGGAACACGAAGGCCATGTCGACCTTGGCCAGCTCCCACAGTTGCAGGCGGGCGGTGCCGCGCGTGGCCGGCGGGATGTCGGGCAGCGCGGGCACGTTGCGGCGCGCCTCGGCGGCCAGCATCTCACGCACGCCGGCGGGGTTGGCCTCGCCGAGTTCGGCCAGTTCGGCCTGGTGCCGCAGCGCGGCCTTCTGCGCGCGCGTGAGCTTGCGCGGCTTGGCGGGCGCGTCCTCGGCGGCGCCGGGCTCGGGCCTGTCGTGGCGCATCTCGAAGCGGAACAGGCGGTAGGCGATCGCGAACACCACGCCGGCCAGCGCCGTCCACAGCAGGCGGTTGGCCAGCAGCACGCCCGTGAACGGCGGCAGCAGCGTGTTGCGTTCGGAGGCCGTCCAGTACTTGGTGACGTAGGTCAGCGGTGACGGGCCGAACGGGTCGAGCAGCGCCGCCACGCGTTCCCAGGTCGGGTCGTTGCGCGTCGCGCCGCGCGCCACGAAGAACAGGATCAGGAATGCCACCGCGCAGACGTTGGACCAGACGAGCGAGCGCGTGGCGATGGCCACCGCGAAGAACAGCGCGGCGGTGATGAGCAGCGTGGGCAGCTCGAACGCGAACAGGCCCACGAGGTAGTGGCTGGCCACGAACGGCCCGATCTTCTCGACGTCCTGCCACGGCATCAGGCTGCCCACCCAGATGCCCAGCGGGACCATCGCCAGCACGACGAATGCCGCCGCGCTCGCGCCGATGAAGCGGCCGCCGAGGTAGCTCGCCTTGTCGATCGAGGTGGTGCGGATGATCGGCGCGAAGCCGGTGTCGTCGTCGCGCACCACCACGTTGGCCACCATGGCCACGGTGATGAAGACGGAAAAAACGCCCAGCAGCGCGAGCGCCTGCACGATCGCGTACGGCGCGTTCTTGTGCACGTTGCCCAGGCTGCCGATCTGCACGTTGTCGCTGGCCGTGGCGCCGAACGCGAGCAGGAAGAAGATCAGGCACCCGACCCAGAACACCGGGCTGCGGAGCTGGTAGCGCCATTCGAACGCGACGATGTGTCGGAACATGCTGGGCGTCCCCGTCTCTCAGCGCGCCGCGGCGCCGCTCGACGCCTCGTTGCCGGTCTGCCCGTTGCTCCTGCGATGCGCGTAAAGCGTCGAGAAGTAGACCTCCTCGAGATCGGCTTCGGCCCGCTCGAAGCGCGGGTCGGGCGCGGTGTCGGACAGCACGTGGATCAGCGTGCGGCCGCCGCGCAGGCGCGTGGAGATCAGCGCGAACTGCTTGCGCAGGCCGGGCAGTTCATCGGCCTCGACCGCGCGGCGCCAGACCTTGCCCTGCAGTCCCGCGATCAACGCGCCCGGCGTGCCGGCGCTGACGATGCGGCCGTCGACCAGGATGGCCATGCGCGAGCACAGGTCGGCGACGTCCTCGACGATGTGCGTGGACAGGATCACCACCTTGGTCGTGCCGATCTCGGCCAGCAGGTTGTTGAAGCGGTTGCGCTCCTCGGGGTCGAGGCCTGCGGTCGGCTCGTCGACGATCATCAGCGCCGGGTTGCCGATCATGGCCTGCGCGATGCCGAAGCGCTGACGCATGCCGCCCGAGAAGCCGGCGATCGCCTTCTTGCGCACGTCCCACAGGTTGACCTGCTGCAGCAGCGCCTCCACCGTCTCGCGGCGCGCGGCGGCGTCGGTCAGGCCCTTGAGCACGGCCAGGTGGTCGAGCATCTCCCAGGCCGACACGCGCGGGTAGACGCCGAAGTCCTGCGGCAGGTAGCCCAGCCTGGCGCGCAGCTTGTGCGGGTCGGCCAGCACGTCGATGTCGCCGAAGCGGATCTGGCCCGAGGTGGGCACCTGCAGCGTGGCCAGGCAGCGCATCAGCGTCGACTTGCCGGCGCCGTTGGGCCCGAGCAGCCCGTAGAGCCCGGGCGGGATGTCCAGCGACACGTTGTCGAGCGCCCGCGTTCCGTTCGGGTAGACGTGGGTGAGCGAGGCGATGGACAGCATGCGGGCGGCTCCGGGGGACGGATTCTTGGACTTTCCAGGTTGGCATTCTGACGGCAGCCCGCGGTCGGCCCCAGGCTCGTGCGACGAACCGGCGCTTCCCTGGGACAGGCCGTGCAGGGCAGGCATCCGAAGACCGAGGGGGCGATGGCGCCACGGGGCGCCCGGCCCGGGCCGCCGAGCGCCTGCGCTCAGCGAGGCGCGCCCAGCAGCGCTGCGATCTCGGCGCTGGCGCCCACCTGTGCCGCCTGGCGCGGCGTCAGGCCGGCGTGGTCGGCGCGGCCGGGGTCGGCGCCGGCGGCCAGCAGCAGTCGCACGGCCTCGGGGCGTTGCGCCAGCACGGCACGCAGCAGCGCCGTGCGGCCCTGCGCGTCCGGCGCGTCGACGTGGACGGCCCGGGCGGCCAGCAGCGCCTTCAACGCCTCGACGTCGCCGCGGTCGGCGGCGGCCTGCAGGGAGTCGGGCCGGTCGGAAGCCGGCACCAGGCCGGCCATGTCGGCCTTCGAGCGCTTCAGCGCGTCGGTGCCGGACGCGGCGCGGAGCTCGGGCTGGGCGAGCGCCATCGGTTCGGGCCGGGACGCCTCGGCCCCGCCGACGACGGCCGGCGCGGCCGCCGCCGCGGCCCTGGCGACGGGCGACGGGGCGGCCTGGATCTCCGCGCGCCGGGCGTCGCGTGCGACACCGTCCGCGTCCGCCGAGGCGACGACCGTGTTGCCCGCGGGCGCCGGCCGCGCGGACGGCGCCGAGGCCGGGTGCGGCACGAGCATCACGCGGCGCGGCAGCGCCGACGGCGGTAGCGCCGGCGCCGTCATGATCGTGGCCGGCGCGGCCGGTGCCTCGGCGGTGATGGTCACGGTCGCGGACTCCTGCTCGGTCGGCTTGCCCTCCGCGCGCGGCGCGTTGGAGGCGAGCGCCACCGGCCGCTGCGGCGCGGCCGCGTCCGCCGCGGCGGGTGCGCGTGCCGGGCCCGGCGGCACGGCGCGGGACGACGGCGCGACCCAGTCGACCTGCGGCGCCTGGCGCGACGCGGCGGCGCGCTGCTCGTCCAGCTGGGCGACGACCACCTCGCGCTCGCGCTCCGCGTGCTTCGCGGCCGGGCCATGCCCGCCTGCGCTGCCGTCGAACGGATCGACGACCACCGCCGGCGGCGCCGCGTACGGGTAGGACGCGGCCGCGGCGGCGGGCACCGGAAGGTCGTGCGCGGCCGGAGCCGCCGCCGTGCGCGGCTCCGCGAGCCGGAGCTCGGCCAGCGCGACCTGCACGCCGCCGCCCAGGCGGCCGTTCTGGTCGAAGCGCCAGACGCCCGCGCACACCAGCAGCAGCGCGAACGCGGCTGCCCCCGCGCGCACCCGCCACGACGACAGGTTGACCGCCGGCCCGCGCTTGCGCTCCACCGCCGTCACGGGCGGTGCCACCGGCACCAGCGGCGGAGCCTCGGGCGCCTCGCCCGCGGCGATGCGCGCGGCGGCGGCCAGCACGTTGGCGCGCACCGACGCGGACGGCCCGCGGCCGTCGCCGGCGAGCGCGTGCGAGCGCGCGTAGGCCTGGTCGAGGTCGTCGTCCAGCGGGCGTCCCGGCGTCGGCTCGCTCATGGCGTCCTCCATCCGGCCAGCAGCGTGCGCAGCCTGGCCCTGGCATAGCGCAGCCGCGTCTTCGCGGTCTCCGCGCCGACGCCGGTGGCGCTCGCCACCTCCTCCACGCTCAGGCCGCCCTCGGCCTGCAGCACGAAAGCCTCGCGCTGCGCTTCGGGCAGCTGCGCCAGGGCGTCGAGGAAGGCCTGCGCCTGCTCGCGCGACTCGATGCGCGCCTGCGGGCCGTCGGACGCATCGGCCGCCACGCGGTCGGCCCAGCGTTCGCCGTCGTCGTCCGGCCCGGCGCCGGCCAGCGGTGCGTCGATGGACGGCATCGCGTGGGACTGCGCGCGCAGGTGGTCGATGACGCGGTTGCGGGCCACGGTGAACAGCCAGGTGGTGAACCGCGCGGTGGCGGCGTAGCGCGACGCGGCGCGGGCGACGCTGATCCACGTCTCCTGCAGGACGTCGTCGGCCGCGCCCTCGTGCTGCGGCCCGAGGCGGTGGCGGATGAAGCGCCAGGTCGCCCGCTCGTGGCGGTCGTACAGGCGCGTGAAGGCGGCGGTGTCGCCGCCGGCGAAGGCAAGCATCAGGAATTCGTCGCTGTCGACCGCAGGGGCGGCGCTGGCCGCCGGCGCCTGTTCCCATGGGCGTTCGTCCGCCTCGCGCGCGAACGCGAGCGGCGGAACAGAGTCGGGATGGGCCTGCACGGGCCACGATGCTAACCCGGGCTCGCTCCAACTGGTCGGTGACAGGTCCAAGGACGCTCAGCGCGGCGACGGCGGGTCGGGCACGTAGTTGCGCGGCGGATCGCCGGGGAAGGCATGCGGCGGCGGCGTCCAGGCCGTGCGCGGCGGCGGGATGATGCCGGCGGCGGCGAGGTTGTCGGCGCTGTCGTAGCGGATCTCCACGCGCTGCTCGGGCTGCGAGGTCGCGCGCTCGAACGTGGTCATGCGTGCGACCGAGGTCTCGCGCTCGCCGTGGCCGGTGCCCAGGCGTTCGGTCGGCTGGGGCGCGGCCATGCGGGCCTCGGGCAATGCGGGCGCGCGGGCGGCGTCGGCCGCGGCGGCGTCGCGCGCCTCGCCGGGGCCGGCGGCCGCTGCGGCGGCAGGCGAGCCGGTCGCCGCCTTCGCGGCGTCCTCCGTCCGTCCCTCGACGCGCGGCACAGGCAGCGGGCGCCACGGCGGCGCGACGGGGCGCAGCTCGGACACCTCGACCTGCGGCGCCTCGCGGAACACCGCCACGCCGATCACGCCGACGTCCTGCGGCCGGCCGGTACGCGCGGCGTACGAATCGGACAGCGCCGTGAACTCGAACGCCGCCACCTCGCTGTCGCTCTTGCGCCAGCCGGTGATCTCGGTGCGCTGCCAGGGCTCCAGCACGTAGCCGCGCTGGCCCGTGCTGGCCGTCTCGCCGGAGACGACGTTGACGCCGTCGATCGCCACCACCGCCAGGACGCGGGCGCCCGTCGTGTTGACGAGCCGCACCGAATAGCGCGCGCCCGGCCGGCCGGCGACCACCGGGCGTCCGTGGTCGCGCCAGACGTGCAGCGGCCGGCCGTCGTCGCGGTCGATCACCTCCACCTGCACGAGCCGGGCATCGGCCCAGGCCGCCGGCGCGCAGCCGAGGTCCAGCAGCGCCGCCAGAGCGCAGGCGGCCAGCAGGCCGCGGCGGCGGGGGTTGGGAGCCAGGGTCGGGTTCATCGACATTGCCTTTCACGAGGAGGATGGCGGTTGAACGGACGCCGCGGCCAGATGGGGTGACGGACCGAGTGAAATCGTCAGCGGCGCCGCGGCTTGGACGGCGCCGGCAGCTGCAGCAGCCCGGCCACCATGCGCCGCACGAGCGCGCCCGCGTCCAGGCGCGCGAGCTGGCGCGCCTGCGCCGGCGCGACCGGCAGGCCACCGAACGCGCCGTCGATGGCGAGGTTGGCGGCGCCGTGCGACAGGCTCCAGCCGGCCAGCGCGATCTCCAGGCCGCGGTCCGGGGCGAAGCGCGTGGCCGCCTCCAGCAGCACGACGAACGCCCGCTCCGCAGCGCGCTGCAGTCCCGGGTGCCCGGCCTTGCGCGCCAGCAGCGGGCCGAACATCAGCCGGAACTGCGCGGGATGTGCCAGCGCCTCGCGCACGTAGGCCTCGCCGATGTCCAGCAGCGCGTGCGCGGCCTCGGGCGCGCCGGCGGCCGCCGCCAGCGCGTCGGCCAGGCGGTCGAACGCGCGTTCGGCGACGCCGGCCAGCAGTTCGTCGCGGTTGGCGAAGTGGTGGTACGGCGCGGCGTGCGACACCCCCGCCGCGCGCGCCAGCTCGCGCAGCGTCAACGCCTGCTCGCCCTGCTCGTCGAGCCGGCCGGCGGCGGCGGCCAGCAGCGCGGCGCGCAGGTCGCCGTGGTGGTACGGGCGCGGCGCGGCGCGCTTGGCGGGACGGGCGGAAGGGGGCGAGGACGGCATGGCCAATCTTGACACGGGAAGGATTGCGCCGCACGATGGCCCCATCCTGACACTGTCAAGATCGGATCCGCCATGTACCACGCCATCGTCCGCCGCAAGCTGCGCCGCGCCTTCGCCGACATCAACGCCGGCCGCTACGACGGCATCGTCGCGCAGTTCGCGCCCCACCACCGCCACGCGATGCCCGGCGAGCACGCGCTGGCCGGCGAGCGCCACACGCCGGCGTCCACCGCGCGCTGGTACGGGCGCCTGCAGCGCCTGCTGCCGGGGCTGGCGTTCGACGTCCGCGCCATCGTCGTGGGCGGCATGCCCTGGCGCACCATCGCCACCGTCGCCTGGGACGACCGCTTCACGCTGCCCGACGGCACGGCCGGCTCCAACACCGGCGTGCACGAGTTCGAGCTGCGCTGGGGCCGCGTGCGCTCGCTCGTCATCCACTGCGACTCGCAGCGGCTGCAGCGCCATTGCGAGCGCCTGGTGGCCTGCGGGGTGGCCGAAGCCGGCGCCGCGCCCATTACCGACGCCGCATGACGAAGGCAAGTCTGCGCAGCCGCGAAGGCTCGCGCCACGTGCCGCGTGGGGTCGGGACCACAGGGTTTCCATGCGGTTACGCAAGCTGGCAAGATGCCTTCCCCGGTGAGCGCACCGGTCAGAAGGAACCATCATGGACATCAACTCCGCCGCCCTGTCGCCCGCCGAACAGGCCCTGCGCGACGCCGCCCTCGAATACCACCGCAGCCCGGTGCGCGGCAAGATCGCCGTCACGCCCACCAAGCCCCTGTCCAACCAGCGCGACCTGTCGCTGGCCTACTCGCCGGGCGTCGCCTACGCCTGCCTGGCCATCGAGCAGGATCCGGCGCTCGCGCACGACTACACGGCCCGCGGCAACCTGGTCGGCGTGGTCACCAACGGCACGGCGGTGCTGGGCCTGGGCGACATCGGCCCGCTGGCCGGCAAGCCCGTGATGGAGGGCAAGGGCTGCCTGTTCCAGAAGTTCGCCGGCATCGACGTGTTCGACATCGAGCTGGCCGAGCGCGACCCGGACAAGCTCGTCGACATCATCGCCGCGCTCGAGCCGACGCTGGGCGGCGTCAACCTCGAGGACATCAAGGCGCCGGAGTGCTTCTACATCGAGAAGAAGCTGCGCGAGCGCATGAACATCCCCGTGTTCCATGACGACCAGCACGGCACGGCCATCATCTCCACCTCCGCGCTGATCAACGGCCTGGAGCTGGTGGGCAAGAAGATCGGCGAGGTGAAGATCGCGGTCTCCGGGGCCGGCGCCGCGGCCATCGCCTGCCTGGACCTGATGGTGGAGCTCGGCGTCAACCGCGCCAACGTCACCGTGTGCGACTCCAAGGGCGTGATCCACGACAAGCGCGAGGACAAGCTCGACGAATCGAAGAAGCGCTACCAGCGCGTGACGCCGATGCGCACGCTGGCCGACGCCATGCAGGGCGCGGACGTCGTGCTGGGCTGCTCCGCGGCCGGCGCGATCAGCGCGGACATGGTCCGGTCCATGGCCGCCAGGCCCATCATCCTGGCGCTGGCCAATCCCGAGCCGGAGATCCGTCCCGAGCTCGCGAAGTCGGTGCGACCGGACTGCATCATCGCCACGGGCCGCTCGGATTACCCGAACCAGGTCAACAACGTCCTGTGCTTCCCGTACATCTTCCGCGGCGCGCTCGATTGCGGCGCCACGCGCATCACGGAAGCGATGAAGATCGCCTGCGTCAAGGAGATCGCCGACCTCGCGAAGGCCGAGATCTCCGGCGAGGTCGCCGCCGCCTACCCGGGCCGCGAGCTGCGCTTCGGCCCCGACTACCTGATCCCGACGCCGTTCGACTCGCGGCTGATCCTGCGCATCGCACCGGCCGTGGCCAGGGCGGCCGAGGTCTCGGGCGTGGCCACGCGCCCCATCAAGGACATGGACGGCTACGTGCAGTCGCTCGGCCGCTTCGTGTCGCACACCGGCATGCTGATGCGCCCGCTGTTCTCCGCCGCCCGCGCAGCTCCGAAGCGCGTCGTCTACGCCGAGGGCGAGGACGAACGCGTGCTGCGCGCGGTGCAGATCGCGCTCGACGAACGCCTGGTCAAGCCCATCCTCGTCGGCCGCCCCGCCGTCATCGCCGCGCGCATCGAGCGCGCCGGCCTGCGGCTGCAGCCGGGCCGCGACTTCGAGATCGTCAACCCCGAGGACGACACGCGCTTCCGGCAGTACTGGGAGACGTACCACCGCCTCAACGCCCGCGACGGCGTGACCACCGAGATGGCCAAGGCCACGGTGCGGCGTTCCAACACCACGATCGCGGCGCTGATGGTTCACCTGGGCGACGCCGATGCCCTGCTGTGCGGCCTGGTGGGCCGCTTCGACCGCCATTTCGGCCACCTGCGCGAGGTCATCCAGCAACGCAGCGACACCCATGGCTTCGCCACCGTCAACGCGCTGCTGCTGGACAAGCACACGCTGTTCATCGCCGACACGTCCGTCAACGACGATCCGACGGCCGAACAGCTCGCCGACATCGCCGCCATGGCGGTGGAGGAGGTGCGCGGCTTCGGGCTGGTGCCGCAGGTCGCCTTCCTGTCGCACTCGATGTTCGGCAGCAGCCAGCGGCCGTCGGCCAAGAAGATGCGCGCCGCGCGCGACCTGTTCGTGCAGCGCATGCCCGACGTCTCGGCCGACGGCGAACTGCAGGGCGACGCCGCCCTCAGCCCGGAACTGCGCGAGGCGCTGCTGCCGGATTCGACGCTCGAGGGCGCCGCCAACGTGCTGATCTGCCCCAACCTGGACGCCGCCAACATCCTGTTCAACGTGCTCAAGATGACGGGCGGCCACGGCGTGACGATCGGCCCCATCCTGCTGGGCGCCGACGCGCCGGTGCACGTGTTGACGCCGTCGTCCACGGTGCGCCGCATCGTCAACATGACCGCCCTGGCCGTGGCGCGCGCCGGAACTGCCGCCGGCTGAGCGAAACCCCTGTCCGTATATACCCCGAAAGTGGTTGCGCGATTCGCAAAATACCTTGATTCGGGTATTCACGCGGCCCTGGTGGCCGCGTTTTTCTTTGTACGGCCGAGGTTATTTGCTTATTTGGATTGGAGAACCTCGCCTAATCCCGAACAGGGATTTCCCGAACTCCGGAAACGAATTGATTTAATGCTCAAGTATTCCCTCCCGAGCATGTGCAATTAATCCTTCTTTAATCGCCGCCGCAACAATTTCGCACCCTCGGAAACATGTCTGTCGCGTGGCTGAAGGGATGCGGGGAGTACGCACCAACTCCATTCGAATGCACGGTCGAGGTGCAGGGTATGCACCACATACCCCTCGGGGTTCGACCCGATTCCCCCGTTATTCTCGCGGCACAGAATCAGCGCCTGCATCGACGACCTCCCCCCGAACTGGATAACCCAATCGGTGATCGCGATGCTTCCACGGGCGGTACCGACAAAATCGTTTTGCTGCCCACATAGCAAAAAAATCACGCCATCAATTTGCGTGAATCCCATCGATTAGGAGAAGAGTTCCATGAAGAAGCAAGGACAAGCCAAGAGCCGGCAGGCTCCCGTTGGCCGCGCCGACAAGCTGAAAGTGCTGTCGGCCCTGACGGCCAGCGTCTTCGCGCTGTCGGCCCAGGCCGCCACCACTGAAGCATGGGTCGCCACGAGCACCAAGGCCCACGATCCCCGCGCTGCCGTCCACGTCGCCCCGCTGAAGGCCGGCGAACAGGTCGACATCGTCGTGTCGCTGAAGCTGCGCAACAAGGCCCAGCTCGACGCGCTGACCTCCAAGCTGATGTCCGGTGCCGCCGGCGCGCGTCCGCTGACGTCCGCCGAGTTCATGGCCCAGCACGCGCCGGCCGAGGCGGATGCCCAGGCCGTCGTCGCCTACCTGCGCGCACAGGGCTTCACCAACATCGAAGTCGCCCCCAACCGCCTGCTGGTCAGCGCCACGGGCACCGCCCAGGCCATCCGCTCGGCGTTCAAGGCCGACCTGCACGAATACAACGTCAACGGCCGCCGCGCGTACGCGAACGTCACCGACGCGATGATCCCGCAGCACCTGTCGGCCTCCGTGCTCGGCGTCGTCGGCCTGCAGAACGTGCACCTGATGCACACGCACGCCCAGCGCATGAACGCGCATCCGGAAGCGGCCACCCCGCAAGCCGTGACCGGCGTCAGCATCCCGAACTTCGCGTCCATCTACGGCGCGTCGAGCCTGCCGAGCGCCACCACCGGCACGATCGGCATCATCACCGCCGGCTCGCTGACCCAGACCATCAACGACCTGAAGAGCTTCGCGTCGAGCGCCGGCTACCCGGTTCCCAACGTCACGAAGACGGTCGTCGGCACGGCCGGCACCAGCACCTCGGGCACGGACGAGTGGAACATGGACTCGCAGAGCTCGCTGGCGGCCGCCGGCGGCTCGATCTCGCAGATGATCCTGTACAACGTGACCAACCTGAGCGACTCCGCGCTCAGCGCCGGCTACAACAAGGCCGTCACGGACAACAAGGCCCGCGCGATCAACGTCTCGCTGGGCGGTTGCGAAAGCGACGAAGGTTCGGTCGAGGCCTCGCAGGACCAGATCTTCCAGTCGGCCGTCGCGCAAGGCCAGATGTTCTCGGTGTCGTCCGGCGACTCCGGCGCCTACGAGTGCGGCGCCACGGCCGGCAAGGCGCAGAGCTACCCCGCGGTCTCGCCGTACGTCATGGCCATCGGCGGCACGACGCTGTCGAGCTCCGGCGGCACCTGGCAGGGTGAGACGGTGTGGTCCTGCACCAGCGCCTCGAGCTGCCAGCAGTCGTCCTCCGGCGGCGCCGGCGGCGGACCCTCGCTGACGGAAAACGCCCCCAGCTGGCAGACCGCCGCGGGCGTGCTCGGCTCGTCCACCAAGCGCGGCGTGCCCGACATCTCGTTCGATGCCGCCCCGAGCTCGGGCGCCCTCGTGCTGGTCAACGGCAGCAACGCGCAGATCGGCGGCACCTCGCTGGCCGCTCCGCTGTGGGCCGGCTTCTGGACGCGTATCCAGGCCGCGCACGGCAACTCGCTGCCCTTCCCGGCCGCGACGATCTACCAGGGCGCCGCGTCGCACCCGAGCTGGTTCCACGACGTGACCTCGGGCAACCAGGGCTACGCCGCGGCCACCGGCTGGGACTACGCCTCGGGCTACGGCTCGGTGATCATCGGCAACCTGTCCAACGACATCGGCACCCCGCCGCCCCCGCCGCCGTCCGGCCCCACCGCCAACTTCACCGACACGGTCTCCGGCCTGACGGTGTCCTTCGTCGATACGTCGACCGACACGGGTGGCACGATCACCTCGCGTTCGTGGACCTTCGGCGACGGCGGCACCTCGACGGCGCAGAACCCGACGCACACCTACGCGTCGGCCGGCAGCTACTCGGTGACGGAAACGGTGACCGACAGCAACAGCAAGACGTCCTCGAAGACGGCCTCGGTCTCGGTGTCCATCACCCCGCCGCCCCCGCCGCCGCCGGCCAACCTCGTCCTGAACCCCGGCTTCGAATCCGGCACCACCAGCTGGACGGCCACGTCCGGCGTCGGCTGCACGAACTCGACCTGCTCGGGCGAGACGGCGCATGGCGGCACGGGCTTCGCCTGGCTCGACGGCTACGGCTCGGCGCACACCGACAGCGTCTCGCAGTCGATCACGATCCCGGCCGGCAAGACGTCCGCCACGCTGACCTTCTACCTGCACATCGACACGCAGGAGACGGGCTCGACCGCGTACGACAAGCTGACGGTCTCGGCCACGCCGAGCGGCGGCTCGGCCACGACGCTCGCGACGTACTCCAACGTCAACGCGGCGTCGGGCTACGTCCTGCGCACGATCAGCCTGAACAGCTACATCGGCAAGACGATCACGCTGAAGTTCTCGGGCACGGAAGACTCGTCGCTGGCGACCTCGTTCGTCCTGGACGACGTCTCGGTGGCCGTGCAGTAAGCGCCACGGCTCGCGCGACGCGATCCCCGGATCGCGTCCGCGACCTGACCAGGGCCGATCGGGCGACCGATCGGCCCTTTTTCATGGCGTCGTGATGGCGGCTCAACCTGCGCTCAGTCGTCGGGATCCACCCTCGCCAAGGCGGCCTGGAGAGCTTGGCCATGGGGCCTTGTCATCCTGCGCGAAGTCGCAGGATCCGCCCCCGCCAAGCCGGCTTGCACCGCTTCGCGATGGCCGCGGAGGGCGCGAGTCCGGGAAGCCTCGCCTTACCTCCGGCGCTGCGATCGACACCACGCAAGGGGTGGATCCTGCGACTGCGCGCAGGATGACGCCTCGTGGGGAGTCCCGATGCCGCCGCTTCCCGGCGCGCGCCATCTGGAGGACACCACCCGGCGGACTGCCATTGAGCAGATGCCATCCGGCCCAAGCCAAGCGGCGAGCGAGATCTGGCGAGCGCCCTCCGGCGACCGCACCCGCGCCAGCGTTGGCCGCGCGCGACGCGACCTGGTCAGATTCTTGCGCTCCCGTGTCGGCCTGCGCTCACTTCGACGGCGGACTTCGGCTCGAACCGCGTGCCGCCGCCAGCTCGGCATCGTCAAGCCGCGTGCCCGCGCGGCGCCGGCCGGTCGGGCCCGTAACAATGCGGCGTTCAGCTCGCGCGGCGCGCGTTGCGGGCGATGCCTTGCGCGATGCGTGCCAGCAGCTGCGGCGGCAGGTCGTGGCCCATGCCCTCGATGAAGTCGCCGAGCGCGCCAGGGATGCGGCGCGCCAGGTCGTGGCCGCTGGCCACCGGCACCAGCGGATCGGCCATGCCGTGGATCACCTGCGTCGGAGCCTGGATGCGAGCCAGCAGCGGCGTGCGATCGCCGTCCGCCGCGATGGCCAGCAGTTGGCGCGCCGTGCCGGCCGGTCGCGAAGCCCGCGCGATGCTCGCGGCGGCGAGCGCGCGCATGTCGGCCGGGTCGAGCCGGTACGCGGGGCTGCCGATGACGGTGAACACGCGCACCGCGTGCGCGACCAGCGTGTCCGGCCGGCTGTCGGCAGGCCGCGCCAGCAGCACGCGGCGCGCCTCGCGCGTGGGCCCGGGCAGCCGGCGCGATCCGCTGGTGGTCATGATCAGCGCCAGGCTCGCCACGCGCTCGGGCCAGCCCGCGGCCACGTGCTGGCAGATCATGCCGCCGAGCGACGCGCCGACGATGTGCGCCCGGGCGATGCCGAGCGCGTCCAGCACGCCGACGGCGTCGGCGGCCATGTCCTTGACGGCATACGGCGAGCGCACCGGCAGCCGCAGCAGGTGGCGCAGCGCGTTCCACGGGATGCTGGGCACGCCGGCGTGGTCGAAGCCGTCGCTGAGGCCGGCGTCGCGGTTGTCGAAACGAACGACGCGGAAGCCGTGATGGACCAGCAGCGCGACGAGCTCGTCGGGCCAGCCGGTCAGCTGCATGCCCAGGCCCATCACCAGCAGCACCACCGGCGCGTCGCGCGGCCCCTGGTCATCCACCTCGATCGACAGGCCGTTGGCGCGGACCTTCACGACGTGCAGCCGGTCTTGAAGAACAGGCCGCGCAGGCCGTTCGTGTCGAACGGCTGCCAGCGCGCCGGATCCTGCGCGAGGCGGTCGGCGATGGCGACCATCGCGAGCGGGTTCAAGCCCAGGCCGATGTGGCTCGCGTGCACCTCGATGTTCTCGGCCAGCGGCCCCGGCGGGTTCAGGCTGCACTGCCAGGCCACGATGCCGTCCGTGCGCGAGTAGATCGACGTCGTCGGCACCGGCGGTGCCTCGCGCAGCGCGGCCTGCATCGCGGCGTCGGGCTCGGGATGGCCGCTGACGCGCTCGAACAGCCACCAGGCGTTGGTGGCCTGTGGCGGCCCGGCGAACGGCGAACCCAGCGTGACGACGCAGCGCACCGACCCGGGCATCTCCTTGGCGAGCTCGCGCGCGTAGACGCCGCCCAGGCTCCAGCCGACGAGGCTGACAGGCTCCCGGTCGATCGCGTGCAGCGCGGCGACGCGCTCGCGCAAGGCCTCCAGCACGCCGGGACGCGGGCCGAGGTTCAGGCCCTGCTCCCACGGCAGCGCGTCGTAGCCGCGATCGCGCAGGAAAGTGCGCATCGGCAGCGTGGTGAGGTCGTTGGCGGCCAGGCCCGGCAGCACCAGCACCCGGTGGCCGTCGCCGCGCGGCAGCTTGCGCAGGAAGGGCGTCGCCGCGATGCTGGCGGCGAATTCCCATGGCGCGCGGCCCTCGAGCGCCATCAGCAGCGGGCCGGGCGCCTTGATCTCGGCAGGATCGGACGGCATCTCGCGCACGACGGCGTCGATCACGTCTTCGGGGCGGGGACGGCGGGACGGGGAACGCGGCGGCATGCGAAAGGAGAGGGATCGCGAAGCGCCCATGGTAACGGGCGGCTTCAGCGCCTGCCGAGCCAAGCGGCGGCGCCCCGGCCCGCGGCGCGGCCGGTGGCCAGGCACGCGGTGAGCAGGTAGCCGCCGGTGGGGGCCTCCCAATCGAGCATCTCGCCGGCCACGAACAGGCCCGGCGACGCACGCGCCATCAGCGCGTCGTCCAGCGACTCGAAACGCACGCCGCCGGCGCTCGAGATCGCCTCGGCGATGGGCCGCGGCGCGGCGAGCCGCAGCGGCAACGCCTTGATGAAGCCGGCCAGCGCGTCGGCGTCGTTCATCTGCGCGGGCGTCAGGAGCTCGTGCAACAGGCCCGTCTTCACGCCTTGCAGGTGCAGCCGGCTCTTCAGGTGCGTGGACAGGCTGCGCGCGCCGCGCGGCCGGCGCGTCTCGGCCAGCACCTGCTCGAGGGTGTGCTGCGGCAGCAGGTCGAGCACGAGCGTGGCCTCGCCGCGCGCGGCGATCTGCTCGCGCAGGCCGGCGGAGAATGCGTAGACGAGGCTGCCCTCGACGCCCGTCCGCGTGACGACGAACTCCCCCTGCTGCCGATGCACGACGCCGCTCGCGTCGGCCGCGGTGATCGCCACCGGCTTGACCGGCTCGCCGGCGAAGCGATCGCGCAGGTGCGCGCTCCAGCCCATGCGGTCGGGGCCGGTGGGCACGACGTCGAAGCCGCAGTTGCTCGCGCGCAGCGGCGCGACGTCGATGCCGCGCCCGGCAAGCAGCGGCACCCATGCGCCGTCGGAACCCAGGCGGGGCCAGCTCGCCCCGCCAAGGGCGAGCACGACGGCGTCGGCGGCGAACGTCGACTCGCCGTCGGGGCTCGCGATGCGCAGCGCGGCGCCGCCTTCGGCCCAGCCGAGCCAGCGCTGGCGCATGTGGAACTGCACCGGCGGCCGGTCGTCCCCGCCGGCACGCAGCCGGTGCAGCCAGGCGCGCAGCAGCGGCGCGGCCTTCATGTCCTTGGGAAACACGCGGCCCGAGCTGCCGACGAAGGTCTCGATGCCCAGCTCGCCTGCCCAGGCGCGTACGGCGTCGGGGCCGAAGTCGTCGAGGAACGGTCGCAGCGCCGGCGCGCCCGGCCCGTAGCGCGCGAGAAAGCCCGGCATCGCCTCCGAGTGCGTCAGGTTCAGGCCGCCGATGCCGGCCAGCAGGAACTTGCGGCCGGCCGACGGCATGGCGTCGAACACGTGCACCTCCACGCCGGCGGCCTGCAGCGCGTCGGCGGCCATCAGGCCCGCCGGGCCGGCGCCGATGACGGCAACGGTCCCGTTCACAGGAAAGCCTCCGCGCGTCGCGCTGCGGCGCGAGCGCCCTTCGGAGCGGCCGGGCGGGCGCTCATGCCTGCGGCACCAGGAAGCGCCGCTCCCAGGCGCCGATCTCGGCGAGCCAGTTCTCGTACTCGACTTCCTTGCTCGACGCGTAGCCGCGGACGAAGCGTTCGCCGAACAGCCGCGTGGCCACGCCGTCGCCGACGAAGGACTCGATGGCCGACACCAGCGAGCGCGGCAGCGTGTGCGCCTGCTCGTATGCGCTGTCGTCCATCGGGTCGGTGGGCGGCAACGCGCGCTCGATGCCGTCGAGGCCGGCCGCCAGCGTGGCGGCGATGACGAGGTAGGGGTTGGCGTCCGCGCCGGCCACGCGGTTCTCCACGCGGCGCGCGTCCGCACCGCTGCGCGGGATGCGCAGGCCGGCGGTGCGGTTGTCGCGGCCCCAGTGGAAGTTGACCGGCGCCTGGCTGTGCTTGATGAAGCGCCGGTACGAGTTGACGAAGGGCGCGAACAGCAGCATCAGGCTGGGCAGGTTGGCCTGCAGGCCGGCGATGAACTGGCGAAACAGCAGGCTCTCGCCGCCGTCGGCGTCGCTGAAGATGTTGCGGCCGGTGCCGTCCACCACGCTCTGGTGCAGGTGCATCGAGCTGCCCGGCTGGCCTGCGATGGGCTTGGCCATGAACACCGCGTTCAGGCCGTGCTTCAGCGCGACTTCCTTGGCGGCGTACTTGAACAGGAAGGCCTGGTCGGCCACGGCGAGCGGGTCGTCGTGCAGCAGGTTGATCTCGAACTGCGTGAGGCCGACCTCGTGGATCCAGGTGTCGGCCTCGACGCCGAGCGTGTCCAGCGCGAAGCGGAACTCCTCCCAGAACGCGGCGTGCTCGTTGAGCGTGTTCAGGCTGAACGCCGACTGGCCGACCTCGGCGCGGCCGCCGCGCATCGCCGGCGCGCGCAGCGGCTGGGCCGGGTCGTCGTTGGGCGCGGTGAGATAGAACTCGATCTCGGGCGCGACGACGGCGCGCAGGCCGCGCCGCTCGTAGCGCGCCATCACGTCGCGCAGCAGGCTGCGCGGCGCGAACTGGCACGGCTCGCCCGAGAGCTCGACGCAGTCGTGGATGGCCAGCGCACGCGGCACGCTCGCCCACGGCACGGGGCGGACGGTGGCGTAGTCGGGCACGAGCGCGACGTCGGGATCCTGGTCGGGGAAGATCGGGTCGTACGAGTAGTCGCCCGTCACGCACTGCATGGTGATCGCCTGGGCGATGCGCAGCTCGGCGCCGGCCGCGAAGGCCGACGCGGGCATCAGCTTGCCGCGCGGATAGCCGGAGATGTCGGGAAACAGGCACTCGACATCCGAGACGCCCCGGGCCGCGAAATCGGCCGCCAGGTGGGCAGGGGGTTGTTGGCGCATGCCGCCATTAGACCAGCGGCGCCCGGGGCCTGCGATGCGGCCATCGCGATACCCGCCAGCGCATCGCGCCATGTCCGACTTCAGCGCGGCGCAACACGGACCCGATAAGCTCCGGGATCCGCCCCTCGCCTCGCCCGCCATGCCGCTCGAACGCCCGCCCTTCGACACCATCGCCCTCGTCCTGCAGGGCGGCGGCGCGCTCGGTGCCTACCAGGCCGGCGTGATGGAGGGACTGGCGGCGGCGGGCATCGAGCCCGACTGGGTGGCCGGGATCTCGATCGGCGCGATCAACGCGGCGCTCATCGCCGGCAACGCGCCGGAGCACCGCATCGACCGCCTGCGCGAGTTCTGGAAGACGGTCTCGCAGCCCGCCGTGTGGCCGGACGCGCTGTCGTTCCTCGACGCCTTCGTCGAGCCCGCCGAGGGCTGGCGGCGCCAGGCCTGGAACAACTGGAGCGCATGGCGCGCGATCACGGAGGGCCAGCGCGGCTTCTTCACGCCGCGTCCACCGACCGCCTTCGTCGGCTCGCAGCCGCCCGATGCAGCCAGCTTCTACGACACCGCCCCGCTCAAGGCCACGCTGGAGCGCCTGGTCGACTTCGACCGCATCAACGCCGGCGAGATGCGCCTGACCGTCTCGGCCGTCGACCTCGAGACGGGCAACTTCGAGGTCTTCGACAACCAGCACGGCCGCTGGCGCAAGCGCCTGCGCGCCGAGCACATCATGGCCTCGGGCGCGCTGCCGCCCGGCTTCCCGGCGGTCGCCATCGAGGAACCGGGCCCGCTGGAACCCTCGCGCGCGAGCGCCGCGCCGCGGCGGGTGCACTACTACTGGGACGGCGGCCTCGTCTCCAACACGCCGCTGTCGCAGGTGCTCGACGACCACCCGCGGCGCGACACCCTCGCCTTCCAGGTCGACCTGTGGAGCGCGCGCGGCAAGCTGCCCACCAACGTGATCGATGCACAGGAGCGCGTCAAGGACATCCAGTACTCCAGCCGCACCCGCGCCATCACCAACATGCAGGCGGCCGAGCAGCGCCAGCGCCGCATGCTGCGCGAGCTGCTGGAGCTGATCCCGCCGGAGGAACGGACCCGCCACCCCGCCGCCCGCGCCGCCGCGCACCAGGCCACCGCGCGCTGCGTCAGCGTCATCCAGCTGATCTACCAGGACAAGGAATGGGACGGCCTGTCCAAGGACTACGAGTTCGGCGCCGTGACGATGCGCAACCACTGGGACAGCGGCCTGGCGGACATCAACCGGACGCTGGAGCATCCGCACTGGCTGGAGCGGCCGGAAGGCGACGATCCGTTCGTCACGCACGACATCCACCGGCAACGGCGTTCGCAGGACTGACGCTCCACGGCGCGCACCCCGGCCGCCAGCAGGTGCCGTCATCCTGCGCGGAGCGAAGCGCAGTCGCAGGATCCACGCCCGAGAAGAGGCCTCTTACCCGGCGCCGGCTCGCGAATGGCCGCCCGATCGGCCGGGGTGGATCCTGCGACTGCGCGCAGGATGACGCGGTGTCGGACGCCGTTGCGGCGCCATCGGCACGCCAACGGTCGCACAGACGGTCGCACTCGATGGGCAAGCAACCGCGCCGCAACCTGCAGGCACGCATCCGGCAGCAGATGTCGTCATCCTGCGCGGAGCGAAGCGCAGTCGCAGGATCCACGTCCGAGAAGATGCCTCCTTCCCGGCGCCGGCTCGCGAATGGCCGCCCGATCGGCCGGGGTGGATCCTGCGACTGCGCGCAGGATGACGCGGTGTCGGACGCCGTTGCGGCGCCGTCGGCACGCCAACGGTCGCACAGACGGTCGCACTCGATGGGCAAGCAACCGCGACGCAGCCTGCAGGCACCGCATCCGGCAGCAGATGTCGTCATCCTGCGCGGAGCGAAGCGCAGTCGCAGGATCCACGCCGGAGAAGAGGCCTCCTTCCCGGCGCCGGCTCGCGAATGGCCGCCCGATCGGCCGAGGTGGATCCCGCGACTGCGCGCAGGATGACGCGTTGTCGGACGCCGTTGCGGCACTCCGGAAGGGTTCCAATCCGAGCCACCCGCCGTAAGATCACGGCTCCTTCCAACGTCTGGAGTGCCTGCCCATGAGTTCGATCAAGATCCTCGTCGCGCAAGGCGGCGGCCCCACCGCGGTGATCAACCAGTCGCTGGTGGGCGTCGTTCTCGAGGCGCGGCGCTTCGCCCAGGTCGAGCGGGTCTACGGCGCGCGGCACGGGGTGCGCGGCATCGTCGACGAGGACCTGGTCGACCTCACGCAGGAGACGCTTGCCAACCTCGAGCAGGTGGCCGCGACGCCGGCCTCGGCGCTGGGCTCCACGCGCGACAAGCCCGACCTCGCGTATTGCCAGCGCATCCTGGCGACGCTGCAGGCACACGGCATCAGCCATTTCTTCTACATCGGCGGCAACGATTCGTCGGACACCGTGCGCATCGTCTCCGAGGAGGCGCGCAAGGCGGGCCACCCGCTGCGCTGCATCCACATCCCCAAGACCATCGACAACGACCTGATGGGCAACGACCACACGCCCGGCTTCCCGTCGGCCGCGCGCTTCGTGGCCCAGGCCTTCGCGGGGGCGAACCTCGACAACGCGGCGCTGCCGGGCGTCTACGTGGGCGTCATCATGGGCCGGCATGCGGGCTTCCTGACGGCTGCCGCGGCGCTCGCGCGGCGCTTCCCCGGCGACGGGCCGCACCGGGTGTACCTGCCCGAGCGCACCTTCAAGGTCGAGAGCTTCCTGGCCGACGTGAAGGCGACCTACGAGGAGCACGGCCGCTGCGTGATCGCCGTCTCCGAAGGCATCCATGACGAGACCGGCGCCACCATCGCCGAGAAGCTCGCGAAGAACGTCGAGCGCGACGCGCACGGCAACGTGCAGCTGTCGGGCACCGGCGCGCTGGCCGACCTGCTGTGCGACGAGATCAAGGACAAGCTGCGGATCAAGCGCGTGCGCGGCGACACCTTCGGCTACCTGCAGCGCTCGTTCCTCGGCTGCGTGTCCGACGTCGACCAGCGCGAGGCGCGCGAGGTCGCCGAGAAGGCCGTGCAGTTC
>Ga0209677_100369_pt1 | contig 27555 bp, 25 predicted proteins | sample AraplaCvi_mCL_r2_2_FD_184285 | JGI IMG/M metagenome (GOLD analysis project Ga0209677, IMG submission 184285) | Arabidopsis root microbial communities from North Carolina, USA - plate scrape CL_Cvi_mCL_r2 (SPAdes) (version 2) | ecosystem: Host-associated > Plants > Roots > Endosphere | place: USA... | reverse complement strand
CGTCGGCGAGGCCATTCGCTCGCCCGAAGCGCGGGAGCGCGGCATCGTTACCCGTATTCCGCACGACACCGTCGGCTGGGTCCCGAACGTCAACCTTCCGATCCGCTATTCGCGGACGCCGATCGCCGATCCCGTTGCTGCGCCTGCAGTCGGCCAACACACTGAGAATGTCCTGCGTGAGGTTCTCGGCTACGACGATGCGCGTTTGGCGGGTCTTGCTGAAGCTGGCACGTTCGGCGCTCGGCCGGTGAAGCCGTCGCCTGCGGGTGTCAAAGCCTGATGCCACGGCCAGGATACGAACGCACGCTCAGGGGGCGCGTCGCCGTCATCGGGATCGGCGAGACGGAATATTATCGTCACGGCGCTTCGCCTGATCCCGAGTTCAAGCTGGCGCTGAAGGCGATCCTGTCGGCTTGTGCCGACGCCGGGATCGATCCGCGCGAGATCGACGGCTTCTCATCCTACAGCGACGACCGCAGCGAGGCGTCAAGGCTGGCGGCCGCATTGGGCACGCGTCAGCTGCGCACCGCCACGATGCAGTGGGGCGGCGGCGGAGGCGGCTGTTGTGCAGCAGTCGCCAATGCGGCGGCCTCCATCGTCGCTGGTCTTGCGGATTGCGTCGTCGTGTTCCGCTCGCTGGCGCAGGGACAATATGGCCGCTTCGGGCAGACCGACGGGATCAACACGATCTCGGGCGAGAGAGCATATCTGATGCCGTACGGCGTGTTGGCGCCGCCGCAGCGCTTCGCGATGCGGGTGCAGCGCTACATGCATGAACATGGCGTGCGCCAGGAGGCCATGCGGGCGATTGCGCTCGCGTCCTATCATCACGCCCAGGCCAATCCGCGCGCCGCGATGCACGGCAAGCCGCTCGATCCTGGCAAATATGACGCCTCGCGCTGGATCGTCGAGCCGTTTCATCTCTACGATTGCTGCATGGAGAATGATGGCGCGGCTGCGCTCGTGCTGGTCTCCGAAGAGCGTGCTCAGGAATTCCGGCAGAAGCCTGCCTATCTGCTCGGCGCGGCAATCGGCTCGGGCCATCGGGCCGGTGCGATTCCGCACAACTCCCCTGATTATGCAAGCGCGAGTTTCGAGACGGTCGCGCGGGACCTTTATCGCATGGCACGCGTCGGCCCGGCCGATATCGGCGTGGTGCAGAGCTATGAGAACTTCACCGGTGGTGTTGTCATGGCGCTGGCCGAGCACGGCTTCTTCAAGCCGGAGGACGCCAACGATTTCCTCACGGTCGAAAACCTAACCGCGCCATCCGGGCGACTGCCACTCAACACCAGCGGCGGCAATCTGGCGGAATGCTACATGCACGGTTTCGAACTGGTGCTGGAGGCGGTTCGCCAGGTGCGGGGCACGTCGACCAGCCAGGCCAAGCGAAGCGACGTTGCGCTCGTGATCGGAGGGCCGATGGTTACACCCGCCAGCAATCTCCTGCTCGGTTCGGAGGCTGCGCGATGAGCACATTCGGCTCTACTTACCTGCCTGCGGGATTGCCGATTCCGGTGTCAGAGCCCGATGGTCTGTCAGCTCCCTATTGGGAGGGGCTGCGTCAAAATCGACTGCTTGTGCAGCGTTGTTGCCACTGCCGAACCTGGCAGTTTGGGCCGGAATGGATCTGCCATCATTGCCACGCCTTCGACCCCGAATGGACCGAGATCGAACCGCGCGGACGAATCTTCAGCTGGGAGCGCGTGTGGCATCCGTCGCATGCCGCACTGAAACAGCATGGCCCATATATCGCGGTGCTCGTCGAACTGCCGCAGGCCGGTCATATCAGAATGGTTGGCAACCTGCTTGGGGATCCGAGGCAAGAGGTCAGGATCGGGGCTTCGGTCGCCGGAACTTTTGAACACCACGACAATGCGCACCCCACATTTTCGTTGTTGCAGTGGAGCCTGCAACGATAGCGATGCGGAATCGATGCTATTCGTCCCGCAGAGAACGACGGCTCGAAGCCTTTCTTCACAGCTGCAACCGGCTTCCCGTTGAATTCGACCAAGAAGGTCGCGATCAGTTTGCGGTCTCTCCAACAACGCAGGCGGGCGAGCAGCCCGTGGCACGGGCTGGCGCGCCTCCTTGCCAACGATTGGCGGTGCATGTTCGGATCGTGTCGGGGTGAATCCAGACGCGATCCGAACGCGAGCGTTCCTACGAGTCAGCGCGCGGTCGCGCCGCCGCCGTTCGTATGCGCGGCCTGGTATGCATCCCTGTAGCCGCGCGCGATGGTCCTGACGCCACGTCCGATGTCATCGTAGACGTCGTCGGGAAGGTTCGCGAGCGAGACACGGAGCGACCATTCCGGTGCGTCGAAGCCACCGCCGTTCAAGAGAACGATTCCGTGGTCCTCGGCCAGGCGGAAGGCGAGGTCGAGCGGATGGACTGTCTTTTTCAAATGGTCGACGGCCTCATCGCCAATATTCTTCCGCGCCCAGAACTCGAAATCGATCAGTCCGTAATAGGCGTCGTAGTTCGGATTCGGATTGAGCTTGTCGGCAAGGCCGAGGCCATCGAGCAAGGACCACAGGCGCTTGTTGACGATCGCCATGCAGGCCTTTTGATAGGCCTTCTTCTCGTCCATCATCTCCGAGAGCGAGAACAGGCTCATCATCACCTGCTGTGGCAGTGACAGGCCCGCAGTATGGTTGAGGGCCACATCGCGGCTGTCGGCAACAATGCGGTCGATGAATTTCAGCTTGCGCGGTTCGAGCGTCAGCGGTCCGTAGCGCTTGTCGAGCGCCTTTACCGCCTTGTCCGGCAGCTTGGCGATCATCTTGTCGAAGATGTTATCTTCGTGGACGGCGATGGCGCCGAGCCGCCACCCCGTGCATCCGAAATATTTCGAGTAGGAGTAGACCCCGATCGTGTTGTGCGGAAGCTCGCCGAGCAGAGACCTGAAGTCGTGCACGAAGGTGCCGTACACGTCATCCGTCAGCAGCATCAGATCGGGCCGCTTGGTCTTCACCAAATGAGTCAGTTTCTCGATCGTCTCCCGGCTCACGCCCATGCCCGAAGGATTAGCCGGATTGACGATGAAGAACGCCTTGATCTTGGGATCTTCGAGCTTCTTGATTTCCTCGTCGGTAAACTGGAAGCGGTTTTCCTGCGGCGCCTGGATCTGAACGACCTTGAGATCGTAATCCTCCAGGTGAGTCATTTCGATGTAGGGCGTGAAGATCGGCGTTCCCAGCGCGATGGTGTCGCCCGGCAGCAGCAGCCGATTGGCCTTCAAAGACTTGAAGATGTAGCACATCGCGGCCGTGCCGCCCTCGACTGCATAGATGTCGAACTTGCCGGTCGGCCGCGGCTCGCCGCAAACGGCCCACATCAGGTACTCGTGAACGATGCGTTCATTGTGCACCAGCATCCGATCCGGCACCGGATAGTTGTCGCCGATGATCGAATCGACGAGCTCGTGAACGAACGCGTCCGGTTCGAAGCCGAACTTCTTGACCGTGAAGGGCACCATCGCAGCAAGGAAATCCGCGCCAGGCATGTCCGTGTGGGCCGCAAGCCATGTCTCTAGCCGTCGGGCGACGCCCTGGGCCTGGGGCATGCCGCCGACGCCCGCCGCATCATCCATCACGCGCTTGCTCTCGGTGATGGCGAATTGTCCGAGGAGGAAATAGCCTTCGCGCGGCGTCGTGGCGACCCAGTTCGGATTGCCGCGGCCGGCGTTCAGGAACGCGGATTGCGTTCTCTTGGATGTGCCCTTCGCGAGATTGATCAGCTCGTCTTTGATCTCGAACGGGCTCAACGCCTCGAATTTCTTCAAAGTCAAAAGGTCAGCCATCTATCGCTCCCGGAGCTGTACAATCTGTAGGATCGAAACCTGTCGGGCTTCGTCGGTGTCAGCATCCCCGGGCGCCGGGCCAGTCCTTTGATCTATCTCAAGCCTCCTGGGTACGCGAGCTCGCGCGCGGGCCGATACGAACGAGACGGGGGGCGCGGGCGGCCCCCGGCCCCGGCAGCTACATCGTTCGCACACCTTCGCAAACGCAAAACGTGAATCGATCAGCCGTTGTTCGCCACTTGACATAAATCAAGGGTCGGCGGGCGAACGGCCTCCTGATGTCGGAGGGCTGCGGCTTCATTTCTCGTTGGCGGTTCACCTGCACAGCTAACGCCTGCTGTAGCGGCGGACCTCGATGTGTCGACAGAGCATGAACGGGTGACATCATGATCAGCTGGTTCTTCCAAACGCTCAAAAGCTATCCGGAGATCGCGATCTTTCTCTCCCTGGCGTTGGGCTACTATTTCGGCTCCTTCACCTACAAGGGGCTCGGCCTCGGTGCGGTCACGGCCACGCTGATCGCCGCCGTCATCATCGGCCAGATCGGCATTACTATTTCAGGTCCTCTCAAGCCGACGTTTTTCTTGATGTTCCTGTTTGCAATCGGCTACGGCGTCGGCCCGCAATTCGTCCGCGGCATTGCACAAGACGGCGTTCCGCAAGCGGTATTCGCGGCCATCGTGTGCGTATTCTGTCTCGGTGCGGCCTACCTCGGTGCGAAACTGGCTGGATATGATGTCGGATCGGCGGCGGGCCTCTACGCCGGCTCTCAGACCATCTCGGCCTCGATGGGCTTGGCGACGGATGCGGTCAACCGTCTCGGCCTTTCGCCGGAAGAAGCCAAGAAGCTGCTCGACGGCATGCCGGTCGCCTACGCCGTGACTTATATCTTTGGTACCGTCGGATCAGCGATCGTCCTTGCCTTGGTTGGCCCGGCGCTGCTCGGCATCGATCTCGAAGAGGCCTGCAAGCGCTACGAGGACGAGCACGGCGGATCGAAGAAGCAGGCAGGCGGTCCGGGCACGGCGTGGCATCAGTTCGAGCTGCGCGCCTTCCGCGTTCGTGAGCGCGGCCCGGTAGTCGGCAAGTCCGTCCAGGAAGTAGAAGCGATGATCCCGGACCAGCGCGTTTTCGTGCAGCGAATCCGCCAGGGCGGGAAGATCCTCGATGCGACCTCCGAGACAATCATCCATGCCGGCGATATCGTGGCCGTTGCCGGCCGGCGCGACGTGCTTGTCAACCTGATCGGCGAGCAGGCCGAGGAGGTCGACGACCGCGAGCTGCTCGCGGTGCCGATCGAAGGCGTCGATGTCTATGTGACCACCAAGGAGGTCGATGGCAGGACGCTGGAGGAGCTGGCGAAAGCGCCGGCGGCACGCGGCGTCTTCCTGCGCAAGATCACACGCGGCGCAATCGCAATCGACATTCCGATCCTGCCGGATACCAAGCTCAATCGGGGTGACATCGTCACGCTGGTCGGCCGCGCGCCCGATGTCGCGGCTGCGACGAGAATGCTGGGCCGGCCGGACCGTGTGACCGACATAGCCGACGTCGCCTTCATCGGAGCCGCGATTGCGATCGGCGCGCTGATCGGAGCGTTTGTCTTCAAGGTCGGAAGCGTTCCTCTCACGCTGTCCACCTCCGGCGGCGCGCTGATCTCCGGCCTGTTCTTCGGCTGGCTGCGCTCGGTGCATCCGACGTTCGGGCGGATTCCGTCGTCCACCGTGTGGTTCATGAACTCGGTCGGCCTCAACGTCTTCATTGCGGTCGTCGGCATCTCCTCGGGGCCGGGGTTCGTCGCCGGACTGCAGCAGCTCGGCTTCAGCCTGTTCCTGTGGGGCGTCGCAGTCACGACAGTGCCGCTGATCCTGGCGATGTATCTCGGCAAATACGTGTTTAAATTCCACGATGCGATCGTGCTGGGTTGCTGTTCCGGCGCGCGCACCACGACCGCCTCGCTTGGCATGATCAACGACCGCGCCAAGAGCCAGATTCCCGGTCTCGGCTACACGGTGACCTACGCCGTGGGCAACACGCTGCTCACGATCTGGGGCATGGTGCTGGTCATGCTGCTGGCATAGGCGGGACCGACTGAGATGCTGACCTGGCTGGAGCAGTTTCTCGTTCGCTATCCGGAGCTCGCGCTGTTCCTCGTGATCGCCGCGGGCTACTGGATCGGAAGCTTCAAGATCGGCGCATTCAGTCTGGGGCCGGTGACGGGCGCGCTGTTCGCCGGCCTCCTGGTGGGGGACTTCGCGCATGTGCCAGTCTCCAGCATGACGAAATCGTTCCTGTTCCTGCTCTTCTTGTTCGGGGTTGGCTATTCGGTCGGCCCCCAATTCGTGCTTGCGATGAAGCGTGACGGCCTGAAGCCAGTGTTGCTCGCTGTCGTCGTGAGCTTCACCGGCCTTGCGGCCGCGGTCGCGATCGCAAAGATGCTGAAGCTGGATCCGGGATTCGCGGCAGGGCTGCTGTCAGGCGCGCTCAGCCAAAGCGCCGCGATGGGCACGGCGACAGACGCGGTGAACGGGCTTGCCGTACCCGAAGCTCAGCGCGCGCTGTTCGTCTCGCACATCGCGGTCGCCGATGCGGTTTGCTACATCTTCGGCTACGCTGGCGTGATCCTGTTCTGCACCCAGATCGCGCCGGCGTTGTTGGGCATCGACTTGCGAACCGAAGCGCTCAAGCTCGAGCAAAGCCTCGGAATCACCCGTACCAAGCCGGGGCTGGCCTCCGGCTGGCGGAAATTCGAGTTGCGTGCCTATCGCTTGGAGCAGGGCTCCCCGCTGATTGGTTTGACCGTCGCAGCGGCGGAGGCTCGTCTTCCTGAACATAGGGTGTTCATCCACCGGCTCCGCCGTGGCGAACGTATCCTCGAGGCGGACCCCAGAACCGCTCTCGCCGTGGGTGATATCATCGCATTGTCGGCGCCCCGTCAGGTCATGGTTGACATCATCGGACCTCGCGCCGAGGAGATCGAGGACAGGGAGCTTCTCGACGTTCCGCTGATTGCCGCCGAGATTTTCCTCATGAGCGCGAAGATCGCGGGCGCGAGCTTGCAGAAGGTCTCTGAAGAAAGCTGGGCGCGCGGACTTTATTTGCGTTCGGTGAGCCGGGGCGGGCAGGAGCTTCCGATAGCCGCCGGTCTCGTTCTGCAGCGCGGCGATCTGCTTCGCGTCGTCGGTCCTGAACCGGTCGTGCAGGCTGCGTCCAAGAGCATCGGCGTCATCGTCGCGCCGAGCACCAGTATCGATTTCATCGTTCTCGGGCTGGCGATTTTCCTTGGCGGCCTCGTCGGCGTCCTCGTGACCTTCCCGCTCGGCGGCATCAGGATCTCGCTGAGCACGAGCGTCGGCACGCTGCTTGCCGGGTTGTTGGTCGGCTATCTGCGCACCCGCCTTCCGCAATTCGGCCGAATTCCCGATGGCGCGATCAGTCTGATGACCTCGCTTGGGCTGGCCGCCTTTGTCGGCCTCACCGGAATTCACGCGGGCCCCATTTTCCTGTCGGCCTTGCGGGAGTCGGGCATCGGACTGCTGGTCGGAGGAATGGTGGTCACGCTGCTGCCGCAGGTGGTCGGGTTCTGCTTCGGCCACTTCGTGCTCCGGATGAACCCGATCCTGCTGCTTGGCGGCTTGACTGGAGCGCAGACGGTGACGGCCGCGATGGCCGCGTTGCAGGAACGCTCTGGAAGTCCCGTCCCGGTGCTGGGCTACACGCCCGCATACCCGGTCGCGAATATTCTGCTGACGACCTGGGGATCTGTGATGGTGGCCGTCTTGGCTCGTTGAGGAACGATGCCCGAATGCGCACCTTCGAGACGGCCCTGGTATGGGAGGGGCGGGGGCCGTCTCGTCGGTGCAAGGATGGCCGGCTGGGGATGGCCGACACACCTGCAACTGCCAGTCGCCAGCTGTACTAATGATGCGGATATCCATAACGCGGACAGGGAGAGCAGCCGCCATATGCATAGCCGTCAATCGTTCTCGCAACGTCATCACGCTCTCGGATCGGCTCAATATTGATCTAGATCAAGTCCAAGCAGCCGCTCGTCCGCGGCCTGACGTGCACCTGATGCTTCATGAGAGATCCATGTATTTCCTGCGCAGATATGAGGCGAGCGCTGCTCTTGTCATCGCCATCGCGTTGCTTTCAGGTGAGGCGCGGGCGAGCGCGCTCGCGCTATTCCGTTACGAGCACCAGGCGCAACAGCATTGTCCGACCGATACTGTCGTCTGGCTCGACTTCAAGAAAGGCAAATACTATTTTCCTCGCCAGAAGCTTTACGGGAGCGGCTTTCACGGCAGCTTCGTATGTCGTGAAGAAGCACGACGCAGCCGTTATCGCCGTTCGCTGCTGGGGCGGCGCTAAAGCGCATTTATCTACGGCAATTGCATCGTCAAATGCACGATCTGCGGGTCTTGGCTGCGCTCGGGTTGAAAACCGTATCTTCCGAGCACTTTACGCATCGCGGTGTTGTCGGGGAGCACATCGGCGACGAGCTTACGAAGTCCTGCGGCCTGCGCGATGGCAATGAGGTGACCCGTGAGAAGCGAGCCGATGCCTTGTCCCTGGAAGGCGTCGACCACGACGAAGGCCACCTCGGCCAGTCCGGGCTCGGTGATTACGTAGCGGCCACCGCCGACGATCGTCTTTGTGCCGTCCTCCTCGATCACAGCGACCAACGCAGCATGATCGACGAAGTCGATGTTCATGAAGAATGATTTCTCTTTCTCCGAGAAGTCGCGTTTGTTGATGAAAAAGCGGCGCCGCAATGATTGCGATCCCGTCCGGTCTATGGCCGCAAGCATGCCGGCCTCATCGTCGCGGCGAAGCGCGCGGATTTCGATGGGACGTCCGTCGCGGAGGTGCTCTCGGGCGGAATAGTCGGATGGTGGCATCGTCGCTGTGCCATGCGTGAGTCTGAAGACGCCCGCAGGATAGTTCCTAGCGTTCGCGACGCTTGATCTGGATCAAGCTTGGCGGTGAAGGTCAGCCATTACGGTTCGATCGACGACCGGCGAAAAGGCCAGCGGAGCGATGGATATCGATGAGACCCGTTCGGGGGTGTTCCAACCGAGCCGATCCGGCGAGGACGTGATCCGGATCGCCATTCGCCTCGGGCTCTTGGTCCTTCTCATCTACTGGTCTCTCGTTCTGTTGCATCCGTTCCTGCCGGTTCTGGCGTGGGCCGCGGTGCTCGCGGTCGCGCTGAATCCCGCCTATGCCTGGCTGACCGCACATCTCGGCAATCGACCGCGGATTGCGGCGTTCATCACGAGCCTCGCCCTGCTGGCGGTCTTCGTCGCGCCCGCGACATGGCTTGGCATTGGCTTGGTCGACGGATTGCGCAACATCTCCGATCAATTGATGTCCGGCGATATCGCGCTTCCGTCGCCGCCGGCCAGCGTGCGGGACTGGCCCGTGATCGGCGTGTCGCTCTATGACTTCTGGACTACGGCGTCGGACAATTTGGTGGTCGCTTTTCGCGAGCTCGCACCTTATCTGAAACCTCTCGCGGGTCCAATTCTCACGATCGCCGGTAGCGTCGGCACCGGGACGATCAAGTTTCTGCTCTCCGTCATCCTTGCTGGTTTCTTCTTGCCGTCCGGCCCGCGCCTTGTCGCGGGAGTCAGAACCATATTGACCCGCATCGTTCCGCAACGGAGCGCTGATTTCATGGCCCTGGCCGGCGCAACGATCCGGACCGTTACGCAGGGCGTTATCGGCGTCGCCGTGATCCAGGCGCTGCTCGCCGGCGCGGGCTTGAAGATCGCCGGCGTTCCTCATTCAGGTGTATTGGCGTTCGCCATTCTCGTCCTGGGCATCGTGCAGATCGGGGCAGCTCCCATCCTGTTTCCCGTCATCATATGGATATGGACAGTCAAAAGTGCTGACGTCGCGATCCTCATTACGATCTATCTGGTGCTTGCCGGCCTCTCCGATAATGCGCTCAGGCCGCTCATGATGGGACGCGGGCTGTCCACGCCTGTGCTCGTCATCTTCATGGGCGTGCTGGGTGGAACCCTGGCCCACGGAATCGTCGGGCTGTTTGTCGGACCGATCGTGCTGGCGGTCGCCTGGGAGTTGCTGATGGCGTGGGGGCGTGACGAAGCTTCCGGGGCTGCAGCGTCCAAACCGGAAATTCGCAGCACGAAGCCTTGACCTAAATCAACAGTTCGCTCGTGTGTTGCTTCCATCGTTCGATCTGCAGGGCCGGAGGATGAGATCATGCTGGACAAGCCCGCAGTTTCGCAAAATGTGCTGCCCGATATCTTTGCATCCGCGATGGAATATCTGCTGGACAGCGGCCAGCGCGGCATCTTGTTCATGGACGTCATGCGCCGGCGCGGCGAACAGTATCGCGAACATATAGCCGAAGCCGTTCCTCACGTTCTCAATTACGAAATCGAGCTGATTGCGGACGGCCGGAACTTGAAGCGGCCGGTGAACTATGGGCTGGTACGCATCAAGCCACCTGCCGGTGTCGAGATTGATCCGACCCGCCGTCCCTTCGTCGTGATCGATCCCCGCGCCGGTCACGGTCCGGGCATCGGCGGCTTCAAGGCCGACAGCGAGATCGGCGTCGCGATGAGCGCCGGCCATCCCTGCTATTTCATAGGCTTTACGCCGGAACCGGTGCCTGGACAGACCATCGGCGACATTGCCCGGGCGGAAGGAATCTTCGTCGAGAAGGTCATAGCGCTTCACCCGGATGCGGATGGCAAGCCGTGTGTGATCGGAAACTGCCAGGCCGGATGGGCGCTGATGATGCTGGCATCGCTGCGACCCGAATTATTCGGCCCGATGATCATCGCGGGCGCGCCACTATCCTACTGGGCCGGTGTTCGCGGCAAGAATCCGATGCGCTACACCGGCGGCCTGCTGGGCGGAAGCTGGCTGACCGCGCTGACCAGTGATCTCGGTGGCGGCAAGTTCGATGGCGCCTGGCTCGTGCAGAACTTCGAGAACATGAATCCGGCCAATACGCTCTGGACCAAGCAGTACAATGTCTACGCGAAGGTGGACACGGAAGCCGACCGCTATCTCGAATTCGAACGCTGGTGGGGCGGGCACGTCAGCCTGAATGCCGAAGAGATCCAGTTCATCGTCGACGAGCTGTTCATCGGCAACAATCTCGCGGCAGGCCGCATCCAAACATCGGACGGCGACGTCGTCGATCTCCGCAAGATCCGCTCTCCGATCGTGGTGTTCTGCTCCGAGGGCGACAACATCACACCGCCACAGCAGGCGCTCGGCTGGATTCTCGATCTCTATCGCAACGTCGACGAGATCAGATATTACGGACAGACAATCGTCTACACGGTCCATTCGAGCGTCGGCCATCTCGGCATCTTCGTATCCGGCGGCGTTGCCAGGAAGGAGCATGCCGAATTCTCGAGCAATATCGATCTGATCGACGTGCTGCCGCCGGGCCTCTATGAGGCCACTTTCGAGGCAAAGTCAGCCGACACCGCCCATGCGGACCTTGCCGGCGGAAACTGGATCATGCGCTGCGAGCAGCGGACGTTGGATGATCTCCGCGCCATGGGAGGCAATTCGCTCGAAGACGAACGTCGCTTCGCCACCGCCAAGCGCGTGTCGGAGATCAATCTCGCCAACTATCGGAAGTTTGTCCAGCCCTGGCTCCGCACGGCGGCCGCAACACCGTTCACACAGTGGATGCGCGGCCTGCATCCGCTGCGAACGAGCTATGAGGCTTTCGGCCGCGACACGCCAACCATGCAAGCGGTCGCCTCAATGGCCGAAGCGGCCCGCCACAACAGAAAGCCCGCGGACCGCGACAATCCATTCCTGAAGATTCAGGAGGCTTTCTCAAAAAACATTGTCACCGCTCTCGACAACTGGCGAGATGCGCAGGAGGCCATCAGCGAGCAGCTTTTCCTGGCCGTCTATGGCTCGCCTGCATTACAGGCCGCGGTCGGCGTCGCACCGGATGCAGATCCTTCGCCGCTACCCGAGATGTCCGACGAGCATCGAAAGCTGGTCGAGGCGCGGATTGTCGAGCTGAAGGCCCGAATCGGACACGGCGGTCTGCGAGAATGCTGGATCCGTGCGTTGCTCTATGTGGGCATGACGCGCGGCATGTTCGACGAGCGAAGCCTTGAGGCCTTGCGCAGGATGCGACGGGAGGATGAAGCCTCGCGCCTGACGCTCGCGGAATTCAAGATGTTGGTCCGCGAGCAGTTCTTCATGCTGATCCTCGATCCGGAGGCAAGCCTGGCAGCGATGCCGAAGATGCTGCCCGAAGACATCGAATTGCGCCGCCGCGCCTTCACGGCGATCCGCGATGTCCTTTCGATTGCGGGAGATGTCTCCGGAGAGACCGCGACGCGGCTGAAGCGGGTTGGGGAGCTGTTTGGTATTGGCGATGGCGACCAGGAGGCAAGCGGCAACGCCTTTCCGTCACGACCCAAAACGTCAGGACGTTCTTCGATCAGGGAGTCACGCGATGGATTTGCACAAGACAGGCGTGAACGCGGGCAGGGCCGTCAGTAAGTATGACCGTCTGATCGACGCGGCAAAGGCCATTGCTGCGACCCCAACCATTGTCGTGCACCCGTGTGACGAAAGCTCGTTGCGAGGTGTGGTCGAAGCTGCTGGCGCGGGTCTGATCAAACCGACCCTCGTGGGACCCGTTGCAAAGATCAAGGATGCGGCGTCCAGGCACGGCCTGGACATCGGAGCCTATGAGGTGATCGACGCTCCCCACAGCGAGGCCGCCGCCGCCCTGGCCGTCGAGATGATCCACCAGGCCAAGGGCGAGATGCTGATGAAAGGCAGCCTGCACACGGACGAGCTGATGCGGAGCGTGACGGCGAAAACGGGACTGCGCACCGATCGACGGATCAGCCATGTCTTCGTGATGGATGTTCCGACCTATGCGGAAACGGTGTTCGTCACCGATGCTGCGATCAACATCTTCCCCGATCTTGATTGCAAGCGCGACATCATCCAGAACGCGATCGACCTGTTCAATCAGGCCGGCTTCGGTACCCTGCCGAGGGTTGCGATCCTCTCGGCCGTGGAGACGGTGACCGCGAAGATTCCATCAACGATCGAGGCAGCGGCGCTATGCAAGATGGCAGACCGCGGCCAGATCACAGGCGGTGTGCTCGATGGGCCGCTTGCCTTCGACAACGCGGTCGACCAGGAAGCGGCCCGGATCAAGGGCATCAAATCCGAAGTTGCCGGTCGCGCGCAGATCCTCGTGGTGCCGGATCTCGAGAGCGGCAACATGCTCGCCAAGAATCTCGCCTATTTCGCCAAGGCGGACGGAGCCGGCATCGTGCTGGGCGCGCGCGTCCCGATCGTGCTGACGTCGCGCGCGGATTCGCTGCGCGCCCGCATGGCGTCCTGCGCAGTTGCTGCGCTCTATGCGGAGGCGCGGCGCCGCCGGATGGCGGTCGTGGCATGACGAACCGTGATACCATCCTCGTCGTCAACGCCGGATCATCGAGCGTGAAGTTCCAGGTGTTCGCCGTCGACGGCGACGGCCGGCTGCATCGGCAGCTGAAGGGCCAGATGGACGGGATCGGCAGCCGCCCGCGGTTGCGGGCGACCGGAGCGGCCGGCGGCAAGCTGGCCGAACGAGCCTATCCGATCGAGGCCATGCAGGACGTCGCTGCTGCGCTCCGGGTGGCAGCCGACTGGTTACGGGATGAGCAGCAGATTTCACCGTTCGCGGTCGGGCACCGGGTCGTGCATGGTGGCCCTGACTATGATCGACCTGTGTTGGTCGACCACAATGTCGTCGGCCGGCTCGAACGTTACGCGGCGCTGGCGCCATTGCATCAGCCGCATAACCTCGCACCGATAAAGTCGCTGCTCGCCAACTACCCCAGCCTTCCGCAGGTTGCATGCTTCGACACCGCGTTTCACCGGCATCATGATGATGTTGCGGATTTCTATGCGATTCCCCGCCGGCTTCATGAGGAGGGCGTGCGGCGCTATGGCTTCCACGGATTGTCCTATGAGTATATCGCCGCAACACTTCAGAGGGTCGCGCCTGATATCGCGCTGGGCCGGGTCATCGTTGCCCATCTCGGCAGCGGTGCATCGATGTGCGCTCTCAATAGAGGACGCAGCGTCGAGAGCACGATGGGATTCACGGCCATGGATGGCTTACCGATGGGAACGCGACCCGGCCAGATCGATCCTGGCGTGATTATCTATCTCACCCTGGTCAAAGGGATGTCGCCCAGCGACGTACAGAATTTTCTGTACCGGGATTGTGGACTGAAGGGTCTCTCGGGCGTCAGCAACGACATGCGGGAGCTGCTGACGAGCGACGATCCAAGCGCGGCCTTTGCTATCGAGTATTTCCTCCACCGCGTCGCACTCAATACCGGGATGCTCGCGGCGGCCCTGCAGGGCATCGATGCCTTCGTCTTCACCGCTGGGATCGGCGAAAATTCCGACGGCATTCGCGCGCGAATCGCCGAACGGCTCGGTTGGCTTGGCTTCGCGCTCGACCCTGCCGAGAACGGCCGGCATGCCTTGCGGATTTCGCGTCCCGCCAGCAAGCCGATCTACGTCGTGCCGACCGACGAGGAACTGATGATTGCGCAACACACATTGTCGCTGCTGTGGGGCGGCCCTCCATTCGCCGTGGCAAAGGAGAGACTGTCATGAGCATCCCGGCATTTCCCGAAACGAAAGTTGCGCTCAAGGGACGCAAGGGGCTGATCGTGGGCATCGCCAACGACCAATCCATCGCCTGGGGCTGTGCGAAGGCGTTCCGCGCATTGGGTGCGGATCTCGCGGTGACATATCTGAATGATCGCGCCAGGAAGCATGTCGAACCGCTCGCGCAGCAGCTCGATGCCGGGATTTTCTTGCCGCTCGACGTGAATGTCGAAGGCCAGATGGAACAGGTGTTCGAACGCATCCAGCAGCAGTGGGGCCAGCTCGATTTTCTGCTGCACTCGATCGCCTTCGCGCCCAAGGAGGCTCTGCACGGACGCGTGATCGATGTCCCGCGCGATGGTTTCACGAAGACCATGGATGTTTCATGCTGGTCCTTCATGCGCATGGCGCATCTGGCCGAGCCGCTGATGACGCGCGGCGGCACCATGTTCACCATGACCTATTACGGCAGCCAGATGGTCGTGGAGAACTATAACGTGATGGGCGTTGCCAAGGCCGCGCTCGAGGCCGCTGTCCGTTATATCGCTGCCGAAGTCGGCCCAAAGGGAATCCGGGTTCATGCGATCTCGCCGGGCCCGCTGGCGACGCGCGCTGCCTCGGGCATTCCCGAATTCGACGAGCTGATGGAGAAGGCGCAATCCAAGGCGCCGGCGCGCAGCCTGGTCAGCATCGACGACGTTGGCGCCGCGACCGCGTTCCTGGCGCTCGATGGCGCCAAGCTCATCACCGGCGGCGTCCTGTACGTCGACGGCGGATACCACATCATCGACTAGTGCCGCCGATCGCTTGCGCTAGCCTCGGTGCCGGCAGCAGATTTGATCTGGACACCGGCATCGCCCCGTCCACTGGGGTCATGCCAGACCTTCATTTCCGGGACTTCGTCCGGGATCGCGAGCTCGGCCTCGGTCACGGCGATGACTTCCGCGACGCTGACGCCGGGTGCGGTTTCCAGTAGCGTGATGCGTCCGCCAATGAAGCCCATGACGGCCATGTCGGTTACGACGAGGTCGACGGGGCGCGCCGATGTCAGCGGCAGCCCGCACCTCTGGACGATCTTGGATTTCCCTTTTGCTGCATGCTGCATGGCCACGATGACCCGCTTGGCGCCGCTCGCGAGGTCCATTGCGCCGCCCATGCCGGGAACCATCTTGCCCGGGATCATCCAGTTGGCGAGATGTCCGTCGGCGTCGACCTGCAGGCCGCCGAGCACGGTGATGTCGACATGGCCGCCGCGGATCAATCCGAACGACATTGCACTGTCGAAGGTGGATGCGCCGGGCAGTGCGCTGATCGGCCGGCCGCCGGCATCGGTCAGCAATGGATGCGCCATGCCTTGCTCGGGGATGGGGCCGGTGCCGATCAGACCATTCTCCGACTGGAAGAACACCTGCAACCCCGGCGGCACGTAGTTCGCGACCAGGGTCGGGATGCCGATGCCGAGATTGACCAGATTTCCTGGGCGGAGCTCGAGCGCCACACGCCGTGCAATAATGACCTGGGGGTCCATGGGGTCACCCGTTGGCGATGAGATAGTCGACGAGCGGAGCAGGGGTCATGACATGGTCGGGGGCGATGACCCCGACCGGAACGATGTTCTCGGCCGTGACGATCACCGTATCTGCGGCCATCGCCATCACCGGATTGAAATTGCGCGCGGTGAGGGCGTAGGACAGATTGCCGAGATAGTCAGCCAGGAAGGCGTGCACCAGCGCAAACTGCGAGCGCAGCGCGGTCTCGAGCAGGAATTGACGGCCGTCGATTTCGATCCGCTGCTTGCCGTCTTCGACGATCGTGCCGACGCCCGTCGGCGTCAACACGCCGCCGAGCCCGGTCCCTCCGGCGCGGATGCGCTCGACCAGCGTGCCTTGCGGCACCAGGTTGACCGAAACCTTCTTTGCCATCATCTGCGCCTGCACCATGGGATTAAGGCCGATGTGACTGGCCGTGATGCTGGCGACGAGCGAGGCGTCGAACAGCTTGCCGACACCCCGGCCCGGCACCGCGGCGTCATTGCAGATGATCGTGAGCTCGCTTTTCTTCTGCCGTACCAGTTCGTCCAAAAGCCGCTCCGGCGTGCCGACGCCCATGAAGCCGCCGATCATGATCGTCGCGCCATTCGGGATCAACGTAACCGCTTCTTCGATCGGAACGGATTTCATCGCGGGAGACTCGCAGGCTGGATCGTCATGCCATGCAAGCAGGCTGAACGATGACGCAGCCTTGAAGCTTGATCTGCATCAAAGGTGACGCTGTCAAAAATGCGCCAATGGCCGCAGCGTGGGCCTTGCGGGCAGAGGGGCGCGTGTTTGTGGCGATTTCGACGATGGTCGAAAGCTCGTGATATGTGATGTTAGTCTGCCCGACCTAGCGGCCTAAAGATCGAGCTCAGCCAGCTTGGGCCGATCCAGCAGGACGATCTGACGCTGTGTCTGGCCCAGGAAACCGAGGATGCCCTGGCTTTCGAGCGCGGACAGCGCGCGCGATACGGTCTCCAGCGTGAGCCCGAGATAATCGGCGATGTCGCGGCGGGACATCGGCAGCGCCATGACGCCGGCGGCTGTCAGGCGAGCATCCATTTCCAACAGAAACGCGGCGACTCGCTCGAGCGAGGTCTTGCGTCCCAGCAGGAGCATATGATCTTCGGCATGCTTCAAGTTGGAAGCCGTCATGGTGAGAAGATCGCGCGCGACAGTCACGTCCTTCTCGGCGATGTGAGCCAGGCTGACGCGCTTCACCAACCGCACGGTGGTGTCGATGATCGCCTCGGCCGTGAAACGGTGGACGCCGCTGTTCTCGAGGCCGAAGATGTCGCCGGTCAGATGGAATGCGCCGATTTGACGCCTGCCGTCGGAGAGAAGCTTGTAGGACCGAACTGCCCCATCGACCACCTGGTAGATATATTCGGCGGGTTCTGCCTCCCCGAATATTTCTATGCCGCGACGATACTTGAATTCGCTTAAGGCGAGGTCGGCTTCCGCGAGGCTTCCGAATTCGCCAAGAAATCGCGGCCGGTTTGAGGGGCCGACGTTGATGTTGACAAACATGGATCGTCTCCCTGTTTGGCCAGCCCTCGCGAGAACCGATCACACTGACACAAACCCGTCGATCTATGCCGCCGGGCGGCGGCGCGTGTTCTCGCCGGCGCCCATTATGATGGCGCAGATGCGCCAGGCTATTGTTCTGATGGGCCTTGTCCGAAAGGACATTGTTCCGGAGGACTTGTCCTTGAGGACAACTTGACAAATCGCCACCGGTTATTTCGCGGCCCGTATTAACTCCGGCGTGCATTAGCCTCACAATGCACTTGTATGCGGGACGGTTTTCCGAATTAATTCCTTCGGTCATGATGTTCAGGCTGAGTGGAGTTCTGGTCTGGCTGGCCGTGCTGCTGATCCCGGTGGAATCGGCAGAAGTGCGGCCGCGCTCGATTCTGGTGCTCGATCAATCCGACCTGCGGGGCGCGTTCTATCACGAGATTTTCGCGGCGTTCCTTGCTGAGGTCAGTGCCAATCCGCGATTGCACACCACCGTCTATGCCGAGGACCTCGATCTTGGACGATTCTCCGGAGCGGACTACGAGGAAAAGTTACGAGAATACCTTGGGACGAAATATCGGGACAAGCCTGTCGGCGTCATCGTAGCGGTTGGAGCTGCCACGCTGGAGCTTGTGCTGCGCTGGCGTGCCGAAATGTGGCCCGACGCCCCGGTCGTATTTGCCGTGGTCGACGAGCAGGACCTGCGGCGGCTGGACCCTCCTCCCGATGTGACCGGCAACGTCTTCGCTCTCAGATTTTCCGACTGCGTCAAAGTGGCGCAGGCTGTCGTTCCCAATCTGAAGAGCATCTTCATTGTCGGCGATAGCTGGGACCGTCAGATGGTTTTCCGTGCCTGGAAAGCCGAGGTGGCAACCGCCGCAGGCGACCTCGACGTCAAGGAGATCGTGGGCCTCACCATGGATGAAACGCGGCAGCGCGTTTCCCAGCTGCCCGCGGGCAGCGCGATCCTCTACTCCTCCATGCATTCGGACGGCGAGGGCGCGTATTATTCGTCTGCCGTTGCGTTGTCCCTCATCGCGGAAAAAGCGAACAGGCCGATCATCGTGGCGGGCGAGACCTTGCTTGCCTCGGGGGGCATCGGCGGCTACGCGCTCCTCCCCGGCACCATTGGCGCGGAAGCGGCAAGACTGGCGCTTCGAATCCTCGGCGGGGAAACAGCCTCCGATATCCCAAGGAAGTTCACGGAGGCGGTGAGGCCGATCTTCAACTGGAAGCAGATGCAGCGCTGGGGCGTGACCGAGGCCGACTTGCCGGAGGGAAGCGAGATCCGCTTCCGCGATGAATCCTTATGGAAGGTGTATCGCTGGCAGATCGCGGCGATCATTGCCTTCATCCTGATCCAGGCCGGGCTGATCGCGATTCTGCTCCATGAACGCGCCAGAAGGAGCGCTGCCGAGGCAGAGTCGCGAAGCCGCTTGACGGAGCTCGCCCATGTCGGGCGGCAGGCGATCGCCGGCGAACTGTCGCAGTCGGTCGCGCATGAGCTCAATCAACCGCTGGGCGCCATCCTCACTAACGCCGAGACCGGCGAATTGATTCTCGAATCGCCGTCGCCCGATCTAGAAGAGTTGAAAGACATCCTGGCTGATATCAGGCGCGATGACCTGCGTGCCAGCGAAGTCATTCACCGGATGCGCAGTCTTCTGAGGCGGACGCCGTTCGAGATCCGGGATCTGGATCTCAACGACATCGTGCGCGATGCGTTCGAGTTCCTGAAGACCGAGGCGGCGACTCGCGATGTGGCGCTGCATTACAAGGCTTGCTCCGAGGCTCTGCCGATCAAGGGCGATGCCATTCAGCTACAGCAGGTGATCCTGAACCTGATCGTCAACAGCATGGAGGCGATGTCGGACATGCCATGCGGCCGCGCGGTGATCGGCCACGTCGATCTTAACGGCGGAGCATCGGCCGTCGTTGCGGTTTCAGACGCGGGCCCGGGCATTCCGCCGGACAAATTGGCGAAAGTCTTTGATCCCTTCTTCACCACGACGCAGGAAGGCATGGGGCTCGGCCTTTCCATTGCTCGCACCATTGTTCAGGCTCATCAAGGGGACATCTGGGCGGAAAACCATCCCGAAGGCGGAGCGGTCTTTTACTTCTCCATACCATTGGCGACGCGCTAGGAGAGGAAGTTGCCAGGAACTATTCATATTGTCGACGACGATGCATCGTTTCGGATGGCGGCCGAACGGCGCTTGAAGAAGGCCGGCTATGCGGTGGCGACCTACACGTCGGCGCAGCAGCTACTCGATCATTTGCCAGACGAGGCCGACCCAGGATGTATTCTTCTTGATGTCCGGATTCCGGATTTGAGCGGACCCGAGTTGCAGGTGCGGCTCGGCAAGCTGGGATCGACCTTGCCTATCGTTTTCATCACCGGCTACGCCGACGTTCGCACAACGGTGCAGACGATCAAGGCCGGCGCCGAGGATTTCCTCACCAAGCCGGTCTCGTCAAAGCAGCTGATCGCAGCCATCGAGCAGGCGATCGCCAGCCACGAAGCCTCGCGGAGCGTCAAACATCGGCTCGACACGCTTCGCGCGCTGGTCGAAACCCTGACACCACGCGAGCGCCAGGTCTTCGAACGCGTTGTGCAGGGAACGATCAACAAGCAGATCGCGCAGCAACTCGGTGCCACGGAGCGTACCATCAAGGCTCACCGCCACCGCGTGATGGAAAAAATGAAGGTGCAAACCCTCGCAGAACTCGTATCGATTGCAGAACGGCTGGGTGTTATCCCGAACCCGCCTAAGGCAAACCACAGCGATTGAGCTGATTGATCCGCCGTTTGCGCTGCCAACTCGCGATCAACCGAGATCAAGAATCTGCCATTGTCCGATAGGACAATTGGCTTCGCGGCGTAACGGAACTAGAAAGTGACAAGTCCCGTTATCAGCTCAGCCGGCGGCCGCGCGAGGCGCTCGTCGTTTGAAAAGGACCAGCGCGCTTGTCGAAACGAAAACTGGTATACGTGGTCGACGACGATCCCAGCATGCTCAAAGGTGTCCAACGGCTCCTGAGAGAGCATGGGTACGACACGATGTCCTTTGCTTCGGCCAATTCCTTCCAGGAGCATGATGATTTCGGGGACGCGATCTGCGTCGTCCTCGATATTGATCTCGATGATGGCTCCGGGATCGAAGTGCATCAAAGGCTGAAGTCGGCCGGTGTCGGTCTGCCCGTGATATACATCACGGGAAAGGACAGCCCTGCGACCCGGACGGCGGCAATCGAGGCGGGATGTCTCGCGTATCTCACCAAGCCGTTCGTGGCCAGATCGCTGATCGAGCCCATCGAGCGCGTCTCGGCCGCCCGAGCATAAGGAGCCGGCTACTCGTCAATGTCCTGCTCGAAGGTGCGGCTCGGAGTCGACGCGCGCACCGACGCGAAGTGGCCGAGCGGAATAACGGTGCTGACGCTCAGCAGGTTGGTGTCGGCTACCTCCAATTTCAATTGCTGGCCTGTCTCCATCTGGCGGATCAGCGCCGGATCGGCGCGATCGCCGGCAATGCAGGCGTTCGTCAGGCACCAGACATAGGGAATGCGGACCGGTTCGCCCTGGCCAGCCCCGAGCTTCACGCCGGCCTGAAGATAGACGCCGACCGGCAGGAACAGCTGCAGGCGCGCGGTATCCTCGCCTTGGCGTTCGATCAGGTCGATACGGATCGCCGATTGCCCCGTTTCCCACGTGCCGCTGATCGTCGTGCGGCAGACCATGGCGCTGCCCGGGGTCTTGAAGCAGTATTTCTGCCAGTCACCATATTGAATGGCGCGCGCCTCGCGCTGACCCCGCAAGGCGAATTCCGGCGCGACTTTTTCTCCGGGTGCAGCGGGCGCCGGCCCTTGCTGGCCATATGCGAGGGCCGGGATCACGCACGGCAGTAGCAGCAACAATATCGTCGGTGTCGGGAATGAATGGCGCCGAGAGCCGCGAAGCCTCATCATCAGCCTCCATTGCGCTGAGCATGCTTGTCCAGGAATCTGCTCACCAGGGGCGACCATTGCGGAATGGCCTCGGGCGAATCGATGAAGAAATGGCCCTCGCTGCCGAACGGTGGCATGAGCTGATATTCGGCGTTTCCGCCGGCGCTGGTATAGGCATCGAGCATGCGCCGCGACAGCTCAGGCCCGAAGAATGTGTCGTTCTCGATATAGATCGACAGCATCGGCGTGCGAGCGGAGTGTCCGAACTCGGCGGCCGCTTCGACGAGCTTGTCCGGCGCGCAATTGTTGTTCGGCTTGCCGCCGACCCGCCCACCACGCCCGGCCGCAAAGGTGATGATGGCCTTCACTGACGGAAGATTTTGACTCGAAAGGGCGATTGCGCCCCAGCCGCCGGCGGACTGGCCGATGACAATGGCGCTGTCGCGCACGGCCAGCTTCTCCTCGGTCATGTAATCGATGATCCATTTGTCGAGCAGTGCGGCCGCCATTCCGGCATCGCGGAAGTTCGGGTTCTCGCAGACGCCGATCTTCGAATAGAACACGGCGAACAATCCGCGCTCTGGGGCATCGAGAGCTGCCGCGCCGTATCCAGGCCCCGCGGGAGCCACGACAAGGTAGCCGCGGCGCGCGAACCACATCGCCGCGTCCCGAAATTCGACCAGCGGGAAGAAGCCGCGCTCCTGAGGATTGAGCGACACGCCGTGGTTCATCACAGCCAACGGAAACGGACCTGGCCCGACCGGATGCACCACATAGGCAATGGTCGGATGTATCAGCGGCAACGCCCAGACCTCTTCCTGGATGCGTGCCGCTTGTTGAGCGTCGGCACTCCGACAGGGCTGCACTGGGACAATCTCGACCACGCTCAAGAGCGCAAGCAGAAGGCACATAAACCGATACACGTAGACCTCCCAACGGAGATGGCGCGGGGGAGACTCTTCGCGCACGACAGGTCCGCTCGCAAGGAACTGGGTTGATCTAAATCAAGCAGCGTGATGGTCACCAGCAATTTTCGGCAGACGATCGAGGGCTTGTTCGGCGCGGTCGCAGGCAGCGTTGCCGCGCGGTCGCTGCGGCGATCCTATGTGTTCGGCACGCTGTGTATCGCCTTTGGCAGCGGTGCGGCGCTCGGTGCGTTGGCAACCGAAGTCTCCCGGGCCTACAGCCTCTCTCTTCCTGTGATGCTGTTGGTGATCGTAGCGTGGATTTGCGAGCAGGGTCGGGAAAGCGTCGAGGACGCGCCAGCCAACGGCTGATTCGGTCCGCCGAATAGTTTGATTTAGATCAAGAGTCGGCGTGCCTGCCGCCGCCTAGGCTCCGTCAACCAAAGACGAATGGGAGAGGGCCATGCCGCAGGACGCTCAGGAACGGCGGATCGATCAGTTTTTCGCGGGACCCGGCGCGAGGGCAGATCAATGGCGATCTCTGGTGGAAGCGGCAAAGGCATGGTCTGCCGGCAAGTCGGACCGCGCTGCATTCGAGACGCAGCTTTCGCAGATTGCGGTGATGGAAGAATTTCACGCCTATCCCGGCCCGAAGCTGATGGCTGCCCTGAAGGATCGCGCCGCTGCTAACGACCCGGCCGGCGCAGCGGCGCTGGCGACGCGCATCGCGCAAGCTTTGGTCACGCGCTCCTTCCGCCAGCACGCCGGCGATTGGGATATGCTCGCCGATGCCGACACCGAGATGCCGGATCTGCTGCCGCCAGGATTCGGCAGCACGACGACGCGCCGGCCCTATTTCGAGACCCTGATCGTGACCGGCATTCCGGCCGGCCGCTGGACGGAGCTCGGCGCGGAATGGCGAAGGCTGCGCCGCCCTTCCGACAGCTTCATCCATGAGCCGGTCTTCGTCGGCAGCTTCGAGGATGCATTCTGCGCGGCCATGCTCAATCCGGACATCGCGGCCGTCGTCGTCAATGAAGGCTTTGCACAACGATCGCGGCACGATGCGCCAGTGCTGCGCTCTCTCATGAGTTCGCTGGAGCGGCAGGAGACATCCGACTCGGCGATCGCTCTGGCGCGAACGCTGAAGCGGATCAGGCCCGAACTCGACATCTATCTGGTATCCAACCGCGGGGTCGAGGAGCTTGCCGGCAACCCGGAAGCTGACGTCGTTCGTCGCATCTTCTATTCCGTGGAAGAATTGCTCGAGCTGCACCTCGCCATTCTCGAAGGCGTCCAGGACCGCTACGAGACGCCCTTCTTCGACAATCTCAAGAAATATGCCCAGCGCCCGATCGGGACCTTTCACGCGCTGCCGATCGCACGCGGAAAGTCGGTGTTCCGTTCGGACTGGATCCGCGACATGGGCGAGTTCTACGGTCCCAACCTGTTCCTCGCGGAGAGCAGTGCGACCACGGGCGGTCTCGACAGCCTTCTTGAGCCAACCGGCAATATCAAGAACGCGCAGGACAAGGCAGCGCGCGCGTTCGGCGCCGATCGCGTCTTCTTTGTCACCAACGGGACCTCGACGTCCAACAAGATGGCGGTGCAGGCGCTGCTGGCGCCCGGCGATATCGTCATCGTCGATCGCAACTGCCATAAGTCGCACCATTACGGCATGGTGCTGTCCGGCGCGCAGCCGCTCTATGTCGAAGCATTTCCGATGACGGACTATTCGATGTACGGCGCCGTGCCGCTCAAGACCATCAAGCAGGCGCTGCTCGATCTCAGAGCGGAGAACCGGCTGGACCGTGTCAAGATGGTCGACCTGACCAACTGCACCTTCGACGGGCACATCTACAACCCACGCCGGGTGATGGAGGAGTGTCTTGCGATCAAGCCGGATCTGATTTTCCTGTGGGATGAAGCCTGGTTCGGCTTCGCGCGGTTCTCGCCGTTCCTGCGGCCGCGCACCGCGATGGGCGCCGCCAACGATATCGAGACGTGGATGCATGATCCGAACTCGGTGGCGGTCTATGAGAAGCACCGCGCGGAGCTCGGCGAGAATCCGTCTTACGAAACGCTGTTGAATACGCGACTGCTGCCCGATCCGCGACTGATCCGGCTGCGCGTGTACCAGACCAATTCGACCCACAAATCGATGTCGGCGATCCGGCAGGGCTCGATGCTGCTGGTTAAGGATGTCGACTTCCACACCGTGGAGGCGCAATTCAAGGAGGCGGTGTTCACGCACGCCTCCACGAGCCCCAATCAGCAGCTCATTGCCAGCCTCGATGTCGCGCGTCGCCAGATGGAGCTCGAGGGCTATGGCCTCGTCGCCAACGCGATCGAAATTGCGTTCGCGATCCGCAGGGCGGTTGCCGCCAATCCGCTGATCTCGAAATATTTCAGCGTGCTCGGGGCCGACAAGATGGTGCCGAGCGAATATCGATCGAGCGGCTTCGCCGACTATCTGCATGAGGGCGTCGATTGGGGGCAGGTCCTGCATAGCCTGAAGGAGGACGAGTTCTGCCTCGATCCGACCCGGCTGACGCTAGTGTGCGGCACCGCGGCTTTCGACGGCACCCAGTTCAAGGGGCTTCTCGCCAACCGCTACGGAATTCAGGTCAACAAGACCTCGCGCAATTCCGTCCTGATCCAATCGAACATCAACAACACGCGCAGCGATGTCGCCAATCTGATCAGGGTCTTGGCCGAAGTCTGCGGCGAGATCGAGCGCGATCTCGCTCAGGGCGGCGCGAATGCCGCCAAGGCCTTCGAAGCGCGGGTCAAGAGTCTGATGACCGATGTGCCGGACCTGCCGAACTTCTCTCACTTCCACGCCGGCTTCCGCGGTGATGCAGGCGAGAGGACCAATGAAGGTGACATCCGCAGCGGCTTCTTCGCCGCCTACGATGCAGCCGGGTGCGAACACATCCGCCTCAATGATCCGGAGATCGACAAGCGCCTGCGGAATGGTCCCGAACTGGTGTCGGCAAATTTCGTCATTCCTTATCCGCCGGGCTTTCCGATCATGGTGCCTGGACAGGTGATCACGCAGGAGGCGATCGACTTCATGCGCAAGCTCGATGTGAAGGAGATCCACGGCTACAACGCGGTGCAGGGCCTCAAGCTCGTGCGTCCGGAGGCCTTGGCGAGGTTCGGGGACCGCCATGCGCCGCTGTCCAGCTTTCGACCCGCGGCCGAGTAAGAGAAACGAGTCGTCGCATGCTCATCGGTCCCTCTGGCGCCGCAGCATCGTCCTGCTGTTTTCGTTCTGGTGGAGCGCGCGATAGCCACGCGAGAGCACCCATGACGAAGCGCCGGCCAAGCCTGATCGGCGGGATGAGCCTCGCAGTTGCGCTCGGTTGCGCGACGCCGGCCGACGCTGTCACCGGAACGGTCCGCGTCACGGTCGCTAAGGCGGGGTTCATCGTCGGTGCCGGGGGCGGCAACGGCATTCTCACCTTTCGCCATCGCAACTATCCGTTCACGGTCCAGGGCCTGAGCCTTGGCCTGACCGCGGGCGCCTCGATCAACAAGCTGGTCGGGCGTGCCGAATACATCAACGAGCTCGGCGATTTCGCCGGGACCTATAGCGTGGTTGGCGCCGGCGGCGCCGTGTTCGGCGGCGTCGGTGGCGTGCAGCTCAGGAACGCCAAGGGCGTCACGATCACGCTGCAGGGGCCGAAAGCCGGCGTGGAAGTATCCGCCAACGTCACCAAGGTGGTGATCACCCTGGATCGATCCCGATCGACGCCCGACTGACATCAACACTGGAGAGAGCACCCATGAGAAATCCCTACCTTCGTCTACTCGGAGCTGCGATCATCGCGGGACTCGTATATGGCCTCGCACAGCCTGCCGAGGCCGAGACCGGCGCGGTTCGCGTGGTCTTCACCAAGGGCGGCTTCATCGTCGGCGTCGGCGGCGGCAACGGCGTGCTCTACTTCCGCGGCCATCGCTATCCATTCCGCGTCTCCGGCATGAGTGTCGGATTCACGATCGGCGCATCGACCAGCCAGCTATCCGGAAAGGCTCTGAACCTGCGTAGCCCCGGCGATATCCAAGGAACCTACAGCGTGATCGGCGCGGGTGGCGCGCTCGCCGCCGGCGCCGGAGGCGTCCAGCTGCAGAACGAGAAGGGCGTGATCCTGCAGCTCGCCGGCGGCAAGGTCGGTGTCGAGCTGTCGGCAGCAGTCGGCGGGGTCCAGGTTGCGCTCGAATAGGCGCAACCTGCCTTCGCCACGCGTTGGAAGAGAGCTCATGAGACATGCTCGCGCCAGATCGGCGGGAATTGTTGTCATCGCACTCCTCGCATGTGGCGTTGCCGTTCCTTCCAGAGCCGACACTGGCGACGTCCAGGTGGTCTTTACCAAGGGCGGGTTCATCCTCGGAGCCGGCAGGGGCCAGGGAGTCCTGCTCCTGCGCGGGCATCGTTACCCGTTCCACGTCTCCGGCTTGAGTGTCGGATTCACTGTCGGTGCCTCGACCGCCCGGCTGTCGGGACAGGCCATGAACCTGCTTCGCCCGAGCGATATTCAAGGCACCTATAGCCTCATCGGCGCCGGCGCTGCAGTGGCTGCCGGTGGCGGCGGCGTGCAACTGCGCAACGAGAGGGGAGTTGTCCTGCAGCTCTCCGGCGTCAAGCTCGGAATCGAGCTGTCGGTTGCGCTCGGCGGCGTCAGGGTCGCCTTTCAGTGATTTCTTCCAATATCGGCTTCAGTAGCGCTCCGCGACGAAATTCATCCCGCGCAGGCTGGCCTGGTCGTCATAGCGGTCCTTGCTGGATCGCTTCGGAAGCCGGACCTTGTCGCGGGACACGCCCTTGCACGGAATTGTCTTCAGAACGTGCGCGATGCAGTTCAGCCGCGCCCGTCGTTTGTCATCGGAGGGGATAATCGTCCACGGCGCATGCTCGGAATGCGTTGCCTTGAACATGAGGTCCCGCGCACGCGAATATTCGTACCAGCGCCGGTACGATTCGGTGTCCATCGGGCTCAGCTTCCATTGTCGCAGGGGATCATCGATGCGCGCGTTGAAGCGCCGCTCCTGTTCCTCCATGCCGACCTCGAGCCACAGCTTGACCAGGATGATGCCGGCATCGACGATGTACTTCTCGATCTGCGGGCAGAGCTGGAGAAAGCGCTTGTGCTCGTCGGGGTCGACGAAACCCATCACATATTCGACGCCG
>Ga0209677_100366_pt1 | contig 27688 bp, 28 predicted proteins | sample AraplaCvi_mCL_r2_2_FD_184285 | JGI IMG/M metagenome (GOLD analysis project Ga0209677, IMG submission 184285) | Arabidopsis root microbial communities from North Carolina, USA - plate scrape CL_Cvi_mCL_r2 (SPAdes) (version 2) | ecosystem: Host-associated > Plants > Roots > Endosphere | place: USA... | reverse complement strand
TTCTGCGCGCGCTTCAACGTCGAGGCCTGCAAGGACACGGATCTGCGCACGCTGATCGTCGTCAATGGCGCGGTCGGCGATCACGCCGCGCCGAAGGCGATCGCCGCAGCAGACTGGCTCGCGCAATTCCCGGACGAACTGGCGGAGGCCCCGACACATCGCAACGAGATGGCGTTCTGGATGTATTCCTCCGGCTCGACCGGCCGGCCCAAGGGCATCGTGCATCTCCAACACGACATGGCCTATAGCGACGCTGCCTTTGCACAGAACGTGCTGACGCTCACGCCGGATGACATCTGCTTCTCCGTGCCGAAGATTTTCTTCGCCTATGGTTTCGGCAACTCCGTCACCTTCCCGTTCTCCGCGGGCGCGGCGACGCTGCTGCTGCCGGGGCAACCGAAGCCGGCGTCGATCTTCGCGGCGATCGAGCAGTACAGGCCGACCGTCTTCTTCGGGCTGCCGACGCTCTATACCTCGCTGACCAAGGCCGAGGGTGCGGACAAGACGGACTTTTCCTCGCTGCGCATGTCCCTCTCCGCCGCCGAAGTGCTCTCGGCAGACGTCTTCAATAGCTGGAAGACACTCACGGGCCTGGAGATCGTCGAAGGCCTCGGCTCGACCGAGGTGCTGCACATCTACCTCTCCAATCGTCCCGAACAGAAGAAGCTCGGCGCCGCCGGCCTGCGGGTGCCCGGCTACGAGGTCGCGCTCCGGGACAAGGAGGGCCGCGACGTCGCCGACGACGAAGAGGGTATCCTGTGGGTGCGCGGCGATTCCAACACGCCGCTGTACTGGAACAGGCCGGACAAATCCGCCGAGACCATCCGCGACGGCGGCTGGATCTACACCGGCGATCGCTTCGTCCGTGATGCCGACGGCTTCCACTTCTTCCGGGGCCGCGCCGACGATCTCATCAAGATCTCCGGCCAGTGGGTCTATCCGCTCGAAGTCGAGCTGTGCCTCGCCGACCACCCCGACATCCGCGAATGCGCGGTGTTCGCGGCCGAGCTGCCGGATCGTCGCATGACGCTGAAGGCTGTGGTGGTGATGAACAACCGCGCCGCCGACGAGAGCGAGGCGACGCGGCGGCTGCAGGACTATGTGAAAGGCAAGCTGCTGCCGTACAAATATCCGCGCGAGGTGATCTTCATCGACGAGCTGCCGAAGACGGGCACGGGGAAGATCGATCGGCAGGCGTTGTTGAGGATGTGAGGGGGCGAACGTAAGGAGCGCACTGGCGTCGTAACATTCTCGGTGTCATCCCCGCGAAAGCGGGGATCCATAACCACAGGGAGTGATTGTAGTCCGAGACAGGTAACCACGAGTCTTCGCCAAACTCCTCCCTGTGGCTATGGGTCCCGGATCTGCGCTTCGCTTGTCCGGGACGACAGCTGTGTGTGAGGTACGAGCATCGCCTCACCTCCCCCTCACCCCGTCTTCCCCAGATGCTCCAGCGCATCCTCGGCGCGCAGCGGCACGCGCGAGGCTTCGTTATTGAGATCGACGAGCTGCGCCATCAGCCCCATCAGCGCCTTGCGGTCGGCGGGCTTCAGCGGCTCCAGCATGCGCGCCTGAGCGCGCTCGACCGCGGGGATGATCTCGCGCAGGATAACGGCGCCCGGCTTCGTCAGATAGAGCAGCTTGATCCGCTTGTCCTCCGGAGCCGGCTTGCGCTCGATATAGTCCTTGGCCTGCAGCCGCTCGATTACGCTGCCGAGCGTGGAGCGGTCGAAGGCGATCACCGCCGACAGCCGCGTGGCGTCGATGCCGGGATGGGTGTGGATCGCGATCAGCGCCGCGTATTGCACCGGCGTGAGGTCGAACGCCTTGCACTCCTCCATGAAGATCGCGACCGCGATCTGCTGCATGCGCCGGAATAGATAGCCCGGCGCGGCATAGACCGCGTCGATCGTGATCGGAGCAGCAGGCTTACTCGGCATCGGGCTGCTTCTCCGGCGCGGCGTTGGCGAACGCCGGCAGCGCCTTGGCCGCGGCCTCCGCTTTGAGCAGGCGCGGATAGGCCGCTACATCGACGCCGAAGCGGCGCGCATTGGCAAGCTGCGGCACCAGGCAGAGATCGGCGAGCGTCGGCGCGTCGCCGAAGCAGAACGGCCCCGGCTCGTGCCTGATCAGCGTCTCGCAGGCCGACAGCCCCTCACGATTGACCCACGCCGCCCATTCCTGGACCTTCTCTTCGGCAAGCCCAAGCTCGCGCAGCCGCGCCAGCACCTTCAGATTCTGCACCGGATGAGTGTCGCAAGCGATGGCCAGCGCGAAGGCCCGCACCTTGGCGCGCTGCAACGGATCCTTGGGCAGCAGCGGCGGATGGGGATGGGTCTCGTCGAGCCATTCGATGATCGCGACCGATTGGGTCAGCACCACACCCGCATCATCCTCCAGCGCCGGCACGAGGCCTTGCGGATTGATGGCGAGATAGGCTGGCGCGCGTTGGTCGCCCTTGCGCAGATGATGCGGCAGATGCTCGGCGCCGAGGCCCTTCAGGTTCAGCGCAATCCGCACGCGATAGGCGGCGCTGGAACGGAAATAGCCATGCAGCTTCATCGTACCCTCCCTTCTGGTCTTGTGACGTTGACGCTACCTAGACCGTCAGTATACTGTCAATCAACAAAACAGACGGGAGCCGCGCCATGGAAGTCGTGACCAAGACGCCCGAACGCGAGGCCTTCTACAAGAAGATCGACGGCGAGAATCTCACCGCGCTGTGGACGGTGATGAGCGACCTCATCACGCCGGAGCCGAAGAGCGCGTGCCGGCCTCACTTATGGAAGTTCGACGTCATCCGCGACTACATGACGGAAGCCGGCAAGCTGATCACGGCGAAGGAAGCCGAGCGGCGCGTGCTGGTGCTGGAGAACCCCGGCCTGCGCGGCCAGTCCAAGATCACGACCTCGCTCTATGCCGGCGTGCAGATGGTGGTGCCAGGCGACGTCGCGCCCGCGCACCGCCACAGCCAGTCGGCGCTGCGCTTCGTGCTCGAGGGCAAGGGCGCCCACACGGCGGTGGACGGCGAGCGCACTGCAATGGAGCCCGGCGATTTCATCATCACGCCATCGATGACCTGGCACGATCATTCCAACGAAACCGACCAGCCGATGTTCTGGCTCGACGGCCTCGACATCCCGCTGGTGCAGTTCTTCGATTGCTCCTTCGCCGAAGGATCGAAGGAAGACCAGCAGAGGATCACCAAGCCCGCCGGCGACAGCTTTGCGCGCTACGGCCATAATCTGCTGCCGGTCGATGTGAAGCGGAGCTCGAAGACCTCACCGATCTTCAGCTATCCCTATGCCCATACGCGCGAGGCGCTGGAGAAGGCTCGCGCGAGCCAGGAATGGGATGCCTGCCACGGGCTGAAGCTGAAATTCAGCAATCCCGAGACCGGCGATTTCGCAATGCCGACGATCGGCACCTTCATCCAGCTGCTGCCGAAGGGTTTCAAGACCGCGCGCTACCGTTCGACCGATGCGACGGTGTTCTGCCCGATCGAGGGCCGCGGCCGCAGCCGGATCGGCGATGCCCTCTTCGAATGGGGCCCGCGCGATTTGTTCGTGGTGCCGAGCTGGCAGTGGGTCACGCACGAGGCCGAGGACGATGCTGTGCTGTTCAGCTTCTCGGATCGCCCGGTGCAGCAGAAGCTGGATCTGTTTCGCGAGGATCGGGGGAATGCGTGAGGGCTCGCTGCTCGCCACATCGTCATTGCGAGCGCAGCGAAGCAATCCAGAGTCTTTCCGCGGAGGGATTCTGGATTGCTTCGCTGCGCTCGCAATGACGAAATAGGCCTCACCGCCAGTGCAGCAGCTTGACCTCCAGCCAGCCGATCACCTTCCCCACCGCCAGCCCGAACACCGACAAGATCACCACGCCCGCGAGCAGTTGATCGGTCTGCATCAGGTTGCCGGCCTGGAGCACAAACGCGCCGATGCCGTATTGCGCGCCGATCATCTCGGCGCTGACGACGAGCAGCAGCGCGACCGAGGCGGTGATGCGGAAGCCGGCGAGGATCGCGGGTAGCGCGCCGGGCCAGATCACCTTGCGCACGATGGTGGCGAAGGGAACGTTGAAGCTCTGCGCCATGCGGATGAGGTTGCGCGGCACGGCGTCGACGCCGCTGTAGACCGAGATCGCGGTCGAGAAGAACACGCCGAGCGCAATGGTCGCGATCTTCGGCTCTTCGCCGATGCCGAGCCAGAGGATCAGGAGCGGCAGCAGCGCGATCTTCGGGATCGGAAACAGCGCCGAGATGAAAGTGATGCCGACGCCGCGCGCGAGCCGCGACAGGCCGATGGCGAAGCCGACCGCAATGCCCGCCGCGGTGCCTAGCACCCAGCCGACGCCGATGCGCAGCAGCGAGGCGGACAGATGCTGCCAGAGCGCACCCGAGATCGCGAGCTGGTAGATCGCGCGCGCAATGGCCAGGGGCGCCGGCAGGAACAGCGGATTGACGAGACCGGCACTGCCGGCCGCCTGCCAGAGCGCGATTACGAGCGCGAGCGCGATCCAGCCGCCGAAGCGGCTCGACGCCGGCACGAAGCCGGCGCCGCGGAAGCGAACGCGCCGAGTCGTGTCGTCCTTTGCGGGCGCGCCCGCGCGCTCAAGCATCCAGAACCTCGCGTTCAGCGTCGATCGCCTCGTTGCGGATCAGCGACCAGATCTGGTCCTGCAGCGCGAGCAGCTTTTCCCGCGCCACCGTCTCGCCGCGCTCTGCGCGGGTCATCGGCACCATCACGACCTCGCGAATCCGGCCCGGCCGGCGCGACAGCACCACGATGCGGTCGGCCAGCCGCGCGGCCTCTTCGAGATTGTGCGTGACATAGACCGCGCCCATGTCGCCATCGGCGAGCAGACGGACGAAATCCTCCATCAGCAGCTCGCGGGTCTGCGAGTCCAGCGCCGACAGCGGTTCGTCCATCAGCAGGATCGCGGGCCGTACCGCCAGCGCCCGCGAAATGCCGACACGCTGGCGCATGCCGCCGGACAGCTGTTTTGGATAGGTCTTGCGGAAATCGGTGAGGCCCGTGCGACGCAGGGCGTCCTCGACCTGCGAACGCCGCTGCGCGGCCGAGAGCCGGGCGTGCAGCAGCGGGAATTCGACGTTCTCCTCGACGCTCGCCCAGGGCAGCAGCGCAAAATCCTGGAACACGAAGGTCAGCGGATTGAGGCTGTCCGCCGGCGGCGTCCCGCGCAGCTCGGGCGCGCCTGATGTCGGCTGCAGCAGCCCGCCGAGGATCGATAGCAGCGTGCTCTTGCCGCACCCCGACGGACCCACGATCGCCACCACCTCGCCGGCGCCGACGGTGAACGAGACGTCGTCGAGCACGGCGAGATCGCCGAAGCGGTGGGAGATGTGGTTGGCGATCAGGTCCATGAGCAAGACTCAGTTACCGCCCCGTCACCCTGAGGTGCCGGAGCGTAGCGGAGGCCTCGAAGGGCGGCGGCCCCGCTGCATCCGGGCCGTGCATCCTTCGAGGCTCGCTTCGCTCGCACCTCAGGATGACGGAGAGAGGTAATCGCCTGCAGCATCAATCCGCCTTCACAAAGTCCCTGGCGATGATCGCATTTGCGTCAAAACCCTTGTCCGCGAATCCCTGCTCCTGGAGCCATTTGATCTGGTTGTCGACGTTCTTCACGTCCAGCTTGCCGTCGGGATCGATATAGGCGCAGTTGCCGACCACCTGCTCGACCGGAAGGTTGGTGTACCTTGCGATGATCTCCAGCAGCGGCTTGGTCTGCTCGTTGATCGGCGCGACACCGTCCTTCATCGCGGCGAGGATCACGTCGTGATATTCGCGGTCGGCTCTTGCGAGCGCGCCGAGAAGCTTCGTCGCCAGCACCTTGTTGGTCAGCGTCTTCGGCGCGGCGAACACCGCGCCCAATTGCCAGGGCGTCTCGTCCCCGACCCACCCCAAGAATTTCGCGCCGCCTTCGTCCATCAGCTTGCGCGCCGTCGAGACGGGGAGCAGCGCCGCATCGACGGTCTCACCCTTCAGCGCAGCGGCCGCGTTCGACAGCGATTGCAGCGGGATGATCTTTACGTCCGACAGCTTGAAGCCGTACTTGTCGGCGAGCAGGCCGAGCGAATAATGAAAGGAGGAGCCGACTTGCGTGACCGCAATGCGCTTGCCCGCGAGATCCTTCGGCGTCTTCAGCCCGGCCGCGTAGGCATTGTTGCTGGCGAAATAGCCGATCAGGGGATAGCCTGCCTTCTCGCGGCTCATGCCGCCGATCACCTTCAGCACGCCCTTGCCGGCGAGATTGTAGAGACCGGCGGTGAAAGCAGTGACGCCGAAATCGATGTCGCCCGAAGTGACGGCGACGGCGATCGGCTGGGCCGCATCGAAAAACTTCAGCTCGACGTCGAGGCCGGCCTCGCGGAAATAGCCCTTGTCCTGCGCGATGAAGACCGGCGCGGAAGACGACAGGCGGAGCACGCCAACCCTCGCCTTCAGCGCGTCCTCGGCCCGGGCCGTGCCCACCGCCATGATCGCCAACAGGCTCGCCAATGCGAGCCGCGCAATCCCGATCATCCCGTTTCCTCCAGTGGTTCTCTTGTCGGCCCGTCAGAGCCCTGCGGGCACGGGCTGATCCCGCCCGATGAAGGCGCCCTGTTGTTTCAACGTTTCCTGCAACTTTTCAACCGGGATTTCGCGTGGAATCCGGTTTCCGGCGAGCGCGAGCGCAGCGGCGGAACCGGCCGCCTCGCCCATCACGAAACAGGCACCGGACACCCGCGCCGCCGACTGGCCCTCATGGGTCATCGAGGCGCAGCGGCCGGCGACGAGGAGATTGTCGACGCCTTCGGGCACAAGCATCCGATAAGGCAGCTCATTATAGCCGCGCGATTCCGGGATCGGCGGGAAGGTGAACACGACATCGCCGGGAACATGGGCCTCGATCGGCCAGCCATTGACGCCAATGGAGTCCTCGAACGAGGCACAGCCAAGCACGTCCTCGCCGCTGAGCTGGTAGCCGCCCTTGATGCGACGGGTTTCGCGAATGCCGAGCTGCGGCGGCAGATCGACGATGTAGGATTTTTCAAAGCCCGGCACGGTGCGCAGGAATTCGAACGCGGCGAGCGCCTGCTTGCGGCCCTCGATCTCGCCGCGGGTGAGATCGTCAGGCTCGACGCCGTTGATGGCGTGGCCATCCTCGCGCGCCACCTGGGTAAAATTCACCCGCCATTCGATGCCGGATTTCTGCGGCCGCACGATAGCGCTCTTGCGCGGAAATGTGTGGGTGCCGGCGGCGAGCGCCTTTTCCATCAATTGCGGAATGGTCCGCCAGGCCTCCCCGGCCCTCACGGGATCGATGCCGTTGAGGCGCAGCATCATCGAGGGATACATCGGGTGACCGTGTTCATCGCCGAGCTCGAACGGTGCACCGGCCCAGACGGCGAGATCGCCGTCGCCGGAGCAATCGATGAAGATCTCCGATCGCACCGCCTGCCGGCCGGCCTTGGTCTCGACCAGCAGCGCGTCGATGCGGCTGTTATCGCCCATCACCACGCCGGCGCCGAGCGCATGGAAGAGAATGTGGACCTTGTGGCTCGCCAGCAGTTCGTCGGCCGCGATCTTGTAGGCCGCGGTGTCATAGGCCTGGGCGAAGACCTTGCCGAGGATCAGGTGCGGCACATTGAGGCCGTTGAGGCGGTCGATCCGCGCCAGCAGATCGGACGCCATGCCCTGCACCAGCCGATGGGCCCGACCATAGACATTGCCGTGCAGGCCGCAAAAATTTGTGACGCCGGCAGCGGTGCCCATGCCGCCGAGAAAGCCGTAACGCTCGATCAGCAGAGTCTTGCGCCCGGCCCGCGCGGCCGAGGCCGCAGCGATGATGCCGGCCGGACCGCCGCCAAGCACGACGACTTCATATTCGCCATAGAGCGGCACCTGGCGAGCGGGTTCCTCGATTGTCATAGCTCGCATGGGACGTTCCCTCTGTGGCTGTTCGTTGGGAGGATGAGGTGCGAAAAGCCCAAGCAGCAGATACGGCAGGACGATGGTGCCGTCTATCGCAGCATCCACAACATCTACCGCAGCTTCAGACGTTCAGCCCTTTGCGCCACTCCAGTTCGCCGCCCGCTTCTCCGCGAACGACGCCAGCCCCTCCGCCGCCTCCGCGCTCTGGCGCTTGACCGAATGCAGGTGCACGAGCCGCTTGTAAGCCGCATCGTCCACCGCCATCCCGCCGAACGAGCTCTCCAGCGCGAGCCGCTTGGTCTCGGCCATCGCCTCGGGTCCGTTGGCGAGCAGCTGCTCGACCACCCTGGCACCGGCGGACTCCAGATCGGCGAGCGGCACCACGTCATGGACGAGGCCGATGCGGCGCGCGTCCTCGGCACCGAAGCGTTCGCCCGTGAGCGCATAGCGACGGACTTGCCTGATACCAATGGCATCGCAAAGCTGCGGGATGATGATCGCGGCGGTCAGGCCCCAGCGTACCTCGGTAATGGAGAACAGGGCATTGTCGGCCGCGATCACGACGTCGCAGGCGGCGATCACGCCGGTGCCGCCGCCGAAACAGCCGCCCTGCACCAGCGCGACGGTCGGGATCGACAGCGTGTTGAGCCGCTGCACCGCCTCGAAGGTCGCCCGCGAGGCCCCTTCGTTGGCCTCGATCGATTGCGGCCGCACGCCGTTGATCCATTTGAGATCGGCGCCGGCCTGGAAATGCTTGCCGTTGCCCCGGAGCACGACGACCCGCAGGCCCGGTTTCCGGCCGAGATCATCCATGGCCGCGAGCACGCCGGCGATCAGCCCGCCATCATAGGCGTTGTTGACCTCCGGCCGGTTCAACGTGACGGTCGCGACGCCGCGCGCGTCGAGGCTCCACAGGACAGGGCTGGCAGTCATCGGCGGATCCTCCAGTCGTTTGTTTGGCGCGCACTATGGCCGAGGCAGCGCGCCCTGATCCATATCTTTGTGGCGTAGCGCGGCCGCGCCCATCGCATGGCAGCTTGTGTCATGCTGGCGCCGGGCGGCACTATGGGATCAGGGACGGGACATATCCATGCGCATCTGCATTTTCGGCGCGGGCGCCGTCGGCAGCCACATCGCGGTTCGGCTGGCACGCGCCGGCCATGACGTCTCGTGCGTGATGCGCGGGGCGCATCTGGAGGCGGCCCGTGCCAACGGCCTCAAGCTGCGCGTCGGCGATTCCGAGGTCACCGCCAAGGTGAATGCCTCCGGCGATCCAGCCCAGCTCGGTCCGCAGGACGTGGTGATCAGCACGTTGAAGGCGACGGCGCTTCCGGGGCTGGTTTCCAGCATCAAGCCGCTGCTGCAGGACGACACCGCGATCGTGTTCGCGCAGAACGGCATTCCCTGGTGGTACGGGATCGGCCTGCCGCCGCGGCATCCGACTCCGCCCGACATTTCCTTCCTCGACCCGGGTGGGCGCCTGCGGGCTTGCATTCCGAAGGAGCGGATCATCGGCGGCGTCGTCTTCTCCTCCAACGAGGTGGTCGCGCCCGGTGTGGTGCAGAACCTGACGCCGGACCGCAACCGGTTCCTGATCGGCGAATGCGACGACCGCAATTGCGAGCGCATCACCAGGCTCCGCGGCGTCTTCAACGACGCGCGACTGGAATCGCCGCCGGTGGCCGAGATCCGCGAGGCGATCTGGTCGAAACTGCTGATCAACATGTCGCTCTCGGTGCTGTGCCTGCTGACCGGCCAGACTGCGCGCGGGGTGCGCGACGACCCGGCCTTCGCCGAGGTCATTCCGCGCATGCTGAACGAGGCCAACGACATCGCCCAGCATTTCATCCCCGAGGTCAAGCGCGTGACGCGCAGCGGCCCCGCCCCCAACCACAAGCCGTCGCTGCTGCAGGACTACGAGCTCGGCCGCGCCATGGAGATCGACGTGCTGGTGAAGGCGCCCGCCGCCTTCGCCCGCACTGCAGGCCTGTCGACGCCGACGCTCGACTTGATCGCCGCGCTGGCGATCCAGAAGGCACGCGACAAGGGGCTTTATTCCGCGTGACACTCAGCCGAGCCGATCGACCCAGGCGGTGAGCGCGTCGAGCACCTCTGTGAGCGCATCCCCGTTCGTGCGCCCCGACTTCTTGAGCACCGCGAAGGAATGATCCCCGCCTTCCACCTCATGCAGCGTCGCCTTCGCTCCGAGCGCCGCGATCACAGGCTTGAGGAGGCCGAGATCGGCAAGTCCGTCGCGCGTGCCTTGCAGGAACAGCATGGGGATCTCGACATGGGCGAGATGTTCGGCGCGCTCGGTCGACGGCTTCTTGGCGGCATGCAGGGGAAAGCCGAGGAAGGCGAGCCCTTTGACGCCAGACAATGGCGCCTTGGACTGCGCCTGCGAGGTCATGCGCCCGCCGAAGGACTTTCCCCCGGCCACGAGCGTCACGCCCGGGCACAGCCGCGCCGCCGCCTGCACTGCCGCGCGGATAGCGGCGTGCGCGACCGCCGGCTGGTCGGGACGGCCCTGCTTCGTTTCCATGTAGGGAAAATTGAAGCGGAGCGTCGCGATGCCGCGGCTCGCAAGGCCCTCGGCGACCTTCTCCATGAAGGAATGCCTCATATCGGCGCCCGCACCATGCGCCAGCACGTAGCAGGCGCGCGCATGGTCCGGCCGCGTCAGGAGCGCCGAGACCGTACCGATGCGTTCGATGTCGAGCTTGAGTTCGCGCGTCTCGACCAAGACTAATGTTCCCGATGAACTCCCTCGATGGTACCTGCGCGACCGCGATCTGGAAACAGCAGACCTCGCGCTTGACCCTGATGTGTGCGGCCCCGCGCGAACGAAGGCCTTTAGCTGACCCGCCGTTCCCGACCATCCCAGAACGGCCTGCGCAGCTCGCGCTTCAGCACCTTGCCGGCGCCCGACAGCGGCAGCGGCGTCTCGGTGATCTCGATGCTGCGGGGACATTTGTAGCCGGCAATCAAAGTCTTCGTGAACTCGATCAGCTCGCCGGACGAAACCTCCACGCCGCTGCGCTTGACCACGACGGCATGGACCTGCTCTCCCCATTGCTCATTGGGAACTCCGATGACCGCGCATTGCAGCACCGACGGGTGCTGCGCCAGCGCGTTCTCGACCTCGATCGAGTACACATTCTCGCCGCCCGAGATGATCATGTCCTTCACGCGATCGACGACATAGATGAACCCGTCCTCGTCCATGTAGCCACCATCGCCCGTGTGCATCCAGCCATCAATGACGGCCCGCGCGGTCTCCTCGGGCCGCTCCCAATAGCCCATCATCACGGTATCGCCGCGCACCACGATCTCGCCGACGGACCCTGCCGGCACGGGCCGGTCGTTCTCGTCGACGATCCGTACCTCGCAGCCGAGCGTGGCACGGCCAGCACCGCGATGACGGCCCTTTCTGCGCCCCTCCCCGACATGCTCGTCGGCGTGCAGCAACGTCGCGATTGGCGACAATTCGGTCATGCCGTAAGCTTGGGTGAAACGCACATGCGGCAATGCGCGCGCGGCACGGTCGAGCACCGCCTCGCTGATGGGCGAGGCCCCATAGATGATGTGCTTGAGCGACGACAGGTCGTAGTTTCCAATCGCGGGGTGATCGACAAGCATCTGGATCATCGTGGGGACCAGCAGCACGTCGGTGACACGCTCGTTCTGCATCGCAGCCATCACGCCCTCGGGAGTGAAACCCTGAACGATCACGTTTGAGCCGCCGGAGAGCAGCAGCGAATACATCGCGGCCCCGTTGGCGAGATGAAACATCGGTGCCGCATGCAGATAAGTCGCGCTCGCCGGGAAAAGGCCTTCTCCGAGAGCGTTGAGAGCATTGGCCATCAGGTTCTGGTGACTGAGCATCACGCCCTTCGAACGTCCGGTGGTCCCCCCGGTGTAGAAGATGCCGGCGAGATCGCCGCCCTCGCGCATGGCATCGGCAACCGGAGCGCTGGCCGCGACCAGATCCTCATAGCTCTCCACTCCGGCCGGCACCTCGCCGTCGTCGGCATAGATCAGCTTCAGCCCCGGAATGGCGCCAGCGAGCTGCGCGCCGACCTGCGCAAAGGCCTTGTCGACCAGCAGAACGGACGCACGGCAGTCGCGCAACGCATCCTCGTTTTCAAGGGCGCTCCAGCGAATGTTGAGCGGCACGATCACGCCGCCTGCCCAACCCGTCGCCAGATAAAGCTCGAGATAGCGATCCGAGTTAAAGGACAGCACGGCGACGCGATCACCGTCCTCGATGCCGCGGGTGCGCAGGCCGCCGGCCAGCCGTGCAACGCGTTCGCCAAGCTCCCCCCAACTGCGGCGCCGCTGGCCATAGACGGTGGCGGGCCCGTTCGGGTTAATCTGCAACGCGCGCCGTAGCCCATGTGTGACGTTCATCCCGTTCCTCCTCCTGTGCGTTTCGTCCCTGTTGTTTTGCGTCCTGAGTTGCGCCCTTGCGGCGCCCTCGGCGTCTTCTTTGCTATTTTCTGCCGGCTTTCGGTCGCCAGGCCTTCGGTCAGGCGAACCGTGAACTCGTCGGCGATTTCGGTCGGCGACAGCCCGCCGTCACGGCGATACCAGTGGCCGATCCAGTTGAGCGAGCCCGCGATCGCGAATGCCGCAAGCTTGGGATCGCAAGGCCTGATCGAACCGTCGGCAATGCCCGCGGCGATGTATCGCCGGAACGTGGCGTCGATCCGCTTCTTGGCGGCGCGGGCGACACCGGCGTTCCGCTCGGCCAGGTCGCGGAGGTCGAATCGCACCAGGCTCGCGCCGAAATCGGTTGCCATCAGCGCGGCATAGGCATGCACCAGCTTGCGCAGCCTGGCGAGGCCCGAACCACCGCCGGCGGCAATCTCCGTGATCACACTGTCCACGAGCTCGGCGCCCATCGACCAGCACTCGAACAGGATTTCGTCCTTGCCCCGGAAGTAATTGTACAGCGCGGGCTTGGTGATGTTCAGCCGATCAGCGACCTCGTTCAGGGTCACGCGATGATAGCCCTGCTCCAGGAAGAGCTGCACGGCGGCGCGCAGCACCGCCTCGCGCTTTTCGTCGCGGGCGCGGCGCCTGCTCTCGAACGGCAGCCAAGGGGAAGGCGGCGCCGAGGGCGGCGGAATGGACGGCGCTGAAGCCATGCTCGATCGGTTGACTCTGGTGGGCATCGGACGATATGTTACCCATGGGTAATAAAAAGTCCAATGGGTAATTTATTGGGAGGAAGCGATGTCTGACGTCATCGTCGCAGGGGTCGGCATGATCCCCTTCACCAAGCCGGGCGCCAGCGCGCCCTATCACGAGATGGGGACGGAGGCGACCAGGCTCGCGCTCGCCGACGCCGGCCTCGGCTACGAGACGGTTCAGCAGGCCTATGTCGGATATGTCTACGGCGATTCCACCTGCGGGCAGCGGGCGCTCTACCATGTCGGGATGACCGGCATCCCCATCGTCAACGTCAACAACAATTGCTCGACAGGCTCGACCGCGCTGTTCATGGCGCGGCAGATGATCGCGAGCGGCGCGCTGGATTGCGTGCTGGCGGTCGGCTTCGAGCAGATGAAGCCCGGCGCGCTCGGCAGCGTCTATACCGATCGTCCGAGCGCATTCGAGGAATTCGACGCGGCTGCGGACCGGCTGATTGATGCCCCCGGTATTCCGCTGGCGCTACGCTATTTCGGCGGCGCCGGCCTCAGCCACATGAAGAAATACGGCACCCCACTGGACGCCTTCGCCAAGGTGCGCGCCAAGGCGAGCCGCCACGCCCGGAACAATCCGCTGGCACTCTTTCGCAAGGAGGTCACGGCGGACGACGTGATGAACGATCAGGTGATCTGGCCGGGCGTGATGACGCGCCTGATGGCGTGCCCGCCGACCTGCGGCGGTGCCGCCGCCGTGCTGGTGTCCGAACGGTTTGCGGACAAGCATGGCATCGGCAAAGAGGTACGCATCGCGGCGCAGGCCATGACTACCGACACGCCGTCGACCTTCCAGGCCGGCGACATGATGCAGCTCGTCGGCTACGACATGGCAAAGGAGGCGGCAAGCCGGGTTTACGAGAGCGCCGGCGTCGGGCCTGACGATCTCGATGTCGTCGAGTTGCACGACTGCTTTGCCCACAACGAGCTCATCACCTACGAGGCGCTCGGCCTCTGCGGCGAGGGCGAGGCCGGCAAGTTCATCAATGACGGCGACAACACCTATGGTGGCCGGATCGTGACAAACCCGTCCGGCGGATTGCTGTCGAAGGGGCATCCGCTCGGCGCCACCGGACTTGCGCAGTGTTACGAGCTGACGCGGCAGTTGCGCGGCACGGCTGGTCCGACGCAGGTCGAGGGGGCAAAGGTCGCGCTCCAGCACAATCTCGGCCTCGGCGGCGCCTGTGTCGTTACGCTCTACAAGCGGCACTGACATCCATGGTCGATCAGTCAGCAGTAGGGCGCTGCTTCACGCCCGTCACCGCTCGCGTGGAGCCGGGTCGCCTTCGCTACTTCCTCAATACGCTGGATGAAAGGAACCCGGTCTACCGCAACGCAGATGCTGCGCGGGCGGCGGGTTTCACCGGCACGCCGGTGCCGCCGACCTATTTGTTCTGCCTCGAGATGACGGACGTCGACGACCCCTTCGAGATGTTCACCGCGCTCGGCATCGACCTCGCCCGCGTGCTGCATGGCGAGCAGAGCTTCGTCTATCACGCGCCGGTTCTGGTCGGCGACACCCTGACGTTCCAGCCGAGCGTGACCAGCGTGATGGAGAAGAAGGGCGGCGCGATGACGCTGATTGGCATCCGATGCGAGGTGACCAATCAGGACGGCGTGCATGTCGCCGATACCGCGCGCACCATCGTCGTGCGCAACGAGGTGGCGTCATGACGGCATCCGGAGACATCAGGGCCGGCGACCGTCTCGTCCACAAGGTCTTTCCACCGATCACCCGCCACACGCTCGCGCTCTACTGCGGTGCATCGGGCGACCATAATCCGATCCACGTCGATATCGACTTTGCCAAGGCCGCCGGATTTCCGGATGTGTTCGCGCACGGCATGCTGGTGATGGCCTATCTCGGGCAGGCGCTCACGGATGTGGTGCCACCGTCGAGGCTCCGCAGTTTTTCGACCCGGTTCGTCGCCATCACCCAGCTTGGCGCCAAGCTGACCTGCGAAGGCACCGTGACCGAACTCTTCGCCGTAGACGGCGAGCGGCGCGCAAGGCTCGCGCTCACCACCAGGGACGATCGCGGCGAGGTCAAGCTCGAAGGCAGCGCCATCGTCGCGCTGTAACAGCAACAGGACACATGCAAATGGCAAAACTGCAAGGAAAGGTCGCGCTCGTCACCGGCTCGGGCCGCGGCATCGGGCGCGCGATCGCACTCAAGCTGGCGCGCGAAGGCGCCAAGGTCGTCGTCAACGATCTCGATGCCGAGCCCGGTAACGCCGTGGTCGCGGAGATCAAGGCGCTCGGCGGCGACGCCGCCGCCGTGAACGGCAGCGTCTCGGAATCAGGTTTCGCCGACCGCTTCGTCGAGGCTGCGCTGGACAAGTTCGGCGGGCTCGACATCATCGTCAACAATGCCGGCTACACCTGGGATTCCACAATCCAGAAGATGACGGACGAGCAGTTCCAGGCCATGCTGGACGTGCATCTCGTCGCTCCATTCCGCGTCCTGCGCGCTGCGGCCGAGCCGATCCGCGTCTTCGCCCGGAAGGAAGCCGAGGAAGGCCGCGAGGTATTCCGCAAGGTCGTGAACATCTCCTCGATCGCCGGCCTGTACGGCAATGCGGGTCAGGCCAGCTATTCCTCGGCCAAGGCCTCGCTGATCGGGCTGACGCGCACCATGTGCAAGGAGTGGGGCCGCTACAAGGTCAACGTCAATTGTGTCGCTTTCGGCCTTATCAACACCCGCCTGACACAACCGATCGAGGCACAGCAGAAAACCATCGACGTCGCCGGGCGCGACATCAAGGTCGGCGTCCAGCCGCAGATGCTGGATGCGATGTCGCGCATGATCCCGCTCGGCCGCGGCGGCACGCCGGAAGAGGCGGCCGATGCCGTCTATCTGTTCTGCAGCCCGGAATCCAATTATATCAGCGGCCAGGTGGTCGTCGCCGGTGGCGGCCTGATTGTCTGAGAGCGAGGCACTGATGCATTACCGATCGTCGTGGATGACCGAAGAGCTGGATACGTTCCGCGACCAGTTCCGGAAGTATCTTGCCAAGGACCTGGCCCCGCATGCCGAGAAATGGCGCGCGCAGAAGATGGTCGACCGCTTCGCCTGGCGCGGGCTCGGCGAGATGGGCGCGCTGCTCGCCAGCGTACCGGAGGAATATGGCGGCCTGGGCGCCACCTTCGCCTATGACGCCGCCGTGCTGGAGGACCTCGAAAGCACGGTGCCGGAACTGACGACCGGCGTCTCCGTGCACAGCGCCATCGTCGCGCACTACATCCTCAACTACGGCTCGGAGGAGCAGAAGAAACGGTGGCTGCCGAAGATGGCCTCCGGCGAGATGGTCGGCGCCATCGCCATGACCGAACCCGGCACCGGCTCGGACCTCCAGGCCGTCAAGACCACCGCGAAGAAGCAGGGCAATTCCTACGTCATCAACGGCCAGAAGACGTTCATCACCAACGGCCAGGCCGCCGATCTCATCGTGGTCGTCGCCCGCACCGGCGATGTCGGCGCCAAGGGCATTTCCCTGATCGTCGTCGAGACCGCGGGCGCGGACGGTTACAAGCGCGGGCGTAACCTCGACAAGATCGGCCTGCACGCCTCCGACACGTCGGAGCTGTTCTTCGACAACGTCACGGTGCCGCCGGAAAACCTGCTCGGCAATGAGGAAGGCAAGGGCTTCGTCCAGTTGATGCAGCAATTGCCGCAGGAGCGCCTCGCGCTCGCGGTCGGCGCTGTCGCCGCGATGGAGCGCGCGGTCAGGCTCACCACCGAGTACACCAAGGAGCGCAAGGCGTTCGGCAAGCCGCTGATGGACTTCCAGAACACCGCCTTCACGCTCGCCGAGCGCAAGACCGAAGCGATGATCGCGCGCGTCTTCGTCGACTGGTGCATCGAGCGCCTGATCGCCGGGGATCTCGACACCGTCACCGCGTCGATGGCGAAATACTGGTGCTCGGACAAGCAGGTTCAGACCGCCGACGAATGCCTCCAGCTGTTCGGCGGTTACGGCTACATGCAGGAATACCCGATCTCGCGCATCTTCATCGATTCCCGCATCCAGAAGATCTACGGCGGCACCAACGAGATCATGAAGCTGCTGATCGCGAGGTCGCTGTAGGGCGGAGCTAGCGGGCGCGCCAATCGCGCGGCCGGCAGCCGAAACGCTGCTTGAAGCGCCGCGTGAAATGGGAGAGGTCGGAAAAGCCCCAGTCGAACGCAATGGCGCCGATCGCGCGATCGGCCATGGCGGAATCCTTGAGATCGCCGGCTGCGCCATCTAGGCGACGATCAATGACGTAGTCGGTGAAGCTGACGCCCGATCGCGCCAGCAGCTTGTGGACGTAGCGCTCGCTGATGCCGATCGCGTCGGCGACGTCGACAACGGCAAGGCCGGGTTCGCGAAGCTTGCGGTGAATGGCCCGTTTCAGCGCGAGCGTCGTGACGTCGGCAAGGCTCCCAGCCTCGGCAGTACCCGATCGGCTGCGCCGCGACAGGCTGACGGCAACCAGTTCGATCAGCGCTCGGAACAGCCTGGCGCCGTCGTCCTCGGTCATGCGCAGCGCGCCATCGCTGAGCGTGCGCGCCGTCTCCACGATGAGATGACCGACGAAGGGATCGTCGGAGACGCGAGAAGCGCTGACGTCGAACGAAGCCGGCAGGCGTTCGCGCAAGACCTCCGCCGGCACCCAGAACGAGGCGACCCGCAGTTTGGGACCGCGGTCATGCAGGAGGGCGAACTGCCGGTCGCTGTCGAAGATACCGACCTGTCCGGATGACAGGCTGATCTCGCGGCCATCCTGCTGGATGCGGCAGCGGCCGGCGAGTTTCAAATTGAGATAGAAGCAACTGCGGTCGGATGCGGCTATGTCGGCCGCGGAGCGACGCACCACATGCGCGGGAAAGCTGACGCGGTTGAGCGCGGCCTTGCCCAGGCGGATGTTTTCGACACTGGCAGGGAAGCCGGCAGCCGCCATCGGCTCCGGCGTCAGGTTCATGAAAGCCTGGCAGATCGCTTCGCGATAATAGGCGAACTGCTCGTTCTGCCGGAGGCCTGCGGTGTTCCAGGCCGATTGGCGTGACGGAGTGGCGCGCTCGATCTGCTGCATCGGTTCACTCCGAGACCAATCCGGTTCACTCCCAGCCAAGCGGAAAACGGCCCGCCGGTTCACACTTGGCACACCAAGAATTGTCCCACGCGCCTCACGAGCGCCGCAAAAGACCCAATTCGTTCCGATCTAACCACATCCGGCGGAGGAGCCACAACATGTCGACTTACGTTCTCGTCCACGGCGCCTGGCACACCGGTGCCGAGCTTGAGCCTGTCGCGTCTCCCATCCGCGCCGCCGGCCACCAGGTCTACCTGCCGACGATCAAGGGCAACCGCCCTGGTGACGCCAAGACGACGGGGCTGAAGGAAGCAATCCAGTCGATCGCCGATTACCTCGCCGAAAACGATCTGACGGACGTCATTCTGCTCGGCCATTCCTTTGGCGGCATGATCATCACCGGCGTTGCCGACCTCGCGGCCGCACGCATCCGCCGGCTGGTCTACTGGAACGCCTTCGTGCCCAACAACGGCGAGTGCCTCAACGACATGGTGCCGCCGCACTATATAGGGCTGTTCGACGCCATCGCAGCCGAGCGCGGCGACGGCTCGGTGGTGCTGCCATTCCCGGTCTGGCGCGAGGCCTTCATCAACGACGCCGACATCGAGACCGCGCAGCGCGCCTACGACGTGCTCAATCCGCATCCGCTGGCGACCTTCACCGACAGGATCGCGCTCAAGGCCAATCCGGCCGAAATGCCGCTGGCAAAATCCTACATCAACTGCACCGAAGACACTGCGATGCCGCACAGCTACGGCTGGCATCCGCGGCTATCGGAGAAGCTCGGCCTGTTCCGGCTGGTGCAGGTGCCCGGAAGCCACGAACTTTGCTTCTCCGACCCGGCACGGCTTGCCAGGGCGATCATGGAGGCGGGGCGCGACTGAGCGGCGCGACCAGTCGCGCGGTCGCCGCTCACCTCATCCGCTTGTCGGCCACGACGAAGTCGATGAAGGTCCTCACCTTGGCGGACAAATACTTGCGGCTGGGATAGACCGCGAACAGGCGCCCTTCGAAAGCGACATCATCAGGCAGAATGTGCAACAGCCGACCGGCAGCGATGTCATCTGCAACCAGCCATTTCGGCAGGAAGGCGAAACCCATGCCTTCCAGCGCCGCCATGTGCAGCAGCGTTTCGTTGCCACTGCGCAGCACCGGATTGAGCTTGACGGTTTCGACGCCATGCTCGCCCGGATACGAAAAGCTCTCGCCCGGATAAAGCGCGTAGTGCAACAGCGCCCGCCCTGCGAGGTCGGCCGGATTTGTCGGGCGGCCGGCGCGATCGAGATAGGGGGGTGCGGCGACCAGGTGGAACGCAACCTTGGTAATGGGACGCGCAATCAGCGACTCGTCGGGTGCGCCCGTCGCGCGCAAGGCGAGATCGAATCCCTCCTCGACCAGATTGACCAGCCGGCCGCTAAGATCGACGTCGAGACACACCTCGGGATGGCGGGCCTGGTAGTCCGCCAGCACGCCCGCGAACATCGTGTTCGCCATCCACACCGGCGCAGTCAGCCGCAGCCGGCCGCGCGCCACGACGGTCGCCTTGCTGACAGCGGCTTCGACCTCGTCGAGCGAATCCAGCATCTGGCGCGCCTGCTCGAAATAGAGCGTGCCGCTCTCGCTCAGGCTGACGCGCCGGCTGGTCCGGTTAAGCAGCCGCGTCCCCAGCCGCTTCTCGAGCTGCATGACGTGCTTGCTCGCCATGGCGGGCGAAATGCGCAGGCGCTCCGCCGCGGCCGAAAAGCTCTTCAGCTCCGCGACCAGGCAAAACACCCTCATGCTCACCAGGGAGTCCATGGAATCATCAACATTCAGGAAATGAATCGATCTTGAAATACACAATGATCAAAGACGGAGAAACTATCAAATGGTGGCAACCATCACATTCTGGAGAAACCACCATGTCCGCCACCACCTTCGAGACCACCACACCCGGCCGCGCCCTTCGGATCGGCCTCTGGGCTGCGCAGGGCCTGCTCTTTTTCGTCTTCACGTCTGCCGGCCTAGTGAAGTTGCTGACGCCCATTCCCCAGCTTGCCGCGATGATGCCGTGGGCCGGCCAGTATTCCGAAGCCTTCGTCCGCAGCATCGGGCTAATCGATCTCGCCGGCGGGCTCGGCATTCTGCTTCCCGCCCTGACGCGGATCCTGCCACGGTTGACCGTGCTGGCCGCGCTGGGCTGTACCGTGTTGCAGGTGTTTGCGCTCATTTTCCACGTCTCGCGCGGCGAGGCGGAGGTGACCCCGCTCAATCTCGTGCTGCTGACCCTCAGCGTCTTCGTGCTGTGGGGACGCGGCCGCAAGGCGCCGATCGCGCCGCGGCAGTTCTGACCGCGCGGGCGCCCCGGCCATGCTGCCTGCCAACGGATGGTCCCGCAGGGGCCTGCTCGCGGGGGCGTCGATCCTCACGGCCGGCGGCGCCGCCGCGGCCAGAGGTGATCGCCTCGTCGATGGCGTCGTGATCCTGATCGACCTCAACGAGCCCTCTGTCATGGGGCATGCCGTCAGCTACGCGGCCAACCTCGCAAAACATTTCGCCGACAAGGGCGCGAGGCTGCTGATCGAGGTCGTCGCCAACGGCAAGGGCATCGACGTGTTTCGGGCCGACAGGACCCAGCTCGCCGAGCCGCTCGCGACGCTGCGGCAGACGCTGCCTGATCTCACCTACAGCATGTGCGCCTCGTCAAAAGCGATCGCTGAAGCCAAGGAGCAGGTCACGATTCCGCTGATATCGGGCGCGAGCCTCGTCCCCTTCGGGATCGGCCGCGTGGTCGACCTGCAACTCAAGGGCTGGGCCTACATTCATGCGTGAACGGCCTCGTACACCACTCACGGCACTATCGCGACGATCGATCCTCATGGCCGCGCCGGTGCTGCTTGCTTCGCTACGCGCAAGCCGCGCTCAGCCCGACACTCAGTCCTGGCCACCTGTATTCGAGTCCGGACGCAACCAGTTCACCGTGGTGCGGCCACGCAGACCAATGCCGCAGCTCAGGCTTCAGGACATCGGCGGCAAGGAGACGTTGGTCACGGCCAAGCCGGGCCGCATCACCCTCGTCAATTTCTGGGCGACCTGGTGTGCAGCCTGCCGGCTCGATCTGCCCACGCTCGCAAGCCTTGCCGGATCTCGCCCCGACCGGCTCGACATCGTCGCGATCTGCACCGACACGAAGGATCTTCGCAAGATCCGCACCTTCCTCGGTGGCCTCGCCGTACAAAACCTTGCCTGCTATGTCGATGCCTATGGCACGGCAGCCGAAGCATCCGGCGCAATGTTCAGCCTCGTCGGCATGCCCGTCACTTATCTGGTTGGAACGGGCGGCCACGTCGAAGGCTATATCGCCGGCGCGCCCGAGTGGCTCTCACCCGCGGGCGCGCTGTTGCTGCAATATTATCGCGAGCAGAGCTAGCGCTGCGTCAATTCGGATGCCACCAGCGTCCGCCGATGACGACGCCCTCCGAAACGATCTTGCGGTCGCCGGTCAGGTGCTCGCCGACCACATCGACATAGTCGAACTGGCCCTGCCTCACCGTAACAAGCGTGGCGTCACCGACGCTGCCCGGCTTGAGGCTGCCGAGCTCGGGACGCCGCAACGCCATTGCGGCGTTCACCGTCGAGGTCGCGATCACGTCCGAAAACTCCATGCCCATGCACAGGAATTTCGACAGTGTCGTGACCTGGTCGAAGGCCGGACCGTCGATGCAGAGCTGGTGGATGTCGGACGAGATCGTGTCCGGATAGAAGCCGTTGGCGAGCATCGCGCGCGCGGTCTTGAAGGCGAACGAGCCCTTGCCGTGGCCGATGTCGAACAGCACGCCGCGCTCGCGCGCGTCGAGCACCGCCTTCTTCACCGTGCCTTGCGCGGTCGCCGGCGTGTTCGGGAAGGGGCGGAACGCATGGGTCAGCACGTCGCCGGGCCGCAGGCGCGCCAGCACCTCCTCATAGCTCGGCGGCGGATGGTCGATATGCGCCATCAGGGGCATATCGACCTCGTTCGCGACCTCGAGCGCGATGTCGAGCGGCACCGCCCCCGAGGTGCCCGACGAGTGCAGGCCGACGCGCACCTTGATGCCGACGATGAGATCGCGGTTGGCGTCGGCCACCTTGGCCGCCTCGATCGGATTCATCAGCCGCAACTCCTCGCTCTCGCCGACCATGATCCGGTGCGAGAAGCCGAAGATGCCGGCATGCGAGACGTGAAGATAAGCGAGGATGCGGACCTGGCTCGGCTCGATCACGTGCTTGCGGAAGCCGGCGAAATTGCCGGGACCAGCGCTGCCGGTGTCGACCGCGGTGGTGACGCCGGAGAGCCGGCAGAACTCCTCGGCATCGATGCCGAGCGAAGTGCCGCCCCAATAGACATGGGTGTGGAGATCGATCAGCCCCGGCGTCACGATGAACCGCGAGACGTCGCGCACATCCGTGCCCGGATCGGCCTTGAGCCCCGTGCCGATCGCAGCGACCTTGCCGCCGGCAAAGGCGACATCGGTCACGGCGTCGAGCTTCTGGGACGGGTCGACCACACGGCCGCCGCGCAGGATCAGGTCGAAAGGCATCATTGTCTCCGGATGTCGTGCTGAGATGGCCGACCGTCAATCGGCCCAAAGGAAGGAAGCCTATGCTTCCAGCAATTTTTGCGCCGGACGGACGGAAGTGCGCAACCATTGTTTTGGCCGACGCTGCTCCATAGCACCGCGCCTTCGTCCGTCACATCGGCGTGACACCTGCCGACCATCGCAAGCGCCTTGCGCCGATGTCGACTTAAGCGGAGGGAGGGGAGACAATTATGGCGATCCCGGCATGACTCGAACATGCGACCTACGGTTTAGGAAACCGCCGCTCTATCCGGCTGAGCTACGGGACCGCGGAACCCGCCGCTAGGGCAGGTTGCCTGGAGGTGTTCATATCAAAGCGAGGGCGGGATCGGAAGCCCTCCGCCGGCCGAATGCTGAGGTCTTCCTGTCCCTCACGCCTTGATATTGTTGTCCTTCACCACTTTGCCCCAATAGGCAACCTGCTTGTCGAAGAAGGTCTTGAAGGCAGGGCCGTCCTCGAGCAGCAGCGTCATTTGCTGGGTCTCCTTGAGCTGGGCAGCGGTCGCGGGCTCGCTCAGGATCTCCTTTGACGCTGTCGCCATGGCGGAGACGATGTCGGGCGGTGTGCCTGTCGGCGCGAAGATGCCCCACCAGGCCAGCGTCTCGAAGTCCGGAAAGCCCGCCTCGATCGCGGTCGGCGTATCCGGCAGCGCCGGCAGCCGCTCGCGGCCGAGCTGCAGGATCGGGCGCAGCATGTTGCTGCCGAGCTGGGCTGCGACCAGCGCCGCCGATCCCGCGATGAGATCGACATGGCCGCCGAGCACGTCGTTCATGGCAGGGCCGCCGCCGCGATAGGGCACGTGCATGATCTCGACGCCGGCCTTGTTGCCGAGCACGGTCATGGCGAGATGGCCGAGCGTGCCGATGCCGACGGAGGCGTATTTCACCGCGCCGGGCGTCGCCTTGCAGGCCGCGATCACGTCGGCAAAACTCTTGTAGGGGCGCCCGGCACCGGCCGCGATCACGTAAGGCGCGGTACCGACCAGGAACACCGGCATCAGCTCACGCTCGACGTCGAGCGGCGGCTTGTCGAGAATGGCCGGGATTACCGCGTGGGAATCGAAGGTGACCAGGAACGTCGAGCCGTCCGCCGGGCTCTTGGCGACCTGCGCGGCGCCGAGCGCGCCGGCGGCGCCCGACTTGTTCTCGACCACGACGATGCGGTTGAGCTTCGTCTGCAGATTGCTCTGCAGCAGCCGCGCCATCGCATCGGTCGAGCCGCCCGGTGGAAACGGCACGACCAGCGTGATCTTGCCGGCCTGCGCCATCGCCGGCGCCATTGCAAGAATGGCCGGCGCGGCCAGCAGCGTTCGTCTTGTGATCGTCATGGTCCCCTCCCTTTTTTGTCTTGCGCCCGGCTTTTGCTCTGTGGCGCGTGCGGCAGGCTTCAGGTCATCCCGAAGCCCGATCCCGCTTTCTTGTATTCTGGCCGCGGCGGACTGAAGATGTCCAGCACCCGGGCGCCGTCAGGGCCGGCGCGCATGGTGTGCGGCACATTGCCGGGCGTGCGCCAGAAATCGCCCTTCTTCACCGCGATCTCCTCGTCACCCTGGACGCGGATGGCGGAGCCGTCGAGCAGCACGCCCCATTGCTCCTCGGGGTGGTGATGCAGCGTGCCCTGCGCATGTGGGCCCAGCGTCACCACCGACAGCATCGCCTGCTCGCCGGAGAAGATGCGCGTGGTGACGCCCGCGGCTAGCTCGCGGAACAGCCCGTCGGCGGGATTGTCGATATTGTGGAATTCTTCCTTCTGGCTCACGCCATATCTCCCCTTCGTTTTTTCGTTGCTCAGGATTTGCCGTAGGAGCCCTGGTAGCGGCCCTCGCGGATTGCCTTCATGGTCTCCTCCTCGCGCGCAACCTGGGCGCGGACTGCTTCGAGCAGCGCGGCCGCACCGGCAGCTGGAAACGACACCACGCCATCCTCGTCGCCGACCACGATGTCGCCGGGCGAGATCACGCTGCCGCCGATCGTCACGGGCACGTTGATCTCGCCGGGACCGTTCTTGTAGGGGCCGCGATGGATCACCGCGCGGGCGTAGCAGGGGAAGTCGTCGCCGGCGAAGGACGCGACATCGCGGATCGCGCCGTCGATCACATAACCTTCGGCTTTGCGCCACTGCGCGATGGTCTTCATGATCTCGCCGACCAGCGCGCGGGTCTCGTCGCCGCCGCCGTCGACCACGATGACGTCGCCGGGGCCGACCAACTCGAGCGCGCGATGGATGGCGAGATTGTCGCCGGGACGGGTGCGCACGGTGAAGGCCGTCCCCACCAGCTTGCCGCCGCGGTGATAGGGCTTTAGCCCGACCGCGCCCGGCAGCCGGGCGAGATTGTCTGAAATGACCGAGGTCGGCGCACCCCTGAAGCCCTCGATGATCTCAGCCGGCGGCTTCGGCACGCTGTTCGCAGCAATCGTGATCGTCATGTCAAAAGAGTCCTTTCGTGAATTTTCTTATTCGGCGTGCGAAGATGCTTTCGCCGGCCAGATCCGGAAAGCGCGCCCTTCCTTCATCCATGCTGCGCGTTCGTCGCGCAACAGGGTGCGTCGGACTTTTCCGGAATCATCGCGCGGCGGGGCGGCCACGATCTCGAAACTCTCGGGGTGCTTGTAGCGGCTGAGTCGATCCCTCAGGAAATCCGCCATACCGTCGGCGATCGCCTGGCCGTCCGCATCCGGCTCCGGCTCGATGATAGCATGCACGCGCTGTCCCAATTCCGGATCGGGCAATCCCACCACGACGCAGGACCGCACGCCGGGTGCTTCGGAGACGGCAGCCTCGACCTCGGCCGGATAGATGTTGGCGCCGCCGCGCAGCACCATGTCGGCGATGCGGTCGCCGAGATAGAGATAGCCTTCCGCATCGAACCTGCCGATATCGCCGAGCGATTCCCAGCCGTCCGCGCGACGCTTCGGCTCGGCGCCGAGATAGTGGTAGGTGGCATCCTTGCCGTCATTGTTGAGGAAATAGATCTCGCCGGTCTCGCCGGGCGCGACGTCGTTGCCGTCCTCGCCGATGATGCGCAGTTTGGCCATCTCGCCGATCTTGCCGACCGAGCCCTTGTGGGTGAGCCATTCCGTGCCGGATATGATGCACGCGCCCTGCCGCTCGGTGCCGCCATAGAGCTCCCACACCCGCTCCGGGCCGAGCCAGTTGATCCAGTTCTCCTTCAGCCACGGCGGCATCGGCGCGGCCATGTGGAACACGGTCTGCAGGCTCGAGACGTCGTAGGCGGTGCGCACGTTCTCAGGCAAGGCCCAGATCCGGTGCATCATCGTCGGCACGAAATTAACCCATTGCACGCGTTCGCGCGCGATCTGGCGCAGCGTCTCCTCGGCGTCGAACTTGACGAGGCCGGTCAGCTTGCCGCCGCCGAACAACGCGTAATGCGACACGATGAACGGTGCATTGTGATAGAGCGGCCCCGGATTGAGCAGCGAGGCCCCGAAGGGAATGCTGAGCGGCAGCGCCGCCGCCGTGTCGACCACCGCCGGCTGGTGATCGAGAATCACTTTCGGCCGGCCGGTCGAGCCGCCGCTGGTCATGGCCTTCCAGTAGCGCGACACTGGCGGATCGAGCGGCTCATCCGAAAACCCTTCCGGCACGAAATCCGCAGGCAAACGGTTCGGCGCGTTCCAGTCGGCCTCGCCGCCGACCACCAGCGCCGGCTTCAGGATCTCGAGCACCGCGGCGGCCTCGCCGCGCGGCAGCCGCCACGATAGCGAGGTCGGCGTCGCCCCGCACTTCCACACCGCAAAAGACGTCTCGAAGAACGCATTGCCGTTCGGCAGGCCGACCGCGACGAAATCGCCGGGCTTGACGCCCTTGGCGGCAAACGCCCGCGCACGCCGGTTGGCGCCGCGCTCGAGCTCATCCCATGTCAGCGTATCCTGCCCATGTTGGACGGCGATCGTGCCTTGCGGTTTGCGCTCGGCGTACCAGCGCGGCACATCGGACAGGGGCAGCAGCATCAGGCATTTCCACTTCGTCTTCTTGGCGACGCCTCAGGATGAGGCGCTCACGATGCGAAGTGTAACAGCCGGAGCAAACCCTTCAAGCTATCTGCCTTCAATGCATCACCGCTCTGCCCCGCAGCCCGGAATATCGAACAGCGCCGCGAGCCCGCATTTCGAGGTCAGCATCTTGTCGCCGTCGTGGCCGACGCCGGCGATGTCCCAGACCCGGTGATTGGGCGTGCCGTGGTCGCGCTTGGCCATCGCGTCCGCATAGGCGTGGCCGCGGGCGTAGCGGGTCGGGCCCTGCGCCTCCGCCATGCAGCTCTTGTCCAGTGCGGCGTGCTTGGGATTGGTGTCGAGCGTGCCGAGCAGGTAGATCACCTCGCGCTCGGCATAGCGCTGCTCGAGCGCCGCCGGTGTCGCGTCCGCGAGATAGGGCGGGCGGTCGCCCATGCCGTATTTCCAGTTGTTGTACCCGGGACAGGATGCGGCGATCTTGGGCACGGGCCGGTCCGCGCTGAAATAGGCATAAGACGAGGGATTGGCGACGACATAGCGGATGTCGATGTGCTGGCGCGCCAGTCTCGCCTCGCCCTTGCCGGCGATGGCGTAGCGCTGCACGACCTGGCCGCCGCCGGAATGACCGGCCACCACGACCTGCTTCAGGTTCGGAAAGATGCGCCGGTCGGAGAGTTTTGCCAGAATCGCGTCGAGTGCCTCGAAGGACGACACCGGGTTCGGTGCGAGCGCGGCGTCGCCGCCCTCCCATCCCTCCAGCGACCAGCGCAGCATGTCCTCCGGCAGCCTGTGCGCTTCGATATCGATCTCCGTCAGAAACTGCGGCACGATCATCAGCGCGCTCTTGCCGTCGTCGCCCGCTGCGGCCTGGGCGTTGTTGGCCGATATGTAATATTCGTCG
>Ga0209677_100361_pt1 | contig 28088 bp, 17 predicted proteins | sample AraplaCvi_mCL_r2_2_FD_184285 | JGI IMG/M metagenome (GOLD analysis project Ga0209677, IMG submission 184285) | Arabidopsis root microbial communities from North Carolina, USA - plate scrape CL_Cvi_mCL_r2 (SPAdes) (version 2) | ecosystem: Host-associated > Plants > Roots > Endosphere | place: USA... | reverse complement strand
ACAGAGCGGTGCGGCCACGATCGCGGCGTTCGAGATGCCGTGGGAAAAGGATGGCTACCTGGCAACGAACTCGCTTATCGCCACGCTGATCCTGCTTTGGCGAGCCTATGCGACCGAGACCGACTTTCGGTCTGTCTTTGCCGACCTCCTCGCATGGTACGAGGGCTTCCCGAAGCGGCTCGCGTCCGCGGCGCGCGGCGTCGATCGAGCTGGTCGGGTTCTGATCCTACACGGCGTCGAAGGTCGCACTGGGGCCATCGATCTGGAGTCCAAACTCACCGAAGGCGCCTTGGCATTTGGCCAGATCTGCAACTATCGTCAGTTCGCTCATGGCAGGCATCTCCAGCTACAGCAGCCCGAGGAACGCATCACTGTTGTGAGCCTTCATGCCCCCAATGACGCGCTCGCACAAGCTACCCAGGCCCTTCTGCCCGAGTCCGTCGGCAAGTTCCTTGAGGTGACGCTTCTTTCGAGGCACTACGCAGCCACCGAGATCGCCGCGGTGCTCGCAGCGATCCTGATCACCGAGCTCTGGGCCGGCACCGAGCGCGACCCCGGGCGGCCAGATGTTCCACAGTTTGGACGAGATCTACATTCCCTTGACGTCGCCAACCTCGTGCATGAGTCCGCTGGCGTCTCTCGAGCCATGCAACGCAAGCGGGGGCGGGACGAGTCGATTGAACAGACATTTGCTCAAGGACAACGCTACATCGCACGACTCGGCGCAGCGCGCGCTAAGGCACTCGTCTGCGACTTTGACGGCACATTCTGTGATACCGCCAAACGTTTCGGAGGCCTTGACCCGCAGATCGCGCCGGAAGTGACACGCCTGGCTCGAAGCGGCATCCACATCGCGTTTGCCACCGGCCGTGGGGCCAAGTTGGCTCAAGAGCTAAGGAGCAAGCTCCCCCAGGACATTTGGCCTCGTGTGACGGTGGGCTGCTACAGCGGCTCCCACATCTTCTCGCTCGACGACAGTACCGCAGCCAAGCCTGATGCCGATTCCCGGCTGCTTGAGTTGAGCCGCTGGCTGATCTCGAGTCGGGCACTACCCGAGGGTGTCGACCCGACCGCGGATGTCTCTCAGCTCAGCGTGCGTGGCGTCTCAAGCGCCATGAAGGTGCAGCTGATTTCTGCCATTCACGAATGGATTGCCCAAGAAGGCCACCGCGGCTGGCGTGTGTTCTGCTCGGCGCACTCCGTGGATGTTCTCACCGAGTACGCGGGCAAGTCGCGGGTTGTGGAGTACGTCAGCAAGGTGTTTGAGCTTGACGCCGACACTCAGTTGCTCAGGTTTGGAGATGCCGGCGACTTCGGTGGCAATGACTACGAGCTCTTGGCAAGCGGGCTCGCCTTGAGTGTCGACACCGTCCCGCCAGGCGCGGATCAATGCTGGAACCTTCTGCCGCGAGAGCAGGCCGGAGTACGGGGTACGCACCACTACCTGCGCGCGCTGTCGGTGAGCGATGGCGAAGCCCGGTTTTCACAGGAGTTCATCGATCAAGCCGTCGCCACCCTGCGCGAAGGTTTGGAGCTGACGTGAACAGAGCAACTCAGGGATGAAAGAGGACAACCACAGATGAAGGAGAAGCTTGCGAAGCGTTTGGTGGCCGACCTAATGAAGTGGGACGTCGAGCGGGCAACCAAGGAGTTCTCGTGGCTGGAGCTGATGGTCAACTACAAGTTCGACGACTATCAGCAGTACAGCCCCGGCAATCGTTTCTACGTCCACCTCCTGCGGTGGGTGTCACAGTTCCAGGCTAGCGACAGGGAGTGCGCTTGGGGGCTATTGCGCAACGAATTGATCTACATCAGCGACGAGGAGATGAATCACCTCGTCAGCCTCACCGGCCCTACGATCGAGCGCGAGATGCGCGCGGCAGTCGCACGGCGATTGGGGTTGCCGGTCTATTTGGTTGAAGACGACAAGGACGCGCAGAAGCTGCTTGCTGAGATGCGCACGCGTACGCTGTACGTTGGCGTGAGCGATGGCGCTCGCATCGACGTGTTTCGCAGATACAACGAGGGGCTGGTCAACAACGAACAGGTCGTTGCGATGATCGAGATCTCAGCAACGAAGCAGGCCAGCCTGCGGAAGAAGCTGCGAGAGAGGCTCGCCGCGATAAAGTCGACAGCCCCAGCGACTTTCGAATGGGTATGCCTGATCGATGACTTCACGGCCTCCGGCACGACCTCGATTCGATTCGAAGAAGGCGAGTGGGACGGAAAGGTGAAGCGGTTCCTCGGGGAAATCGTGCCCGCGGCGCCGTTGACGCCACTGTTAAGTGATGATGCACATATCCAGGTGCACCACTATCTGGCGTCGCAAGCAGCCAAGGAGAGCGTCTCGCAACTACTCGGTGAGTTTCAAGCGGTCAACGTCGGAGTTCGTTTTGTCCCGACGTTTTCTCACACCCTGCCGCAAAGCGTGGTCATCACATCGACGACACATGCGGCCCTCGCTGCTCTGCTGCAGAAGTGCTACGACCCGGGAATAGAAACGAGTCACACGAAAACGGGCATCGCACTTGGCTACAAAGGCGGAGGACTTCCGTTGATCTTGAGCCATAACACGCCCAACAACTCCGTGGCAACCCTTTGGGCGCGAAGCGATCCGAAGGCCGCCGGGTACGTCGTGGCCAAGCAAATGTTTCCATTGTTCCCGCGTCGCCAGCGGCATTCGGACGTACGACCATGAATCCTTGGCACAAACGAGCAGACGAGTTCATTCGCGAGCCGAGTGAGTTCTTCCCATTGGTTAGCCCGCAGCCGATCGAGAAGTTCTTCCACAAAGAGCCAGAGCGGCTGTTCGATCGGTTGGTCATCGTTGCCGGCTCGCCTGGCTCCGGAAAGACGACCCTCGCCCGACTTCTAGAGCTGCGCACTTTGGCAGCTGCGCAAGACTTCAAGGGCAATCCAGAAGTCCGCGACTTGCTTGCCTCGCTGGCGAAGGCCCATGTCCTCGAAGACCTTTCACCCGCTGTGTTGGCGCTCCGGCTCCCGGCCGGTGGACAACTGCGCTCGATTTGGGAGCTGCCCTACGATCTGAGGCTTCGGCACCGATTGCTGCGCTCGATGATACAGGCCAAGGCCGTCCTAGGCTGGCTACGCTCGCTGGAAGACGTCGGGGTGAACCTTGAGGGCGTTCGCATCTCGACCACCTCGCACGCCGAAGCAGCTCGAGAGGCCGTGAGCGCAGATGACGTCGCTGGCTTTCGAGAGCGTGCGCGTGTGACTGAGCGCGCCATCTTCAAGTTGACGAGTGCCCTGGTCGCGCCTCCGCAAGATAGCCTTGGCGACCTCCTCTCGGGCGCGGCCTACGACCCCTTCGCCATCATCGAGGCCATAGAGATTCCGGCCGACTGGAGGGGCTCGGTGCTGCGGCTCAAGCCCATGGTCATCGTCGACGATGCGCATGACCTTCACCCGCTCCAACTCGAAGATGTGGACCTCTGGCTGCGCGATCGAGAGATCAAGGTTGCCAGGTGGATCCTCACCCGCGCTGACTCACTCAATCTTCATGAGCTGCGCCGGGTGCTTCGCGATGAAGAGAACTCAGCGCCAGGAACCAAGCCCGGCCGCGACCGGATCCGCATCTTGCTACAGGATTCTGCGGCAAGGAGCCGCGGCACGTTCAGAACGATTGCCGAGGACGTCGCGAAGCGCTATCTGCAGCCCCTTGCGGTTTTGAACCGTCGGGCCTCCCTGAACTTGAAGTCGCTGCTGAACAAGTCGAACCCCGCCTACTTGAATGAAACGGATTTGAAGACACTCCGCGCTGACAATGTGCGCGTCGCTGAGGAAAGTGGGGTTTCGGTTGAGCAGATCGCGGCGATGGAGGCCAACTATCCGCCCGAGACCCCATACGACGTCAGGCTCGGAATCACTCAGATCCTTCTGCACCGAGAGCTTCGGAGAACACCCCAGCGGTCTCTGTTCGGCGCAGCGCAGGAGGAGGAGTCGAGCCAAGAGTTGCCCCGAGTGCAGCGAGACGTCATTGTTGGGGCAGAGCTTCAATTGCTGCACCGATTTGGGCGTCCCTTCTACTTCGGCTTCGAGCGCCTGGCGGATGCTGCCAACGAGAACATCGAGCAGTTCGTGACGCTGGCAAGTGTCTTGGTCGATCAGTTGGAGACGCAGGCGATCCGCGGGAAGCCCGTGACCCTCGACGCCAAGCAGCAGCACAAGGCCATCACTGAGCATGCGACAGACTTGATTGCCCAATGGGACTTCCCGTACGCGCCTCAGGTTCGCAAGCTTGTTGAATACATCGCCTCTCGATGCATCGACCTGACGCTCAGACCAAATGCTCCGCTATCGGACGGGGCCAACGCGTTTGGCGTCCTGTTGAGCGATTTGACAGGTCTCGATCACACGGACGAATTTGCACGCGTTCTGCACTATGCCTTGGCTTACCAAGCACTCGTTCTCATTGAGCCGTATGACTGCAAAGGGAAGACTTGGGCTTTGCTTGAACTCGGGGGCGTCGCGATCATCGCCAACGGCCTGACACAGAGTCGCGGGGGCTTTGCTGAGGGAACCTTCGCCCAGTTGAAGACGGCCCTCGAGGAGTTGGCGTGAGTAGAGTACCTTGCTTGGCTGCTGCCGACGTCGATGAGTTCGTCTCCCACTATTTTCCGACCGTGGGCGCGACGCTGTTCATCGGTAACGTCGGCTTCAGCGCAGATGTTCTGCACTTCCCTTCGATAGTGGGTGCTCTGCCGAACGTCGACATGCGCTTCTTCCACGAACACCGACCTGGTGTGCCTCAGGCGATCGCGCACATCGCGGCTGAACGGGAAACCCAGCTCCGAGCACTGGCAGTGAACCCTCCTGAGATTCTCAACATCGACATCCTGGCCGACGATGGGGCGCCCGTCGGAGGTCGTAACGCCTGCAAGCAGGTCCAGGATTGGCTCGGCGTCAAGGCTTACCCCGACGTCATTGTCGATGCGACCGGAATGTCTCGCTGTACCGCGTTCCCGGTGCTAAAGCTGCTTTATCAGCTGTCTCAGCAGCAAGCGATCCGAGTTCACTTGCTAGTCGCCGACGGAGGACCCCACAGCGCCCTCGTGGCGTCGGTCTCGAACGATCGGGCGGACTGGATGCATGGGTTCGCCGCGGACACCGAGACCGATGACGCCGCCAACGCGCTCAAACTGTGGGTCGTGCAGCTCTCAGAGCGAGCCGGAGTGGCGCTGCAGACCATGTTCAGGGAGTTGGACTCCCCAGATGAGGTCTGCCCTGTGCTTCCTTTCCCTGCGGCCAACCCTCGCCGAGCAGACGAACTTCTCTTCGAGCACAAGGACTACTGGCAGAACGAGTGGTTTGAGACGCCGTTGAGCTTCATCCGAGCCCATGAAGTCGATCCTATGGACGCCTTCAGGTCGATAGCTCGGCTGCATGAGGCTAGGCTCGAGTCCCTCGCTGGCTCGGGGCTGAAGTCACAGACAATCTTGTCCCCGATCGGTCGCCGCCTGCCAGGGATTGGTATGCTGTTAGCTGCACTCTCCTACGATCTTCCGATCTTCTATCTGGAGACGGTAGGCTATCAAATCACCGGGACGCTAGAGCCGGGTGTTCAAAGCCTTCCCACTCATCGATGGCACTTCCGTGTTGACCAACTCGTCCCTGCGGCATGAAGGTTCTCGCTCCCGTGTAGCAGGAGCCGGCTTCGTTACGCTCGACGTTTTGCTCAGCGAGCAAGACAAGCTTGCCTATTCCGGAATCGGCGGCTCGGCAGGGAACGTCCTATCGATCATGGCGTTCCTCGGTTGGGAGAGTGTGCCGCTAGTGAACCTGGGCCGCGACAGAGTCGGTGCCGCCATCCATCGAGAGTTTTCTGAGATGGGCGCAGACGTTCGGCACATACGGCTCGAGCGGAACCTCACAAGTCCCTTGCTGTACCAGTTCGCAGGCAATCCGCATGAGGCGCCTCGGTACAGCTTTTCCTGCCCTGTTTGCGGCCGTGCCCGTCGGTTCAACGAAGAGTTGGTCGATAGCGGCGGTGAAGCATTCACACGCTGTGCCTCTGAGGCCAATGTGTTCTTCTTCGACCGAGTGACCCAAGGGACTGTGCGTATGGCCAATGCCGCACGCGCGGGAGGTGCGCTCGTTTTCTTTGAGCCGTCTGCTGTGTCGCAAGACATAGAGCTCTTCAAAGAAGCACTCAGAAGTGCTCACGTGGTCAAGTACTCCGCGGACCGGATACGAGATCCGTTCACGGACATACTTTCGTGGGGCACGATCGAGGTTCAGACAAAGGGAGCTCGCGGACTAACGTTCCGTAAGCACTGTCTGTCCTCCGACTGGTACGAGCTACCCGCATTGCGGGCCGGGTCTGTCGCCGACACTTCCGGCGCGGGTGACTGGTGCACCGCTGGCTTCCTTCACGCCTTGGAACGGTACCGTGAAGGCATGTCGCTCCAAGACTTGAGCTACAACGAGATCTTCCACTCCCTGCGACTCGGCCAGTCCATCGCAGCACTCAGCGTTCGTCATGTTGGCGCGCGAGGCCTCATGCGAGTGTCCGATTCTCACCAGGCTTGGAACTCCGCTCACAGGGTGCTTGAGGGAGCTTGGGCGACGGAGTCTCACACGCCAGCTCGCCAGTGGCGGGCTTTCGACTCCGTGTGCTGCGAGGACGTCGCGTCCTATATTAAGCCGCAACCGATGCGGCTACCGCTGGCTTTCTGACCTTCTTGGTCGCCGGCACCGCGGTCGGCTTGGAAGCCCGTCGCTTGGGAGTCGTCGGACGAAGTTCAGTGCGCAACTCCATCAGCATCTTTCCAAGCATGTTCTTGCCGACTCCATTGACTTCGCCCCAGGTGCGGTTGACGATGTTGTCGACGGTAGCCGACTCCACTAGACGGGCCTCCCCTGTCGACAGAAGTAGTTCGCGCAAGTCATCGTGCTGGGTGAATTTCGCGCGAAGCACTGCTCGCATGCGGTCGTACTTGATCTTCGACCAGTCGGAGCGAATGTCCCACCAGTAGAGCCCGTGAGCGGCCATCGCCAGGAGCGCGGGTGACGGTGCGGCCAAGATCCATGCCTTCACCTCAGGCTTGCGAGCCTTCCCCGCTTGGTAGGCATGCTCTGAAGTCGCGAAGGTCTCGCCTTCAAACTCGATCGCACGCTTGAAGAGATTGCTGAACGCGCCATAGGGCTTGTCGCTAGCCCGATAGAACTTGATCTCTTCCATTTTTGCGCCTCCGATTTTGCAAGATATTATCAATCTGTTTATGATACTGTCAACATGCCAAGACGAAAGCGCGACCCAGAGGTGCTGCGCGAGCAATGCTCGCGAGTCGCTGCGTTGCTGGCGCTTTCGAACGAGACTGACTCCCAGATCAGCCGCTATCTCGGACACGCCAATCCATCGACTCTCAACAGGCTGAGGGCCGGAGAGTCATTCCTGGATAGCGCTTCGCTGGCCAAGTTGGGGCGTTATGCGGTCCGCGACGTCGCGCACCCAAATCTGCATTGGGTGCTGACTGGCGATGGCGAACCGCTGCTGCCGAACGAGTCGACGAAAAAGGTCGAGCTCGAAGCGCTTTGCACGCTTGCTCGCAAAGAAGCCAGGGGCGCTGCAAGCAGCTGAACGCCCGCCCGAATGCTGCCGCATGGCCAGGAGGTTCAGCCTGGCATAGCGAGAGGCCAAGCGCGTATTGACCGCGCCACGCGCCCGACGCCCGCAGGCAAACCTAGTATCGAACGATAGCTGCGTTTCACTTTTCCCGTCCTCCACATTGTCGGAACATGGTCGAGGCGTTCAAGCTCGCTGTGTGAGCCAGCCCGCGCGCCAGATCGGAGCAACGGACAAACAAGAGCCGACCTGGTTCAAGCCGTGCGAGGAGGAGCGGGCGGCATTCGGAGCCACGGCCGCAGCCTTGGAGGCGCTGGGAGCAGCTTGCTCCTTTGCGACCAATTGCCCTCCACACAGCAGCGTCGCGGCAATCGCCAACAGCCGGAAGATCTGATGAACTCTCATTGGGTTGCATTCCTTGTTCAACTTCGATTGGTTCAGCGGGCACCTGCTTTCCCGCGCAACCCTTGGTTCGCTCAACACGAGCTCGTGTCCGCCAAGACGTCCGAAGGCGCTCGCGGATGTACTCTGTGTGACCGGCCTACTCTACTGGCTCACGACTTCGGGAAAGCCTTCAGGCGTTGCAGCAACTGCTTGCCAGACAGGTTCCTGCTTTGCAGGCCGCGGCCAACCATCGGCGGATCGCCGAAAAGCGGCCCCTCATAGGCGAGCCCGTTGACCAATCCACGCAGTTGATCCACGATCTCGAGGATGGCCGCCTCGGTCAGCAGCGCCGGACCGTAAGAGATGTCTTCCGCTCGATCGACGGTCGACGTGTTGGTCACGAAGACGGGAACGATGGTTACTTCTTCCTTGGGCACATGTTCACGGCACCATTCAAGGCTCAGGATCAGTTGCGCCGCGTCAGACTTGCTGATCGGTGCGACCTTCTCGCTCTTGGCCTCCAGGCAAAGCGCCAGATCAGTTCCTAGCCAGAACACGTCCGGCCCTCGTCCCGTTTCCTTTTCGGGCCGCGATGAGGTTAGGCCGAGCGCTTCGCCGAGCTCCTTGAGGCCCTGCTCCACCTTGTCGGCGGGCATGCCAAAGCTCAGTAAGGCCTTGATCTGGTCGAGACGCGCGAGCGCAGCGTTCGCAGAGATGAACTTGCCAAAGTAGCTTGCCACCGCAACGGCCTGATCGGTCGCGCGCGCGAACTTCTTGTCCACGGTCTGCTCCGGACGCGGGAAGGCGGAGTTGGCTTCGAACGCCGACCGATAGACCAGAGCCGCATGAGCCGGATCGAAGTTGTACATGTAGACCGCGATTCGGTTGTGCAGCTCGGCCTTCTGAATCGGATGCAAGCCATCGATGTTTGTTGCGCCGCTGAGCAACGAGACCGCCTGCTGAAAGTTCCGGCCCTTGGCCGCCAGCCAGGCTGCGCGCTGCGCCTGCATGACCTGCTCGAACACGGTGAGCGTGGCGGCCGGGCGGACGTAGCGGGTTGCCAACTTGACGCCGTTTCGGTGCGCAACCTTCCATTCTTCGTCGCGGATGAGGAGCGCTCGCACTGCAGCGGCGAGCACCGACGGCAGCGGCTGACCGACCGCCATCTTGGCCAACTCACGACCCATTTCGACTTGCACGCGCGTGCGGCCCTCGAAGAGGTTCAGCACGGCCTTCTTGCCGATGAACGACGCAATGTCCTGGCCGACGAGCAACACCGCTGCGTAGTCCGCATGCGAGCGCACGGCGCGCCCGAGCGCCTGCTCGAACCTGTTGACCGTTCGCACGTCTTGCTCGGGAGAATCCTTCTGCCGGGCCGCATCGACCTTGTCGCAGAGCCGGTCGCCCGTAGGAATGCCGTCGATCACCAGGACGCGGCAGGCATCGTCCGGAAGATCCACGCCGTCGAACCGCTGCGAGAAGACGTAGTAGTTCGGTGACGACATCCGCAGACCAGCGATCGCCACGTCGACCTCCTTGCCCTCGCAATAGGTGGCCCCAGCCTTCTGCCATTCGACGCCTTGTGCGCCAGCGCTGGTCAAGACCACCACGTTGGTGCTTTTTGCTAAGCTTGCGCACAGTTCTGCAACCTCGAACTTCTTCGCGTTGTCGGAGATCAACGAAGTCGGAAGAATCATGCGCTCGCCGGCGCCTTCATCTTCCGGGGGGTCGATGATTCGCAGCAGCGCATTCACATCGCAGCCCAGGTCTCCGATGAAGGTCGACCCGTCCTTGATGCTGGCCGACATGAAGAGTCGGTGCTTGGCCATCGAGAACGCCGAGTTCTCCTCCACCGCGGCAAGAGGCAACGCGATCTCTACTTGGCTGGCCGTGACGCACACCCGGGCAAGCTCAATGTAGCGCGAGATGTTGCCCCAGCGGAAGAACAAGTCCTTTTCGTCTTCGCTCTGCATGCCATCGAGGATGGCGAAGACCTGCTTGTAGACGTTCGCCCAGATCCAGTACGGCACTTCGTACGGCGTGTCCTGCTTGTTGTTGGTGATAGCGCTCCACGCCGCAGGATCGGTCTGCTCGCACAAGGGCTGCAGGATCGCGGTGATGGCGGTCTTAGCGGCGTCCGGAACCGTCAACGTGTAACAACCGCGGATCCGATCGACACCGGCGTGGACGTCATCCAGTACGAAACACGACGGCCGGATGCCACGGTTCTCGAAGGCCGACCGTGCGTTGAAGACCCGGTCATAGGTGCACGCGAGGACGGCATCTCCGGCAAATGCCTCATGCGGCGTGCCTTCCTTGAAGGTCGCGACCTTCACACCGATCTCCTTGCCGCTCTCCACGACCTGGTCGACCAGCTGGTTGGTCGGGCACAGGAAGATCGACGGCTCACCCGGGTAGCGGCGGCGCATCATTTCGGCGTACACCAAACCGATCACCGTCTTGCCCGAGCCCGTACTGAGCTTCAAGACGATGTCGCCCTCATCCTTTTGCGCATCAAGCGCCTCGAAAGCCGAGAGTTGAACCAAGCGCAGCGTGCTATGGGTGGTGCGTCGATCGAGCTGGTCGAACAGGCCCTTCAGCGTGGCAGGTGCCTCGGACTTGGTTGCCGGGGTCAGGTTCTTGAAGTTGAACATGTTGGTCTCCGTAGCTCTCAAATGTCGCCTCCCTGTTGGGCGACTGGATGGTGGTGTCTTGTACCGGGATCGCTGCTTCTCACGTGCCGGCCTCGAACTCCGAGGCGCGCGGGACATCTGGCCTCCGCCGGAAGCGGCAGGCGCACGCCTGCCGTTATCGAAAGACCCTATGAGATACAACGAAAATTCTCGGTGCAACCCGACACTCAGTGCAAACATTGCCATTGAAGTCAGCAATCCGTCTGAGGCGCCTTTGAACCGTCTGCCAACTTCGTTGACACGATGCAAGGTCATCGGAGCTCAACAGCAATTGCTGGTGACGGAGGGCCTGCGAGTGCTGCTAGATGCTTCGCTCCTTGGCGGCGCCGGACTTCGGCACAGTTCCTACAGATTGCTCCTTGCGAGTCTGACAGTGCCTGACGGGCGACTCGGCGCTTTTCGACGACGCTTGGGTGTCATGCAAGATGAATTGGCCCCTGACCCACTGCAATACCTGGCCGACGTCGAACGCAAACTTCGCGTGGAGGTTCCAGCGAAGATCAAGCGCATCGCGCCGTTTCTGGCTCAGGGCGAGTATTACCGCTTCATGGAACTGTCTCACACCAGGGTGCTGACGACCATGATCCAGGCGAACAGACTCGACGCGCAGGTCACAGCGAGCGATCTCGTCCGAATTGGTGAGCGGCATTCAGCCATACAACCTGCCTTAGCCCACCAGGACACCTCAGCCTTCGACTTCTGGTCTCAGCCGATCCCAGAGTTGATCAAGGCCGCTCACTCAGCGCTGGTCAAGTCGAACGGAGATGACCGAGACCTGGATGGGCACGACCTTGATTCGTTGCTGATTCTCGGCGCCTCGTGCGCTGCGCTTCGCACCATCCAAGAGTGCAAGTGGTGCCATCGATGGTGTTTGCCTGGCTCGCCTTTGTGCAGCGAGCATGCGCTTTCCAAGCACGCAGAGTCCAATCCTAACGAACGGCAGAATCGCTATCGCAAAGCTGAGTCTACGCACCAACGTTTGCGCAAGTGGCGCGATGACAAGGACGGCGACGTGACTTCGGCCAGGAAGGTTCCGCTCTTGCGGCCGGCTCACTTGGCGGACGATTTGAGGCTCTATGTCGCCCGCGTGCTGTGGCGTGCCACGTCTTCAGACGAGCAGGAAATTGCGGCGCGACTGGTGCAAGTGCTTCGACAGCCTCACATCGCGGCTGTTCTCGGTTTTGACATGGACGAGCTCACGACCAGTGGCGTCGATGACTTTCTCCGTCGAAGGCTCGAGCCCGGGCAGTGGTTGCCGGTGCACTGGGAATGGAAGGTGTGGAAGGCAGTACTGCTCACCCTCGAAGACCACCGCAAGGTCTTGGCAGCCGAGGAGGCATCCACCCAGGGTCTGGAAGCTCGCCTGGACGCTGCGCTCCAGATCGCTGCGAACCACTGCTGCCATTCGTTGACTGAGATCGCAAGGCACCTCAATGTGAAGCAATCAACGGTCTCACAGTGGCTGCGCAGAAGCTCCAGCATCAAGGTCCAGCAGTTGCGCGAGCTCATCGAGCACAACAACTTCTTGCGGCCTTCGCAACCTTCCACCACCTAGGGTGGGCTGCATCCTCAGCCGCGCAGCGGCTTGAGCTGCACGCACACGCGGGCCCGAAGAGGTAACTCAGCAGTAGCGCGAAGCTGGACAGCGCTGGTTACAAACATCGCGTGTCATACATGCCATGCGCCGACTCTGCATGCCGCAGGATACCGGTCATGTCCACATCCCATGCAGACGAACTGCTGACGGCGCTCGAAGTGGCCGCATTGCTGAAGGTATCGCTGCGCACCTTTGAGCGCGTGATCCAGGCAGGCAACGGCCCCGTGTGCGCCCGCATCGGCCGTCAGCGTCGGTGGCGTGTACAGGATGTGCATGCGTGGGTAGCGCAGCAGCAGACACTGTCTCCGAACCCAGAGAAAGGAGCAAGCCACTCGTCCGGTAGCTAGTCAACACGACACCGCGACGAGAACCATTCGGCCAAGGGCCGAGCACTTCAGTTCAACAGCCCTGCAAACGCAAGAACCCCCGAGACACAGAAGTGACTCGGGGGCCGTGGACTTACTGGTAGCGCATCAGATTTGGAAGCCTGATGAACTCAATGTAGCTCCAGTGGGCGGGTGCGTCAACACGGTTTTCGCAGGACGCACCACTTCTTCGCATTGCACATGCCACTGCATGTCATGACGTGCCACGCCATGCCATCTCAGTGGTGCTGTTGGGCCTCGCAACCAGCAATGTGGAGATCATCATGGAGCAAGAAGAACTCGCCTACTTCGACACTACTGAATCCGAGTCCGGGCCCGCCCAAAAGGGGAAGGTTCGCTCGGCAGCGCTGAAGGCGCTGAATGAGGCGTTGGAGGGCCAACCTGGCCTTACCGCCCTCGGTCGAAACTACATCGCCGAGGCAGTGAAATCGCCTCCGAGTGGAAACGCAAGGGCGTCGTCTGGGCGGTACGCGTCGGTGAGCATGGGCGTGACGCTCACAGCTCCACATCGCTTCCTGGGCATGGCGGTGATGGACACGCTGGAGCACGACGACACTGTCGTCTTCTACTGCGAGCCTTCGCTTCCCTTGAAGCGGGAAAACACGTCAAGCAAGCGCAAGCGCGCGTACGGGCAACGGCCCGAGGTCTTGGTGGTTCGAAAAAACGAGGTCGTTCTCGCCGACATCGTCCCACTTGCCTACCTCGAGAAGCAAGAGGGCACGGGCATCTACCAGCGTTCGGGATGCATCTGGATCTGCCCTTCGGCAGAGGCCAGTGCTGCTGCGATGGGCATGCGGCACGAGGTGTGGACTGAGGCCTCGATCCATACCACGCGACTGGCCAACAACTCCGTGCTGGCCGACTACTACTCACATCCGGCAACCGAAGAGTCGCAACTCGAGCGCTGCCAGTCGATTGCCGACCTTGCCTTGGAGCGCGGCGTGATTACCATCACGGAAGCGCTCCAAGAGCTGCGCCTGAAGTGCACGATCGACGACGTTTTCCATGCCATCACGTGTGGCAGCGTCTATGTCGACCTCGGTCGTTGTGATCTGCAACTGCAGCACACGGCACGCCTGTTCGCCAACAAGGCCTTGGCCGACGCACATCACGCGTCGCAGGCAGCAATCGCTACCGCGTCGGCCTGGAAGGCCGCAAGCGTCGATCTTCCCAAGGAAAACCAGTTCATCGTTTGGGACGGTGTCGAATGCCAAGTGAAGCATGTCGGTCTGGAGACCGTCGCTCTGCTGCGCGATGGCAACTACGTCACGCACGACATCGGCAAGTTCAAGGATTTGCTAGATAGTGGTGTCGTGAAGCCGCAGGGCGGAGCGGCGGCGCTCGCCGAAGCGCGCATGGGCGATGCGACTGAACTTCTGCTGCGCACTTCGCCTGACGATCTGGAGCGAGCGCTGAAGGCCCTCAATGGCATCTCTCCGTACCTCAGCGGCACTCAGCGCAATCCCGGACGGACTCACAGGCGGCATCTCAAGTTGTACCGCGATGCCGAGGTGGCCACGGGCAATGGCTTTGTCGGCCTGATTCCCGGTTATGGCAAGTCGGGGACGCGTCAACGTCGCATGGCCGAAGACGTACTGACCGTCGTCATTAAGGTGCGCGAGGAAGAACTCGCGAAGGCGACCAATCCCAAGCTGCTGAATGTTCACAAGCTCATCGTTCTGGCGTGCGAGGAAAAGGGACTGCCGCCCCCGAGTTACTCTTGGTTTGCCAAGTTCGCAAAGGAATCGCACCGGAAGAACCGCTACCACGAGACGCTGAAGAGCAAGGGACGCAAGGCGGCCTACGCCGCCGCCCGCCGTAGCAACGACCCGACGCATCCCGAGCCGATCCGCATCTTCGAGCGCATCCACATTGATCACACGCAGATTGACCTGGAGTGCATCTTCTCTGGCGGAACGGAAACTCTGGGGCGCCCGTGGCTGACGCTCGCCATCGATCATTTCAGTCGTCGCTGTGTCTCGATGGCGCTGAGCTATGAAGCACCGAGCGCACGCTCCGTCATCATGGTGCTTCGTGACTGTGTGCGTCGTCACGGTCGCTTACCCTCTCTCATCATCGTCGATGGGGGCAAGGAGTTCCGGTCGAAGTGGTTCCAGGTGATCTGCGCCTTCTACCGGGTCAACCTGGTTTATCGACCGGCCGGACACGCGCGCTGGGGCGCGCAGATGGAGCGGATGTTTGGGACGACGAACACCGCATTCTTCTACAACCTGCAGGGCAACACGCAACTGACGAAGGAGGTTCGCTCCATGTCAGCGGAGGTCTCCCCTGAGGAGCGCGCGATCTGGACGCTCCCAGCTCTCTACCCGAGGCTCCAGGAATTCCTCTTTGAGGCCTACGACTGCTCGATACACACTGGCATCGCCACGACGCCGCGAGCTGCTTTCGAGAGCAACGAGAAGGTGATGGGCAAGAGGGATGTCCGTCGGATTTCCTACGACCAGCGATTTCTCATCATGACGTGCCCGTTGGTGGACAAGGGCACCGCCCGAGTGACGCTCAACGGCGTGAAGGTGAACTATTTTTACTTCAACGCCGACGTCCTGTACCCGCTCGTCGGCATGGACATCCCGGTTCGATTCGAGCCGTTCGATCTGTCAACCGTCTGGGGCTTCGTCGGCGGCTACTGGGTGCGCCTGAAGTCGAAATTCGACCGACTGCTCAAGGGTTACACGCAATCCGAACTCGAGCAGGTCTGCGAAGAACTGCGCCAGCGCAGGAGCAATGCTGAGAAGGATCGGCTTTCCGACACGCGGATCGCTCGCTTCATCTCCAGCGTTCACGAGCAAGAGACTGCCCTTCTTGCGCGCAAGCGCGCGCTCGAAGCCCAGGCCGCATTGCAGGCGAAAGGCGGTGCGACCGACTCTTCCGAGCCTGCGGCGCCGGCTCAAGGCAGCGCAGCGCCCACACAAGCGCAAAGCACCAATGCACCCAAGCCGCAGCGGGGCGACGACGACGACGGCGATACCTCCGAGATGGCGGCCGAGGGCCCGAGTCCGGCCGACAGCGGCGGCGACGCCGTCGAGATCGTCGAACTGGAAACTTACTGAACCCCGGCGCGGCCTTTCAATGCCGCGCCAACGAAGGAGACTCACATGGACACCAAAGAAATTAAGGAACTGGGAGACGCCTACAGCAAGAAGCGTGTCAGGCTGACCATGCAGGTAAAGGCAAAGGAAGATCTCGAGTTTGCGTCGCAGACATCAGAGGAAGTCTCCCTGATCGTCCTGGCCGGCCCGACGGGAGTCGGCAAGTCCACCATCATCGAGGAATCTGCCAGCGAGTACTACGAGAGCCGTCGGGCCGACATGCTGGCCGACCCGTCGCTGCAGCCTCTCGCATACGCACAAGCCAGCGCCAGCGGCGACTTGGACATCGATTGGTCGCGCCTGTATCGCGACTTGCTCCGGTCGCTGCAAGATCCGTTCGCCAACATCCGATCAATGCGACGGGACGGGCGGCAGGCTCTCAAGGTCCACGAAGGCGAAACGCCAGCCGAGGCCCAGATGCGCGAACAACTCGAAAGCGTCATGAGTGCAGTCAAGACCGAGCGCGCCATCATCGATGAGGCTCAGCACGTCGTCCGTGGAAAGGGGCGAGCAAAGCCTGGTGATCGTCTGGACGTGCTGAAGTCCAACGCGCAAAAGTCGAATGCCAAGCTTATTTTGGTGGGCACCCATGACCTGCCTGAATACCTTGAGCATAGCGGTCAACTCGCTCGAAGGACTCAAGTGATTCGGCTCGATCGATACCGGTTTACGGAAAAGGCGGAGCTGAATGAGTTCGCAAGCGCGGCTAACGCGATGTTCAAAGCGATGCCATCTAAGCCGAAATATCCTGCCGTTGCGCCGAACATTAAGTTCTACCACGTCGGAAGCATCGGCTGCCCTGGCGTCCTCAAGGACTGGTTGGGTCGCGCTTACATGCACGCGCTCCGTGCGAAGAGGAATGAAATCACCATGGATGACCTGATCAATACCAGGTTGGGGAAGCGCGCGCTCGCCACGATCAACCGGGAGGTGTTGGCTTCCGAACGCACGCGTGGGGAAGACCGCGACGGCCCCGATGCCGAACTCCAGGAAGCCATCCTGAAGGGTCTTGACTACGTTCCCAAGGACGCGCAGCCTGGCCCGAGCGCCAAGCGCGCTAAGCAGGCGAAGAAGAACAAGCCGTTCGAGCGCTCCGGCGTGCGCGATACGGTGTCCTGACATGATGCTCGACGCGATCAATCGCGCCCGAGCCGAGCTACCACGTGCACAACTGAGCAAGTTGGATGTGCACGGCTACGGTTCAGCGCTCGTCGAGTCTGGCTCGTCGTACTTGGAGCGCGTCCGCACCGACCACGACGTGTCCCCGCGCCAAATGCGATTCCTTATGAATCAGCAACTTCCGGAGTATGCAGATGACGTGGAACCATGCCCCACGATGCCGGACAGCCCCACCGAACGGGCGAGTACTTTCGTCAATCGGCTGTCCGAGCTGACCGGACAGCCGCTCGCCGCACGACTCGGGCTCTCGACACTCGCACCGTACGTGTCCACCCTCGGCACCATGCGAACGCATTTCGCCTGGTGCCCGGTATGCATCAAGATGGCGGCACTCGGGGAGCGGAAGAACTATCTTCCACTTCTGTGGTCCATCGGCTGTGTCGAAGCTTGTCCGGTACATAGCGTGCTACTGAGGACGCGCTGCGAGCTCTGCCACACGAGGATCTCGACGAGCTGGGAATGTGAGATCCGCTTTCCGTTTCTCAACTGCCCGAAGTGCAAGGCCCCGCTGTTCCAAGAGACCAAGGGAGTTGCGTTGAATGCGGAACGTGCAACGCCGGTTCAATTGCTCGTCGCGAACCTAGTCGGCGATCTGGTGCTTCAACTGCACACGGAACTGTGGGGCAGTCAGCTGCAAGCTCCAGACTTTCGACAGGTCCTCGATCTGACGAAGGACACTGGGATGCGCTCCGGCTTCAACGGATTTGTCGAAAGGGCCAACATTTCCAAGGGCACGGCCTCAAGGCTCTTGGCACGCAAGCGCTGCTCACTCGACGTCTACGTCAGGGTCGCTGTGACGGCAGGCCTTCCGCTGGCCAGCCTCCTGGTTCCCAACAGGCTCCAGAAAGAGACGTGCAGCACCAGCGCGACTTGGTCCAGGAGCAATGTTCAAAAGCGCCGTACCGCCGAGGACTGGCCTAAACTGATCGAGCTCCTCAAGGATGAGCGCGAACGCGCTATGCCTTGTTCGTTCAGCCAGTTCTGTGGTCGGCATGGGGTCGACTACAAGCTTTTGCGCGCGAAGGCCTCGGACTTGGCCGACTTGCTTGACGCCACGCATGCCGCCGCCATCGAGAGGGAGAGCAAAGAGAAGGCGAAGGCGATCGCCGACCGGCTGATCGCCGAAGCCAAGGACATGCGCAACGCGGGAGTCTTCATCACCAGGCGCGCACTCGCAAGGCGCCTCGGCGAGAAGCGGAACAACAAGGTGTTCATCGCCGCCTGGGCTCTCGCCACGGCAAGCTCTCGCAAGGATCGTCTGGGCAGCAGGGCGCTGCCCCTCGACTTACGGCGGCCCAACCGGCGCTCGCCATGACACGCAACGCACCCCTCCCCAGACTCTGACCCAAGACTTCTACGTCGGTTTGGCCACGCGTGTTTCTACTTAAACGTGGCCACGCGGCCAAATCTGATGCAAAGCGACAGGTCGAGCCGCTGTAAGTCCTTGATTCGTTGGTAGGCCGTGTTGGACTTGAACCAACGACCAAAGGATTATGAGTCCTCTGCTCTAACCAACTGAGCTAACGGCCCACGAGCCCGCGATTGTACGGACGACCTCCGCGACCCCGGCCAGCGCGACGACATCGGCGCCTGCCGGAGAGATCGGCCCCCTTTCCCTGCTTGTTCGACGCATCCGCCGGCGCCGGCGTCCTTAGCATGACTGACACATTCGGAGAACCTGCACCGTGTCTCTCAGCACCTCGTCGTCGACCAGCTCGCCCTACGCGTCCGTGAACTCCGGATGTGCGGGCGGTGGCGTGCTCCGGGCCATCGAGGAGATGCCGGGCAGGATCGCCAGCGGCATCGAGGAGGTGGGCGAGGCGGTCGGTGACGCGGCCAGTGCCACGGTGTCGTTCAGCGCCCGCGCGATGCAGGCGCTTGCCGACGGCGGGATGGCCGTCGTGCATGGCGTGGAGAACGTGGTGGCGTTTCCGTTCGAGATGGCGGCCGATGCGGCGGCCGGCGTGGAGCATGCGGTCGAGGGCGGCATCCACGTGCTGGCAAGCGGCGCCAACGCGATGGTGCACGGGATCGAGACGGTGGCCCATGGCGTGGCCAGTGCCGCGCATGCGGTGACGGTGGACCTGCCCAAGGCGATCGTCGAGGACGTGTCCGAGGTGGCGCAGGCCGCGCTCGACAACGCCACGACGGTGGCCGGCGCGGCGGCGGCCGTGTCGGCGCTGACGGGTGGCTCGCCCATCAAGATGATCTCCGCGATCCTCTGACAGCGCGGGCGGCGCGACGCCGCTTCGCCGATAGACTGTGGCCACCTCAAACCGGCCCCCCTTCCCATGCGACTGGACGACGTCCCTTCAGTACCCGCGCACACCGGTGCCTGCGCGAGCTCGCTGCCCGACTGGGCGGGCGCCGCCTTCGACGTCGTCGCGTCCCTGCTCGGCTCCCCGTTCGTGCTGTCGCTGCTGGGCACCGCCGCGGGCGCGTGCGTGGGCGCGGTGCTGGCCACGCGGCTGGTGGCGCGGCGCCAGCGCCGCGACGAGCTGATCGCCGAAATCCGCAGCACCAACGTGGCCACGATGGTGGCGCTGTCCATCTGCCACAAGGCGCTGAGCCTGAAGCGCACGCACGTGTTGCCGGTGACCGCGCGGTTCCAGGGCGACCTGGCTACGTGGAACGAATTCGCGCGCCAGCGCCGCACCGGCGAGCGCCAGGGCAACGCGCCGCCGGCCATCGCCGTGGACATGCGCGTCGTGCCCTCGCTCACGTTTCCCATCGTGACGCTGCAGCGCCTGCTGTTCGACAAGATCTCGATGTTCGGGCGCTCGCTCGCGCTGATGACGACGCTGTCCGAGACCGCCGGCTGGCTCACCAACGCCAACGCCAGACGCAACGAGCTGCTCGAGCGGCTGGTGCGCCTGTCGGGCATGGAGATGGCGCAGGCCTACTTCGGCAACGGCGCGGCCAACCCCGAGTACGCGCACGCGCTCGGCGCGGTGGCGAGCCACACCGACGAGCTGATCTTCTTCAGCGCGACGCTCGCGAGCGACCTGGCGGCGCACGCACGGGCGCTCCGCGCGGCATGGATCGAGGAGTTCGGCCGTGCCCACGCGCCCGAGGCAACGGCCGTGGACTTCACGGCCGCGCGCCAGAACGGGCTGATGCCCGAGGACTCGAAATACGCCGAATGGCTGGCGAGCCTGGACCGGCAGATCGCCGGCGACCTGCGCGCCTGACCGGGCCTCAACGCTGCGACAGCGCGTTGCCCACCAGCTTGGCCGTGATGTCGACGATCTGGATCATGCGGTCGTAGGGCATGCGCGTCGGGCCGATGACGCCCAGCGTGCCCACGACCTGGCCGTTGACCTCGTAGGGCGACGACACCACCGACAGCGCCTCGAACGGCACCACGCGGCTCTCGCCGCCGATGAAGATGCGCACGCCCTCGGCGCGGCTGGAGCCTTCGAGCAGGCGCATCAGCTGGGTCTTCTGCTCGAACACGTCGAACATCTCGCGCAGGCCGCGCATGTCGTGGTGCAGGTCCTGCACGCCCAGCAGGTTGCGCTCGCCGGCCACCACCACCTGCTCGTCGCTCTCGGCGATGGCGTCGCTGCCGGCCTGCACCGCGGCGCGCATCAGCGCGGCGATGTCGGCGCTGAGCGCCTCGACCTCGGTCTTCAGGCGCTCGCGCACGTCGTCGATCGTCATGCCCGCGTAGTGCGCGTTGAGGAAGTTGGTGGCCTCCACCAGCTGCGCCTGCGTGTGGTCGGCGGCGGTGGTGATGACGCGGTTCTGCACGTCGCCGTCGGGTGCGACCAGGATGACCAGCACGCGCCGTTCGCCCAGGCGCAGGAACTCGATGTGGCGGAACACGCCGGCCTTGCGCGGCGTGGTGATCACGCCCACGAAGCTGGACAGGTTGGACAGCATCGACGCCGCCTGCGCAATGACGCGCTGCGGCTGGTCGGGCTGCAACTCGCGCGCCGCGCCGATCTCGGCGAGCAGCTGCGGCAGCGTGGTCTCGGCGTCCACCGGGCGCGACGTGAGCATCGTGTCGACGAACAGCCGGTAGCCGCGCGGCGTGGGCACGCGGCCGGCCGAGGTGTGCGGGCTGACGATCAGGCCCAGCTCCTCGAGGTCGGCCATCACGTTGCGGATGGTGGCGGGCGACAGCTCCAGGCCCGACGCGCGCGAGAGCGTGCGCGAGCCCACCGGCTGGCCGTCCGCGATGTAGCGTTCGACCAGGGTCTTCAGGAGTGTCTTGGCGCGCTCGTCGAGCATGGGTCGATTGTAAGGAGTTCGCGGCCGGCACGGCGTCGGCCGGTGCCGCATACCTACACGGGTTTGTGCCGACCCGCTTCCTTCGTTTTCGCACTTGCCGGCGCCACGTCGGCGTGTTGCACTCAGTCGGGGAGGACAGGATGAGCAAGCGCGACGAGACGACGGCAGCCACCGCCTGGCTGTCCTGCGACCTGGCCGTGTTCGCCGACAGGTTGGGTCTGGCCACCCGCGCGGCGGGAGAGCGTGCGCCCGCCGATGTGGATGTGCTGATCGTCGGCAGCGGCTACGGCGCGTCGATCGCGCTCGACGCGCTGGCGGGTTGCCGCGATGCCGACGGCAACGTGTCGCGCATCGCGATGCTCGAGCGCGGCCGCGAATTCGTGCCGGGCGCTTTCCCTTCGAGCGAGGCCGACCTGGCCGGCGAGGCGCGTTTCAGCACCGCCGGCACCGGCACGGTGCGCGGCCAGGCCTCGGGACTGTTCGACCTGCGGCTCGGCAAGGACGTCAACGTGCTGCTCGCGAGCGGCCTGGGCGGCGGCTCGCTGATCAATGCGGGCGTGATGGAGCCGCCGCTGGCGTCGGTGTTCCAGGATCCGCGCTGGCCCCGCGCCGTTCGCGAGAGGCCGCCCTCCAGCGACGAGTTCAGGCGCGTGCAGGATCGCCTTCTGGCCGCGCCGTCGTCCCCGTTCTCCAGTCGCGTCGATGCCATGGGCCGCGTGGCCGGCGCCCACGCGCAGGCGAGGCCCGTCCACGTCACCGTGGCCGCTGCCGACGACCCGGCGCGCGAGGTCCGGCGCTGCATCCAGTGCGGTGACTGCGCCACCGGCTGCAACTTCAAGGCCAAGCTGTCGGTGGACGTCTCGCTGATCGCCGAGGCTCGCCGCAGGCACCCCGACGACCGGCTCGACGTCGTCACCGGCGCCACGGTGGTCGACCTGCGCGCGCGCAAGGACGGTGGCTGGGAGGTCGACGTCGTGCACACCGCGCGCGACCTGCGGCGCCACCAGGCCACCGCCTACCGGGTGCGCGCCACCCGCGTCATCGTGGCCGCCGGCACGCTGGGCTCGACCGAGCTGCTGCTGCGGGCGCGCGAGAGCGGGCTGAAGCTGTCGCCCCGGCTCGGCGCCGGCTTCTCCACCAACGGCGACCTCATCTCGCTGGTGTGCGATACCGGCGTCGCGGCCCATGCCGTCGCCGACGAGACCCAGCCCTTCACGGCGCCCGAGCGCTCCATGGGCCCGACGATCACCCGCATGATCGACGCCCGCGCCGACCCCGCGTTGCGCGCCGTCATCCAGGACCTGGGCGCGCCGGGCCCGCTGCGCCGGCTGTTCGAGGAAAGCGCCGCCACCGGGTTGACGATGGATTCGCTCACACGCACGAACGGGACGTCGTACCGCCGCGGCCAGGCGGTGCCCGACCCGGCAGGCATCGACAAGCCGCTGATCGCCCGGTCCCTGGCCGTCGCCGTGATCGGCGACGACGATGCCAGCGGCCATCTCACGCTGCCGGCCCGCACGCCGGCGTTGGAACAGGGCACCCTGGGCGTGGTCTGGCCCGAGCTGCGCAGCGAGCCGAGGCAGGACGCGCGCCAGGACGCGTTCGAGCGCTTCGTGCGCGGCAACATTCCCGGCTCGAAGGTGCTGCCCAATCCGGTCTGGCGGCCGCTCGCGGCGCCGCTCGAAGCCGTCTTCGGCCCGGCGCGCGGCCCCGCGATCACCGTGCATCCGCTGGGCGGCTGCTCGATGGGCGACTCGTTCGACACCGGCGTGGTCAACGCGAACGGTGAGGTCTTCAGCGGCAGCCCCGGCGACCCGCTGGCGGTGCACGCGGGCCTGGTCGTGCTCGACGGAGCGATCGTGCCCACCGCGCTGGGCATCAATCCGTCGCTGACGATCTCGGTGATCGCCATGCGCGCCATGGCCACGCTCAAGGACGAGGATCACTGGAACCTCACGGCGGTCGACGCGGCGCCGAACACGCTGGCGCCGCGGCCCACCTACGCGATCCCGCAGCCCGTACCTGCGCAGCCCACCCGGCTCGCCGTCACCGAGCTGATGAAGGCGACGCTGCAGATGGCCACGCCGAACGGCGCGCGGCCGTGCGCCATCGAACTGGAGCTGTGGTTCGACGAGGTGGCCGTGCCCGACCTCGTCGGCGCCGACGCGCCGCGCACGCTCCGGGTCAACGGGCTGCACAGCGAGCTGCGCATCCAGGCGGCGCCGGGCCCGGTCGTGCCGGTGCTGCCGATCGACCCGCGCCACACCGCGCCCGAACTGCCGGCGGCACGCGAGTACCTGGTTCGCGCGCCAGTGTCGGGCACGCTGACGCTGTTCCGCCACGACACCTCGAGGCCGCCGTGGCGCACCCTGCGCGCCCTCTGCGTGTGGACGCTCAACCGCGGCCTGCGCGACCTCTGGCAGGCGCTCGAGGATTTCGGGATGGGGCGTCCCCGCTCCAATACGGCGGGGCCCATTGCGATGATCCGCTCGGCGTGGCGCCTGGCCTCGCACGCCGGCGCCACGCGCCTGCTGGAGTACGACCTGCGCATCGGCAGCGCGACGGTCGACGCGGGGGGCCTGCTCGGCACGGCCGGCGACTGGACGCATCACGCGATCCGCGCCCGCAAGCGGATCGCGTTCGAGATCGGCGGCAACCCCGTCCGCCAGCTGATGGAGGCCACGCTCGAGGAGTTCCCGCGCGTCGCCTCGAGCGCCGGCCAGGCGCGCCTCGTGGTGGATCCGACGCACTTCGGCCACACGGGCGTGCCGCTCGTGCGCATCGCGCGCCAGCGCAACTCGCCGGCGGCGCTGCTCGACCTGGGGTCGCTCGGCGCCTACATTGCCCGCGTGCTGCTGCCGGTGCACCTGTGGTACCTGCGGCTGCCCGACCGCTCGCGCACCGCGGTGCGCCGGCTGCCGCCCGACCTCGCGCGCGAGCGGGCGTTCGCGCCGCTCGCGATCACGGAGCTCGAGGTGGGCCGCAGCAAGGACGCCGGCGTCGTGCGCATCCGCCTCAGCCGCTATCGCCCCGCCAAGGTCACGCACGACAGCCCCGTGCTGCTGCTGCACGGCTACAGCGCCAGCGGCACGACGTTCGTCCACCCGTCGCTGCCCGGCGGCGGCCTGGTGGGCGCGCTGTGCGAGGCCGGCCACGACGTCTGGGTGCTGGACATGCGCAGCAGCGCCGGCATGCCCACCTGCCAGGTGCACTGGAAGTTCGAGCAGATGGGCTGCAGCGACATCCCGATCGCCGTGAACCACGTGCTCGAGTCGACCGGCGCGGCCCGGGTGGACGTCGTCGCGCACTGCATGGGCACGGCGATGCTGACGCTGGGCCTGACGCTGCCGGTGGAACAGTTCGATCCGAAGGACGGCCTGGACGTGGCGCTCACTCGCAAGATGCGCAAGCGCCTCGGCCGCATCGTGTTCTCGCAGGCCGGCCCGGCGCTCACCGTCAAGCCGGCCAACCTGGCGCGCTCGTACATCTTCCAGTGGATACGCCACTACGTACCGCTGGGGCCGTACGAGTTCACGCCCGCCGCGCCCGACACCGCCGACGACATGCTCGATCGGCTGCTGTCGGCAGTGCCCTACCCGGCGCGCGAGTTCCGGCGCGAGAACCCGCGCTGGCGGTTCTGGAAGCGCACGCCGTGGGTGGGCGCGCGCCACCGCATGGACGCGCTGTACGGCATCACTTTCGACCTGGCCGGCGTCGACGACGCGGTGCTGGAGTCCATCGACGATTTCTTCGGGCCGCTCCACGTGGGGACCGTGGCGCAGGTGATCGGCTTTGCGCGGGCCAAGGTCGTCACGGACGCGCAGGGCGGCGGCGATTTCAACGTCCCCGGCAGCTTCCCGCACGCGCCGCACGCGCGCGTGCTGAGCCTGCACGCCACCGAGAACGGCCTGTTCGACCTGGGCACCCGCCAGCTCGTGGCGCAGTACCTCGCGGCCGCCGGCCTGCAGGGGCAGGCGATCGCGCTGGAGGGCTTCGGCCACCAGGACAGCCTGATCGGCCGCAACGCCGCGCAGGTCTACAAGCACATCGTCGACTTCCTCGCCTGAGGCCCGCCATGCCCACGCCCCGCAAAGCGCGCACGCCCGCCACCCTCAGTCGAGTGACGATCCAGCACGACGTCCTCAGTTGCCAGGCCACCTGGGATGCCGGCAACGGCACGCCGACCAGCGCGTGGCTGCTGCCGGTGGCCAACCTGGCGGGCGGCTGGTCGGTGATCGACCGCGACGGCAAGCCGCTCGGGCGCGTCGAGGAGATCGACATGGCGGAGGTCGATTTCCGCTTCGATCCCGTGTCGGCGCGGCCGGTGGACGGCACGGTGCAGGTCAGCGTCGCCTGGCCCGGCGCGGCGGCCCATTGCGTGCTGGTGCTGTTGCACCCGCAGCTGAACCTGACGGGCGGCAAAGAGATACCGATCCACGACTTCGCCCTCGCGCTGCCGGCCGACCCGCAGGCGGCGGCACGCCGGGCCGCGACCGAGAAGCTGGAGAACCGCGTCGTGCTGGCTTATCTGCTCGGCGCGCCCACCGACCTCGTCCGCGGCATCGTCCAGCGCGCGCGCGGGTCGGCGGCGCCCAAGGAGCCGGGCCAGTCCAATGTCCAGACAACGCCACCGCGCGCGGCCGCCTTCGCGCTGGCCAGCTGCCAGTACCCCGCCACCCTGATCGATCGCGGCGTATTCAACGCCCGCTGGGCCAACCCCGACCACGCCGTCGGGCCGGCCGAGCGCTCGCTGAGCCAGCTGGCGAACGCGGTGTTCCAGGACGCCGGCATCGGCTTTTCCATCCTCGCCGGCGACCAGGTCTACGTGGACGCCACGGCCGGCCTGTTCGACCCGGCCGGCCTGCTCGACCGCTTCGGGTTCGCGTACCAGGCCATGACCCTCAACAAGGGCTTCGCACGGCTGTCGGGCGCGCCCGACCACGACCTGTTCCCGATCCTGGACGACCACGAGATCCGCGACGACTGGGAGCCCGTCGCGCCTGCGCCCGACCCCGCAGGCCTGAACCGCCGGGCCGCGCAGCAGGGCATCGCGCAATACCTCACCCACCAGCGCGAGCGCCACTGGCCGCCCGGGCCGGCGTCCTCGCCGGCGCCCGCCGACAAGAGCCTGCTGTGGCAACAGCGCCCGGTGCGCGGGTGGAGCTTCTTCCTCGCGGACACGCGCACGCTGCGCGAGGGCCGCAGCGTCGCCAACTGGCGCATCGCGTCGCTCCTGGGCGAGCGCCAGGACAAGGCCTTGCTCGCCTGGATCGACAACCCGCTGGGCGTGCGCGGCATGGACATCGTCCCGGATCCGCCGCGCCCCGTCTCCGTGGACCCGCGCTTCGTGGTCTCGCCGTCCATGCTGCTGCCGCGCCGGCTCGCGCTGCGCCGCGACGCGGCGATGGCGCTGCACGCGGACTCCTGGTGCGGGTATCCGCGATCGCTGCACCGCGTGCTGGCGCAGCTGTACGACACGAACGCGCGCGGCGTGGTGTTCCTGTCCGGCGACGAGCATGTGTCCTGCCTCGCGCGCATCGAGCTCTCGCGCGACGACGTCGCCGGCGTCGTGCTGCGGACCCACTCGGTGCACAGCTCGGCCCTGTACGCGCCCTACCCGTTCGCGAACTCGCGGCCTGAAGATTTCCTGCTGGACGACGACTTCAGCTTCGCGGATCCGTTCGACAGGGGCCTGACCTACCGCTGCAAGGTCCACACGACGTTTCCCGCGCTCGGCGACGGCTTCGCGATCCTCCGGCCCGAGCAGGACGGCCAGGGAGACTGGCGGGTGCACGTCGATTTCCACCGCGCGGGCACGACGCAGGTCGAACGACCCGACCCGCTGCTGCTCTGACGCGCCGCGTCAGGCCTGCGCCAGCTGCGCCAGGCGGCGCGCCAGCGCCATGCCGTCGACGGGCTTGTACATGACCGGGATGCCGGCCGAGCGCGCCTGCGTGATGCGGTCGGGCGCCGTGTCGCCGGTCACCATCAGCGCCGGCGCCGCGCAACCCAGCGCGCGCAGCGACTGCAGCGCGTCCAGGCCCGACGCGCCCTCGCGCAGGCGGAAATCGACGACGAGCGTCTGCGGGCGGAAGCCCTGGGCCCATTGATCCAGCGCGGCGCGCTCGTCGGCGACGGCGCGCACGTCCCAGCCCAGCGTCGACAGCAGCAGCGTCAGCCCGTCGCGAATCTCGGGCTCGTCATCGATGATCAGCACCGAGTGCGCGCCGGGCGCGAGGACGGCGGCGGGGGTCTCGGCCGCCGGGGACGGCGCCGGGGCCTCGGGCTGCGACGCCGGCCGGCCGATGGCGAGGCGAAACGTCGCGCCGTGGCCGGGCTCGCTGCGCACCGACACCTCTCCGCCCAGCAGCGTGGCCAGGCGCCGCACGATGGCCAGCCCCAGGCCCAGGCCGCGGCTGCGGTCGCGCTCCACGTTGCCCAGCTGGAAGAACTCCTCGAACACGTGTTCCTGGGCCTCCAGCGGAATACCCGGTCCGGTATCGACGACCAGGATGACGACGTGGCGCCCGGCATCCGGGTCGTCGTGGTCGACGCGCAGCTCGACGCCGCCTTCGACGGTGAACTTCAGCGCATTGCCGACCAGGTTGTTCAGGATGCGGCGCAGCAGCGACGGGTCGGCCAGCGCCCACGCCCGGCGGCGTGGATCGGGCTGCGCGCGCAGGGCCAGGCCGCGGCTGGTGGCCAGCGGCTCGCAGGTGGCGCAGATCTCGCGGAGCAGCGCGTCCACGTCCACCGCCTCCCAGTTGACCTTGACGGCGCCGGCGTCGAGCTCGGACACCTCCAGCAGGCTGTCGAGCAGGCTGCGGCTCTCGGCGAGCGCGCGCGCGATGCCGTGACCCACCTGCGTCAGCACCTCGTCGCCGCGCGCCGCCGCCAGCGCCTGCACGGTGGCCGCGT